>JAEEGI010001765.1_pt1 | contig 53476 bp, 44 predicted proteins | sample 8958751 | NCBI WGS metagenome assembly JAEEGI01 (sample SAMN16246545, study PRJNA631951) | gut metagenome | biome: gut microbiome; feature: rumen; material: KS-attached | host: Bos | place: Iran: Karaj | collected 2018-10
CCTTCCTCTCAGAACCCCTAACCATCGTCGGCTTGGTGGGCCGTTACCTCACCAACTACCTAATGGTCCGCGAGCCAATCCGTAGGCAATGAATCTATTAAACAAAGGTCATGCGGCCTCTGTTGTTACGGAGTATTACACGACGTTTCCATCGACTATCCTCCACCTACGGGCATGTTGCTCACGCGTTACTCACCCTTTCGCCGGTCGCCATCAGAGTATTGCTACTCCATGCTGCCCCTCGACTTGCATGTGTTAAGCCTGCCGCTAGCGTTCATCCTGAGCCAGGATCAAACTCTTCATTGTATATTTTTTTATAAATCTAAGCTTGTCCTTGGCACTCTAGTTTCCTAAGAAACTGACGCTCGTTAAAGTTTGAAATTGTTGTTACAACTTCCGGTACTTGCTTGTACTTTCCTTTCAGTCTTTTCAATGAACTTTTAATTTGCCCGACGTTTCCGTCAAGGGCGTAAAAATTCCCGCTCTTTTTTCAAGCGGGACTGCAAAGGTAAGAACATTTTTTGAACCGCCAAAATATTTTTCACTTTTTTTCAAAAAAATATCTCTTTTTGTTTTTTTGGGGAGTTATGACTAACTTTGATGATTGTAACGCTAAGACCTAATATGAACCCAAACGAATTTGACGTTATTATTATAGGTGGCGGAATAACCGGTGCCGGAACGCAGAGAGACTGCGCCATGCGAGGGCTGAGGACGCTGCTTATAGAAAAATCGGACATTGCCACCGGTGCAACCGGAAGAAACCACGGCCTGCTTCATTCCGGAGCAAGATATGCCGTAAACGATCCCGAGAGCGCACGCGAGTGCATCAGCGAGAACATGATCCTGCGCCGCATCGCAGCCCACTGCGTGGACGAGACCGACGGCCTTTTCATCACCCTCCCGGAGGACGACCTTGGCTATCAGGCAGACTTTGTCGAAGCATGCCGCGCCGCAGGCATAAGGGCGGACATCATCGACCCTGAACAGGCGCGCAGGCTTGAGCCGTCGGTGAACCCGGACCTGATAGGCGCAGTACGCGTCCCTGACGGCAGCGTGGACCCGTTCCGCCTAAGCGCCGCAAACCTCCTTGACGCCAAACTCAAGGGCGGCCAGGTGCGCCTGTACACCGAGGTCACCGGCTTCATCCGCGAAGGAGATACCATCAAAGGCGTACACACGCGCAATATACAGACCGGCGAAACTGCCGATTACTATGCCCCCGTCACGGTAAACGCCGCCGGCATCTGGGGGCACAAGATGGCGCAGATGGCCGGCGTGAACATAGGGATGTTCCCCAGCAAGGGCGCCCTCCTGGTGTTTGCGCACAGGGTGAACAACGTTGTCATCAACCGCTGCCGCAAGCCGGCAAATGCCGATATCCTGGTCCCGGGAGACACCGTGTGCATAATAGGCACCACATCGGACCGGATCCCCTTTGAAGAGTGCGACAACGTCGCCGTCACCCCGGACGAGGTAAACCTCCTCATTTCCGAAGGGTCTAAACTGGCACCCTCCCTCTCAAGCACCCGCATACTCAGGGCCTATGCCGGCGTCCGTCCGCTTGTGAGCGCCGATAACGACCCCACCGGCAGGAACATCTCCCGCGGCATAGTCTGCCTGGACCACGAGACCCGCGACGGCGTCAAGGGCTTCGTAACCATCACCGGCGGCAAGCTGATGACATACCGGCTCATGGCAGAGCAGGTTACAGACCTTGTCTGCAAGAAGTTGGGGGTGGACAAGAAGTGCGAAACCGCGGTCACTCCCCTGCCCGGATCGGAAGAAAAATCCTACAAGGACGTTGCCAGGCAGATATGGGAGTCCCCTTCCATAGTCCAGAAGGCTACGGCCGCACGCCTTGGCACCCGCGCCGCACGCTTCAAGGAAAACGACCGCTATGACGATTCCCTCATCTGCGAATGCGAAGAAGTATCGGTAGGTGAAATCAATTCTGCAATCGACAGGCTGGACGTTAGCACCCTCACGGACCTTCGAAGGCGCACGCGCATAGGAATGGGTCCATGCCAGGGAGAGTTCTGCGCATGCCGCGCCGCCGGCCTTCTTGCAAAGGCTCACGGCTGCGTGGACAAGGAAAGGGAAGACCTCAAGGACTTCCTCCAGGAACGCTGGAAGGGCAACTTCCCCATTGGCTGGGGAGATACCCTGAGGGAAGCGGAATACACACAGTGGGTATATAAACACGTGCTTGGCCTATGAAACACGATACCGTCATTATAGGCGGCGGCCTCACAGGCCTGCTTGCCGGAATCAATCTCCAGAAAGCCGGACAGTCTACCATAATAGTAAGTTCCGGCCAGAATGCCCTCCATTTTTTCTCCGGAGCATTTGAATCCATAAGCGAGCTCTCCCCGCTGGTAGCCGATACCTTCGCGGAGGCGGGCGTACGCGTACATTATAAGGAAGGAGTGAGCCTCCTTCCCATGGGAAACTTCCGCAAGAGCTTCCTGTCCCTGGAAGACCTGGACATTTTCCCCGAGGCAAAATTCGCCAGCAAGGCCCTTGTGGTCAACTTCATGGGATACCACGATTTCTTCTCCTCCTTCATAGCCGAGGGCCTGGAGAAAGCCGGTATCCAGACCCGCATCCGCTTTATACGCCTTCCGGAAATGGAGCACCTGCGCCAGAGCCCCAGCGAAATGCGCTCTGTCCAGATTGCCCGCACCATGGACCGCATCTGGGAAAAGGTGGTCCAGGAGATAAGGATGCTCCTCAAGGACGAGGACGCCGTAATCCTCCCCCAGGTGTTCGGCCTTCAGGACACCACTGTCCCGGGACGCATACGTGAGGCCATCCCCGCCAAGGTGGTCTTTACCGGAACACTTCCTCCTTCAGTTCCGGGCGTGCGCACAATCATACAGTTGCGCCGCCGCTACGAGGTCCTTGGAGGAACATACCTCATGGGAGACCAGGTTATAAAGGCACACGTGCACGACAACACCGTCCACAGCGTAGCCACGAAGAATCTCGAGAGCCATTATCTGGAGGGCCGCAGTTTCATCCTCTCCAGCGGCGGATTCTTCTCAAAAGGCCTAACATCCACCCCTTCACGCATATTCGAGCCCATATTCGGCCTGGATTTAGATTATCCCGAAGACCGTAACGCCTGGTACAATCCGGACTTCATGGGCCGGCAGCCTTACATGGAGTTCGGAGTGAAGGTGGATCAGGACCTTCACGCCATATCGGGCGGCGTTCCGTACACCAACCTCTATGCTGCCGGAGGCATCCTGGGCTATTCTTCACCCGGACTGGGATATGCCGGCGGAATGGCCATAAACAGCGCCTTCAAAGTTGTAGACCAGATACTTAAAGACACCAGAGCATGAACCTTCAGGAATATACCAGCAGCGCCTATAATTTTGAGGAATGCACCAAATGCACCGTATGCACGGCATACTGCCCGGTGCTTGGCGTGAATCCCCTGTATCCCGGTCCCAAGCAGGCCGGCCCTGACGGAGAACGACTCCGCCTGAAGGACCCTTACTTCTTCAACTACGCCCTCAAATACTGCATGAACTGCAAGAGGTGCGAGGTTGCCTGCCCCTCCGGAGTAAACGTGGCAGACCTTATCCAGGCTGCCAGGATCAAGTATGAGAAAGGAAAACCCAAGCTCAGGGACGTGATCCTTGCAAATACGGACTTCATGGGCACCCTTGCCCGTCCGTTTGCACCAATCGTGAACGGAGTTACGGGGATGGGCATCACCAAGAGCGTCCTGGACGCAACCATGAAGATAGACCGTCACCGTACCTTCCCCAAGTACAGCTCCCGAAGTTTCGAGGGCTGGCTTGGACGCCACCGCAAGGAGCAGGCGGAATACCCGGAGCAGGTAGCATACTATCACGGCTGTTATGTAAACTACAATTATCCTCAGCTGGGAAAAGACCTTGTAAAGGTACTCAACGCCCTTGGCGTGGGAGTGCAGCTGCTTGACGGAGAAAAGTGCTGCGGCGTGGCAATGATTGCAAACCGCCTTACGGCACAGGCAAAGAAGAATGCCACCCACAATGTGGAAGTGCTTAAAAAGGCGGTTGACTCCGGACTCAAGGTCGTGACCACGTCATCATCCTGTACCCTTACGATAAGGGACGAGTATCCGCATCTTCTGGACGTAGACAACTCTGCCGTAAGGGATTCCCTGCTGCTTGCCACCCGCTTCATATTCGAGAAACTGGAAAACGGAGCCACCCTGGAGTTCAAGCCCGGGTTCCACATGAAGGTTGCATACCATGTGCCATGCCACATGGAAAAGCTGGGCTGGGGTGTCTTCTCCGAAAAACTCCTCAGGATGATTCCCGGTGTGGAATTCACCCTTCTGGACTCCAACTGCTGCGGCATAGCCGGCACCTACGGCTTCAAGAAAGAGAACTACGAGTTCTCGCAGGCTATAGGCGCTCCCCTTTTCGACCAGATAAGGACCGTCAATCCGGACATAGTGGCCTGCGACTGCGAGACATGCAAGTGGCAGATTGAAATGTCTACGGACTACAAAGTTATGCATCCTGTTTCAATATTGGCTAAAGCATTGAAAGACAATGATTAAATTTCTTCAGCAGCCGGCATACCTGCCGGCACAAACCGGCCCGGAAGCCGATGCCAAATACAAGAGCCTGCGCTGGCAGGTATTCATCGGCGCATTCATCGGTTACGCCGGATTCTACCTTGTGCGGAAGAACCTGTCTCTGGCCATTCCTTTCATGGAGCCCCTTGGTTTCCACAAGGCCGAGCTTGGTTTCGTCCTGGGTGTAAACGCAGCGGCGTATGCTCTGTCAAAGTTCCTCATGGGCAGCGTCAGCGACCGCTCCAACGCCAGGGTATTCCTCCCCCTCGGCCTTATCCTGAGCGCCCTCGCCATGGCCTTCATGATTGTTCCCATTCATTATATAGGTGCAGACAACAAAGCCCTGGCCATCCTGGTCATGGGTATCCTCAACGCCCTTGTGGGATGGTTCAACGGCATGGGATGGCCCCCTTGCGGCCGAGTCATGACCCACTGGTTCTCCGTGAGTGAAAGGGGCACCATGATGAGCATCTGGAACTGCGCACATAATGTAGGCGGCGGTCTGGTGGGCCTCATGGCAACCTATGGTGCTATCTGGTTCGGCAGCTGGTTCTTCGGTGCGCACACGGAGCTGTATTTCATGATAGGGACATTCGCATTCCCCGCCGCAGTGGCAATACTCATTGCCATCCTGGCGTTCATGCTCCTGAGGGATACCCCTCAGTCCTGCGGTCTTCAGTCCATAGAGGCATGGAAGAACGACTATCCCAAGAACTATTCCGAAAAGCACGAGGAAAGGCTTTCCACCAAGGACATCTTCTTCAAGTACGTGCTCAACAACAAGTTCCTCTGGTTCATAGCCCTTGCCAATGCATTCGTATATATGGTCCGTTACGGCTGCCTGGACTGGGCCCCAACACTTCTCACGGAAAAGGGCATAGATATCAAGTCCATGGGCTGGGCATATTCACTGTACGAGTTTGCCGCCATCCCCGGCACAATCATATGCGGATGGCTGTCGGACAAGGTGTTCAACGGACGACGCGCCCTTCCCACCATGATTTTCATGGCCCTGGTTGCCGTGTTTGTGGTGCTGTACTGGGTATTCATAGACAACATAACCGTGGTAATGATTTGCCTGATAGGCATAGGGTTCTTCATCTACGGCCCGGTAATGCTGATAGGCGTCCAGGCCCTGGATCTGGCACCAAAGAACGCATCAGGCACAGCTGCAGGCCTTACCGGTTTCTTCGGATACTTCTTCGGGACCTTCCTGCTTGCAAACTGGTGCCTTGGCTGGGTTGCTCAGTCCTTTGGATGGAACATTACCTTTGGCATGCTGCTTGCAGCCTGCTTCCTGGCAATCCTGTTCATGGGATTCACTTATAAAGAAGAACAGTACCTGGTGAAGAAGAAATGAACTTAGTAATAATCCCCACCTACAACGAAAAAGAGAATATCGCCGACATCCTCATCTGCGTAATGCAGCTTGAGGGCCAGTTCCATGCCCTGGTCATTGACGACGCCTCCCCGGACGGCACTGCCGGCATCGTGAAAAACCTTCAGATATGCTATCCGGACAGGATTCATCTTCTGGAGCGGTCCGGAAAACTGGGCCTTGGGACGGCATATCTCACGGGCTTCAAATGGGCCCTTGAAAACGGATACGACTACGTTTTTGAGATGGACGCCGACTTCTCACACAACCCGGAGGACCTTATCCGCCTTTGGAAGGCCTGTGAAGAAGAAGGTGCGGACCTTTCCATAGGTTCCCGTTACAGCAGCGGCATCAGCGTTGTGGACTGGCCCATAGGCCGTATCCTGATTTCCTATGGCGCATCTTTGTATGTCAGGTGCGTTCTGGGCATGAAGGTGTTCGACACCACCGCCGGCTTTGTCTGTTACTCCAGGAAGGTACTGGAAACCTTAGACCTGGACGCCGTGAAGATGAAAGGATACGGCTTCCAGATAGAGATGAAGTACAGCGCCTGGAAGCTTGGCTTCAAGCTGAAAGAAGTGCCCATCGTCTTTACAAACAGACAGAAGGGCACCTCCAAGATGAGCAGCGGAATATTTGGCGAAGCTTTCTGGGGCGTCATCAACCTCAGATTCCGCAAGATCAGGCCAAAAGCCTGAGTCCTATCCTTTTACGGTCCGGGTCAACAGAAATGACCCGGACTTTTATTTGTTGCCGGAGCCTCAGAACCCGGGACGGCACGGCCATGCCCTTTACTCCCATGTTGGAGGCATGTATGAGGCCGTTTTCATGAAGGCCGATATCCACGAATGCCCCGAAGGCGGTGACGTTTGTGACAATGCCGGGGAGCTCCATTCCAATCTTGAGGTCTTCTATGTCGCGGATGTCATCGGCAAAGGAGAACTCGCGGGCCTCCTCGCGGGGATCCAGGCCGGGCTTGCGGAGTTCCCTGAGAATGTCGTTCACGGTTGGAAGGCCGAACTCCCCTTCCACATATCTTGACGCGTCTATGGAGGCGCAGAGGCTGTCGTTTCCAACAAGTGAGGCAGTTGAGACTCCAAGGTCCCGGGCCATCCTTTCCACTATGTGATAGGCCTCGGGGTGCACCGCAGAGTTGTCCAGAGGGTTTGCCGATCCAACTACGCGGAGGAACCCTGCACACTGCTGGAAAGCCTTCGCTCCAAGGCGGGGAACCTTCCTGAGCTCTTCACGGCTCCGGAAGGCGCCGTTCTTTTTACGGTATTCCACAATGGAGCCCGCAAGCGCAGGGCCTATCCCGGAAACATACTGGAGGAGGTAAGGACTTGCGGTATTGAGGTTCACGCCAACGCTGTTCACGCAGCTTTCCACCGTGTTATCTAGCTTTTCCTTGAGAAGCCTCTGGTCTACATCGTGCTGGTACTGGCCAACGCCAAGGGACTTGGGGTCTATCTTTACCAGTTCTGCCAGAGGGTCCATGAGGCGCCTGCCGATGGAAACGGCGCCGCGGACGGTGACGTCCTCCAGCGGGAACTCTTCCCTGCCGGCCTCCGACGCCGAATAAACGGAGGCGCCGTCCTCGCTCACGGAGTATATCCGGATGCTTTCCGGAAGGCCCACCCTGCGGATAAAGTCTTCTGTCTCGCGTCCCGCAGTTCCGCTTCCTATGGCTATTACCTCAATCTTATACTTTTCTGCAAGTTCCGTCACCTTGGTTATGGCATCTATCTTCTTTGCCACGGGAGGGTGAGGGAAAATGACATCGTGCTCCAGGAGATTGCCCTCCGCATCCAGGCAAACCACTTTGCAGCCTGTACGGAAACCCGGGTCTATTGCCATGACCCTTTTCTGGCCCACAGGCGGAGCAAGAAGCAACTGGCGGAGGTTTTCGCCAAAAACGCCGATAGATTCCATATCGGCCTTCTCCTTGGCTTCGCGGAGGACTTCACCGGTAATGGAGGGTTCCAGAAGGCGTTTGAAGCCGTCGTCCACGGCTTCCCTTATCTGGGCACCGTTCTCACGGTAAGGATAACCGTGTTCCTGGCACCAGTCATAGTAAATCTTGTTGCCCATCTTCTCCGGATCGGTGTCCAGGTCTACGCGGAGGAAGCCCTCGTCACGGGCGCGGAGCATGGCCAGAAGATTATGGGCGGGAATCTTTGCAACCGGCTGGCTGAAGGTAAAATAGCTGCGGTATTTCTGGGCTTCGGGGTCCTCTTCCCCTGCCTTTGTAACCTTGGACTGGACCCTTCTCTGACGGAAAAGGCCGCGAAGGGTTTCACGGACCGATGCCGTCTCGCTTAGACGCTCCGCAATTATGTCGCGGGCACCCTGCAGGGCATCTTCCGCATCTTTCACCTCTCCTTTGACGTATTTTGCAGCCTCGGCCTCTGGGTTTGAAACCTTTCCGCCGCAGAGGGTGTCGGCAAGAGGCTCAAGGCCCTTTGCAACGGCAACGGTTGCCCTTGTCTTGCGCTTGGGACGATACGGAAGATAAAGGTCCTCGAGCTCGCTTGAGGAGAGTGTATCTTCTATCTTTGCCTTGAGCTCAGGGGTGAGCTTTCCCTGCTCCTGGATGGTTCCCAGGATGGTTTCCTTGCGTTTTTCCATCTCGGAGAAGGCATCGGCCCAGTGCTTGACCTCCGCTACGGCAACGTCGTCCAGGTCTCCTGTGCGCTCCTTGCGGTAACGGCTTATGAATGGAATTGTGCAGCCGTCTTCAAGCAGTTCAACGCAGTTCTCCACCTGCCAGGTCTTCACCTTGAGGAGTTTCGCGATATGATTGACGTAAATAGCTTTCATACCTCCAAATTTACAATTTTTTGCTTAATTTTGTAGAGTTATGGCGGAAAACAACTACATGTTCCCAACCTCCGTCAAGGAGGTGCAGGCGCTGGGATGGGATTACATAGACATAATCCTGTTCAGCGGCGACGCTTTCATTGACCATCCGTCTTTTGGAACCGCCGTCATTGCCCGGTGGCTGCAGAAGTTTGGCTACAGGGTGGCGGTGGTGCCCCAGCCCAACTGGAGGGACGACCTCCGTGACTTCCGCAAACTAGGCCGTCCGCGCCTTTACTTCGGCCTCAATTCCGGTGCCATGGACTCCATGGTAAACCACTACACCGCCTCCAAGCGCCTCCGTCACGACGATGCCTACACCCCTGACGGCAAGGCCGGAGCCCGTCCGGACTATGCCGTAACGGTTTACACAAAGATACTGAAGGAACTGTTCCCGGATGTGCCTGTCGTTATTGGCGGCATTGAAGCCTCCCTGAGGCGCCTCACCCACTACGACTACTGGAAAGACTGCCTCATGCCCTCCGTCCTGGTATCTTCCGGGGCCGATTACCTTTGCTACGGCATGGGAGAACGCCCCATGATTGAACTCACACGAGGCATAGAAAAAGGCTGGTCCCGCCACCGGATGCAACAGATTCCCCAGATTGCATTTTATATTAAAAGTAAATATAAAAAGCCGGAGGAGGTACACTTGACAGAATCTGTGGCCACCCTCGGCCACATAAGAGGGAGGGGCCCATCGGAGATGGGAGGGGTCGACGAAGTCGACGATTCAGGAAAGTGTACCTCCTCAGGCGTACTTGTATTACATTCATTTGAAGAGTGCTGCAAGGACAAGAGGGCGTTCGCGGAAAATTTCCACTGGATAGAGACTCACGCCAATATGGCGCATCCTGACACTATAATTGAGCCTGTTGGGGATGGGTACGTGCAGATTAACCCGCCTTTCCCCACGGCCACGCAGGAGGAGATGGATTCCTTCTGGGACCTGCCCTTTACAAAGCTGCCGCATCCAAGATATAAAGGTAAAAGGATTCCGGCGTACGATATGATAAAGTTCAGCGTATGCACCCACCGCGGGTGCTTCGGAGGCTGTAACTTCTGCACCATAGCGGCGCATCAGGGAAAATTCATATCGTCCAGAAGCGAGAAATCCATCCTCAAGGAGGTGAAGGAACTGAATAACCTGCCCGGATTTGCGGGGAATATTTCCGATGTGGGAGCCCCTACGGCCAATATGTACGGCATGCACGGGAAGAATCCCGAACTCTGCGACAAGTGCAAGAGGCGCAGTTGCCTTTTCCCCAAACGCTGCCCCAACCTGGACTGCGACCACACCCGCCTCATGAAACTGTACAGGCAGATAGACTCCACCAAGGGCATCAGGCACAGCTACATAGGAAGCGGAATCCGGTACGACCTGTTCCTTACCGAAGACGGTTTTGTGGACGAGAGCTCCCGGCCTTACCTTAAAACGCTGGTCCTGGACCACACTTCCGGCCGCCTAAAGGTTGCGCCTGAGCACACGGAAGACCACGTCCTTCAGAAGATGGCCAAGCCGTCGTTCAAATTATTCGAAAGGCTCCGAAAGGAATTCGACACGGTGAACCGGGAGGCCGGGACTCACGTAGGGCTTGTACCATATTTTATATCGTCCCATCCCGGGTGCACCATGAAAGATATGGAGAGGCTTGCGAACCACCCTGCGCTGAAGGGCATCTGGATGGACCAGGTGCAGGATTTTACCCCTACGCCAATGACGACTTCGTCCGTAATGTTCTACAGCGGAATAGATCCGCGGGACATGACAGAGGTGTTCACGGAGCACGATATGGAGAAAAAACAGCGCCAAAAGAGCTATTTCTTCAAAAATTCCTCGAAAAATCCCTCCAAGAATTTGCAGAGTTCAAAACAAAGCCTTAATATTGCAGCGCGAAAACCTAAACGTAAGTAACAATTATGGCAGACAACAAGAAACGTCACGTAGTGAGTTATGAGAAGATGAACCTCCATCCGGACCTCGCTGCAGCATTTGCAGAGAAGTACCCCAAGGGGTTCAGCGACTACCTGAATGACCTTGTAAAGTACCCCAAGCCGGACGGCACGTCGTTCTATGCCGTAACCATAGAGGTGCCGGACGCCATTTACCTGGTGAAGATCAACGTCAAGACGGACGACCTCGAAGACGTTGCCCGCTGGCTTGAGGGAGAGGAAGATGCAGAGAACGAGGCCGTAGCAGGCGGCAGCGCTGATGCTTCCGATGCCTCCGGAGAAACCCTCCCGGACGACAACATCTCCCAGTACTCCACCGGGGGAGATGACGAATAGCTATGGCCGGCAACCGTGGAATAACGCATGTATGGGGTCCGGTAAGGACCCTTTTGCGTAGTATGCCGGAGCGTACTGCGCTTCTGATTCTGTCCGTGGTGACAGGCCTTTTCTGCGGTCTTGCAGCCGTCCTTCTGAAGCTTTCAATCCACTGGATCCAGCACCTTTTGTCTGCTGCCGTGCCTTACGCCAGGCTACGCTATCTGGTGCTTCCTGGCGTGGGTATGCTCCTGAGCTATCTTATCGTCAAATATATTGTTAAGGATAACATCGGCCATGGGGTTACAAAGGTGCTTCAGGCTGTATCCCGGAGCGAGTCCCGGATAAAGAGACACAACATATGGTCTTCGCTGCTTACAAGTGCGCTCACCATAGGTTTTGGCGGTTCCGTAGGTGCAGAGGCTCCTATCGTCTATACCGGAGCGGCTATAGGCTCAAACCTGGGAAGGTATTCCGGAATGTCATACAGGGGCATTACGCTGCTTCTGGGATGCGGAGCTGCAGGTGCCGTGGCAGGCATTTTCAACGCCCCCATGGCGGGAGTTCTGTTCACTCTGGAGATTCTGCTTTTCAATATTTCCATGAGCGGACTCCTGCCGCTTCTCCTGAGTTCAGTGAGCGCAACCCTGGTGAGTTATCTTTGCCTTGGCAGGGCGAGCGTTTTCCCTTCCCAGCTGGTAGAATTCTCCATGGGAAACCTGCCGTTCTACATGCTTCTGGGCGTGTTCTGCGGCTTTGTGGCGGTGTATTTCATACGCACTACGCTCTCTATGGAAGACCGCCTTGGACGTATAAGGAATCCGTATGTCAGGTGGGCCATATCGGCCGTGTCCCTTGGCCTTCTTATTTTCCTGTTCCCTCCTCTTTACGGTGAGGGATACGATTTCCTTGGACCGCTTCTGGAAGACACTCCCGCCATAATAGGCAGCGGAACCCCGCTTGTTTATTTCCATGGCATCCCATGGGCTGTTCCGGTTTTCTTTTTACTGGTAATGCTCCTGAAGGTGTTCTCAATGACCTTCACCAATGCCGGAGGCGGCGTGGGAGGAACCTTTGGTCCCACGCTTTTTGTTGGAGCCATGGGCGGTCTTGTGGTTGCCATGACAATCAATCTGATTGCTCCGGGGCAGGTGCCTGTGCCCAACTTCGTGCTGGTGGGCATGGGCGGTCTCATGGCAGGAGTGATGCAGGCGCCACTGACGGCTATTTTCCTCATTGCGGAGATCTCCGGGGGGTATCAGCTTCTGGTGCCGCTCATCCTTACATCGGCAATAGCTTACGGCATCACGCGCCTGTTTGAGAAGTATTCCATCTATACCAAGCGCATCGCAGCCTCCGGGGAACTGCTCACGCACGACTCGGACCAGGCGGTGCTTACCCTTCTGAGGACAGATACCCTGCTGGAAAAAGACTTCGTTCCGGTCCGTCAGGACGATACCCTTGGCCAGCTGGTGGAGGTGGTATCACGCTCGGAGCGTTCCCTGTTCCCCGTTCTTGATGCAAGGGGACACTTCCTTGGCTCTGTTTCCATGGCCTCCATACGCTCGGACATGTTCCGCCAGGAACTTTATGACCAGCGTCATGTATACAACTACATGCAGCGCGCCCCGGAATTCATCTATTCCGGAGAGAGCATGGAAAGCGTGATGCGGAAATTCGAAAAAACCGGAGCCTGGAACCTTCCCGTGGTGGAAGAAGACTACACCTATCTTGGCTTCCTTTCCAAGTCCAAGATATTCTCTGCCTACCGGGATTCCCTCAAAGATTTGTCTCAGGACTAGCTCCGTCCCTGAAAATGGCCGTTTTTGCGGACGGCGAGGCACAAAACCGGGCTCCGTCCCTGAAAATGGCCGTTTTTGCGGACGGCGACCTACTCCACGTAGAGAAGAAGCCCCTTGAGGTACTCCCCTTCCGGGTGGTAGATGTTAACCGAGTGGTCGGCCGGCTGGTTCAGGCGGTCCAGGATGCGGACGCTGCGGCCTGTTTCCGCCGCTGCGGAAAAGACAGCCAGCGCAAAGGCTTCCTTGTCTACGACCTGGGAGCAGCTGAAAGTGAACACAAAACCGCCCGGAGCCACCTTTGATATTGCAGCCGCATTGAGCCTCTGGTATGCCCTGAGGGCGTTTTTAAGAGCCCCACGATGCTTTGCGAATGCAGGCGGGTCCACAATCATAAGGTCATACTTACCTTCCGGAATACCCTTCAGGAAATCTATGGCATCGGTGCAATAGGAGGTATGTACAGAAGGGTCAAAACCGTTCAGGAGGACGTTGCGGTCCACCATGTCCATTGCCTTCTGGGAACTGTCCACCGAATCTACGTGGACGGCGCCGCCGGCAAGGGCGTAGATGGAGAATCCGCCCGTGTAGCAGAAAAGGTTAAGGACGCTCCTGCCACGTGCAAGGGCGCCAACCCGGGCGCGGTTTTCCCTCTGGTCCAGGAAGAAGCCTGTCTTCTGGCCCTGGGTCCAGTTCACGAGGAACTTGTTGCCGTTTTCAAGGACGGCAAGCTCGTCCTGGTCAAATCCGGGGGCCTTGTACAGATAGCCGTCAACCAGTTCCAGGCCGGCTTTGAAAGGGGCTGTGCCGGAACTCTTGTCGTACACGGCCTTGAGGGAACTTCCGTACACCTCCCGAAGAGCCGCACAGATTGCAGCCTTTGAACGGAACATGCCGACGGAGTGGGCCTGAAGCACACATACGCCGTCGTAATAGTCTACGATGAGGCCGGGAAGGCCGTCGCCCTCACCATGCACAAGGCGGTAGCAGGTGGTTTCCCGGCTTCCGGCAAGGCCGTACGCCTCACGAAGTTTCAGGGCGCGGGAAAGCATCACCGTCCAGAAATCGGCCCTGGAGGGGTCCTCGTCAAAACTGAGGATGCGGACGGCGATGGAGCCTATCTGATAGTGCCCCGATGCAAGGAACTTGCCTTCGGAGGAATATACGCCCACCATGTCTCCCTCTGCGGGATGGCCTGTAATCTGGGCTATGGCCCCTGAGAATACCCAGGGGTGGAAACGGAGGATGGATTCCTCACGGCGGGGTTTCAGAATGACTTTATCCATTGGCTTCGGTTCTTTCCGGATGCAGTTCCTCTTCCGTAAGCGGATGCTTCTCAGAGGAAATGAGCTTCAGATACATCTCCCGGCAAATCCAGGCGTCGGTTGCCGCATATTTCATCTGGGACTCGGAAAGGTGCTCCGCCTCCCAGTTTGACAGCTGCTGGGCCTTGGAAATCTTTACTCCAAGGATGATGGCAGCCATTTTCTTGACGCTCTTGTCCCTTATTCCATACTCCCATACCATGGACTGAAGGTCCACGAAACCGCGGGGCTGAAAACCGGCAATTGCCTGGAGGCCTTTGACATCGTCCCTTGTGGCAGCGCCAACCTTGATGACGGTGGAGCTGGCAAGAAGGGGTAGAAGCTGCCTGGGAAGGCCGAGTTTCTGGACCCTGAACAGGAAGGCCTTTTCCTTGCCGGAGAGCTGCAGGATGGCGGTTCCGTTGGAATGCTGGTCGGGAGTGAACGTGGGACGGGTCTCTGTGTCAAACCCTATCACAGTCTGGCGGCGGAGATAACGGAGGGCGGCGAAAAACTTTTCGTCAACCGTGTCTATTACCGTTATCTCCCCAGGGAAAGCTGCAAGGGCAAGCTCTCCTATTTCTTCCGGGCTAATCGAAATCCTGAACATAAGCCTGAAGTACGTATGATGAGCCCACCTCAACGATGGCGGGATCTCCACTGCGGGATTCTGTTGTCTCATACCAGTGCACCTGGGGAAGAGCGATGCGGTGCGTAAAGAGATTACCGCTGCGCATGTACCTGTAGATGGCGCCGGTGAGGCTCGCTCCCGGTTCAATTATGGTAAAATCCGGAGAAAGCATGCGGCTGAAGGCGAGGTCTTCCTCCGTGCCCGCGCCGCGAATCAGTTCAATTTCGCTTTCCAGGAGTTTTGTGTCGATATTGTATTCCGTCAGGACGAGTGCATCCAGCTGCTTCCCGGTGGCACGGTACTGATGGAGGAGGTTCCTGAACTCCGTGCGTATGTCCAGGGCGGCCTCCGGCGTAATGACGGTGACGTTCCCCTCCCCTCCCATCTGTTCAAAGGCCGATTCATAAGCCCCGGAGGAACAGATTTCACGCGAGGCCCAGACGGCGATGCCTGAGGCTCCGCGGCGGACGGCATCGGCAAGGGTCGTTTGCACGGGGGTTACTATAAAGCACTTGCCGGAGCATAGCTGCTTCAGGGTGTCTACATCAAAAAGACCGTATGCAGAATGCAGCGGAGAACTGAAAATCAGTATCTTGGCGCGGCTCTTGCGGAGTTTGTCCCTGCCTGCGGCATACTTGAGGCAAGTACTGTCCCAGGCGAACATTGCGCCCTGCACTGCGGCCTCCCTGAGGCTGTCCAGTCCATTTGGCAGGAAATGGCCGTAAGGGGCGTTGGAGACATCCATGATGACATCGAAGCGTTCCCCGGCAAAGTCCGGAAGTGAATCCCTCTTTGCCCTGCCGTCGATATTGTCTGCAGCGTCTATTCCCTGGAAAAGGCGGGCAAGGGCAAAGGACTGGGATGGCTCTCCCATGATTGCAATTGACCCGTCAGCACCGGAAGCCCCGGCCATGGCCACGAGGTTTGCAAGCCCCGAGGTATCCCTGACGATGGACTCCACCAGCGGAATTGTAGGGCGTGGCGGCAGGGTCTTGGTCCTGCAGGAGTAAAGCATAGCTGCAGCGGCCAGAAGTATAATGATATATTTCTTCATAATCGGAATCAGAGTACAAAAATACGCATTTTAGACGATGTTGCAAAATTACGATATTCTACGTACTTTTGTAAAACAAAGTAGTGTAATTAATATCTACGATATATGAATAGAATCAAATTCATCGTTGCAGCGGCTCTCGCAGCTATAAGCGCCAGTCTTTGGGCTCAGCCCAAGGCTCAGATCAGTACCAAGGATTACGAGTTCACCACTGTGAAGGAAATCCCTGTCACACCCGTCAAGAACCAGTACCGCAGCGGCACCTGCTGGTGCTTCAGCGCCCTCTCTTTTCTGGAGTCGGAAGCCATAAAAAACAGGAATATCAAGGACGAGAACCTGTATCCCGATTTCTCCGAGATGTATGTCGTGCGCAAGGCATATGCAGAACGCGCCCAGAAATACGTCCGCCTCAACGGCAAGCTGAACATGGCCGCCGGAAGCGACTTCGGCGACGTATTTGAAGTTGCCACCGCATACGGCCTGGTAGACCAGAACGCCTACTCCGGCATGAACTACGGCTACGACCTTCCGGTACAGGGAGAACTTGACGCCGTGCTCAAGGGCTATGTGGACGCCGTCATCAAGAACCCCAACCGCAAGCTCACCCCAGTATGGCCCAAGGGCTTCGAGGGCATCCTGGATGCATATCTGGGAGAGGTTCCGGAAAGGTTCAGCGTAAACGGTGTCTCCTACACCCCGGAGAGCTACCGCAACGCATATAAACTCAACATGGACGATTACGTGGGCCTCACCTCCTTCACACATCATCCCTTCTACACCCAGTTTGCGATAGAGGTGGAGGACAACTGGCGCTGGACCCCTTCCTGGAATGTTCCCCTGGACGAGTTCATGGCTATCATCGACAATGCAATTGAGAACGGCTATACCGTGGCATGGGGCGGCGACGTCTCTGAACCCGGCTTCACCCGTGACGGCCTTGCAATCCTCATAGACACAGAAGCCAAGGCCACCAGCGGTTCTGACCAGGAGCGCTGGGTCGGCAAGGCCGATGAAGAAAAACCTGCAGAGAAGAAGACCGTCAAGGAACTGGAAGTAACCCAGGAGAACCGCCAGCAGATGTTCGATGAGAAAACCTCCACGGACGACCACGGCATGCACCTGTACGGCACAGCCAAGGACCAGAACGGCACCAAGTACTACCTCATCAAGAACTCCTGGGGAGAAACCGGCGCATACAAGGGAATCTGGTACATGTCAGAGAACTTCTGCAAGGCAAAGACCCTCAACATCGTGGTAAACAAGAAAGCCATTCCCGCCAACATCCGCAAGAAACTTGGCATCAACTAAATGGGCATAGTAAAACACATTCCCAATACAATCACTTCCATGAATCTCCTCTCAGGAGCCGTGGGAGTGATTTTGGCGCTTGAAGGATGGCCGGAATGGGCCTTTGCGTGCATGCTCCTGGCAGCGGTTTTCGACTTCTGCGACGGCCTTGCAGCCCGCCTTCTGGGCGCATACTCCCCTGTGGGAAAGGAACTTGACTCCCTGGCCGATGTAGTGAGTTTCGGCCTTCTTCCGTCCATCATGCTGGTTACGACAATGGACGGCGGCTGGTGGAGGTTCCTTCCCCTTATCCTTGCGGCGGCATCGGCCCTGAGGCTGGCCAAGTTCAATGTGGACGAGCGCCAGACCACGGACTTCCTGGGGGTTCCCACCCCGGCATCGGCAATGGTTGTGGGCTCGCTGTGCTGCTTCATTGCGGCAGGAAACGACATGACCCTTTACCGGCTGGCACTTACCCCGTGGTTCCTCCCCGCAGTTGCACTGGTGATGAGCCTTCTGGTCACAAGCGAGATCCCCATGTTCGGGATGAAGATAGCCAAGGGGCACAAACTCCTGGACGCAAAACGCATAGTATTTCTTTGCCTTGTTGTGGCTGCCATTGTTGTCACCATTATCCTTGGCACCCACTGGAGCCTTGCCGTGCTTCTGGCGTTCATTGCATATATTATTGAAAACCTTATACTTGCACTGATTTGAAAAAGATCCTGATCCTTGCGGCGCTCCTTGTGTCGCTGCCTGCACTGTCTCAGAAAAAGCCCCTTGACCACAGCGTGTTCGACAGCTGGGAAAGCGTGGGGCAGACTGTGATTTCCCCCTCCGGCAATGTTGTGGCCATCGTGGTCCAGAAACAGGAAGGCGACGGCATTCTCACCGTCCGCACCTTCGGAAAGAAAGGCCGGGAGATAAGCATTCCGCGCGGATATCGGCCTGTTGTCCTGGACGATGACTCACGTCTTGTGTGCCTTGTAAAGCCGGAATTCCAGAAAACCAGGCAGGCAAAGATAAAGAAGAAAAAGGGCGACGACCTTCCAAAGGATTCCCTTTTCATAGTGGACCTCAAAACCGCACAGATTCTGAAGTTCGCTTCTGTGAAGACCTACCAGACCGGCCGTCACGGCCTTGAGGCGGTGGCCTTCACCACCACGGACACCAGCTTTGTGAAGAAAGCGGACCGCAAGAAAAAGGACATGGGAGCAACCCTTGCCATATACCACTATGCCACAGGGCAGATTGACACTGTGAGAAACGTTGACGGGTTCAGCGTCTCCAAGGACGGCTCCTGGCTGTCCCTGGTTCAGAAAACCGCCGCAAAGAAGTCCGTAGCTGGCTTTTTTGACATAAAGGGCCGCAGCTCCCACATCTTTGCCGATACCACTTCCTGGCACGGGGTGCCCGTGTTTGACGAGACCTCTTCCCGCGCCCTCTTCCTGGAGGCCCGGGACACCCTCTCCTCCGGAAGCAAACACCCTTCCCTGATGCTCGTGGACATTCCTTCCATGAAGGTTTCCACCCTCGTTGAATCCGGAAACGGAGAAATGGGTATTACTGAAAAGTGCAAGCCCCACTTCAGCCACGACGGAAAGCTTATTTACGCCCAGGTCAACGAGTTCGTCCCTCCCAAGGACACCACCCTGGTGCCGTTCGAGACCCCGGGACTTGACATCTGGAACTGGGACGCTCCCTACATTCCCCCCACCCAGAAGATTTCCGGAGACAAGATATTCACTCCAATAAAGGCACTGGTTTCCGGCGGAAAGCTGGTCCCTGCTGCCAAGGATCATTACTCCAGAATCATTTCCACCCCTTGGGAGAACACGGACCTTGTGTTAAGGATCACCCCGGAAAACATAATAGAGCGCCAGTGGAATGCCCAGCCTTCATACACCATCGAGGCTTTGAACCTTGGAAGCGGCAGTTCAAAAAAGATAGCCTCCGGCCAGTTAGAAGACATAAAGCTTTCCCCGGACGGCAGTTCCGTCCTCTGGTGGGATCTTCCTGCCAAGGCATGGATGCTTGCCGCCCTTCCCTCCGGCAGTATAACCAACCTTACTGAAGGAATCGACGTCGCCTTCTGGGACCAGGAGGACGATCACCCCTCCATGAAAGAATCCTACGGATTTGCCGACTGGGTCAAAGACGGGAGCGCACTCATCTACGACCAGTACGACATATGGAAAGTATCGGCCGGGAACGCGATCAGGCTCACTTCCGGAAGGGAGAAAGGCATTACCTACAGATACCTCAAGACCCGCTCTGACGAGCTTGAACCCGGTCTTCTTCCGGACGAGACCATTTACCTCGGCGCCTTCGACAACGCCACCAAGGAGAACGGTCTTGCATCCCTGAACCTTGCAAAGCCGGCAAAGACATTCCGCACCATAGATTTTGGCGGATACACTTACAATACCCTCCGAAAGGCTGAAAAAGGCAGCGCCATCATATACCAGAAGGGCAATTTCCGCGACCCCATGGACGTACGCTATGTCGCCTCTCCCGGAAAGCCGGAGGTAAAGCTTACGGCCATCAATCCCCAGATAGAAGATTACAACTGGGGCACGGTGGAACTGTACAAATGGACAGCATTTGACGGCAAACAGCTGGAAGGCCTGCTTTACAAGCCCGAGAACTTCGATTCCTCAAAGAAGTATCCGGTCATCGTTTACTTCTACGAGACATATACCGAGGAAATGTACACCCACTACCAGGTGCAGCCCATGTGGTCCATAATAAACATCCCGTTCTTCGTTTCACGCGGCTACGTGGTGTTTGTACCGGACATCTTCTATACTCCCGGTATCCCCGGAGAAAGCGCCTACAACTGCATTGTCAGCGGAGCACAGTCCCTGTGGCAGTACCCCTGGATAGACAGGGACAACATGGCCATTCAGGGCCAGAGCTGGGGCGGATACCAGGTAGCGTACCTGATTACCCGTACAAACATGTTCAAGTGTGCCGGAGCCGGTGCGCCCGTGAGCAACATGACATCGGCTTACGGCGGCATACGCTGGGAGTCCGGAACAAGCCGTCAGGTACAGTACGAGATGGGCCAGAGCCGCATAGGCCGCCAGCTGTGGGACGGAATTGAGCTGTACATGGAGAGTTCTCCCCTTTTCAAGCTTCCCAACGTCACCACCCCTGTCCTTATAATGCACAACGACGCCGACGGTGCAGTTCCGTGGTACCAGGGAATAGAGATGTTCATGGGCCTTCGCAGGCTTGGAAAACCTGCCTGGCTGCTGGAATACAACGACGAGGCCCACAACCTCAAGGAACGCCGCAACCGCAAGGACCTCTCCATACGCCTGCAGCAGTTCTTTGATTACTACCTGAAGGGTGAACCGGAACCCGCCTGGATGAAATACGGAGTACCATCGGCCAGGAAAGGCTACTACTTCGGCTACGAAAACGCAGAATAATGGAAAACGAAAATAACAGGAAACTTACTCCCCTTAAGTTCCTTCCGGACTCCATGGAAATGCCCTGGGGCACGGTGGAATACCGCCTAGCAGACCTGGGATTTGTAGATTCCATGGCCTCCGAGGGCTATCTGGGGGGTAATACACTAAGCGATATAGTACAGACCTACCTGGAACGCCTGGTAGGAGAAACCGCATTTGACTGGTACGGAACGCAGTTCCCCATCCTGGTAAAGCACCTAAAGGTGCGCGGCCGCACTTCCCTTCACGTAAACCCGGACGACGAAACCGCCGAGCAGCGTTACGACGCCTTTGGAAAGACCGCCCTGTGGTATGTAGAAGAATGTGGTCCGGACGCCAGGCTGTACCTTGGATTCAAAAGGGACGTGACTGCTACAGAGTTTTACGAGGCCTGCCAGAAGGGAGATGTATCCAAGCTCCTTCACACCGTTACTCCAAAGCCCGGGGAGAGCTACCTCATAACACCCGGACTGGTTCACGCCGCCAAGGATGTGACCCTTCTGGAGGTTGCGGAGTGCTCTGAGCTCTGGTTCCGCCTTCATGACTGGGGATCATCGGAAAGGGAACTCCATCTGGAAGAAGCCATAGACCTTGTGGACTACAGGTCATGGAAGGCATCCCTGGCGGCTCCGGAAGCCAGCGTGCCGCAGTTTACGGTGCACCAGATAGACCTTAAGGAACCCCTGAAGAATACTGCCGGCATCGACGACAGCTTCCTTATTTATATCTGCATGCAAGGATCGGCGGCAATCAGGCTTTCAGAAGGAGAGAGCTACGGCATCAAAAAGGGAGAGGTAGTCCTGGTACCCTCCGAGGTGGAGGACTTCTTCCTTTTACCGACAGATAGGGATACCAGACTCCTTGAAGTGAGGCTTGACCCCAGACCGGACAACGACATAGTATCTGAACCAGTAGAAGATTAGAAATGGCAGAAGCAAGACTGGACAAGTATCTCTGGGCCATACGTGTATTCAAGACACGCACGGACGCCCAGGAAGCCTGCAAAGGCGGTAAGGTAAAGATTGCCGGCACAAACGCCAAACCGTCCAAGGAAATCAAGGCCGGTGACATAATAAACGTACGCAAAGGTATCGTCACATACAGCTACCAGGTGGTTCAGCCCACTGAAACCCGCGTGGGAGCCAAACTGGTGGCGGAATTCGCAAACGACATCACGCCCCAGGGAGAACTGGACAAACTAAAGGCTCCCGTAGAGACCTTCTTTGTGACGCGTGAGCGCGGAGCCGGCCGTCCCACAAAGAAAGACAGGCGCAACATAGAGCAGATGTGGGATGCCATAGACTTCGACGGTCCCACCACAGAAATAGAGTTTTAAAGATGAAAAAGTTTCTTGCAGTGTCCCTGGCCCTGCTCCTGGCAGCCAGCCTGGGGGCTCAGAAAAGGAACGCCACCATAAGCGGATACATCACTGACGAAAGCACCGGAGAAACTCTCATCGGGGCAGGAGCCATGGTGGAATCCGGCCAGGCAAAGGGTACCGGAGCCGTGACAAACGTGTACGGCTACTACACCCTTACCGTACCCAAAGGCCCGGCCACCTTCCTTTTCAGCTATCTGGGATACGAACAGCAGACCCGTGAGTTCAATCTCCAGAGGGACACCACCATCAATATAATTCTCCGGCCGTCGGCAACCCTGGAGGCAGCGACGGTAGTGAGCCAGAAGGATGCCGGCATTCAGTCTACATACCTGGGGGCCATAGACATCCCACTGGTGCATATCCAGGCCACCCCGGTTCTCTTTGGCGAGGCCGATGTCCTGAAGGCCATCCAGATGCTTCCAGGCGTGCAGGGAGGCAACGAGGGCTTCACCGGCCTTTATGTCCGCGGCGGAGGCCCGGACGAGAATCTGGTCCTCCTTGACGGCATTCCCATCTACAATGTAGACCACATGCTTGGCATACTGTCCGTATTCCAGACAGAGGCCGTCAAGAAGGTAACCCTGTACAAGGGCTCCTTCCCCGCCCGCTACAGCGGCAGGGTATCGTCAATTGTCGATATCCGAACCAACGACGGCAATATGAAAAAGACCAGCGGCAGCGTGGGGATTGGCGTCCTCACGGACAAGCTGCACGTGGAAGGCCCCATCATCCAGGACAAACTCAGCTACAGCATAAGCGCCCGCGGCCTCCACTCGATGATGTACGATCCCCTCATCCGCCTGTACGGAAAATACGGCATCAACAGTTTCGTGGACGAGGACGGAGACTATTCCGCCTATGGTAACTACTTCTTCTACGACCTCAACGGAAAGCTCTGCTGGCGCCTCTCCGACAACGACCGCTTCTTCCTTGCGGCATACAGCGGCAAGGACCGCCTGGGGGCCGATTTCTCCGAAGAATGGGAGCAGGGAGCCAACCTCACGCGGACGGACATGAGCATAGGCTGGGGCAACAACGTGGCTTCCCTGAGGTGGAACCACATCTTCTCCCAGAAGCTGTTTGCAAACACCACGGTGGCCTTCAACCGCTACAACATGTCCATGGGTATGGGAGCAAAGGTCCGTGAATACGACCCCACAAACCCATATATCCTCAATTTCAACTTCAAGTACAATTCCGGCATACAGGACTGGAGCGGGAAACTGGACTTCGACTATGTCCCCTCCCCAAGGCACCTTATCAAGTTCGGGTCTGAGTATACCTACCACTCCTTCTTTCCCCGGACCAGCACCGGAATAATAGAGGAGACCGCCGAAGGTGAAACTAATTCGGAGGAGATAAACCTTGGCAAGGACCGCAACTACTACGGACACGAACTCACGTTCTATGCAGAAGACGACATGTCCATTACGGACCGCCTCACCTTCAACCCCGGTCTGAACGCGTCCTTCTTCTACACGGACGGAAGGCCGTATCTGGAGCTTCAGCCCCGTCTGTCGGCCAAATACTCCTTTGACAAAGGCATCACTCTCAAGACCGGTTACGCCCGCATGGCGCAGTACGTGCACCTCCTGAGTTCCACGCAGATTTCCCTGCCCATGGACCTCTGGGTGCCCATTACGGTCCACATCAAGCCAGTGACGTCGGACCAGGTTTCGGCCGGCATCTACTACGACGGCTATAAGGGTTGGGAGTTCTCCGTGGAGGGCTACTACAAGTACATGCAGAACATCCTGGAGTACAAGGACGGCGCTTCCGTTATTGTGTCGGACAAATCATGGGAAGACAAGGTAGAGATGGGAATAGGCCGGGCTTATGGGCTGGAAATCTTTATCCAGAAGACCGCAGGAGACATTACGGGATGGGTTTCCTACACCCTTGCCAAGAGCGAGAGGCGCTTCCCCGGAGGCACCATCAGCCTTGGGCAGTGGTATCCCTACAAGTATGACCGCAGGCACAATTTCAACATCAATCTCAACTACAAGATCAACGACCACCTGGACGCCAATGCCGCCTGGGTATTTGCCTCAGGTCCCACCACCACTATCCCCTACCGGACCACCGGAACGATGGGCCCTGACGACAACTGGGTAATGAACACATCGTATGTAACCCAGAGGAACAACTTTCGGCTTCCTGCAAGCCATCACCTTAACGTGGGTCTCACGCACCACAAGAAGAAAAAACACGGCGAGAGGGAGCTCACGCTCAGTGTCTACAACGTCTACAACCGCATGAACCCCAACCTGGTGTTCGTGAACTACGTGAACAGGTATGACGAGAAGACCAAATCCTATGTAGACAAGGTTCAGCTGCAGAAAGTGACTATCCTGCCCCTGCTTCCTTCACTCAACTGGTCCTATAAATTCTAGAGCGCATGAAAAGAGCATTATATACGGCAATTGCGGCAATTGCGGCCGCGGCATGTACCAGCACGGAGTATCTGGATGTGGATAATCTGGATCCTGTTCTGGTAATAAACGCCCAGATGACACCCCAGGAGGACGTACACACCATACACCTCTCTTCAAGCAGCCGCTCAAGGGTGAGCCCGGTTCCGGACGGCACCGTCAGCGTCAGGATTAATTCCGGCTCTCCGATAGCCGCCACATGGCAGGCTCCTGAAGAAGGGCACGAGGAGTTCTCATCGTCAAAATTCGTCTTTTCCCAGAAGCTTAATCCGGGAGACATAGTGGAGGTGACCGGACAGAAGGGCGGCTTGAGCGCAAAAGCAACTGTAACCGTTCCGGACAATCCCGCTCTCATAGATGTGGAGTATAACCATGACGTCAATCATGCAACGGCATCGTCCAATTCCTTCTTTGGAGGTGACGGCTATTACGAGCCATACTGGCCCTATGCAGAGCCCAATCCCTACGATGCCAGCGCCTGGCATGAGGTCAAGATAAAGTTTGCCGATACCCCCGGAGACAGCTACTACCGCGTGAGCATTCTCCTTGAAACCACTCTCACCACGGACAAAGGCACCGAGAGCCAGGCAGGCCGTCTGTATCCGGACACATCGTCGGAGCCCGTCCTCTCTACAGCATCATCCTCTGAAGGGGGGATTCTGGATGCCATAGCCGAGGATGCCAACCGGTATTGCGTCTTCAAGGACGACCTTTTCAAGGATAAGGAATACACCCTGAAACTCTATTTCCGCGAGGATCAGATAATGTACAGCCGCAAATACCATGATTATGAGGGCGGCCACTACGACGAGGAAACAGGTCTCTGGGTGGAACCGGACCTTCCCGAAGGCTGGAGCTATAAAGCAAATATACTGGTCCGGCTCTATTCCATAAGCCATGACCAGTATATCTACCTTAAAGCAATGGACCTGGGCGACCTGGGAATGCTGTTCTCGGAGCCTGTGTCCATCCCCTCCAACGTGGAGGGAGGCATGGGATTCATCAACGTAGACTCCTACAAGGAGATACGGATGGATCTGTAAGCAAGATTACTTTCCGCCGAAAAGACGTTTGTAAAGGCCAAGGAAACCAGCACCGTGGCGGGCTTCGTCGCGGGCCATCTCGTGGATGGAGTCGTGGATGGCATCGTAGCCCAGGGCCTTTGCCTTCTTGGCAATGGCAAGTTTGCCTTCGCAAGCGCCGGCTTCTGCCTCATAGCGTTTCTTGAGGTTGGTCTTGGTGTCCCAGACAACTTCTCCAAGCATCTCTGCGATGCGGGCGGCGTGGTCTGCCTCTTCATAAGCATAGCGCTTGAAAGCATCGGCAACTTCCGGGTAACCTTCCCTCTCTGCCTGGCGGCTCATGGCAAGGTACATGCCCACTTCCGTGCACTCTCCGTTGAAATGTTCCTTGAGACCGGCAAGGACTTCCGGGTCTACGCCTTTTGCGACGCCGAGCTCGTGTTCACAGGCCCACTTGCCTTCTTCTTCCTTGACTTCCACGAATTTATCTGACTTGACGTGGCATACGGGGCACTCTGCGGGCGGGTTTTCACCTTCATAGACATATCCGCAAACGAGGCATCTGAATTTCTTTTTCATATTGAGCAGGTTTTTATTGTTGTTTTCACAAATATAAGTGTTTTTTCCGTCACTTCAAACAACAGGAAAGCGGCTCCGGAGTTTTACCTCACGGGGCCGCTTTCTTGACGTGTACTAAAACCTAAACCTACTATATAGATGCAGAAAAAAACAAAGTGTTGCAGAAAAAATAAAAAAAATGCAACTTTTTTCTAAACCAGTTTCTCCTTCTTACCTTCCGGTACTTCTGAGGGTTTAGGTTTTGTGTTCAACGAGTTCATCGCGCGGGCCGGCCCAATGGTAGATATGTCCTTGATTCCCTGCACGATACGCTGGGCAAGGGCGGGGATCTGGTCTTTCTCTTCCTGGGACAGGGTTCCAAGCACGTAGTCTATCTGTCCGCCGCGGGAAAAGTCGTTGCCGATTCCCATACGGATGCGGATCCACTGGTCGCTTTCCAGGGTCAGGGTAATGTTTTCAAGCCCGTTGTGCCCTCCGGAGGAGCCGCTGGTACGCATGCGGATGGTTCCGAAGGGAAGGTTGAGGTCGTCACAGATGACTATGAGGTTTTCCAGCGGAAGGTCCAGTTTCTGAAGCCAGTAACGGACTGCATTTCCACTCAGGTTCATGTAAGTGGACGGCTTGAGCAAGGTGAAACGGCGGCCTTTGAAAGAGATTTCCGCAATGTCGCCGTACCTCTCTGTGTGGAAAAGGACATTGGATGCCTGAGCCCAGGCATCCAATACCATAAATCCCATGTTGTGACGGGTTGAGGCGTATTCCGCCCCGATGTTTCCCAGACCCACAACCAGGTAGTTCATAACTACTCAGTTGCGTTCTTGGCGGCCTCTGCAGCAGCCTGCTGCATGGCGCGGGTGGTCTTGACGGAGCAGATGATGGTGTTCTTGTCCGACAGGATCTGAAGGCCTTCTACCTTCACGTCGCCGGCGACCATACGCTTGTCCAGACCAAGGGGGGTGACATCAAGTTCCAGCTGATCAGGGAGGTTCTTCATGAGGCCGCTCACCTTGAGGCTGCGTGCGCTCTGGACGAACTTACCACCGGCCTGTACGCCAACCGGGTGTCCGGAAAGCTTCAGGGGAACGTTGATTGCGATGGGCTTGTCCTCGGAAACTGCAAGGAAGTCTACGTGGAGGCAGTTGTCCTCTACCGGGTGCCACTGATACTCGTGGGCAACGGCGGTGTACTTCTTGCCACCAAGATCCAGATCTACGATGTAGGATGCGGGAGTGTGGGTGAGACCCTTGAGTTCCTTCTCGTCAACGGTGAAAAGGATGTTGTCGATACCCTGGCCATAGAGGTTGCAGGGAACCAGGCCCTGACGGCGGAAAGCCTTGATGACGGCTTTGTTGCCTTTCTGGCGAATCTCGCCTTTAAGAGCAAAATGCTTCATTGTTCTGATAATTTAAAATGTGTTACTCAGTGCTTTGTTTCAAGCACCCCATTGCACCAAAAAGCCAGCGCGGCTTTTTTAAGCCTGCAAAGATACTAATAATTATTTGATTTGCAAAAGAATTTATCTTCCGCAGATTGCCTTGAAATCGCACCACTTGCAAGTCTGGGCATCTTTGGTGCGGGTAAAAGGAACGGAGGTGTCGGTCATCTCCAGGAGCATGTCCTTGAGACGCTCCCTGACAATGTCACAGAAGACTCCGGACTGTTCCCTGTCCTGTATGGGTGACGTAAACAGGCGCCCGGTACTGTAGATTGAATTGACGATGGTCTCCCCTCTCAGAGAGCTGTCCGCTTCTGCCAGAAGACCGTAGATGAACAGCTGCAAGGCTATCTTGGGACGGCCTTTGCTGGACTCTCCGAAGAGTTTGTCGGCAACACTCTCAGCATTGGCGTCAGTTATCTCAAAGTCATCGTCCTCCACCCTTCCGGTCTTGTAGTCTACGATCCTGACCTTTCCCGGAAGATAGCTGTCCAGGCGGTCAATGTAGCCGATTATGTGGAAGCCCTCGAAAGTGGTTTCCCGGAACTGCTCAAGGCCAAGGATGCGGAATCCATGGGAGCCGCTGTCCTGCAGCAGCTTCAGGTCATACTCCAGAGTGCGCCGGACATAGTCCAGTATAATCTGCTCGGTAACGAGGTTGCGGCCCGATACTTCAACGGAATTCATCTCCTCCAGGATATTGGCCCGGACCAGATCCCTGAGGGCTTTCTCATCGGCAAGAATGGCCCGGATGTCCTGGGCTGTGACGATGCTTTTTCCGGAGTAAAGCGAGCGCATGGCGCGGTGAAAGACATTTCCTGTCATGCCGCTGTCCAGGGACTCGGCTACCTCTTCCGGGGTATCCAGGCGCTTGACGACCTTGTAGTAGAACTGGGCCGGGCACTTGAGGTAGCTGTTGAGAGAGGAGGCTGAAAGGTTGCTGCTTCGGATAATTTCAACATCCCGGGGAGTCTTGGGGATGTCTCCGTCCGGGGTCACCTGACGGAGGGATGCACCGGCCACTACTCTCTTTACCGGAATGTTGAAATGGTACTCCAGCTGCTTAATGTAACGGCTTTCCTCTCCGGACTGGAGGCCTTCCGTGCGGCTGTCATATACCAGCCAGACTTTTGACGCCCTCTGTAGCATACGGTAGAAGTAATATGCCCATACGGCGTCCTGGAACTCGTAAGTGGGAAGTCCGAAACCCTTGCGGAGCTCCGGCGGAATGAACGACGAGCTCACGCTCCGTCTTGGGAACATGCCCTCGTTGGCGCTCAATATGACGATGTTCTTGAAATCCAGTGCACGTGTTTCCAGAGGCCCCATTATCTGGAGGCCCTTGAGCGGCTCTCCCCTGAACGGCACGGAGATGCCTTCGGCAGCACTTTCCATCACTTTAAGCCATGTCTGGGGCAGTATCTGCAAAGGGGTGTCAGCAAGAACGTTGAGGGTGGAATGCAGACGCTTTGCAAAGTCCAGTTCAAGAGGCATCTCCCCGCTTGCGGACAGCATACGGCCAATCTCTCCGGTAAGGTCTGCCAGATATCGGCACAGGGCTGAATTGTACTCCGGGGCCGGTTCCCTGACCACCGGGCGGAATACCATGCTTAGGATGGGTCCCTTGGCAAGGTCACGCTCAGGGATATAGTATTTGGCGTCCTTTCGGACCTTCTGTGCAACCTGTTTTTCTTCATCGGAAAGCATTGCTCCAAGGATGCTGGAGGAAAAGACCTCGCTCACTTCCCTGTGATAGAAATACCAGTCAGTGCCACGCTTTCTCAGTTTCATCTGCATCCTTCCCGCAGCATCCACAAGGGAATAGACGGCACTGCTTTTCATGAGATAGCCCATGGTGACATTAATGCTGTCATACTCCGGGGGAATTGAGTTGAGAAGAGGAAGCAGGAGGCTCTCGTCCGGGAGCACGAAGGCTGTCTCCACGGGGTCCCCAGAGGTTTGGGCCAGAATCCGGGGTGCCAGCTTTGCCTGGGATACCGATGACGGGACGCTTACGACGGTAATCTCAGGCACTCCCCCGGCGGTAATCGAAAAAGCCTGCGGATAGTCCGCCACATTCCGCTTCATGAAGAAGGACGATTTGTTGGCCTTGTCCCTTATCTGCTCAGAGACATAGTCCCAGACGAACTCTGCAACGCCGGCATCCCTCATCCTGGAGAGCAGCGTGCGCTCGCATTCGTTGAGGGCGTTGAGACCCACGAACACGTACTTACAGACATCTGGAAAAACCTTTTGCAGCAGGTCTACGGCCGATCCCCCGGAGGTGAGCTTTTCCGCTATGCTCCTGTAGACCATGCCTTCATAGGCCATGCCGTTTTCCTTAAGGACCTTGTTGAAGTCCAGGTAGACCGGTAGCAATATGTTCCAGATGCCCATGAAACGGCTTTTCACCCCTTCCTCACTTCCTGCACCATCCCTGAAATGGCTCAGGAAGGCGCTGATGGCGTCTTTCTGCCTTTCCGTAAGATAGCTGTAGTCGTCCTGAATGTCCTTGAACTCCGACACGTTCCGGAAGAGCGCCTGGGCGTCAACCAGATACTTGTCCACATCGTTGAAGTCCCCGAGCATGACGTCTCCCCAGAAGATAAACTGATCCAAGGGTTCCGCCTTTCCGTAATGCGCGGAATATATGGAATAAAGCGTTGTAAGAAGGCGGAGACGGTCACTTACCTTTCCCCCGTACAGGCTGCAGAAGAAATCGTTTATTGTGTACATGGCGGGAACGGGCACAGGTGTTCCGTCTCCATAATCCCGCACCATTTCTGCCAGGTATTTCCGGAAAAACACCATGGAGCGTCTGTTGGGGAATACAAAGCACGTATCCTGTATGTCCTGACCCTTGAAATAATGCCGGGCCACCTGCCTCAGAAAGGGTTCCATTACCTTATTTCAATGTCATACGGCATGCGGGCGTAGACAAGGGAAGGTGTGGAAGCGTTCAAACGGTCAAGGTCTTTGCCAATGGCCTGGAAAGGCGTTCCGGAAAGGATGGTGGGTTCTTCCGCGCCCTGGCCGAAGGTCATCATCAGCTGCTGCGCCACTGTGAGCGGCTTGGGATAGGCAACCTCGCGGTAGTCTTCCTTGGAATGCAGTCCTGCAAGGCCGGCGGCATAGATAACGGCGTCCTCAAGGGTGCCGATTTCGTCCACCAGGGATATGTCAAGGGCGTCGGAGCCCATCCATACGCGGCCCTGGGCTATCTGATCAACGCGGGAAGGCTCCAATGAACGGCCATCGGCAACGATGTTTACGAAGGTTTCGTATATGTCCTCAACGGAGGCCTGCATGTATGCGGTTTCCTTAGCGTCGAACGGGCGCATGAGGGAGAGCATGTCGCTGTGCTTGTTGGAACCCACGGTCTCTATGGCGACTCCGAACTTACGGGTGGTCCTGGAGAACTCCGGAATCATGGAGAATACGCCGATGGAGCCGGTAAGGGTATTGGCATCGGAATAAACTTTCTGGCAACCGCTGGAAATCCAGTAGCCGCCGGAAGCGGCATAATTGCCGTAGGACGCCACCAGAGGCTTCTCCTGTTGAAGGAGCTTAAGGGCTGCGCGGATCTTTTCCGATGCACTTACGCTTCCGCCGGGAGAATTGACCCTGAGGACGACGGCCTTGATGCTTGCGTCCTTGCGCACATCGTCGATAATCTTGACGAAGCGGTCTGCCGAGATGCCTTCATATCCGTTTCCTTCCACGATGTCGCCGTCGGCATAGATGATTGCGACGTTGCTGCGTCCGGGAAGGCCAAGGTCCTTATGGGCAAGCACGTAGTCGGCAAAAGGGATTAGTCTGAGATCCCTGGAGTCCTCTGCCTGTGCAAGGGTGCAGAGCTTGGAGAGAAGGTCCTCGTGGCTCATTATCTCGTCTACAAGGCCGGCCTCGAGGAAATCCTCAGGGAAGACAAGTGCAAGGTCGTCAATGAGTTTGTTGAACTCCTGGGCGGATATATCGCGGGCCGAGGTGATGTCGGCGGTGAAGTTCCTCCAGGCGGTGTTTATCATGACCTGGTTCTGCTCCCTGTTCTCCGGAGATGAGGAAGAGCGGATGAACATCTCTCCGGCGCTCTTGTATTTGCCGTGACGTATCAGCTGGACATTTACCCCAAGCTTGTCCAGGAGGTCTTTCAGGAACATCATCTGGGCGGAAAGGCCGACCATGGTGTAGTTGCCTCCCTTGACATCGGGCATGTAGATCTTGTCTGCCACGGTAGCAAGGTAGTAGGAGCCGTTTCCGGGGTTTTCCGTATATGCGATGACAGGCTTACCGCTGCGGCGGAAATCCTTCAGGGCTGCCCTGAGTTCCTCCAGGTCTGCCATTCCGGCCGATACGCCGTCCGGACGAAGCAGGATGTACTTTACTCCAGGGTCTGCGGCGGCTGTCTGGATGGCCTTCACGGCATCCCTTAGGCCTACCGGGCTGAGCTGCATGTTGAGACCGGCCAGGGAAAAGGCGGGAACGGCCATTTCCGTAGTCTGCTCCATAATCTGGATATTGGCCATGTTAAGGTCCAGGATGCCCTCGTGGGGGATGGCCTTGGAGCCGTTACCGGACATAGCGGCAAAACTGCCGAGAAACATGAACAGCAGTATGTACTTGAGGATTTGTACGATGACAAGGCCGCATACCACCGCAAGAAGCATTTTTCCGAAGTCTTTCATATAAGGTTTTTATTTTGTTACCAGACCGGTATCCCTGTTCCAGTCTATGTGTTCCATGTAGTAGTTGTCCAGGAAATCGCTTCCCTTGGCGGGGAAGTACATGGAAAAACCGCAGGCGTAGCGTATTCTGAATTCAGACAGGAAGTAATCCGTTGCAGCCTTGTATAACACGCAGCGGGACAGGGCGTCGTCCAGCTGGGCCTCCTCCTCCGGAGTGATGCCTGCCTTGACAAGGATGTCTTTGAGGTCGTAGAAGAAGTGGCGTTGAAAACGGAAATAGCCCTGGACATTGTACCCGTCCATGGTATGGATCTGAGTACGGTATTTCTGGAAAAGGGTTTTGCAAATATTTACCAGGGGTTCCATCTCCCTGGTGTCCACTGTGGATATGGTAGCGGACCTGAACGCCCCGGACTGGGAATCGTAACGGGCAAAATAATCCTTGCAAACCTGAACGGGATCCGGTGTGGCTTTGAGAAGGTGCCGCGTAATGGTTAAGTAGTCGAAGCCTTTGGAAAGGACCTCGGCCTGTGAGAAGCCCACCACATCTACCTTGCCGCGCAGCTGGTAAGCAACCTCCACGCATCCAGAAAGACACGCGTCGATGATAAGGTAGTCCAGGTGGATGGGAAGTGCATCGGCAAATTCGTCAAGCTCCATTTCCCCGGGGCTGTCGGGGGTGACGTCCTGGCCCAGACTCTTGACTGCGGGATAAGGATCAATGGGAGGATAAAGCCGCTGGTTCCTTCCGGGAAGTGATCTTTTCCAGATGGAAATGGAGGGCTCGAATGCCGACGGATTGTTATAATAACCGGCAGGAAGCCAGCCGGATGCATGGGATGTGAATACCATGCCGTAGGTTTTGGCGGGGAAAAGGTCGTACGCAGCCTGGCATACTTCCCTGAGGGTATTTGGGTCTACAGAACTTACGTCCTCTCCCCATATCCTGAGGGTGTCCTTGACAATTGCGCCGTCCTTTGTGTACATACGGAAAAGGGCCGATTTGGTGGGAGTGGAGTAGTCTGTGGTACAGTTGCCGTAACTGTTTCTCCTGGTAAGCTTTGAATATACAAGGAGGATGTGGTCAGCCCTGGTTTTCCTTTCCGGGATAAAGCCCTGCTCAAGCTCCTTTATGTTTGTGTCCAGATTATCTGCCAGGGAATTGAAACCGGCAGAATAGAGCAGCATGACGCTTCTTGTCTCCGGAGATTCCACGCGTGACTTTTCCGCCCATGAATCTGCGGGGCCGGACGGCTCTGTTGAATCATACGAGAAATACTTGTCCCCTGTACATGAAACAAGGGAGGCAAGAATGGTCAATATTATCAAAAGCCTTTTCACAGACTACAAAGATATAGTTTTTTTTCCTAAATTTGCAGATATGAAAACACTTTTGAAAATGATTTTCACTCTATGTGCAGCTGTAGCAGTTGCTGGATGTGACACCAAGGCCCCCAAGACTCATGAGGCAGAATTCAAGTATACGATAGACTCATTCGCAGACCTCAAGGTCATGCGCTACCGCATTCCCGGCTGGGAAAACCTTTCCCTGCAGCAGAAGGAATATGCGTATCACCTTGCAGAGGCGGCAAAGTTCGGCCGGGACATCCTCTGGGACCAGAACTGCAAGGAGAACCTCCGCCTCCGCCATGCCCTGGAGGCAGTCCTGGAAAACGTGGAGGCAGAAAACGGGAACCCTGAATATCAGGAATTCCTTGTCTACGCCAAGCGTGTTTTCTTCTCCAACGGCATGCATCACCACTACGCAGAGGACAAGATTCTGCCCGGCTGCTCCAGGGAGTTCTTCCAGGGCCTTCTGGACAAGGCCGGCGTCAATGACCCGGAGCTTGCAGAGATTGTGTTCAACCCGGCAATATATCCCCAGCGCCGCTCTACGGAAACTTCCGGGGACATTGTCAAACTCTCTGCCGTCAATTTCTACGACAACGTCACCCGTGACGAGGTAGAGAAATACTATGCCGGAATCATGAAGCCCAATGACCCTGAGCCCATTTCCTACGGCCTCAACACAAAGGTCGTAAAGGGAGCGGACGGCAAGGTACGTGAACTTCCCTGGAAGATTGGCGGCATTTATTCCGCAGCCATAGAGAAGATATGCGAAGAACTGGCAAAGGCCGCCCAGGTTGCCGAAAACGACATCCAGAAACGCGCCATTGCACTTCTTATAGATTATTACAGGACCGGAGACCTCCGCACCTGGGACAAGTTCAATATCGAGTGGGTGAAGGATACCATCGGCACGGTGGACTTCATCAACGGCTTCATCGAAGACTACAACGACCCTCTGGGCCGCAAGGCATCCTGGGAAGGATACGTGAACATCAAGGACTTCGACGCCTCCCGCCGCACGGAAACCCTCTCCGCCAACGCACAGTGGTTCGAGGACAACTCCCCGGTAGACCCCCGCTTCAAAAAGGAGAAGGTAAAGGGCGTATCGGCCAAGGTCATAAACGCCGTGTGCCTGGCGGGAGACAGCTATCCGTCCACGCCAATCGGCATCAACCTGCCCAATGCGGACTGGATCCGAAAGGAGCACGGCTCAAAGAGCGTGACCATAGCCAACATCACCCACACTTACGACCTCGCCGCCCAGGAGATGCCCACCAGCACCCTCAAGGAGTTCGCCTGGGACCAGAAGGAAATAGACATGGCCAAGAAGTGGGGCACCATTGCCGATGAAATACACACAGACCTCCACGAGTGCCTCGGCCACGCTTCCGGCCAGCTCCTTCCCGGGGTAAGCGCCACCCAGATGGGAGAATACGCCAGCGCACTTGAAGAAGCCAGGGCAGACCTCTTCGGCCTTTACTACACTGCCGATCCCAAGATGGTGGAACTTGGCATTATGCCGGATCCCGAGGCCTATAAGGCTGAGTACGCCAACTACATCCGTAACGGCCTCATGGTGCAGTTCACCCGCGTTGAACTTGGCCGTCCCAACACCGAAGCCCACATGCAGAACCGCAAGCTGGTTGCCGAATGGTGCTATGAAAAGGGTGCAAAGGACAAGGTTATCGAAAAGAGAGTCCGTGGCGGCAAGACCTACTTTGTAGTAAACGACTACGTCAAGCTCCGCGCCCTGTTTGCAGAGCTCCTGGCGGAGATACAGCGAATAAAGTCCGAAGGTGACTACCAGGCCGGAAAGAACCTGATTGAGACCTATGCCGTAAACATTGACCCCGAACTGCACAAGGAAGTGAAAGCCCGCTACGAAGCCCTTAACCTCAAGCCTTACGGCGGATTCGTGAACCCAGAAATCCGTCCCGTAGTGGCCGATGACGGCTCTGTCAAGGACTACGAGGTGGTCTACACGGACGACTACCTTGGTCAGATGCTCCTCTACGGCAAGAAGTACGGTACGTTGTAACCACGTCATTCCCGGCTTGACCGGGAATCTTATATGATTAAGGATTATAGAAATTACCTTATCCTGGAAAGAAGGATGTCACCCAATACGGTGGCATCCTATTGCCATGATGTAGAGGAGTTTCTGGAGTTCTATGGCGGGAATCCCCGCAGCGTCCGGCCCGGGGACATCACTTCATTTCTTGGCCGGAAGACGGACCAGGGCATATCCAAACGCTCTTCGGCCAGGCTGCTAAGTTCTCTCCGGAGTTTCTTTTCATGGTGCGTGGAAGAAGGAGAGATAAAGGTAAATCCCTGCGACAGGGTGGAATCCCCAAAGCTTGGGAAGTACCTCCCGGCGGTCCTTAGCGTGGAAGAGGTCACCGCCATCCTGGAGTCCGTACCGCTTGGCCACAGGGACAGGGCTATCCTGGAAGTGCTTTACGGATGCGGCCTCAGGGTGAGCGAGGTATCGGCCCTGAGATTATCCCGCGTGTATCTTGACGACGGCTTTGTGAACGTCATCGGCAAGGGCAACAAGCAGCGGCTGGTGCCTCTCGGAGACTGCGCTGCAGATGCCATAAAGGCATATCTTCCGTCCCGTCCAGCGCCCGCCGCCCCCGCTTTTGACGATTACCTTTTCCTCAACAAGTTTGGAAAGCCCCTCAGCCGCGTATCCATTTTCAATATGGTAAAGACCCAGGCAATGGCCGCCGGAGTGAACAAGGAAATCTCTCCCCACACCTTCCGCCACAGCTTTGCAACTCATCTGATAGAAAACGGCGCAGACCTTAGGATAGTACAAGAAATGCTCGGTCATGAGAGTATCCTCACGACCGAGATTTATACACATATAGACTCCTCCACCTGGCACCGCTCCATCCTGGAGCATCACCCAAGGAGGTAGAATCCTAGAAGGAGGTGGCGATTCCCAGGAAGTCGTCGGCCTTGAGGGCGGCACCGCCGATGAGGCCGCCGTCGATGTCTTTTTCTGCAAAGAGTTCCTTTGCGTTGGAGGGTTTGCAGGAGCCGCCGTACAGGATAGTAAGGTCTTCTGCCACCTGGGGGCCGAATTTACCTTCGATGACATTACGGATGCATGCGTGGATCTCCTCTGCCTGGGCGGCGGTGGCAGTCTTGCCGGTGCCGATTGCCCAGACGGGCTCGTATGCAATAACGATGTTTTTCATGTCTTCAGCAGAGAAGTTGAAGAGAACATTCTTGGTCTGCTCCGTAACAACCTGGAAGTGCTTTCCAGCTTCGCGCTCATCAAGGTTCTCACCTACGCAGAGGATAACCTTGAGGCCGGCCTCCAGAGCGAGTTTGGTCTTGACGACCAGCTTTTCGTCTGTTTCTCCATAGTACTGGCGGCGCTCGGAGTGACCGAGGATCGTGTACTGGCAGCCGATGGAGGTGAGCATGTTAACTGCAACCTCACCGGTATAAGCACCCTTTTCATGGTCTGCGCAGTTCTGGGCGCTGAGCTTTACCTTTGAACCCTTGAGAGCCTCTGCTACAAGTGCAAGATGGGTGAAAGGAGGAGCTACTACAAGCTCTACGTTTGCGGGGAGATCCTTTGCTTTTTCTACAACTTCTTTGGCGAGCTGTACGCCCTCGGGAACGGTGGTGTTCATTTTCCAGTTCCCTGCTACGATATACTTTCTCATTTCGTTTTATTTGGCTGAAATAACTGCGGATGCAATGGAGTTGAGTTTTACGTCAACGGAGTCTGCGCGGGAGGCAAGGATGCAAGGGACCTTTGTGCCCACGAGGAAACCGGCCTGGCGTACGCCTGTGGCAAGCTTGGAGTTGGTTTTCCAGAAGACGTTTGCACTCTCGATGTTGGGGAAGAGCAGGCAGTCTGCATCTCCGGCCACGGGGCTCTTGAGCTTCTTGATTTCAACTGCTTCCTGGTCAATTGCGACATCCAGGGCAAGAGGGCCGTCGCCGATGGCCTTGATCTGGCCGCGGTCGCACATCTTGGCAAGCATGGCACCCTCTATGCAGGCGGGCATGGAATCCAGCATCTGCTCCGAGGCGGCGATGAAGGCAATCTTTGGCATAGCGATGCCGAAGCTCTTTGCCACACCGGTAACGAAGCCGGCGAGCTTAACCTTCTGGCGGAAATCCGGCTGAGGGATGACGGCCATATCGGTAAGGAAGAGGAGCTTGTGGTAATTGGGGTTCTCGATGACGCCGACGTGCGAGAGGAGGCCCTTTGCAGGGAGCAGGCCAACTTCCTTGTTGAGGATGGCGCGGAGGAACTTGTCCGTAGAGCAGAGGCCCTTCATGAGGACGTCGCCTTCACCGTCGTGAACCATCTGGACCGCCTTTGCGACAGCCTTGAGCTCGTCCTTTTCAGGGATGATGGTGAACTTGGAAGAATCTATCTTGCAGTCTTTGCAAACGGCGTCGATGAGGTCGGGGTCTCCAACCAGGGTGGTGGTGACGAAGCCCTTGTCAGTTGCCAGTGATGCAGCCTCTATGGAGTGGGAATCCACACCCCAGGCCACTATCATTCTCTTGCAGATTCCTTTTGCCTGGAGCTCGGCAAACAAGTCGTTGAAAGAAGTAATCATGGTTATTGTAGGTTTATTCTTGGTTTTCGAGTACGAGGTGCATGGTGTCGCGGGCTATGACAAGCTCTTCGTTGGTGCAGATGAGGGCGGCCTTCACAGTGGAATCTTCCGTAGTAATGATGGCGTCTTCTCCCCATGCGACATTGGCTTCATAGTCTACCTTGAGACCCAGGTAGGAGAAGTTCTCCAGCACGCGGCGGCGCAGGCGGGAATTGTGCTCTCCGATGCCTCCGGTGAAGATGATGAGGTCTACGCCGTTCATGGCCGCAACATATGAGCCGATGTTCTTGATGATATCGTATGTATACTTTTTGAGGGAGAGCTTTGCCTTGGGATCTCCGCCGTTTGCGAGCTCGTCAAGCTCACGGGCGTCGGAAGTCTTGGTGGATACGCCCAGGAAACCGGACTTGCGGTTGAGGATGGTGGTCATCTCATCGGGGTCTACACCCAGTTTCTTTTCCAGGTACAGCACCGCATTGGCGTCGATGTTGCCCACACGGGTGCCCATGATCATGCCTTCGAGAGGGGTGAAACCCATGGAGGTGTCTACGCACTTGCCGTTCTGGATGGCGCAGATGGAACTGCCGGCGCCAAGATGGCAGGTGATGATCTTTGAGTTGTTGATATCGATGCCCGCAAGCTTTGCACCGACACCGGCGACGAACTGGTGGGACGTACCGTGGGCGCCGTAACGGCGTACGCGGTATTTCTCATAATACTCGTACGGAAGGCCGTACATGTATGCGTATGCGGGCATGGTCTGGTGGAAAGCGGTGTCGAAGGTGACGACCTGGGGTACGCTGGGAAGCACGTCCTGCATGGCATGGATACCAAGGAGGTGGGCAGGATTGTGAAGAGGGGCGAAGTCTGCGCAGAATTCAATTTTCTGGAGGACGTCGTCGTTCACGAGAACTGAACCGGAGAAGAAATCTCCACCCTGGACGATACGGTGGCCCACGGCCTCAATGTCCTCAAGGGATTTCAGGACACCTGTCTGGGGATCCGTAAGGGCTGCAAGGATGAGCTGCATGCCAACCTTGTGGTCCGGAATGGGAATGTCCGTGACTATTTTTTCCTTTCCTGCAGGGGCGTACTGGAGCACTCCGGCGGGGAGGCCTATCTTTTCTGCAATACCCTTGGCAATGACATCGAATACGTCGTCGCTCTTCATGTCCAGAAGCTGATACTTGATGGATGAGCTTCCGCAGTTGATAACAAGAATGATCATATTATGATTGATTAATATTTCAGCTATATCTTTGCAAATATAGCAAATTATTATGTAATTTTGAAACGTATGGCTGAGGCGAAGAGCATAGAATCCCTGTCGCTGTTTTTTACGGCAGGCGCGGCGGCGGGATCACTCCTTGCCGGCTCTTCCGCGGGGTACGTCTGCGCAATACTCCTGCCCCTTGCGGCTCTTCCCTATTTCCTCCGTGAAAAGCTCCTGAAAACCAATGCCAAGGCCATTGGGGCGCTGTTTTGCGCCACCTTCCTGGCCCTTGGAATGTTCTGCGCCCTCAACGCCTCAATGATTCCAAAAACCGGCGGCAATCCGCTCACGGATTTTGCCGCGGAATGCGCAGAAAAACTAAAAACTGTGATTGCCGGCATACCGTTCAAAAGCAGCGGAACCGCGCCGCTCCTGCAGGCGCTGTTCACCGGGGACCGCAGCGCCCTGCCGCCGGAGCTCACGGCAGCTTTCCGGCGCAGCGGCGCCTCTCACATCCTGGCCCTTTCCGGGCTGCACATGGGAATAATCTACATGGTATTTGACAGGCTGTCCAAAGTGCTTGGCCGCTCCCCCGCCGCCAGGTACGTGAGGTTCGCCGCAATGATCCTTGCCGCCGGCTTCTTCACCATAATGACCGGCGCCTCGCCGTCCATTGTGAGAGCCTTCCTTTTCATACTCATCAACGAAGTCCTAACGCTCACGGCAAGGCCGCGGAAGGCCGTGAGGGTGCTATGCCTTGCCCTCCTGGTGCAGCTGGTGCTGCAGCCGGAGGTTATATCCACACTTGGCTTCCAGCTCTCCTACCTTGCCATGGGAGGCATCTTCATCCTTTATCCCGTGATGGAAAAATGGTACCCGGAAAGCAGAAGCCCGCTTCGCCGGGTATGGAAAAGTGCCGCGCTGGCAATTAGCTGCCAGGTATTCACCGCCCCGCTGGTGTGGCTCCGCTTCCATACCTTCCCCCGCTACTTCCTCCTCACCAACCTCATGGCGCTGCCGCTCACAACTGTCCTTATGACATCGGCCTTGATTACAATAACGCTGGCGGCAGCCGGGATGGCGCCGGAGGTACTTGTGAATATTACAGACTGGATCTGTTCCCTCCTCACGGGAACGCTGGAGATTATTGCTTCCTTACCGTAAAGCCCGGTGAGAGCCAGGTTTGCATGGAACCGTCCGGTGCCTGGAACACAAGACAGCCCTCTATGGAGGGATCCCCAAGAATATGCTCCTGCGCCCTTTCCAGGCCTATAACCATGCACCAGGTGGCAAGGGCGTCCGCATCTGCGGAACTCACTGAACTCACGATGCTGGCGCTAAGAAGATTGTGCTCCACCGGGTAGCCAGAGACGGGGTTTATGGTATGGGCGTACTTGTGGCCGTCACGGATATAGAACTTGCGATAATTGCCGGAAGTGACTATGCCGGAGGGCTTTCCGGCGGAAACCCAGACGGTTTCCATGGGACGTTTCTCCTCCGTGGGATTGTCTTCAGGCCGATCTATGCCAACAGCCCACGGCTGGCCGTTAGGGTTAAGCCCGTCGCACCAGATTTCGCCAATGTCCACCAGCATGTCCTTGACGCCAATGGAATAGAGGTACCGGGCCACCTGGTCACAGCTGTATCCCTGCGCAATAGCATTGTAATTGAGGCGGGGATTTCCAAGTTCCGCAGGGTCCAGAACGCCATCCCTTACCGGCAGTTCCGCGGGAAGAAGCCGCATTCCGCAGTTCTGGAGCAGGTCCTCTATCTCCTGGGCCGATGGAAATTCGCTGTAGCGGAAGCCGAAGCCCCAGACATCGTACAGAGGCCCTGCGGCAAAGTCCAGGAGGCCGCCGGAGCGCTTCCAGAATTCATATCCCATGGAGTACACCTCCAGGAACATGGCGTTGGGGCGGATCTTTTGTCCTTCGTTGAAACGGAAAAGGAGTGAGCTGTTGTTGTAACCTGAGAGAGTGGTGTCTACTGCCGTGAGGATTGCCTCAATGCTGTCCTTTATTTCATCTACTGGGACTTTCACGCCTTTGACGTTGAGCTTGACGGTGTAAGTGCCGCCCTGGGCGAAGCCGGAGACCTGTACGTAGCGTCCCCTGCCGCCGGAACAGGACAGAAGCAGAAGCATCGCTGCAAGTATGGCCCACTTTCTCATATTGGCAAGAAATTTGTGTAAATTTATACAAAAATTACGATATTTGCATTCTGTATACGCAATTAGGATGAAAAAAATCTCTATATACCTTGCAGCCGCCATATGCCTTGTCCTGGCATACTCCTGCAAAGATGACGAAGAAACAGAAACTGTATATTCCCTCTCCGGCCTCACCGTAGACGGCGCCGTGGCATTCGTAGCCAAGGGAGACACCCAGCACCTCACTTTCAACGTTTCCAAACTCAAGTCCAGTTCCGGCACCCTGCCGGATAAGGTGGGCCTCTACTACCAGATAAACTCCGCAAAGAGGGATACCCTCACCAAGGACATCAAGGCGGACCCCAATTTCACATTGAATTATAAGGCCGATACCCTGGGCCAGTACAACCTCACCGCCTACGCCTACGACAGCACCAGCAAGATGTACAGTTCTTCCGTAACCGTCACCTTCCGCGCAATTGATCCCAAGACCGCTCTCACGGGTCTCGTCGGCGTGGCTGATCTGGGCAAAAACTACATCGAGAAGAATATAGGCGGAGCCACCTGGATGGCCCAGAACCTGTACGAGACACCCGCCGGTCTTGCCTACGAAGGCTGCGAGGTAATGAATTCCGTCTTCGGAAGGTACTACACCTACGAGGAAGCCCTCACGGTCTGCCCTTCCGGATGGCACCTTCCCACACAGGCGGAATGGGACGCCCTTGGCACCGACGCCGCAGCCCTCATGGCCAACGCCTCCTTCCTTGACAGCGTGCTCTGGCCCTACTGCAAGGAGGTCAAACCCACCAACGCCCTTGGTTTCAACGCCATTCCCGCCGGCTACATCGACCGCACCGGAAATGCCACAAACAACAGCGGAGACAAGGAATACGCACTTTTCTGGACCGCCGATGCAAAAGACGCATCCCTGGCCCACTACCGCTACATCTTTGGGACCAACCCGGTGGTACAAAAAGGCGAAGGAAGCAGAACTTCCCTCGCCCTCAGCGTCCGCTGCGTGAAATAGATTACCGTAAATCAGTTACGATATAATCCTCAGGAAGCGATTTCACATCCACAGTGAAGTCGCTTTTTCCTTCCTTGGCGCTGAACTTTATACCCGTAAGAACGAAGCGGGCTTTGGTGTCATCGTCCAAAGTAAGGGTGATGTCCATTGAATCCTTATCCGAGGAATTGACCTTGATGCGGTCCAGATAATTCCGGTAAGAGCTTATGAAAAGAGCGGGGTTGGTGAACATGTCTTCCTTCTCCACCTTTTCCACAACGGCCTCGCGGGCCTCAGGGTCCACGCTCAGGCGGGTTTCGCCATCGCTGGTGACCTTGATTCCAAGGCCGTCCATCACGTAGCAGTTATCCTCTACCATCACGTCACCATCCGTGACGGGGGTGAAGTCACCGCCCTCACGGGAAAGGCTGTATGTGTAGTGGAACGTTGCGCGGCTGTCCTTAACCTTGTCCAACATCTTGATGCCCTGGGCCTGGAGACCCAAGGTGAGGGACAGGGTTAAGAGAGCTGTTATTATCCTTTTCATTGTTGTTGTTGCAAGAAGGGTCTTAGTTTCTCTTCCAGTTCCGCAAGGTCCTTTACAAGAACCTCACGGGGCTTTGCACCGTTCTGGGGGCCTACAATGCCTGCGGCTTCCAGTTGGTCCATCACTCTACCTGCTTTTGCATATCCCATGCCAAGACGGCGCTGCAGGTCAGAAGTTGAGCCTCTCTGGTTGATAACTATCATGCGGGCGGCTTCTTCGAAGCGCTCGTCTATGGCCTTCATGTCCACCATTCCGCCGGAGCCGTCGTCCCCTTCCGGTGCGGGAGGTTCAGGCAGGTAGAACGGCGTATTGTAACTCTTCTTGTATCCAATCTGGCTTCCCACGGCCTTGGTAAGGTCCACAATCTCATCGTTGCCGATGAAGGCGCACTGGACCCTTTCCATCTCCACGCCGCTGTACAGCAGCATGTCTCCGCGGCCGATGAGCTTGTCTGCTCCCGGCTGGTCCAGGATGGTTGCGGAGTCTATCCTGGAGGTGACGCGGAAGGCTATTCTCATAGGGAAGTTTGCCTTGATGAGGCCGGTGATGACGTCCACCGTAGGACGCTGTGTGGCCAGAATTACGTGCAGACCTGCCGCACGGCCCTTCTGGGCCAGGCGGATAACGGACGTGGTTATGCTACGGGCCATGGCCTTGGATTCCGGACCGGCGCCCACGGACATGGTGAGGTCTGCGTACTCATCTATCACAACCACTATGTACGGGAGGAAATGATGGCCTTCGTCGGCCCTCAGGTGGTGCTCCTTGTACTTCTGGTTGTATAGCTTGATATTGTTTACAAGCGCCTTGGAGAGGAGCTCGTAACGGTTGTCCATCTCCACGCACAGGGACTGCAGCACGGCGGCGGCGTCCTTGGCGTTCTTCACAATGGCGCGGTCTTTTTCTTCCTGCTCGCTGGCGGCGCCGGGAAGCACTGCCAGGAAGTGGTGCAGGAGGGATCCGTAGGCGGAGAATTCCACCATCTTGGGGTCCACGAACACGAACTTGAGCTCCGACGGGTGCTTGGAGTACAGCAGGGATGCAACTATTACATTGAGGCCCACGGACTTACCCTGCTTGGTGGCACCTGCTACCAGAAGGTGCGGGGCATCGGCAAGGTCAAAGACCTTTACGTCCTGGGAGATGGTGTAGCCTATGGCAACCGGCAGTTCTGCCTTGCTGTCGCGGAAGGCAGGGCTATTCAGGAGAGCCTTCAGGGGCACAATTGACGATTTGTCGTTTGCAACCTCAATTCCAACGGAGTCCGACAGCGTGGTGATGCGGACGCCGCGGGCGTTGAGCGCGATGGCGATATCGTCCTGGAGCTGGCGGATGGTTGAAATTTTGACCCCGGGAGCGGGATAAACCTTGTACAGCGTTACCGTGGGGCCCACTATGGCCGTGACGTCGCTGAGCTGGACCTTGTAGTTGGCCAGGGTTGCGCGGATCTTGTTGTTGTTGCGGGAGAGCTCGTCCTGGGAGACCTCGTGGCGGGCATTGGCGTAGTCCCCAAGAATGTCGATGGAAGGGACCTTGTAGTACGGCAGGCCGTCCGGCGGATCCAGGCGGTTGTCGATGGGCTTGAGGGGCTCCTTTACCTCCTGCTCCAGGGTATCGTCCGTAACAACTGTGAGGTTTTCCCCGTCTTCTTCCCCTTCCTCCTTCTTTTCTCTCTTTTTCCTTTCCTTTACGGGTTTCTCCTGCCCGGGAGCATCTTCCTCCTGCTCCTCTATAGGTTCTTCCTGATGATATACATAAACCGGTTCCGGCTCTGCGTCATTCCCGACCTGTTCGGGAATCTCTTTCTCAACGGGTTCAGGCTCAGGCTTTTCACGCCGGCGGCCCATCATCCAGTCCGAGAAGCGCCTGCTCATGCAGTACAGCCAGGCTATGACAAGGGCTATGAGGATACAGCCGGTGACGATGATCCCAAGGGACGAGAACGCGCCAACCAGGGCAGTGCCGCACCGGCCGCCGAGGCCTCCGCCGAAAATATACTCCCTGCCGATGACGATACCCGCATATGCAAGTATCCAGGAAAGGAGGAAAGTAAGGGTCAGAAGCCCGTAGAATGCCTTTTTAAGACTTATCTTTGCCGACGGCCAGAGAAGCTTGAAGCTCCAGAGAATCATGAAAAGCACGATGCACAGCGCCGCAGCACCGAAGGAATCCGTCACCAGGAACCTTCCAAGTGAGAACCCGCTTGTGGAAGCGGCGTTGACAACCTGAGAGCCGGGGACGTAGCTCTGATCTGCCTTCCAGGAAAACATGTAGGAGACCACGGAGACACTTATCCAGACGGTGAGGACAAGAACAACGGCAATGCCGGCATAACGGATGCCGGCACGCTTGCGCTCGTCAAGGCGGGCCAAGATCTTTTCCTTAAGACTCATTTTTTCTTTTTCTTGAAGCCGCGGTTAAACTTGCCGCCCTTGTTGTTGTTCTGGAAGCCAAGGTTCATGCCGGGGCGTGAGAACTGGGCGTCAGAGGAAATCTTGGAAAGCTGTATGCCCTCCGGAACCGCTATGCGGCCGCCGGAGAGACGGTGGATGTCGGAGAAGATGGTCTCATCTGCCACAGAATCCTTGTTCCAGATAAGGTACTGCTGCCTCATGTATATTGCCAGGGAGCGGATCATGGCGGTTTTGACCTCTCCGTCTTCCTGCTCCGCAATCAGGTTCATTATGTTCTCTATGTTGCGGCCGTAATGGCGGGCCCTGATGGGCTTTGTATTGAGCGGAATGGGATCCGGTTTGGTGGAGGCGAGCTCCGGCAGGGGCCTTGGATAAGGGGAATCTACGTCAAGGTCATATCCGGCAATCATGAAAAGGTGGTCCCAGAGCTTCTGGCGCCAGTTTTCCTGCTGATGCACCTGGGGGTTGAGACTCTCCATCACCTTAACCACCGCGGCAGCCTGCTGCGTGCGCTTTTCCCTGTCCGGGATATCCCTGAGCTGCTCTACCATCTTGAGCACATTGCGTCCGTACTCCGGCATTCCCAGCTTCTCTACCTCTGTGTTATAGTATAGTTTAATGGTATTCTCGCTTGCTTCCATAGACAAATAATTACATTAAGGCAAAGATAAGGATTTTTTACCTTATTCCAAGCAGTTTGTGGGTCTGGAGGGAAAGTCTCCACCAGGGGTGGGACTTGATGTAGTCAATGCACTGCCCAAGGATGAGGGCGTTATTCTGTGCATCGCCAGTATCGCAGGGCTGGAGGAAAAAGTTCCCCGCATCAAAACAGGTGAAACTCTCGATAAAGCTCTCGTCTGCCTTCTGGAAAACCAGCTTGAGTTCGTTGGCCTTTTTGAGCTTAAGACCCGCCTTTGGGCTCACTGTAATCCAGTCTATGCCATCAGGGGCAGGGGCCTCAATGGTGCCGTTTGTCTCCAGATGGATTGTGAAACCGGCACGGTGAAGGGCATCGATAAGGCCGCTTTCCAGTTGCAGGAGGGGCTCACCGCCGGTAATGCAAACCCTTCGGCACTCCCCTGCCACGCGGAGAATCTCCGCAACAATCTCATCGGCCTCCATTTCCCTGAAGGCTGTGAAATCCGTGTCGCAGAAGGGGCAGGCAAGGTTGCAGCCGCTAAGGCGCAGGAACACCATGGGCGTCCCCGTCCAGAAGCCTTCTCCCTGCAGGCTCAGGAAAATCTCATTTACCCTGTACTTCATAGGCGGCCATGTTCATCTCGCTCTCCCAGACCTCAACGCGATAGGCGTGCTCTACGCGGTCGCAGATCCACCTGGCGATATTCTCCGCGGTGGGATTGAAAGGGAGAACCTCGTTCAGGTTCTTGTGGTCCAGGGCACCCTCGATGTCCTTTTTGATGTGGGTGAAGTCTGTCACCATGCCGTCGGCATTGAGGGTTTCGCTCTTGCAGTAAATCTTCACTATCCAGTTGTGGCCGTGAAGGGTTTCGCATTTGCTCTCATAGGAAAGGGTCAGGGCATGAGCCGATGAAATTTCCAGTCTTTTAACTACGTAGTACATATCATTTAAATGTTTTTATTCAGCCATCTGCCTCTTGCAAGGCGTATTATGAAGATTAGGCCGCGGAAGGAAAGCTCCACCGCCATGCATATCCAGAATCCCACAAGGCCGTAAGCCCTTGTCATGAATATGGCGGGGATAATCCTCACAAACCACATGGAGCCAAGGTTCATGAAACTTGGCCACTTGGTGTCCCCTGCCCCCACGCATGCGCCATAGGCCACAATGGATGCGGCATATCCTATCTCTGCAAATGCCTCAATACGGAGCACCCTACCGCCAAGGGCTATTACATCGGGATCCGGAGACATTATGCCTATCATGTGCGGAGCAAAGATATACATGAGAATTGCCAGAAGGCCCATTATACCCATCCCCAGGAAGGTTGTAATCCAGGCAAAGCGCTTTGCAAGGGGCTTTCTCCCTGCGCCGATGGACTGACCCACAAGGGTTGTGGAGGCATCGGCAATGCCATAACCGGGCATATAGCACAGGCTTTCCGCCGTAATTGCAAAGGAGTTTGCGGCTATTGCTATGGTGCCAAGAGGCGCCACAATTACGGTTGCCGCAATGTAGCCTCCCCTCATGAGGATATTCTGCAGGGCCATGGGCCCGGAAATGCCCCAGGCACGGGACAGCACTTCCCTGGTGGGTTTGAAGCTTCCTTTCTCCTTCACAAACTTAAGTTCCTTGGACCCGAACGCCAGGAAAGAGAACATGGCAAGGCCGGTAATGAGCTCCGCCAGGCCGCTGCCGATGGCGGCGCCTTCAACGCCCATGTCCAGAAGATAGATGAAGACATAGTTGAAAACCACGTCCAGGACGCACATCCCTATTGCCAGAAGGCTTGGCACCTTCATATTGCCGCTGGCCTGCAGGAAGTATGCGCACATCCAGTCCAGCTGCATTGCCGGCATGAATGCGGCCATTATGAAGAAGTACCGGCCGGAATCATGGACGATGTCCTCCCCGCCTCCAAGCCAGTGCGGGAGAGCTCCGGAAATGGACATTCCCACGGCCGCCATCACAAAGCTGAAGCACATGGCAAAGGTGAGTCCCTGCCGGAGTACTGCCCTTGCGCCCTTGAAGTCGTTGGCTCCTATGCGGTGGGCAACCTGCACTGAAAAGCCGCTTGTGACGGCCATTCCAAAGCCGCCGAAAAGCCACAGGCAGGTACTCACAAGGCCTATGGAGGCTCCCGCCGCCGGCCCCAGATGCCCCACCATGGCGGAGTCTATATACTGCATGAGCACCGACGACAACTGCGCCAGTATTGCCGGATAGCTCAGGAAAAGCGCAAGCTTCACCTGCTGGATGCCCGTAAGCACCCCGCCGCTGCGGATCTTTTCAAGCAGTATATCTTTTTCACCCTTCATACGGAGGCACTTCTCTGCGGTCTATGAGGTCACGGAGGACGGCAAGGTAGGAGTCGTCGGCGGTGCCGAAGGCTGCCTTGAGTTCATGCAGGGTATATTTGCCGCCTTTGCCGGCAATCCACTCCCTTAGGGCTTTTGCCAGCTCACGGGGTTTTGCGGCGGCGGCGCGGCAGACATCGCAGCTGCCGCAGGGGGCGCTTTCCTCCTGGCCGAAGTACTTGAGAAGGTACTGGCTGCGGCAGGTAACGTCCTGGGAGGCATAATCCATCATGGTTTCCACTCTCTCGCGGTAGGTGCTGCGAAGGAGGGCGTAGCGGTCCGGGGAAAGCTTTACGTTGCCGGGACGGAGGCGGTCGTGCAGGATGAAGAGCACGTTGGCGTGGTCCTGCGGAATGTATCGTATAATATGATTGACGCTGAGCCCGTAAAGCAGCTGGCGGAGCATCGTCACGGTGACTCCGCTCCTTGACGCTACAAGTTCCTCGTCAATAGGTGTTGCAAAGGAAAACAGCCCTGTGTAGTTTCTCATCAGGGTTTCAAGGACATTGGCCATCAAGGGATCCGGGAGTTCCACCCCGTAAAGGGCGGTTCTGTCCACCTCTATGCGTACCCTTGTCTGGATGTCCATGTCTTCCGCAAGGGTCCAGTGGCCCTCGCGTTCCAGGTATTTGATTGCGTAATAGGCCGGAGCCTTCTGCAGGCGGAAGTGCTTGCAGAACTGGTCCACGTCCAGTTTGAGCATCCTCCCCGCCCCCGCATCGTACGGAATCTCGAAGAAGATGTGCATCTTGTGATATATGTCTTCTATGTACTCCAGGGACGGGAAAGATACCTGCTCCAGCTGCTTGAGCCTGGCGGTGTCAGTGCCGTTCCAGAGAAGGACGGCATAGGAAGGCTTGCCGTCGCGGCCGGCGCGCCCCGCCTCCTGGAAATAGGCTTCCGGGGAGTCCGGCATATCGGCATGGATAACAAAGCGTACGTCAGGCTTGTCTATTCCCATGCCAAAGGCATTGGTGCATACCATCACGCGGGTTTTGCCGGATTTCCAGTCTTCCTGGCGCTCTGCCCTCAGGACCGGCCCCAGACCGGCGTGGTAGAAGGAGGCCGATATGCCCGCCTGGGCAAGCGCTGCTGCCATCTCCCCTGCTTTGTCCCGGCTTCGGACATATACTATTCCGGTACCCGGGACGCCGTTGCAAACGGCGCGTATCTGGCCCATCTTGTCCTGGGTATGGCGCACTATGTAGCTGAGGTTTGGCCTCTCGAAGCCGGAGCGGATAAGGTTTGGCTCCTTGAACTTGAGGTGCTCCATTATGTCCCTGGCAACCGCCGGGGTGGCGGTAGCGGTAAGGGCGATGACGGGGGCGTCTACGCGGGAACGCAGGTCCCCTATCCTGAGGTACGGAGGGCGGAAGTCGTAGCCCCACTGGGAGATACAGTGGGCCTCGTCCACCACTATGTAGGAGACCTTCATGACGCTGATATACGCGTTGAAAAGCTGCGTCTGAAGGCGCTCCGGGCTCAGGTACAGGAACTTATAGTCCCCGTACGCGGCATTGTTGAGGGCAAGCTCAACCTCGTGGCGGCCCATGCCGGCGTGGATTGCCATGGCCTTGATTCCACGCGCCTGGAGGTTCTGCACCTGGTCCTTCATAAGCGCAATGAGGGGAGTCACCACTATGGCGATTCCCTCTTTCATCATTGCCGGTACCTGAAAACACACAGACTTTCCGCCTCCCGTAGGAAGGATTGCAAGGACGTCCCGCCCTGCGGCGGCTTCCCCTACAATCTCTTCCTGCATGGGACGGAAACTCTGATATCCCCAGTATGTCTTCAGGACCTCAAGAGCTTGCATATGACCTATGGTCAGGCGTCGGTTCTGTATTCAAGCAGGTCCCCGGGCTGGCAGTCCAATGCTTTGCATATGGACTCCAGGGTGCTCAGGCGCACGGCCTTGGCCTTTCCGCACTTGAGGATGGAAAGGTTTGCCGGGGTGATTCCCACTTTCTCTGCCAGCTCGCCGGAACTCATTTTCCGGCGGGCCAGCATTACATCAATATTTACGATTATTGCCATATATTATTTCTTTTCATCCGCGGGCTGCTGCTCCTCGGGAGCCGCTTTTCCCTTAAGGTATGAGGGCAGTTCCATACCGGCCATCTTGAAGAGGTCGTCCAGCGGGGGAACAGATTTCATCATACCGGAGATGAAGTTGGAAGTGGCGGTCTTGCCGTTTTCTCCGGAACCGGTGTCCCAGACGGTGACCTTGTCGATGTTGATGCCCTTGACGGCCTCTACCTGGGTCTTGACCAGTTCGGGCAGCTTGTCTGCAATCATCATGAGGACTGCCTTCTGGGCATCGCCTTCCGCGGCGGTTACCAGGCTCTTGAAACCGTCGGCCTGCTTGGTGAGAATCTCAAAGAGACCGCGGGCCTGGGCGTCCATCTTGGCGTAGATGGCATCGGCCTCACCCTTTGCCTTGCGGCGGGCCTGCTCAGCTTCAGCCTCTGCCTCGATGATCTTCTTCTCCTTGTCGATTTCTGCTGCAACGACGATGTTAGCCTTCTGGGTGGCCTGCTCACGCTCGGCACGGGCAAGCTCGGCGTCGCGCTCGCTCTGGTATGCCTCCTGGAGAGCCTTTGCGGCCTGGACCTTTTCTGCGGCCACTGCAAGGCGGTCTGCTTCTGCGGTCTTCTGACGGCGGAGGGCATCGGAGTTTGCGATCTCTATCTTTGCGTTGTTCTCACCCTTCACTGCATCTGCGTCTGCGGCTGCGACGTTCACGCGGGTATCCTTGTCGGCATTGGCCTTACCGGTTTCACCGTAACGGTTCTGCTCTGCAACGCTCTTCTTTGCGTCGTTGATTGCCTTTGCGGCTGCTTCCTTACCAAGGGCCTCGATGTAGCCGGACTCGTCGCGGATATCGGTGACGTTCACGTTGATGAGCTTGAGGCCAATCTTTCGGAGTTCTGCCTCCACGTTTGCGGAGACGGATGCGAGGAATTTGTCACGGTCCGCGTTGATTTCCTCGATGTCCATGGTGGCGATGACAAGACGGAGCTGACCGAAGAGGATATCAGTGGCGATGCTCTGGATGTTGTCTGTGGACAGGCCAAGGAGACGCTCTGCGGCGTTGGTCATGACCTCGGGCTCCGTGGAGATACCAACCGTGAAGCGGCAGGGAACGTCAACGCGGATGTTCTGCTTTGACAGGGCGTTGGTGAGGTTGCACTCGATGGAGATGGGCTTGAGGTCCAGGTATGCATAGTCCTGGAAGACGGGCCATATGAAGGCGGCACCGCCGTGGATGCACTTTGCAGAGGACCTGCGGCCGGTTTTACCGTAGATGACAAGGATCTTGTCCGAAGGGCAGCGGCGATAGCGCCTCAGGATGGCGGCCATGGTGACGAACACCACAGCCACGAGGATAAGGATAAGGGTAATCTGTGTCATGGCTTAGATGGTATATGAGTTTGATTCTTCTACAAGTACGGTATTGGAGTCGATGACATCCACTACGCGGATGGGGGCGCCGGTCTTGAGGGTGTTGTCACTCTCGGTGATGGCATCGTACTCACGTACGGCTCCGTTGATAGTGATCTGGACCTTGCCAGTACCGCCGCGGGCGGCGGGGATGGTGAGGTAGACCTTGCCCTCGCAGCCCTTAGCTGAAGTTGCAACGTCTATGTTGCCGCTCTGCTGCATGCTGGAGAGCCATTTGAACAGGTACATGACGGCTGCAACCAGTGCAGCGCCTATGAGCACCGCAACAATGATGAGCACAGGTACGGATTTGATGCTGTCCTGAAGGAGGACGATGCTCCATCCGAAGCCCAGCAGGAAGTTGACGAAGTTGCGGAAGGTGTACAGGTTGGAGCCGCCCTCTATGTTTGAAAGGTCCGCTCCGTCACCTGACAGGTCCACGTCCGTGTCAAAGTCTGCGTCCGCATCTGCTCCCACGAAGGTGAGGATGCTCTGAATGATGAATACTAAGGTTGCCGAAAGGGTAATTCCCCAGACGATCTTCATAATAAGGCTTAAGGAAGCCCACCAGGTAGCAATCATGGCAATTAAGTTTTGTTTGTTGTCGCAAATATAATAAGAAATTATTGAATTGCAATAAAAATTTATGAAATTTTGCAAAATTTTTCAAGTTTTCGTAAATTCGCCCTCCAGACAGGAAGAATATGGCCGTACAGATTACATACAGGTGGACAAGAAGGCTGTCCATGCGCGTTGTCAAAAACGGCGACGTCCATGTATCCGCACCATACGGCACATCCAAAAGGGTTATAGAAGCGTTCATCGGCCAGCACCGTGAATGGCTGGAAAAGGCACGTGAAAAGGCAGCTCAAAGCCAGGAAAAGCGCGCGGCGTTCTACGCCCGGCTCCCGCTCACGACCAATGCCCAGAGAGTGGAAGTCGTCAGCAGATTAAGCGCCATAGTTGAACCCATGATTGCCCGGCATTCGCAGGAAATGGGAGTGGCGCCGTCGTCAATCAGCTACAGGCGGATGATCTCGCGCTGGGGCGTATGCAAGATAAAAGAGAAAAGCATCTGCTTTTCCCTTTACCTTTTATTACTTCCCGAATGGTGTATAGAGCACATTGTGGTTCACGAGCTCTGTCACCTTATCGAACCCAGCCACAATGCACGTTTCCATGCCCTCATGGACACAAGTACTGTCCCAGGTGGCATGAAGCCCGGAAGGAAACTCTGAGGCTCCTGAGGGGCTAGTCTGGATCAGAGCTCCTTGTGGGAGGTGCCCAGGCGGGCTTCGGCAACGTTCATTATGTAGTCACCGGTTTTCTCGAATTCACCGATGAGGTCCATGAACACGGTGCCGTTGTCGTAGCTGTAGACGTGGTTGTCAACGTCGGAGATGGTCTTCTGCTTGAGATGGTTGCGGCACTCGTTTATGCGGCCTTCAATCTCCTGGGACACTTCAATGTCGTAGTCTTTCTTCTGGCCGGAGAGGATTTCGTTCATCCTCAGAAGGGCCTCTTCCACAAGGTGGTACATATCGTGCAGGGAGGCGGTCTGGGCATCGCCGAACACTATCTTGTTCTCCCTCATGCGGCGGAAG
>JAEEGI010001774.1_pt1 | contig 53339 bp, 80 predicted proteins | sample 8958751 | NCBI WGS metagenome assembly JAEEGI01 (sample SAMN16246545, study PRJNA631951) | gut metagenome | biome: gut microbiome; feature: rumen; material: KS-attached | host: Bos | place: Iran: Karaj | collected 2018-10
AAGAAACAGTCATGCAAAGACAAGGAATAACAAGCAAATTTTACGGAATACCCCATTTTCTTTAGGCTTCAGCCGTTAAGAAGAAAATGCGGAAGGCTGCTGGAAAATTTGAGTAGGGATAAGGAGCTGTGCGACTGGTACTTGACGAATGACGCTTGGGCTACCTTTGCAAAGGAAAAATATGAGTGAACCCGCATCAAAAAGGAAAGAGGCAACCATAACGGCAATAAGTGACTGGTCGAAAGCAGAAGCATGGGTAATGTCAGAACAACAGGCAACGCCTTTGGTGGTTTTCCACCAACATGTACCAAGTCAGATAAGGAGGTTAAAGTAATGAGATGAGTCAGCTCGTCAGCTTTCTCAGAAGGCTGATTGACATCGGCTGATAGCCGCTGGAATATAGGGAAAGGTTTTGTCGGAAGAACCGGCTGTGCCTCACTGCCAAGGCAGAGAGAGGGGCACCTTTATCCTGAAAGGTGCCAGTTGGAGAGTGGAAAACAAAAGAAAGAAGACAGGAGCAGGCTTCTGTCTTCTCATAGCATGAGACAGATGCCATCTGAGATTGTCACTTTTTCCGAGACCCGCTGCTTTTGCAGCGGAAATGGACTTTTGACCACCAATATATATATTATTATATAGGTGGTCAAAAAAGGTGGTCAAAAACGGATTTTATGAGGTGTCCTCTGGTATGGGAATATGTCCCATTCCTGGAGTGCTTCATCGGGTGTGCATCCGTGTTCCATGGCCATGAGGATTTCTTTTTCGAGGCCATGTTTCCTGGCGATATCTATCGCCTGCTCACGGGTGTACTCTGATGAATTTGGGTGTACTTTGGTGTACCACCATCTCCAGAACAGCGTTCTTATCTTGAAAAGGAATCTCATCTTGGACCGAGGAATTTATCACCATTCAGGTGGATCATGTGCTCCGGCTCTTCAGCCAGCCAGATTTCCGTTTCCCAAGCCAGGAAGTCGAAGAACTTCTTAAAGGTCTTGAAGTCGAGGAACGCCGTGACGTAGATCTTTCCTGCCGTGACATGCTGTGTCATGGCTGTTATCTCCTGGATGCGCTTGGGATCCATCGGTCCTACGGATGTGACGGCTTCGACGAAATAGAGCCAGTTCTTGTCAGGCCTATAGAGTACGACGTCCGGCATTTTGTCGTGCAGCGTGATACGGAAGCCAAGCTCGCGCAGGCGCTCTTCACGCTTCACGAGGTCTTTCTGGATGGTATCGCCTACATAGAGACATTCGGAATTTGGTGCAAAGCGAGGAGCAAATTCCTCAATGATGGCCTTCTGAAGCTGGTTATGCTTGCCAGGTGAGAAGGTGAAGTCTTGACCGTTGATGTTTACGGGCATCTTCTCCATCTGTTTCTTGGAGGCGTAGATGTCAATGAGGCTTTCGTGGTTAGCCATGAAAGTCCTCAGAGGGGCGTCACTGATTCCCTTGTTCCGCAGGATGTCTACAAACTCCGCTGTCAGTCGCCAGCGGTAGTTGGGACTGTTGGTAGCCATCCCGTTATCTTCGGTGATGGCTGCCGTCCGGAAGTGATGTAGGGCTTGCTTGCGGAATGTCTCGCGGCTGTTCTCAGCATAAGAGACAGGATAGTTCGCATTTGCAAACTGGATGATGTCATGGATGCGTAGCCATTCATTCGTTGCCTCGCTCCATGGCGTTTCAGGCTTGATGTTTGCCATGCCCAGGATTGTCAGCACGCAGATATCAGACTGCTGCTGCCTGGGTAGGCCGAGAGCTGCCAGCAGCTCCCTTGTCTCTGTCATGTGATCCATTGTCTGATGATGTTATTGCAGGCGGCTTCGCTCAGGTCATTTTGTGCCATCAGTTGCCGACCCATCTCTTTGATGGTGTCGTGTGACGGTACCGGCATGGCGTTTATCTCTGTCGAGTTGACCTGTGTCGAGCCGTTTAAGATACGGTAGTAGCTGTCGTATAGGGTGCTGTTCAGCAGTGTATAGATGCCGTAGGCCTCTTCTGCTGTGGCACACTTGATGAAGTTTATCTTGTTCTGGGTGCCGATATGCTCATACTGGGGATAGTCGGTAGCCAGCAGGATGCCGCATTGCAGGCGGCGATGTTCCTCCTTGGAAGTGAACCGCTTGACGAAGACGTAGTTCCCGTTTTCTTGCAGGAATCCTGTCCGGTCTGTGACCATATATTCGCCGTCCTCTCCTGCTGGCCACACCACCCTGCCGTTCCGGATATGGTGGGAGTAGAACAGTGGCACAGCTCCTTTGATGGCTTTGTTGCGTAGCACCTCACGGGTGCGGAAGTCCACGATGATGCCTGTGTGCATCTTCATCTGAACGCTCTGAAGGGTGTCTGGGAGCCTGTTCAGCATTGTCAGCACCTGGCTTTCCTCCGGACTTGTCACGAGAAAGACATATTCATTGGGTGCGACGACGGCATTGTACGCCACTTCATAGTGGCGCAGGTCGGCAAAGTCCGACGATGACGATGCCGTCATGCTGACGTTCTCAGGACGTGTCACGGTCTTCCTTACCTTGATGATCATCGTTTCCTGGAGCACGCTCTCGCCGTCGAAAACCTTTTCCCGTGAGTCGAAGATATGGATGTCCGTGATGACGCAGTTTCTGAACAAGAAATTTCGGAATCGGGCAAAATATGCCCCTGACGTCCAGGAACGGGGGATGATGTATACCAGCTCACCTTTAGGGCGTAGCTGTTGGATGCTCTTTGCCCAGAAGAGGAAATACAGGTTCGGTGCGCCATAGCACACCTCTGGCATAGCCTGGGCTTCGAGTGCGTCCTTGGGGATTTTCAGATAGGGAGGATTTCCTATCACGATGTCATATTTTTCCTCCCGCACTTCCTCCAGGAGGAAGTTGTCGGTGATGATCTGATAGGTTACATCGTACCGCTTTGCCAGTTCATTGAGGTTTGCCGTCAATACCGGCAATACCTTATTGTCTGTCTCATAGCAGCAGACAAAGAGCTGGCCATCGTAGTCTTCATTGCGGAGATGTTCCACCAAAGCGATGCTCAGCAGGCCTGTGCCTGCCCCTGCATCAAGGATGGAAAGGCTGGTTTTCTCCTTTTGAAGAGAAAACAGCCCTGCCATGTATTCAGCGGATTTCCGAGAGGTGAAGAATTGTCCGTACCTCTTCCGCTGGGCCTTGGGTATCGATTCGACGAATGCCGCTGTTGCGGCGTATGCTTTTTCAAGAGATGTCATTTCGCTGGCAAAGGTACGAAAAAAGACTGGGAAAAAAGTCATCTTTGAAGAAAAACTGATTGCAGGGAGTGTTTTTTGAGTTGAAAGTTACATTTGGAAAAGAAGTTTTTGTAAATTGTCTTGTGATAAATAAAATACTTTTGCGAAGCATTTCTCCCGTCGTCTGAGTGTGATATAACAGTCATTAGTGGTGGGCCTGGCAAGGGAGAACATGCAGCATTGTCAAGGGCAGGAACAGGAGCGTGGTGACTTAGAGTAAGCCGTGTATTACCGAACAGGGAGAACGAATATTGCATGATGGTGCTGCAAACAGCTGAGTACTCGCCCTCTGTGGCGGTCAGCCGTTTGTGGCATGAATAGATGTGTATCTACAGATACTTGTCTATTCAAGTCAGGCATCATTCATTCTCACCGGTGATACTCAGTGTCTCTAAGGGTTATCACCACCCTCCAGAGAAAGCCCAATGCCGTATATTCTCCTGCCGTAGAAGGTCGCCACTGGCGTTATGTCAAAAGAGGATGACGGGGTTATTACGAGCTTAGCGAGGATGGTTAGGGGAAATGAGCATCGTAGGAACGATGCGCAGACAGATAGCCTTGGCTGTCTATCTGGAGGTTTTCTGAACCTTTTCCCGAAGAAAAAGTCCCAGGCATCATCACGACGCAGGGACTTGCAACAAATAATTAACCTAAAACTATATATATGAAGAAAAAACTATTCTATTTCGGTTATTGTATCTCTCTTTCCGTGTAGCCAGTTATGGATAATCGACTGTAGCTCGTCTCTGGCTTCTTTGTCCTCAAAATGGTTTCCAAGCTGTCTCACTCTTTTCTTCAGTTCCTGTGACATTTCTGTTGTTGTGTTTGATAGGTTCTCAAATAAGGTTATCTTTGGGCCATTCTTCTATGGCCGCCGTCGTGACTCCACGCTATCCGGTAGCAAGGATCGTCATGTCTGACACCATCCAGCAGACGGCTCATCAGGAGGTAGTTTTCTATTATTTTCATGAATGGTATAATCTCTTCCTCCTGCTGAGGGTTGCCGGTGATGGAATGTGCCTGGGCAGTTCCTGTCAGGATTTCGTATTCCGTGACATGGTAGAGCGCTGCCAGCTGCTCGATGACCTGATAGGGTACTTCATCTGTTTTCAGCCGTTCGTATCTAAGATAGGCCATCAGGTCGACACCAAGATATTTGGCGACCTGTTCTGCCGTATAGCGCACTTTCTTGCGCATGCTTTCGATGATATTCATATCATTGTATTATTAGTAATACGTATTACAATATATATTTAAACCTTGACACCTCTATTTTTGATTTTCTGGTATTCGCGAAGCGTGTCTTTCTGTCTCTCCAGCTGGTTGGAATAGTACATGTCCTCACTGACGTAGGTAAAGAAGCGCATGCTCGTCATGTTGAGGATTTGTCCGCGAAGCATGCCGCCGCCCTGCATGAAGATGTCATAGGATGACAGTACATCCTTGGTGTATTTCCGTGAGGACTTATCCCCTTCGGTGTCACACCACCGCCAGCGGTTCATAATGTTTTCCACCTTCTGGTCGAACTCCAGCTGCAGGCCTTTCGGTTTCAGGTACCGTTCCGTATAACGGTTGAAGGCATGAGGTGTGATATCCACGACACATCCCAGGCCGTGGTTGCCTGGTGTCTGACGGAGGTAGTGATAGAGTCCGTTTGGATCGAACCAGAGGACTCCTTTACCGCAGTTAATGTTCTTGCCGTGTTTCAGGTCTTTCGGTGACATATCCTTGGGAGCTTTCTCGATGGAGTATGTCGTATAGCAGAAGGCAAAGAACGACTTTCTTTTCTTCTGTTCCTTAGACCGGCACATGAACACCAGTCTCCATGGATTGCCGTTATCCTCAAAGGCATATCGGATGAAGTACGGAAAGCGTGTACCCCTGCTGAACCGGTCCGACACGTCATCCATCACGCTGTCGAAGAGTCTCTTTGTCTTTTCCACGACCCTGAAGGCCTCGTGGAATTTCTCTTCATCATTCATGTTTTGTAGTATCATAGCCTTATATTTTTTAGTTTGTCAATCATTTCAGAATCCGTATATCTCCTTGAATTTTCTGGCCATGGTGTAGAAGTTTATCATCTGCTGTCCCTCATGAAATGTCTGTAGCCATTTCCGTCTGGCATAGAGGATTGTTATATTTCTCCTCTCCTCCAGCGCCAGGTTTCTGATGGCTATCCCTGCCGGAAACTTCTCCTCGGTCAGATAGGTGCAGTATGCCTTGATGTCTGTCATCGTCACCTGTCCTGTCGTCCAGCGGATGGGAATGAACAGATCACGGAAGAGACTATAGTCACGGCTCAGGTTCTCGAAGTGTCTCTTCAGCTTACTCCATGTGCTGTTGTTCCAGAATGTCAATGTCTCATCCAGCCAATAGTCTTTCTCCCATCGACAGGCTATTCGCTTTTCATAGATGCGTGGTGCCCACTTCATATAGTTTTCCACGTCGTAGGAACACCCACCGGCTGTTGCGACGGTGTCTGCCGGATGCATCATTGACGTGATACCGGCCACGTTTCCCTGATTGTTCAGTGTGCGGAACTTCGTACCATACCAGAGGTGGTCGTTTGTCGGTGTGCGGAAGGCATAGACTCCCAGGCTTCTCATCTTGTTCATACTCCTGCCTTTTGACAATCCCAGTATGCAGAGCGCCAGCCCTGTGCCATATCAATAAGCCATACACGATTTTCTTCCATCAGGAAGTCCACCGACCAGATGTTAGGTGCCTCTCCAGGCATCTGTAGTGTTGTGACTGTTGCCAGTGTCTTCTCTATCTGAGGACGGTGTTTCTCAAACAAGCGTTTCGTCTCAGCGTCAAGTGCCGGATAAGCCGTCTCATAAACATATGCATCCTCTTGTTTTTCCTCACCTCCGATACAATAGCAGATGGCATCATGGCAGTAATCCCAGTCCCAGTAGTTGACGGCATACAGCAGTTTATGTGAGTTGAAGTTATAGAATATGCGTATCTCCGGACGCAGGGGCATCCCATGGTAGATGGTTGGTGTCTCTGCCTTTTCCGGTTCGATATATTCACGCAGGATCAGCTCCAGATAGCCGCATTTGTCGTAACAGATAGCCTCGTATTGGATGTTGCAGATATTCTTGATAAGCTGCTCTTCGTCCGACTGATTTGTCACCAGGCATCCGTTCGTGAAATTGAACTTATGCGAGTAGCATCCGTTCTTGATGAATATCTTGTGACCGTTCAGCCATGGTGTCTGTTCTATAACCGGTATGACATGGTCGAGCACCCAACTGTCGATTTTCTCACTGTCACCCTCCTTTTCCTGGAAGAATGCCTTATATAATTCTTCGGGAACGGGGATAATTATCGACTTAGGAACCGATATTCCGTCATTATCAGCTATTTTCTCGATATGCGGGAACCAGTAAGAGAAGTTATTGGGATTAGTGCGAAGAAAGCTCATAAACTCCTCGTGCATTCTCTGCTGCTCTTCCGGCGTTGGTTGTTTGAAATAAATGTCTTGCATATAAAAGTTATTTTCGATTAGTATTTTATTTCTGATACGGAAAGAGACGCCAATATCTTCTGTAGTGTTGTAACGCTCTCAAAGGCATTATTCAGATCCTGTCTGCTGGTGTCCTCGCAGACTTCATATCCCGTTTCCAGGCGACGTTCCATATTATAGATGGCATCGTCGATGTTACGTCTGATATATTCCAGGGAGCGACGTGATTTTTTTAGTTGTTCGATATACTTTTCTGGAGTAATTTTTCCGTTACTGTCATTCTCTACCACCGTGACGTCACCGTTGATGATGATCTCACGCTTTTCGTCATTTTCGCTACCAGCTTGCCGGTGCTCGATGTAAGTGGCATTTCTGCCCGTCATTATGATTTTCCGTGTCATAACCTAACCTTTATTTGTTATCACATATATTTACGTCCCATTCTATGATAGATAGCCAGAATACGCATAGCCCTTGGTGACTCCCAATTCGGGTCTGCTGCCGTTGCCAAACGGAAGGCCTGTTCACGGAGCTGGGCAAAGGACTTCTTAAATGTCACGTCCGTGCGGAGTGTATGGAACATCTTTCTCATGATTATCCCTCCCATTTCGTTTTGGAGATAACACCGTTTTCTTCGTCCGCATGGCTCAGATGGTTGTTCAGAGTATCTTCCGTCCATCCACCTTCAGGAGAGAGAAGCGCTTCCCTGACGCATTCCTCGCTGCAATAGGCATCAGAGTCATTGACCAGATAGCCTTCACATATCGGTCTGCCACAGTTTTTACAGATACGGATGGTGTTCAGTCCGTTGCTCTCGACGATAGAATCACGGAGCTGGGGATATTCGATAAAGGACTTACAGATCTGAGCAGCCTTTTCTTCGCCATACCCTTTATTTTTCAGTTCGTCCTTAACGATGGTATTGATATACTCCTGCATCCGGGTCGTGGTTATCTCCGAGAAGCGGAAGGGATTTCTGGTCGTCTTGCCGTTGAGTTGGTCAGCGATAAAAGCCTTGATATCCTCAATGGTCTTACCGTCCACTATTAACTGGATAATGTCACCCAATGCCGTCTGGTAGCCCATATAGGCCGAGCCTACCTCATGGTCAAGTTCCTTACGTTCCTCCTCAGTCATGGGGGAATAATTGTCATAAACCTGCTGTGCCAGCTCTTTACGCTTGTTGATGTTTCTCAGTGTTGTCATAATCATTTGTTTTTATTTGTCAGTATAATGGATTATCTTATGCTTCAGTATGATAAATTTCACGGGCAGTCTGGTCAAACCAGTTGTCTATATCACTGTCTGTCATACCCACCTCTTTGAAGTTCTTACGGTAGTTCTCTGCCAGACTCTTCATTTCAGTGGCAAAGATCTGTTTAAAAATCATCTGCTGTACACGCTCCAGTTTTCTGCCGCACAGAATCCCAAGTTTTAAGATTTCATTATTATAGTAGAAGAATTTATTACCTTCCTGAATAACTTCCTGTGGTGCCGATGGGATGCAGTTCTTAATATTATTACCAGAAAAGCCCAGCTTACGCCAGTTACCTACAGTAACATAGCTAAAGCGATCCGTTTCACCGTTGATGATGAGATAGTCGAAGTACACCGTTGTATCATCCGTTATGGTGGTGTCCTCACAGATTTTGTCACGTAGTTCATTCCATGCAGCAGCCGGTATAACGGCTCCTATTAGGGTAGCGGTCATTACTTTCTGGTCTTTGTTGTATCTGACGCAGAAGTAACCAGTTGAGAATTTTGTCATTTTCGTATTCATATTATAATTTGTTAATTATTTGTTGCGCTGTTGTTATTGAACTTATCGGGTATCGAGAGCTGAAAGTCCTTATTTTCTTTTTATTTGGATTTTTTCATCTGTCACCACCCTTATCAAAGAACTCATCGGTATATCGTTTCACTGTTTTAGCCTTTTTTCTTGCTGGTATATCAGGGAGAGGTTCTAAAGGCTATAAGCCAAGGAATATCAAGTAAAAAATCAGGAATACCCAGATTATGTAGTAATCTGTGGAAGGCTGCCTGAGCTTTTTATGCCGATACTTCAGCCTGTTCATTGGCGACAGCCTGCCTCTCCATACCTTTGCAAGGGAAAATGGCGTGAAAAAACAGTCAACGTCGATAGGTTCCCGCTTGTGTGGTGGCACGATGAAAATCCGCAAGGAGAGAATGGCGTCAGTCATTTTGTCGTTTCTTGTTTGTACTCTTCCGTCTTGTGCGTAGCCTGATACCAGGCCGTCTGAGGATGGTCTGTAGTAAACCTGCTCAGGCTCGGCTCCGATGTTGTCAGTCCTGAGTAGGCAGTTATAGTGCGATAGCTGTTGTCAACGGCAGAGTAGTACATGGGGGTATGTGCCTTGTAAGGCACTACTTTTTCCATCTGCTTTCTGAACTGTTCCTTCAGAGAATTGTTTTCGCACAGGAGGCTTATATAGTCGCCGAAGTCGAAGAACATGGTAGGTGTATAGCCGTCCATGGTCTGTAGTGCAGCTATCATGTTTTTATCAAAAGTAAAGCTTTTGTTGATGTCACGGACAATAGCTGCCAGACTATCCAGTTCCCTACAGTCCGTGACTGCTATCGTGCCGCAAGGCACTGAATAGCTGCTGTAGAATGACAGGAACGTGTTACACAGCTCTGCGTAGTTAACCGTTCCGGTCAGATAAGGAGAACATTGATAATACGGAAATCCGTATTTCATGATTTCCGTCGGGCAGGCTATGAGGTAGTCCGTCACGTCCTTCAGGTCGTAGGCTACCTCCACTGATGACATATAACAGTCATCGAACAGGATGTATTCCATGTGTATGGAGGCATCGGCTATGGCCTTTGCTAATGTGGTGACGTCGATTTGGTATTCCGGTGTTATGCCGCCGAACCATCTCGTCTGAGGCCCTTCCGTCTTTTCATAGTGCATCACGGAGCGACGAGCCGATCTGCTATTGGCTGTTGCCGATACCGGCAGCCAGCCCAGTCCATGAGCACAAACCACCATTGAATAACGTGGTGCCGGTGCTATTGTCCTGGCATCGTTCAGCATGGTGACGATGTTTTTCTCTTCAGTAAAGTCAGCATGGTTGTATTTGGTCAGTTTATCGCGGTAAACCTGCCCTCTTAGATAGGTTAGTTCCATTACCTCCGTCTCGCTGGGTGTTGTTGATATAAAGATGATAATGCGGCATCCTTTCATTCGACCATCTTTCAATGCACTTTCAAGGTCGTTGACGTTTTGTTGAAAGGCATCCGTCAAGTTTGTCGACCATGGCATGAATACAATCATAGTATGGTCGTATGGAGGCATTTCCTCCAAGTAGTTTTCTTTATCGCAAGAAGAAAAGAGAAAGGTAATAAAACCAATTAAAATAATGACTGTTTTTTTCATATTTCTTTGTTATTTCTTACAAAGTTATGATGAGAAAAACAGTACGGGAAAAATAATCAAAACTTTGTCTTGATTTAACTCATTTAAGACCAGAATAGGGTGTGATTGTTGAAAAATGGACTATCTTCCTTTAAGAAGTATTTCGAAAATGAAAGATTATATTAACATATTGTCGGCGAGGAATTGGAGTGCGTTGCGTTCCTCGACGGGAAGGTCGATAGGCATTTTGAATTGCCTGAACCAATTCTTGGGCAGGCCAGGTGAGTTGTCGTGTTTCTTGAAGAGAGGAGGGTCGTACCACTCGTATGGTACTGGCTTACCTCCGAACTGAGGTCGTAGGATTGCTTTGGAAAAGCCACGGTCGAAGGTGAAGTAGAAATAAAATGCCGGACGGTCGAGATACTTCTTTCTGAGATTGTATGTCTTGTAGTGCGAGAATAAACCACAGTAGGAGTTTATTCTTGAACGTATATTAAGTAGTTCTTCAGGTGTCGGGTCATTGAAGATTAGGAAGTATTCAATCTCCCTCATGACTTTACAGAACTTGTCGATGGTACGTTGGCGAGGAACGAGGTAGTACGGTCTGATATAGGCTCCGAGATACTGGTTGGCGTTGTATGCTGACAACAGTCTCCATTTGTCATGGTTGACCTTGACATGTACCTCTTTCTCCAGAAACTCCTCAATCTGAGGAATAGCATCGAGCAGGAACTGTTTGCTCTGGTGCATATGGAACATGTCATCGACATAGTGACCATAGTGTTTGATTTTCAAGACACGCTTGACCCACTGGTCATAGATATTCAGGAGAATATTACTGAAAAGCTGTGAAGTAATGTCACCGATAACTATTCCTCGCCCATCAGGGCTATAGGCAAGGCATTTCCTGTGCGGCAGTCCATCCCAGTTATGGATGCTACCCATGCGGATGCAGTCAACGGACGGGTTACGATCAAGCAGACAGTGCATCAGGTATTCTACGAAGTCCGGATCAATGCGCTGTTTCCATTTTCGTCCGTCTGGAGATTTATGCTCCAGGTGTTTGTACACCTCAAACATGACGGTTTTAATGACCAGTTCTTTGTCGATAGACATGAAGTACCCCGACAGGTCGAGGTACAACACCCATGCCTCCTGAGTAAAGTTATTGGTGACAGCACGTAGATGATGCTGGTAGCGTTCCACGCCGAATAGTGTGCCTTTCTCTTCACGGCACGAATACGTGTCGAAGATGAACAGCGTCTCAAAGAGCGGTGCCAGGTAGTTGAACAGCATATGCTGTACTACACGGTCACGGAACTGTGAGGCATATACCTCACGTTGGATTGGATCAAAGGTGATGAAGCAGTAAGCCGGCAGCGGCTGATAGGTGCGTCTAATGAGGTCAGTATAAAGATCCTCCAGTTGGTGCTCAAAGAATATCTCGAAATTGAGTGCGGCAAGCGTATTGCGCTTGTGTTCCCGGGCATCGAAGTAGCCCTGGTACAAATCCTCATGTATCTGCTCATTAGATATTGTCATAACAAAAGGGAAGATGAAGCCGTTTTCCCTTGGAACTTAGCGAAACAGAAAGGAAGAGTCCGTCGGTCTGCAAATGCTTCAGCGACCGCCCGGACGGGGAAGCCGTTAGCGCGATTGTTGTTGTTCCAGTTCCAGTTGCTCGAATTGAAGTTGAGATTGTGACCGTTGTTGCTGCTGTTGGGCGAAGCGGACCAATAGTAACCGTTGGAACCAACATTGTTGAGCGAGCCACTGCTGTTGTTGCGATAGCCCGAGGCGGGGAAAATGTGGCCTTTTGGTTGAATGGGTCGCGGGATGGACTTTACCAAACCGCAAACCACCGTGGTACTGTAGTACCATGATGATCTATCCCTGACGGGAACCCCAGACTGGAGTGTCATAACCCAATAGGCTTTCGCCTAAGAGGTAGGCCACTGAATTTGCGGGAACTCTGTACGGACTCATGGCCCGCTGCAATCTCTCCCAAGACCTTTCGGGACTCTTCCTTATGTCAAAGAACTCTTACTGCGCGGTTGAAAACAAGTCTGGAGACTCCGTTGCCTTACGCTCTTCGCTGGTACTCCAGCCCACCATCTGCCTGACGAGGTTGTCAGAGTATTGTGAGATGTTGGCGAAATCCTTTTTGGTGAGCGCATTGGTTTCCACCAATACCCGGAGGGTGATTTGTGCCTCGATAGCCAGGAACACCGCTTCCTGTAGCGATTCACGTACGCGGATGTTTAGCCGTGCATGAGCAATCAATACCATGACCCGCATCACCTTTGTTTTCACCTCCCTTGCCGTTGGTTTTGCGTCAACAGGCACATTTCGGAAGCGGAACTGGCATTCCTTATAGAAGTCGAAAGCCGCTTTGAAAGCCGGTATCTTCTCGTATGGCAGACTGCCCTCCGCGTTCCAGTCCCGTTTCTGTTTTTTCGGTTTCGGGGTTGCTTCTGCCATACCTATATATTAACGTCCTTCAGTTTCTGTTGCAGGCTATTGAGATACAGCATTGCCTCCATGGGAGTCATAGAGGCGATATTGAGAGTCTTGACCTCTTGCAGACACTGGCGCAAGATGATGTTATCACAGCTTTGTACCACTTCAGGAGCATCCTCATGAATAGAATCGGTAGGAAGGGCAAGGGCTTCAGATTTGATTTTTGCAGCATTCATCTGTTCAATGATATGCTTTTTCCATGCCTGGAAAGCATTCTCATCTATTGGCTCATCCAATATAGCCGTAATAATGCCATTGGCTTCTTTATTAACGGTCAGACCAGACAGGTAGGTATCTACTTTACCTGATGGGACCCCTATCTCCATATAATACCCGTCGAAATCCTTGAGGGTTTTTACATGCACCTTGAACGGCTTAATTCTGGTATGAAATGCGTATGCTGATCTTTCAACCGCTTGGAGAAACAATCCTTTATCGTCATAGAGGATAATCTTTGTCAGATTATCTTTTTCATTGTTTAATCTTTCTTTGTATGTCATATACATTTTTGAGGGTAAATCAAATAAAATACAAAGGTAATCAATAATGCGTAAGCGTTTACCCCCCCCCCCCGTTAATTTTTGTTAAATTATTGATTTCCTTATTTTGACTCAAATATTTCGACTCGGCTTCGCCGAGATTAGAGCGGCTGGGCTTTTAAGGCCCAGCCGAGTCCAAAACGAGTAAATTTTAATTTATTCTTCAGCGACCGCCCGGACGGGGAAGCCGTTAGCGCGAGTGTAGTTGCTCCAGCTCCAGAAGCTCGAATGGAAGTAGAGATTGCGACCGCGGCTGCTGCTGTCGGGCGAAGCGGACCAATAGTAACCGTTGGAACCAACATTGCTGAGCGAGCCACTGCTGCTGCCGCGATAGCCCGAGGCGGGGAAATAAACATTAGGTGTATTGTCAGTCCATAGACGACCTTTATTAGTATCATCCCATGTACCAGATGAACTTGAACCGCCGGAGTTTCCACTCATCTTATACCAGAGGTCGGATGTCGGAATACAGAACCCTGCCGGACATGGGTCATAGATGGTCTTGACCGTCTTTGTCTTTATCTGCCCTGTAGTTGTATTATTTGCATCCCAGAGATTATACTGCCACGTCTGGAAGGGTCCGTAGCGTCCAGAGTTGCCACTGATGTTGTTATAATAGTGGTATAACGGGTTTTTAATGCCGTTGGCTATTGATCCGTAGTCAGCCGACGTACCAGTGGAAGTGAATGCTTTCAGTGTCAGTGACACACTGCTACCGCTGATGTTATATGCTGCATGATTCGTTGTCGAATTATATGCTGCAGCAGGGATTTCCGGGTCTTTACGCCCCCACTGATAATAGGTGTTGTAGCCCTGCTTAGACTCCGTGACAGTCTTTGACGGACTCTGTGAGACGACAAAGGTCTTTTCCTGGCCACCTAACTGTGATATTTTAACAGTACATGAACGCCCATCATATCCAGTCCAAGAGATTGTTCCGCTGTTCACCCATCCAAGGTTGACGGGAGCAACCTTATAGGTGATGGAGTTACCAGCAATGGATGTCAGGGTGCTCAGTGTTTCTGGAGTCACCCAGATATGCCATGACCATACGACCGTGCCACTCTTTGTTGCAGCAATGACAGCGTTACCTTCTGCAATCTTGCTCTTATCGACGGTGAATGTGAGATAGTCACCGGAAATGCCCACTGCAGAGATCATTCCGTTTACATCTTGCCATATCAGAGAAGCACCATCGGGCGTTGCCCCGTTGTTCTTCAGCCAGGGATCAGAGATTCCACAGCCTGCATGATTCAGGAACGGCTTTAGGAAAGTGTCACTATTTGAGCCAGAAGGGTTATAAGCTCCGCTGTTTGTAGAACCATTCTTGATAGCGTTGCCATATACCAGTGGAAGTTTATAAGTGCCTGGTGCATGAACGAGATAGCAGTTGGCTGTAGTCATTGAGCAATCAGCACCAGCGACAGTATGCAGTGAAAGATCATAGTCCGTAACCTCTGCAGCACTGGCAAGGACAGAAGATGATGTTACACCACTGCCGGATGATGATACCTGAGCCGACACGGTAGCATTATAGTTGGTAGCAGCAGTACTGCCGTCACCAGAAGCCGTGAATGCTGTCAGCCATGACGGTTTACTGTCATCAAACACACCATCACCATCCGTATCATAGGTAGCCGTCCAGGCTGCTGCCTTGGATTTTGTTCCTGACGAGTTCTGTTTATAGGAAGTAATGGAGTATGACTTAGTGCCTCCAGAATATGTATAGGCAGCTGGTCCGGTCACAGAAAGTATAAACGTATTGTATGATTCTGCGATACTATGTGTTACATATCTTCCTGCTGACGCCGACAATGAATAAGTTTCTTCATCGTCTGTAAATTCCGTAGACGTAGACGGCTTCATCAGGAAGTATTTCGTGCTGCTCATCAAGTATGGTATGTTTCCTGTAAAGGTAGCTTCTGCAGCACCGTCACCGTTGAATACTGCCAAACCCTTTTTATGCAACATCGTGAATGTTACAGTGGAACTCCCGGCATCTACACCTTGTGCGATCATCAAGTCTGAAGCCTGATAGTTTGCCAATGTTGACTGATCTGCCCGATGGAACTTATTACTTGCATCGGTCAGGAAGAGCGAGAATTTATTATCAACTGTTGCCTGTGTGAAGTCAGGCGTGTAAGGAGTTGATGTATAAGGATAATAGGCAAAGTATGTATAATCTGAATTATATTCTATATTACCTGTCGTTGTCCATTCATCTCCATCGGCATCGTAGGTAAAGCATATATTCGAGAACAAGGCAGTAGTACCCTTGACAGCATATACACCTATCTGATCACCATCCGTAAATGTTGTAACAAAGCCTGAATAAGAGGTACGTGTTCCACCATCTGGGGAATCATTATCAGATCTGACGGTAATTTTCAAACTACCGGCTGTTGCATGATTGTTGGCGTCAATGTCTTCTGTACAAGACATGAAAGCCGTCAATGCTGTAGTCAGCATCATGGTGAAAAGGAATAATTTTGCTTTCATAACTTTTGAATTTATTTATGATAATATTTACTTTTATTCTTCTGCTTGCCAGTTTGATACTGTAACTCCACCGTTTGTCATTTCAATAACGGGTTCCCAGTCCATGATAGATGTAGAGTTGCTGACAGACAGCTGTCCGTTTCCAAGGGTGAGTGTAAAGATGTGTACCTTACCCATTTCGAGTGAGAAAGACTCTGGCAAGGTATATGTATAGTTTCGGTTATAAGTATCTCCAGCTACCGTTTCCTGTGTTTCAATATACAGGAAATCAGTACCTGCTGCAACAGTTTGCGGCAGCATAAAGAATTGGTTATCAGAACCAGTTATATCTAAGGTCGCATCAGCAACTACGTTTGTATTGGTAGATAATGTGAAAGGATATGATAGGCTACTATTGGCAGAACCTGTCAAAGTCCATGAAGAACCAGTGGTATAAGTGCCGGCATATTTAACCCCATAGACTGAGATTCCTTTAACCGTAATTGTTGCTGACTGCTGATTATGGACCAGAAAGCGCATGCCACTGCACCTATGTCCGAAGGTCAGTGCAACATTAGAGGTATTACTGACCAGCCGGTCTGTTACCTCCGTCGTCATTACATCCACTTGCGAGGCAATGGCCTGTGGTACGGTATAGGAATATATAGGTCTTCCAACGGTCGTTGCCGCAGAAACCGTCAGGTTAGCGTTACCATAAGGATAGTAGGCATAGAAAGACATCTTCTTGTCTGATGTCGGCCAATAATATGGAGTTTCGACTCCAGATGTTGCATTCAGACAATAAAAATAGTTACCGCACTGTGCGGTAGTGTATGTAGTGTTAGCATCATATACTGATGCCGACACGCCGAAGGTTGATATAGTTGCAGCCTGTGATCCCCTTGTCATCCACTCATCATTTTGACTGACAAGGAAGGAAATAGACTTTTGAGACTCTTGAATATCGTCACCGTCAGCCATACTGCATGATGTCATCAGCATTATAATTGCCATGACAAGCAATCCTTTGACTAAGGTGATTCGGCTATTACAAGCAGTACATGCTTTAAATGACTTTTCCATATCTGATAATATTTTATTTTTTCTGCCAACTGGCGTTTAGAGTATTCACCAAGAATAAATCCACACTCAGAGATTGTTCCGGAAGTTCCGTAATGCCGATTTCTACGGCATGATTACGAAGGAAGTTTGCTATTTCAGCGTTAGCCCGTCCCACGTCATTATACTTCAAAAGAAGCTTTGCATAAACTGATGGATATTTTTTCAGCAGTCCCCTGATAAATCGATGAGAATCAAAATTCTTATCGAAATCAGTGATGATATTCTGTGCTATTAAAACAGTCATGTTCATTTTGTTTTATATTCATTTTAAATTGAAAAAATGGGCGACAGGAAAGTTGGTTGAGTTCCCTGCCGCCCGGATCATGTTCCCATGATGATTGCCTTACGGCACGAGAGAGTGTTTATACACTTAGATTAGAACTCGACGTTCTTGTCGGCGGTAGCCCAGTCAAAGATGCTGGCTGTGAAGGTGATCGGATGCAGCAGGTTGTCACCGAACTTCAGCGTATAGGTGTACTTGGTGTTGGGTGCCCAAGTGGTCTCTTCCAGAGGAATGTACACGTTGGTACCACTTGAAATCACCTTATTCACGTTGTCACCGTTAGCATACAGGTCAGCGTTCACCAGAAGGTAAGTACCTGCAGTAGGAGCATCCTTCTGAGACACATTGACACCCTGAGCACCAACACCAGTACAAGCGACAGAAGCCTGTGGCATAATCATCATCTGATAGTTACGGCCTGTAGCGTTGTCATCCTGACCAGTGATAGCGTTAGGAGTCTCATCGTCTTCAGGATCAGCATTACCAATCTTAGCAGTAACGTCACGAGTAATGATGTTAGCTGCATAAGTCTTGTTCTTGTCACCCCAAGCGCTTGCAGCGATCTCATCTGTAGCGGCAGTATAGGTTAGAGTACCGTCAGAAGCCACGTTCACCAGCTTAATGCTCTTCACAACAGCCTTATGAATAGTAGACTGTGCGTCAACACCACCCTTGAATACCAGCTGAGAGAGACCATGCTTGAAGCTCAGAGCAGCAGAACCTTCAGTCAGAGGAGCCTGATTCTCGATAGAAGCAAACATGATGTCCTTCTGATTGTCAGTACCATAGGTACCGTCAGACTCTGTGGTCAGAGGAACATCAACAGCTACGGTCATCACTGGCTTCTGAAGAGTCTCTTCCACCTTGGCAGCCTGGCTGATACCGATAGTACCAATACCGCCACCTGTCTGAGGAGTCAGGGCTACGAAGTTCAGAGCATACTCAGGCCAGAAATAGTCAGCAGCAGCCTTGTAGTAGTTGTTAGTACCGTCCCAGGTGTGTGCCAGACCAGCGGTAGGATCACCCATGAAGAAGTCAGCAGCAGAGCTAATAGCCGTCTCCTTGGTTGCGTCGAATGCCCATACAGAGATACCGTCGGCCTGAATGTCTGCCAGAGATGCGTTGTAGCCACGAGTAGCGGCAGCACCGTCCAGCCATGCATTGAATGCCACACGAGTAGGAAGAGTAACCGATGGGCCATTAGCAGCACCGTCGATGTCGTCATTGTTACTGCAAGCTGTGAAGCTCATTCCGAACACTGCAGCCATAGCTGCGAGAATAATAAATTTCTTGTTCATAATAGAAATAATTAAATTAAACAATAAAGTAATAAACACTAATTATGCTGATAAATTAAAATCCTATAGGTTTGTAGACATGATCCCAGTCTTCGATGTTGATATCCCATCCATTATGAATATAATCTCTTAGGTCTATACCCAGATCCGGGATTTCTATAGACAGGTAATTTGTATCTTTGCCGGCTTTTTTAATCTGCTCTGTAATATCAATATCTATGAAGACATTTCCTCCTACAGTCCAGAAGAATAACGTAGCCTTATGTTCCGACCCTTCCAGCTCTTCAGGTTCCAGTCCGAAAACCCAGAAGTTAGCTGTCACAGTACTGTCTGCCGCATTACTGCGTGCTGAGAATATCACCGTTGAAGGATCCGTCACACGGTTTTTGTAAGCCATATATCTGCGCCCTGCGACGTTTCCGATGGCACCTTTTACTTGTCGTACCAGTTCCAGTCCTGCTATACCTCCGATGTTCACATCTACGGTCACTACCATGCTATCCGGAGTCACGACTATCTTCTGAGGGTTGCTATTCTCCACCTTCACCCCTAACAGGTTTCCATGAACCATATAGTCTGGATAATCCAATACTTTCTGTCCTGGATAGAGAGAATCCAGAAGTTGTAGTATACCGAGACCGCTTTGAGGGTTGAATACCGGTGTTGTGGCATTGATTTCTTCTTGGCGGCTATAACCGTTGAAATATACATGGCTGCCGTCGTTATTCCACGCTGTGATATTATATTCTCCTGGTGTAATAAATATCGTTGACGTGTCGCTGCCAACATCACAGCGCTGGTAGCCGCTTTCATTACTACGATAGAACATAACCTGCATCCGTGACGGTATGCTATCCACGTTCTGCCAGTCAAAAGAGATCTCTACGGGAACCCTGTTATCCGGATCCTGTCCGTCTACAAGCTCCTTGTATTCACAGGCCGTCATTGCAAGAGCTGTCACAACGAGCGCCATCCAGGAACGTGCTATCTGAAACATATCTTTATTCATATGGCCCATGTATTATTTATTATTAAATCTGTTTAAATTCCATACAAGTGTAGCTTCCAGCTTTGTCGGACCGAAATAGGTCAGCTTTTTTGTTTTTTCATATATATAATATCCAGCTTCAGGATGATATACGTCGTATATACTCTGGAGGTAGCCAATACCGATGGTAAAGTCCACGCTCAGTCTTTTGGTCAGCGGAAGTGAGTAACCATAGCTTACTCCGATACTCCACGTCTTGGAAAGATCGTTGGACTGATAGCCGGTACCGCCAAACTCAAAGTCGTATGTCGCCATGATACCGTAAAGTCCCACATGATGACCGCTAAAGGGAGTGTCCTGTTCCTTGGCACCGAGATAGTAACGTCCTTCCAGGTGAAAAGCATAGTCAGACCAATAGTGGTGTTTCTGGTTGTTATTCCACCATGCTCCTACGTAGTCTGCGAGGAAAGACAGTCCGAGGTCGGTCTGAAGCTCAACTCCGATATTAGGAGAGAGTGCCAGCCAGTATAAGCCGTTGGTGCGGAACTGTACCGCCGTAGGCTTTTCCTCGAAGTCATACACCATCTGAGCCTGTGATGACGTTACGACGGTCATCATCAGCACCAGTACGAGTGTAAGGCTTTTTACGGATGTCATTGTCGAAATTTTCATATTTTTTATTATTGATGATTATCTTCTGATGTTTCTTCTGAATTATTATCTGTTTTTATCTCTTCTACTTCACCCTCTTCAGATGAAGAGTCTGTATTCTCTGTAAGGTTGTCCGTCGTAGGATTACTTTCCTCGATGGCTTTCTTCATTTTCTTTTTCTGCCAGGGAAATATCCATTTGTATTTTGTTCTCTCCTTGACGGAAGGTTTCTTGTTTTCTTTCTCTGGAACTTCTTTTTTCTCGCTATAGTATATATTATAGGTGGTATTCTTCACCCGTTGCATATTCTCCATGATTCTCTGTTTTTCCTTTGCCAGGGCGGTATTGTTCTCGAAGTTCTGAGAAAGTAGGCTACCCTGCTCGTTAAATACCTTATAGATGTCACCCTCATAGAGGTTCAAGGCAAAGTACTCTGCTATCGGCATCTTTCCTGCGAGGTTTCTGTAGTCGGGGATGGTATAGATGTCGTAGAGGTATTTCTCTATCTGACCAAATTTTACCCAGAACAGCGGATAGCGTACCGGCTCGTCCGAGAACTCGTCTTCCATAACGATGACAGGACATAGAGCTATCACCCTTGTCGAGAAGGAAGAGTTGATGGCATCGTAGTAGATAGCCTCCTTCAGGTAGAATGTCGTCACCTCCGCATATGGGACATCGTTCTTATCAATGCTGATAACGTTACCCTCAGAGGTGTAGTTGATATGGAAATCATCGAGGATATTTTTGATGTCCGTCTGGTTTCGTTTGGTCAGTTGCTCGTTACCGTCTATCTCATATTTATAGAGGTCTATCTTACGTGCCACTGCCAGCTCGAACACCTTGGCAAAAAGTCCCGTCGTACCATCCTCCTGATTGCTACCGCTGTACAGTCCGGCATTATAGGGTTTTGTCAGATCCAGTTCTCGGTAAACATCTTGCCGCCATTCTATTGTTTCGTCATCCATAGGCACCCCTACAGGCCAGTCACGCTGTCTGACTGTGTCCTGCGCCAGTATCTGTGCCTTGACATTCAAGGTAAATGCTGTAATGATGGCAAGTATGTATAATTCTCTGGTCATATCTGATAATATTTTTGATAAATTTTATTTCATAATTAATTCCATTGATGTCTTCAGTTTTCTCTCTATACCGTCAGGGCCTATAGCCGTGACACGGGAGATATAGAACCTTCGGTTTCGTGCCAGCTTCTGGAACGCCTCTTTCTGTCGCTCTGTGAAGCTATTGCCTTCTGAGGCCATTGGAACAGCGTTTCCCATACGATCGAAGAACACTGTCTCAAAGCTCTTCACTCGGAACGGTACGTCGAGGATCCCGTCATCGATAGCAGCACCTATTCCTCCAGCACCTGTCAGTGCCGTGCGGTTGATGGCACCGCCGAAATACCGCTCACTGTTTCCTTTCTCATCCTTGATGGTGATGTATGTCGTAGGCTCCGGTAGTTTGCGTACACGGAACTCATACTGAGCCATCTGCTGTTGCTTACCAGAAGCGTTAGAGAACACTGATATTGTTGCCTTGCCCATCTTACTGGGTCTCGCTATATATTTGCCCTCTGCTGTTTTTGTCAGGCTGCCGCCGTCCATGGTGGCAGTCACCTGTGACAGTGGGACCCCTGGGACGCTCACGCTGATAGGGTTGTTATACCCTGCATAGAGCACGTTCATCAGGTCTGACGACACTGTTGCCGTCGGTTCCACAACGCTATAAGGCTGTGAGAAGCTGCGACGGATCAAGCTGCCGTCCTTGCCAGCCGTCTGTAGATAGCCATTCAGGGTGAAGTCACCCGTTCTGGTGCATACCGCTTCGAAGATATTACCGGACAGTCTGGTATTCTCCTCTCCTACGTATATCTCAGGCACCTGTGTGGTGTCTATCGCTGCCATGACAATATTTGCCGTGAATTTGTTACCTCTCACGATCGTCTGGCTGTTTGGTATTACCAAGGCTTCCAGGCTGTTCACGCGGACGTCACCGGCATCGATGTTTGTCATCAGCGTATGCAGTACCTCACCTTCCGTGTAGCGGATGTCGCTCTGTAGCTTGGTGAGGAATGTCAACACTGCCACTGCCGGCATCTCCTCGAAGTAGTACTCCTTCCAGTTTTTATTCTCCTTGTTCTGGGGAACCTCCGTGGAGAGGTTGGCGCTTATCACCGCTTTCTTATGAGGATCCTCTACCATTTTCAGCATATCCTCGCGGTAGCTGTTGATGGAGTTGTAGAGTTTGTCGCCCCACTCCTTGCCAGGTGCTATTATCACCTGTGCGGCAGCTTCCAGCGACTCCTTGTTTTTGATGTTATTGACATCGGCTTTGGGGCCGTCGGCCTCTACGGCTATCAGTCTTTTAATCTCAGAGATAAGATCAAAGAGATACTGGCTCTTGTTTTTCACCGACTCTGCCTTCATGTACCATTCCTCGGTTTTGGCGGCATTCGATGAATATTGTTTGTCGAAGGCATCATAGAGAGACATATTCTCCTTAGATGTCTGCTCGGTTGTCCTTGCCAGGCTCTTCTCAACGATAGAGAAGCCCTCCAGCACCTCCGAAGAGACGTTCATCGCCAGCATTGCCATCAGTACGACGTACATCAGGTTAATCATCTTCTGACGTGGGGATATCATTCTTTTCTTGATTGCCATCTTCTTAACTGTCTTTTAAAACCCTGCCCGTTGCCCTTTAGACTCCGGGCAGGTTCCAACAAACTACTTTACTTAAATAACTAACTAAACAAATGTATGAATCAACTATTAAACAATGAAACCTTTATGCTGATGCCACCTGTCCGCTGGCGCACAGTATCTTACTCTCCTGGATCTCTACTACCTGCATGGCAGGCTTGATGTAATTTCTCTTCATAACCTTACTGTTTTACATTGTTGAACCTTCTTTTACCTTCACTGCTTCTACCATTCTTCGGTAGACCTTGTTCAGATCCTCCAGTGTTGACACCAGTACTTTTAGTTGCTGGTCAATGCCGTCGATTACTACCAGTTGAGAGCTGGCTTTCTCCAGCTGTCGCTTGTATATCTCTTCAATGGCATTCAGTGTCTTGCGCATCTCTGCCGTTTCTTCCGTATCAGGCAGTTTCTCTGATAGTTGCTGGGCTTGCTGAAGACGCTCGGTATATTGACGGTGGAGGTTTTCTCTCTGGTGGTCATCATCCACTACAAACGTCTCTGTCTCATCCTGCTTATTCTCCTTATCTTTTGTCAGATCAATCCCGTCAGCCAGCTTGTCGAAGGGCCGGTCGAAGGCAGAGATGAAGAATACGAATACCTCCGTACCCATGCCGAGGAACAGGCAGAAGTTCGCCCCTGGCAGGTGTGTCAGCTTGAAGAGTGTTCCGAGGATCACGATTGCTGCACCCCATGAGTAGGCGTAGTTCAGGAAGGTCTGTCCTGGTACGCTGTCCATCCATTTCTGGAGGCGGTAGACGATGTTATACTTACTGTATGTTGCCATAATGAACCTATATACTATATATTACTTACGTTTGATGAATGTTATCGCCGTCGCTACCAGGACGATACCTGCCAGCACGAGCTTCTGTTTGCTCTTGAATTTCCGTATGATTGTCTGAGTATTCATATACTTATATTATTATGCTATTATTTTCTCTTCTTATTCAGGCTACTCTTGATGAGTACACTCTTCTCTGACGGCTTGGCGGCGATACTCTGAACACAGCGGAAGCCGATGTACGAGCGAGGCTGGTTCTGGTATTCTGCTGCTCTCCAGGCTGACTGGATATGACTCTCAGAATCCTTCCACGAGCCACCTCTGACGCTCTTACGTTTCAGACGGTAAGGATCTTCGATAGCGGCATTGTATTTCAGCTGAGGATTGATATTGTTCATATTCTGTACGCCTGCTGCCGTGTATGCTGTTGAAGTCCATTCTGCCACGTTTCCTGCCATGTCATACAGTCCGTTGCTGTTCGGCTGGTAGGTACCCACCTTCGAGGTGATGATGTTGCCGTCCTTGGTGAAGTCACCGTCATCCGGCATAAAGTTTGCAAAGAACATTCCCTTACTTTCACCTGCGACATTCTGCTCCCAGGGGAACTCGTTCTGCCTAATGCCTCGTGCTGCAAACTCCCATTCAGCCTCTGTCGGCAGTCGAAACCTTCGTAGGTATTTATCCTGTCCTGTGATGCCCATCCGTTCCGTGCGCCAAGCACAGTAGGCGTTAGCCTGCTCCCAGGTGATGCCCACTACCGGATAGTCCAGATAGGCAGGGTCAGAGAAGTAATACGCCGTATAGGTATCGTTGTCACTGTTGGGAAAGTCGTTGATCCAGCAGGTCGTGTCCGGGTAGATATTGACGATATACGTGTTCAGGAAGTCATAGTCACCGGATAACGGGCGTTCGATGGTCTCACGGACGATATTGCCGTTCTTGTCGATATATGCCGTATCTTTCGAGATCATGGTTATCTCCTGTTCGTCTATCTTTATATCCGTGTTAAGGATGCGCTCACGGGGATCCAGGCGATACTTACGCTTGTTGGCTGCCGTATAGTCATATTCTTCATAGCAGTACACCATCTGCCTTCCATCCAGCTTCTTCTCGCCGGTCACGGGGTTGGTGATATACAGGCTTTCCCTGACGCGCTCGATGTCACCCTCATAGTAGGGATCTTCCATGCGCTGTGCTATGATGGAGTCGCAAATATCGTTGATAAATGCCTTATACATACGGTTGGTTACCTCCGTCTTATCCATCCAGAAGTCATCGACCGTGATGTTACGTGTCGGTGTCATCCTTCCCCAGAGAGAGTCCTGGCGTGACAGTCCCATCTTCAGGTGTCCTCTGTTGATGAGTACCATGCCTGCTGGCACGTCATTGTCAGCTACCACCATAGTAGAGGACATATTCTTAATTGGTTCCTTGTCCTTCTCCTTCATCTTGTTATAGTCACCGATAGGTGCTATAGGCAGGATGCCGCCGGAGCGGTGAACCTTCGTGTTCCATTTGGTCTTGCCAAAGGTGAAGGTGATACCGGCCTCGATATTCAGGGTATGGAACTTGCCCATCATGGAAAGGTCGTTATTCCTACCGTACTTACCTTCCTCTCCTCCGGCAAACATGCCGCCGACATCCGCATGAACCTTTAGCTGGTTGCTGATGGCGTATGTTCCCGTAATGCCGAAGCCGACGCCGTAGGATGTCTCACGGTGTGTGACGTTACGGTTGATGGCCAGTCCGACGTATGGGATGACTGCCCAGCGTCTCATCGGGTCATAGCCCAGGACGACGTTAGAGGCATTGAAGAGGAAGTGTTCCTGTATGCTGAAGAAGTTGATCTGGCCGTCAATCATATGACCATCTTCATTCTCATTCAGTTGTGAGACAGCTTTTCCCCAGTAGCCATGTGCCTTGGTACGGATGCCGTACTCTGGTGTGAACCACTTGTTGACTGCCACTGCCACTCCGAATGAAGAGCGCTTTGCTTCAAAGGGAGACTTTGATATCACCTGCTTCAAGCCCTCCTCTCTTCCTGAGTAGAATGACAGATGCTCTACGCCCACCGATACCTCCCAGTTATCCTTGAAGGTGTTGGTGAATACGGATGTACCGCTCTCCTGCTGTGCGAAGGCGTTGCCTGTCAGCAGCAGTGTGAGTGTTCCGACGAATATTCTCTTGCGTATGATACTTTGCTTAGTCATTCTGATGGTGTAATCTGTCATTCTTGGAAATCCGCGGGACTCACTCCTGTGGGGCAAGCCCCGCTTCAAACCCTCTTATTAACCTTATTACATCGTTTATGAAAAAAAGTAGATTTTTCTGGAATTTATTCCTGAGTGTTGTCATCAACCTGGGTGTTGTCGCCACCGTTCTCCTGTTCCATTCCTTCAGGGTTCGAGTAGAACTTGTCTATCTGCTGTTTGATACGTCCGCGTGTTCCCTCCAGTGCCTTGTAGATATTGATGGCCAGCTGTGTATCGACACCCTGCATATTATTGGTGTCTGTTGTGAGCACCACGTTTCTCTCGGTGACGCTGATGTGCATTGTAAATTCTGCCTTCATAACTCTTATACCTTATTATATATATTAAACATGTTCTCGTGTCGTAGGCTCGTGCAGGCACGTGTCCGTTGACGTGTGCAAATTTCGGAAAAGCTTTTCAGAGTGACAAAATCTGGCAAAACTTTGTCTTGATTTAACACATTTAAGATTTTTAGCGTCTTAAATACGTTAAATCAAGAGGAAAAAACCGCTAATTTTTGCCGTCAAAAAACTATTGCTTTCCTTTGCGAAAAAATAAAGGAAAACTTATCAAAAATTCGGTTTATTTATGAAGGTATGTATAGCAGAAAAGCCCAGCGTTGCCGGTGAGATAGCCAAGGTGCTGGGTGCGACGTCAAGAAAAGACGGCTATTATGAGGGTAACGGCTATCAGGTGACCTGGACTTTCGGGCACCTGTGCACACTGAAGTTGCCAGGCGAGTATTATGCTGAATGGAAGAAATGGTCGCTTAGCAACCTCCCCATGAATCCTCCCCGTTATGAAGTCCGTCTGATCGACGATGCCGGTGTCAGGAAGCAGTTTAAGATTATAGAAAAGCTCTACCAGAAGGCCGATGTCATCATCAACTGTGGTGATGCAGGACAGGAAGGAGAGCTGATCCAGCGTTGGGTCATGGTGCTGGCAGGTGTCCGCTGTCCCGTACAGCGTCTCTGGATTTCCTCGCTCACTGAGGAAGCCATCCGTGAAGGTTTTAACAACCTCCAGCCCCAGAAGAAGTATGACAGTCTCTATGCCGCAGGCCAGGCCCGTGCCGAAGGTGACTGGCTCTTAGGTATGAACTGTTCCCAGCTCTATACCTTAAAGTATGGAGGGAACCAGCAGACACTCAGTATAGGCCGCGTTCAGACTCCCACTCTGGCTATGATCGTTGACAGGGATAATCAGATAGAGCATTTCCAGCCGGAACCCTATTGGGTGCTGACTACCAAGTACCGTGGTGCCGTCTTTAGCAGTACCAAGGGTCATATGACCAGCCAGGCAGAGGGTCAGCAGCTCCTTCAACGTGTCAAGGGTGCCTCCTTCAGTATTACCGATGTGAGACAGAAACAGGGACGCGAGTCCGCTCCCCAGCTTTACGACCTCACCAGCTTACAGGTGGACTGTAACAGGAAGTTCGGGATGAGTGCAGAGAAAACGCTGAGCACTATCCAGGCACTCTATGAGAAGAAGCTTACCACCTATCCAAGGGTTGATACCAAGTATCTCCCTGATGATGTCTATCCCAAGATCCGCTGGATAATGGGCAACCTCAAAGGCTATGAGCAGTTTGCCGAGCCTTTTGTGCATGGAAGCCAGATTCCCCAGCCTCGCAGGGTCTTCGATAACAGCAAGGTTACCGACCACCACGCCATCATTCCTACTGGCGATCATAGCCGCCTTGACGATATTAACAGCTACGAGCAGAAGGTCTATGATCTGATAGTCCGTCGCTTCCTCGCTGTTTTCTATCCTGACTGTGAGTATGCCACCACTACCGTGATGGGCCGAGCTGCCGATGTTGATTTCAAGGCATCAGGTAAGACCATCCTGAAGCCAGGCTGGCGCTATATATATAATAAGGTGGAAACCGAGGAAGAAGAAAAGGAACCGACACCAGAGGGAGAAAATGACACCTTACCGAGATTTACCATTGGTGAGAGTGGCAGTCATCTGCCTGAGCTGACTCAGAAGATGACTACACCCCCCAAGCGCTATACGGAGGCATCCTTACTACAAGCCATGGAAACCGCTGGAAAGTTCGTAGAGGATGAAACACTCAGGGAGGCTATGAAGGAGAACGGTATCGGTCGCCCGTCAAGCCGTGCCAGCATCATTGAGACTCTGTTGAAGAGAGGCTATATCCGTCGTGAGAAGAAAAACCTTATCAGTAATCCGACTGGCCGTGACCTTATCAGGATCATCAAGGCCAAGATGTTGAAGAGTCCGGAACTAACAGGACAGTGGGAGAAGAAGCTCCGCGACATAGAGAAGGGAACCTTCACCCTGGATGCTTTCATGGACGAGTTGTATGAGCAACTTGTCAGCATCATTAAGGAGGTTACCAGTGACCAGTCTGGACAGCGTGTTTCCTCCTATGTTGCTCCAGCGAGTAATAGCAGCTATTCACGCAAGAGTTCGTCATCGTCATCCTCGACGCGCAAATCTTCTGGCAGCAGCCACCGTAGCACGTCACGCTCCAAGACTGCCAAGGTAGGTGACCGTTGTCCTCTCTGTGGAAAAGGATATGTCAGAAAGAGTCAGTATGGTGGTCTTTACTGCAGTGAGTATAAGAATGGTTGCAAATTTCGAGGATAGACAATAATCCATATAGGTATTTTAACACGAGGGTTAAAAAGCTTAAATCTATTAAATGGCTATTATTGAAAATAAAATAGGTTATAAATTAAGTATGAAGCAGACAATATTATTATGTTTAATGTTTATCTCTCTCATAACAAGTAGCTGTAGTATAACATCTGCTGACGACGGGTTGATATTGTTTGATGTTCCAGAAGAAACTATCGAAGAGAGATCTTTTAAAGTCATTCAAGTTATTGATAAAGGAATGGCTCTTGTTCGTGGTAAAGAAACTCCGAAAGCCAAAGACTATTATGGAGTAGTTTATCTCATACGTTCTTCTTCTCACTATTTTACTGATGATGAAATTATAGATGCTCCAAAAGGAACGGTATTTAAACAGATTGGTGTCTATAGTTATAATACGCAAGGTGGTGAGATTTTTGGTTTTAAAGTTGAATCGGAAAAAAGAACTGTTAAAGTAATAAGTTTATATAATGAATAGAATTATGAAGAACATTGTATTATTTATCTTGATGATGCTGCCGGTGGCAGTATTTGGACAAAAGGACATTACTACCTTCTTAGGTATTCCTGTTGATGGTACAAAAAATGCCATGATTAATAAACTTACTCAGAAAGGCTTTAAAAAAGCTGCTCCAGGTAAGACGTATGATCTGATTGGAGAATTTAATGGTGAAGATGTTCAGTTAACTATAGTAACATACAAGAATAAGGTTTGGAGAATAATGGTATCAGATAAAAATCCTTGTTCTGAAATCGATGTTAGAATTAGATTCAATCGTCTCGTAGATCAGTTCTCGAAAAGCGACAAATATGTAACGGCTAATTTTATGGAAGCAGATTCTTATTTTCTGGACGAAGATGAAGATATAAGTTCTGGTATATTTTTATATCATAAAAGATATGAAGCAGTTTTTTATCAACAACCAGATATTTCCTTGATTGATACTCTCAAAGTTCAAAATGAAATAAAGAGTAAATTGATAAGAAAGTTCGGTGAACAAAGAGTACTTCATGCAGATGAAGATGTAAAGAATGAAGCCATCAAGGAATCTCTTTATTATTTTGCTGATATTATCAATAAAAAAAGTGTTTGGTTTATGATTTCTGGCATTGGATATAATAAATATTCCATAAACCTTTATTATGACAATGAGTATAACCATACTACAGACAGTGATTTATAAATTACTGGCGTTATAGTATGATTTAAAAGTATAAAGATATGAAGAAACTATTTCCTTTAATTATATGTGCAGCAATAATGATGTCCTGCAAGGGTCATCAGCAGCCCACTCCAGAATATGACGTTCAAGAGTCCACCGAGAAGTTAATGTCTATCGATGATATCTGCAAGGTTGAAGACATTATCGCTGACAGTTCTCTGATGAACGCCCAAGGCGATACAGCCTGGCGAAAGATCAACGACCAGCTTATTCGTATTAAAATGGGTAGTAACTATTATCTACGCAAGGAAACCAAGGATGGTTCCGTGACGAATTTCACTTATAGGTATGACTAAGGATCCGCTATGATGAGAAGATTATGTGCTATAGTATTGTTGACTGCCTGTACTGTTTTGATACGTGCTGTCACCCCTCCAGATTATCCAGATGACGACTGGAGAATATTTGTTGTTGAGAGTCGCCAACCAGAGTTTCCCGGAGGTTCAGAAGCGTTAAATACCTGGATAGAAAAGAACTTACGCTATCCGGTCTTGGCTGAGGAAAAAGGACTGGAAGCCCGTGTTGTTGCTGCTTTCTGGGTAACTGGTGATGGTTCTGTCAAACATGGAAGGATTCTTCGCTCAGGAGGAGAGCTGTTTGACAAAGAAGTGCTGCGTGTTATACGTTTTATGCCTCGTTGGATTCCAGGACGTGAGAATGGCAGACATATTAGTGTTCGTTACACGATACCGTTCACGTTTCACCTTATTCCAGACAGCTTACATCATAAATAAAATATCAGATAGTTATGAATAAAGACAATAAGAATAAAACAACCTCTCCAGAGGGTCAGATTCAGAAAGGTGTATTCTTTAAGGAACAAGACTTTGAAAAGCTCATCGAGTTATTAAAAGATCCTGTTTTAAGAGATGCCTTGCCAAAGGATTTTAGAAATAAGAAACGCAAGCGTAATGCAGCCGTTCTGTGGTGTGTCAGTGAATTTGTCAAGATTCTCAATAATCGTCAGGTTGCCCATCAGACCTCCCTATTCTTCGGAGCCAATGAATTGGAAGATCTTCGCCGTCAGACAAAATGCTTGGAAGGTATTACCGCCAAGCTCTCTGAAGAATTAGAGGCGTTACAGAAGAAAAAGAAATGGTGGCAGTTAGGCTAAGAGAAGTATTCTATGGCTCGTAACAGCACCAATACTGAAGACAAACAGCCTCGCGTCGGAAAATGTATTGATTGCGCGAAAGGATATGTTATGTCTGATGGTGTCAAGGAAAACCCTCTTATCATTGAATGTACCGTTACCCATATTCGTTGTTCCCAGGGATGGATATGTGGTGACGGCTGTTTTTCTCAGCGAAAAGGAGAGCTGGAGATTAACCCGATGATTTACATTGGTCAGAAAGAAGAATACCCGCCAGAGGTCATCTGACGGGTACTTACGCAATGAATATATAATAACTATACAACAAACAATCAGTCCAGATACTCGCTATGTGCCTTCTCTTCCTGGTTGAGAGACCATTCCATGAAGGTCTTGGCACTATTCTCGTCCTGTTGTAGTCCTCGCTCCTGACAGTAGTCTATATACTGCTGTTTTATCTGCTCAGACTGGTGATACACATAGTCGAGTGTTGTTATTTCACCGTTATGAAGCATCGGCTTCAAGGTGTCGTCATTATAAAATCCTTCCAGTTTAACCATAACCTTAATATATTAAATACCATATTTATTACCCGTGAGAAGTTTACCTCCCACTATTATAGAGAACACCCGTCAGGGCATCCGTCAGCGATTACAGGATATGTTTAGCGGTTTAAAGCCCACCAGTTAGCATCCTCCCAGTAACGCTCCCTTCTACGACGCTCACGATTTCTGCGATCGCGGGTCTTATTACGGTTTTTCTTGGCAGTGTTGTTATCCCCACCAAAAATACCGCAAAGCAGCAAACCTAAAAGTATCAGTTCCATAATAGTGTTATTTAGAGATTAAACTTTCACGTTGTATTATCCATCAGAATTATCTGTTTTAAGAGAGTTAGACATTCAAGTCGTTAGAGATTATTATATCAATCCGGCAAGCTATAAATGATATTTATACACTGCTTTGCATAGGTCATCATGATGGCGACGCTCCTCTGGTTGATGGTTGGCGTGCAGTGATAGACGTACTGGTTGACATCTGACGGGTCTGTTTCCTTGGTCATTGTTACCCCATAGCGTTTCTCGATCTCGCTCTTGAAGGCCAGTGCTACGCTCTCACCACTCACCGCATAGGTAGCCGCCACCGTGTGCATTTTAGAGTTCAGGAACATATAGTTCAGTGCTATTGTTCCCTGACTGTTCATATAGAGCAGTGTATAGTCATTACTGTGCTCGCTAAGTTCCCAGTTAGAGCCGGACATATATTCCTTGACATGACTCTGTGAGCTTCCGAAGTCCAGGCAAGGATCAAAGTACTCTGTACTACCTGTCGGTCCTGTAGGCACCTGGGGTGTTCCGTCATCGTCACTGTCACTGCCACAGGCTGTGAATATCATTGATACTACGGCTATCATAGCCAGGAACATCACGTTGTATAAAAAATTCCGTTTCATAATTGTCAGTTATTAATTTATTACTATATTTATTATCAAGTTATATCTATTTTACACTAAAGGTAGACATCTGAGAGAAATCCGTATTCACTGCATACTCTCCAGCTTCAGCATTGTCGATTACAACAATATAGCTACTGTTACCGTATTTTTCTGCCGTGAATTGAACGTTATTATAACTCAGCGTTGTGTTTGAGCCACCCATCAGACTATAATCGCCCATCGGGAAGGTACGAGCCTTTTTCTCTACATCGAGTTTCATGATGCCGAACACCTGTCTTGGATCCGTCTCATTAGACGCCGCCTTAACAATCAGTGTTACTGTACCGCTCTGAACAGATACTGGAGCCTCCTTACCTTTAAGAGTCAGCTTTACCTTAGCCTTATCAAGCAAGCCACTACCAGGAACAGGTATCATACCCCACTTTGACGATTTGGTTTTAATAGAAGCCGTTTCCTTCTGCAGCAAGGTTGTTGTACCATCTGCATTAACAACTACTACCTGACCCACGTATTCAGGTTCTGGTGCTGTTACCTGACCGAATGAGATGTTAACTATAAACATCGTCACGATTGAAATCATTAACTTTTTCATAATCTTCAAACTTTAATTGTTATTATTATCTATTTCTACTGCAAATATACACACTTTCTATGATATTTAAAAGGGGAAATCCCTACTTTAAGATAGGAAAAACCCTATTATTTATATATCTCAAAAGGAGTAATATATACACCCGTTTCTCGCCTGAAACACCTTTATACGCTGCAAAATTACAAAATTTTATTGAAACCACCAAATTTTTTCATAAAATATTTCCGTATTTCAGAAAATATTTATATCTTTGCACCAGAATTAAGAGAAATACGTAAATATGTATATAAAATAATAAGGTAATACAGAAAACCCCTGTATACGCCCCAAAAACAAAAAAATATGAGTAAAAAAGTCATTCTACCGATATTATCCGGTTCTTTTCTATCCGATGGCAGTCCAAGAGGACTCGCCACAGGTGAGAATACAACAATTTTCGGTAGTCATCTACCATCTCATTCTTCACTTATTACAAGTAGAAGATATTATTATGTATTAGGTGACCCAGACCTGCCTACATATTTATCTCGGTTAGTAAATACCATTCAGTTTAAGGATGATATTAAGGAGCTGGTAAGAAGCATTACAAGTCACCGTCCCCTTACACGCCTAATAAATAAATAAGGTACACGCGCACAGTATATATAATAACAATATAATATGGATAAGTTAAGCTACACTTCAAAGAGCAAGCAGCCGTATAAGCATATCTCCACCTTCCTCGCCCCAGAAGGATCATTTTATGTATCAACATTATCTCCCTATTGGTTTATCTTTCCTGTGATGTATATCACCGTTTGGAAAGACCCTAAAGGTTTCCTTCATACCATACCAGTATGGGAAGAAGAGATTAACACAGCCGAGAGTGAATTAGAAGGGGAAATGCAGGTTTTCGTTGAAAACCGTATCAACGAGAACAGAAGTTTGGAGCGTTGCTTAACGTGTAAGCGTTTTCTCGAACTCTGTAAAAACTACAGCTCAGAGGAGATAAGTGGTCATATGGAGGAGATAGCCGACTATGTTTTCACTGGAGAAGTAAAGACCACCCCAGAACTTCGTAACTATTTTAAGGACGGAGAATGGGGAAACCTAAAAACAATGGAGAATGACGGTTCTCTTTACACTGGTTGGGAAGAGACGTTAAATAAGGAAGGTTCACTTAAAAAAGAAGAAAAGGAGCAAAAATGAATAAGGAAGAGTTATCCAGGCAGTATGCCGACCAGAAGGTGAAAGAACGAGGAGAATATATCACCTGTGACTTTCACCGCCGTAAGAGCCTGACAAAGTTCGATGGTTATGACATCGAGCAGGCTTTTGAAGACGGTTTAACTGAAAGAGACAAGCATCTATGGAAGGATGCCCAAGGCGACGATCTCCCGGAGATAGACAGAGAGGTTATTGCTCTCATTGACTATGCTGGTAACGGATATTACAAGGTTGTATTCGCCCATCGTCCCGATCCAGAAAGAAAGGTTTCTACCAGTCTCCTCACCGGCAAGAAAAGCTACATCCAGGCCAAGACTTACGACAAAGGAGGATGGAACCAGCCCCATGTTAAGTTTTGGATGGACATTAATCTACCCGGATCAAAAGAACAACAAAAAGAGCTACCGACACCGGTAGTCCCAACAAGTGAAACTTTAGAAGAAGCCGTATTAAGGCTATGTCCTTTACCACCGTGCTATAATGAAAATCAAAGAAAAAGCAAGGAATATGCAGATTCCTGGACGAGGGCCAGGGACGAGCAGCATGGTTTTAGACTTGGCGTTTTCTGGAAGGAGAAGCAGATAATGAATAATGCTATAGATGGATATATTGACCAGGTAGAATATCCGGGTTCAACTTTGATACAACTATCAGAAAATCCCAAGGATTTAGAGAACGGTGAAGATGTTAAAGTTATTATAATAAAAAAATAAGGAGGAACTGAATTATGAGTACAATGATTCAATTTGAAGACAAACTTGTTCCTTACGAGGTTTTCATCAAAGATCTCGCACGTGAGGTGGCGGCGCAAACCAGTGAGGCCTTGCGCTTTAATAATAATATAGTTTCGCAAAATCAAGCCTTCAAACAGTTCGGCGCGGGAAATGTTCGCCACTGGGTGAAGGAGGGTTTACTCACACCTATCAGCAAGCGCCCTGGAAAGATAGAGTATAATGTCTTTGATCTTAAGAGGTTGCAAGAAAGGCAGCAAGATTATTTCTCCAATAATAAATAATATATTATATAATATGAAACCGAAGAAATATAAGAAAGTCCTAAATTGGCCCAAAAAGAAAGAGGTAAAGCAAGAAATATGAAAAGAATACCATTTAATTTACAGCACCGTTCCCAAATAGAGTCTGGGGAGTACAAGGTTGTCACCGAAATGGGTGAGCCTGTTGAGATTGTTAAGTGGAACTGTCGTGGACGTTGTCCAATTCTTGCCGTCATTGATGACGGTGACACTGATGACTGTTGTTTTTATAAGGATGACGGCGTCAGTCCCAATGGGGCCGATTCCCTTTGGATTCTTATCGAAGAAACTCCAAAACAGAAAGAGATCTATTTCTGTGTCGATATTGAGTCATACACAAAGCAGATGCTGTATAATCGTGGAGCGGTCGGCTATTATGACTATATACAGGCCAGTCACGCTATAAGTATGGGAATAACGCCGATTGTTACATCCCAGCTTGCCCTGATGACATTCTACCTGAAGGAAATCGCCAGCTACGATGTCTACATCTGCTATAAGGAAAAAAAGATAAAGATAGAGGAAGGTATGCAGCTTTCTGACAGCGGTTATTGTTTATCGTGTCCTTCCTGTTGTGAGGACTCAGATATCCTCGATGTATTCAAAGAAGGTTATTTTAATGATTTGTTAGGAATAAAGGAAGAATGACTATGGTAGCACCGGCAAGTTCTGATAAGGAAATGTGGGAGATGGCAGGGTTTCCTAACCATCCTCGATATGAATACGTGCCATTACCTAATGAGGTGACACGTATGTTAAAGCGGAAGTATAAGGACTTCGTGCTGATGTCCTACTATTGGACGGACGACAATGGTGCGAAGGTTGCCTTCCTTGAATATCTATCTTATGATGGCATGAACGTTCATCGTGGTCCAGGATATTGCTGTGACCGTATTAATGACCCGGACATGTGGAGTCAGGTGGCAAGGTCACTGGCAATGGATAATATACATCTTCAGACAAAAACCTTCAAGAAAGAACAATGAAAGAATGTATTGTAAAGAGACAAAAGAAGAGAAAGAAATGGCTCAACTGGGGTCAGATGACCGAGGAAGAGCAGAGTGACTTTCTTTTCAGGCTTTCTCACCAGAAATAAATTATTAACGTTTTAAATAGTAAGTTTTATGAAACAGACGAAGATTATCTCATTTGTCAATCACAAGGGCGGTGTTGGTAAAACCACAACGACCGCCAGTGTTGGCAGTTACTTAGCTCAGAAGGGCTATCATGTCTTACTTGCTGACTTGGATGCCCAGGCCAATCTCACCCTGAGTCTCTTGAAGCATCCGACGGATGAAACCATCTACGATGCACTTACCGGTAAAGGCGATCTGCCTATTATTTCCATCACGGAAAACCTGTCACTTATTCCAGCCTCTGAGATGCTGGCCATGGTTGATATTGAGCTGGCTGGTGCCATCAGTAGAGAGAAGATTCTGGACGGTCTTCTTAAACCGATCAAGGATAACTATGATTTCATCCTGCTTGACTGTCCCCCTTCCCTGGGTCTTATTACCCTGAATGCCATCACTGCCTGTACTGATGTCATTGTGCCGTTAATAGCCGAGGTGCTGCCGTTCAACGGTCTGAAGATGATTAACAACTTCGTTAAGCTCATCCATAACCGGCTCAATAATGCCGCACATATCAGTGGTATTCTCATTACCCGTTGGGAGAGTACCAACCTCAGTAAGACTATCGAGTCCGATTTACGTAAGACTGTCGGAAATCTGGTTTTTGCGACTAAGATCCGTAAGAACGTCAGCGTCGCCGAGGCACCTCTGGAGCACAGAAACATTGTCGAGTATGCGCCTAAGAGTAATGGTGCTGCCGACTATCGCGCCTTTACGGAAGAGCTGTTACAGAAGTTAGGTTATAATGGATAGAGCTATGGACTTGTATATTTACGTCGTTATCATTCTTATCGCGATTATTGCTGTTTGTGTCTGGATTATCCGGTCTGAATGGTTTTCATCAGACAACTATTCCACCTTTGCTTCAGCAGTGATATTTGTCTGTGTTATCGGTTTGTTTATTCTTTCCGTTGATTATTTCACACGTGAAACGGACGTTGACAGAACCTATGTCACGGACAACAACGGTCAGCGTTATGAAGTGATAGAAATTGAAGGTTCCCCGTATTTAAAGGGGCGCTTTGGAACCATTTCCCCCTATATTCAACAGCAAAAGGAGTGATTTTTCAATAAATATTTCCGTATTTCAGAAAATATTGATATCTTTGCAGTCAAATTTAAATATGATCAGTTATGCCAAAAAAGAATTTCGATACCAGCGACTTGCTGGAAGGTCTCACTGGAGGTACACAGGCTCCCGTAGCAGAGGAAAATGTTTCCCCGGCAGCTTCCCCGACAAGAGGAACTTCCCGTCGTGGTCGTAAGCCGATGGGAGCCGAGGAAGAACGTATTTCTTCCATCGTCAAGTGTGAGCTTTATAACAAGTGTAAGGCTATTGCCAATATCGAGAATATTCCTATCAAGGATGTTATCAATAAGGCGTTGGAACTTGTTGTAACTGCCTACGAAGATAAGCATGGCCCTATCAAGGTCAAGCGTAGCCGCAAGCCAGGCGACATCAACGAGATCTTTGACTAAAGTGTATGATTGACGAGCACTGTGGCTATCATCATAATGGTTATTGCCTGAAAGGCCTGCCTGGTACTCCTTGTGAGTTACGGGGATGTGTGGCCCACACTTCAGATGATGTAGGTTATTTAAAACCGCACTCTTCTGACGAGCTGACCAGGATCAATGAGAAATTAGAAAGAAAGGTTCTTGATGCTCTGGTTATCCCTGATGTCCCGCTTAATATAATAACAAGCCCCTGCCAGTCTTGACAGGGGTTTATTATTTGCTGTGTATGGTCTTTACGAACTCTTGTTCATCGTACTGGTGTATTTCATCCAGTTGTCGATGGAGAGTTGGTCGCGGATAATGGCCAGACAGTCGTTATGTCCGAAGGCATAACCGGCGACAAACACGTCATGCAGCAGCTCTTCGACCTTTGTTCCTGTGAAGTCCATGTCGTTTTCCTTCATCTGGTCGCAGAACTCCTGCCAGGCGTTTTCTATCAGTTTACCAGCCGTCTCAGCATCCGGTAAGTATATCTTCTTCTCATCCATAGTCTCTTAGCCGTTACCTTTTATCATTGTCTTCAGCTTCTCTTCCCATTCTGACGAGCAGTTGTCATACTGTATATATCCGATGCAGTAGTCATATTGTTCTGTAATATGACGGAAGTAGTCTTCCTTGGTGTTTCCGTCGTACTGTGAGCAGATGATACACCGAGGTCTCTTTTGTGGCGGTATCTCTTCTATTTCTTCCAGGATATTGCGTGCCATGTCCGGCTGGATGTCATACGGTCTGTCCTCATAGTAAGGAAGGCTGTTGTCGAGGATGACAACGTCAAATTCCCCTTTGTAGGCCTTACGCAGTCCGGAGCTGTAAGATGCCGCCGTCGTGACATCCGCATCGGGGAAGTTCTCTTTCATGAAACGCTCGATATCTTTGCGTTTCAGTTCACTGTCTTCAATAATCAGGATTTTCATGTTATATTGGATTTAATTATTATTGTGTCATCAGGTCTGCATTCTCGTGGATGTTTCCAGCTACTACCGACTGAACTTTTTTCTGGTGCATCCAAGCAAAGGCTTCATAGGAGTAGTAATCCTCCTCACCCTCCATTCTGGCGTTATAGTCTATATCATCCATGATGCCGAAGCAACCATTTTTCGGGTTCCAGCCTACCAGGTCATAGCTGCTGCCGTTATCCTTGAAGAGCGTATGAAGGATGTCGCCTTCAAAGATAGGCTGTGGCTCTGTGCTATTGTCATAGAAGCCGGTAAACATTCCTAATGTCTTCGGATCGATTTCCCATACCATTTCCCCTGAACGGATGAAATGTTTGATCTCTCCACCGCACAGGTCTTGATAGTAGAAGCCCTGTACCCATCCGTTTTCAGGATTTGTTTTTGGGTCATGGTGTAGCACCTTTGCCCGGAACCAGTATCTCTCTGTGATTCTATTCATAGTAAAAATACAATTTTTGATGAAAATTATATGCTGAAAAATACAACATTTCGAGAAAATTATATAGTGTAGCTTATTACTCTTACGCCCAATCCTTTTGTCTTGGCTATGTTTATCATACTCTTCGTGCCTTTGCTCTGGCCATCCCAGAAGGCTATCAGGGCATCGGCGCTGTTCGCCATCTGAGCATTACGGATGGGACCAGCCGCCCTGCCGTGTGTATTCCAGTCAGCCGGATATTGTTCTACAGTATAGCCCTTCTCACGGGCATACTGCTCGCCCAGGCTGTCAGCTCCCTTGGCAGCTCCAGACACGACTATGATACGGTGTGTAGCGGTTTTATCTGCCAGGATGTTGTCACATTTGGCTTTCAGCAGTGGATAGTCGTTGAAGTCACGACCACCGGCTATGATGACGCGGAAATATTTCATACCAGATTTCTTTACCATTCTATATGATATTGTTCCCATAAGGCTTTCCTGACCAGGTCAGCCGTCATCTTGCCGCAATTCCGGTATTTCTTAAAGTTGTTGTAGCCAACGTCCATAAGCTGCTGGATATTTTTGATGCCAGCACTGCTGCAGACGTTCAAGTATTTTGTTTGCAGCCCACCTTGGGCTATAACAAGAGATGCTACAGGTGTATATGCCAGCTCATTATTCTCTTTGCAGAACTCTTCCAAAGAGCTGATGATTCCCCTGGCTTCAGCAATGATTTCCTGTAGCCGTCCGAGTTTCTGATTAAATTCTTCCTTATTCATATCTGATTGTTTTTAGAAAGTGGACGCTGATTCCACTGGCTCAGCGTCCGAGGCCTCGATAGACATTCTACTGTAAGTAGGTGTTCTTAGAAGGGAAGATCATCGGTACCCTCGCCACCTGCAGGAGCCTCGAAAGGCATCTGAGGTGTATTGTTAACATCCTCCTCAGAGACAGGAGGCGGTGTACTGCTCTTCTGTTCACCGGTCTGTTCATCTCTTTTCTTGCCGACTGGTGGAAATTCCACCCGGAAGGCGTTCACCACCAACTGAAGCTGTGGCTTGCCATCCTTATCCTCATAGATGTTATGCTTTACCAGTTCGCCAACAACTTCCAGGAGTCTGCCTTTCTTCCAGTACTGAGCCAGTTTCAGTGCTCTTGGGAAGCTGGCATAGACTTTGTACCATCGTGTCAGGGTTTCTCCCTTGGAATAATAAGACTCTGCGACATTCAATGCCACATACTGTTCACCTGATGCGCCTGTTAAGATCTCGGCGTCCTTGCCACAACGGCCTAAAAAACTTCCACTAAACATATTCTTGTTTTTTTAAGTTATTACTCTGCGAAATTATCACTATTTATCTGACTTTCAGAATATTCTCAAAACTTTGTCTTGATTTAACTCATTTAAGACCGTTTTTATCAGAAATTGGTTGTAAAGTTGTAGTTAAACACTGCCCAGGCTGTTGCCAGGCCTTCCAGAACCAGGATGATGTCTGAGATGAGCGGATGTTTGTCCAGCCACTTGAAAACTGGTGCCACGAACCATAGTTCCCTGTAGATTGCATTGTTGTTATTCATTTGACGTAAGTTTTTAGTGGGAGTTGGTTAGGCTCCCGTTACCTTTATAAATACTATGCTGCCTTTTTGAAGGTATGTACTGCTGAGTAGCAGTCGCTACCATCCTCTTCAGTGATTTTCTCGTTGGTCTCGATAAAGCCTTTCTGTTCCATGAGATAGCGTAGATAGCCATGTTCGTGTTTCCAGTCGCCCCATTCGATACTGACCTCCACCTGGTTATCGTAGGTATTGATGTCACCATAGAGGTTACCTTCCTTTAGGATATCTGCCACCTCACTGTAGAGATCCTTTTCTGGAGTTTCTGTTGTCTTAGTCTCAGTGAAAGTGATTTCCTGCCAGGTGTAATGGTCGCAATAATAGTACTTGTCGTCCATTTCCACCATATCTGATACGCTGACGCTATGACCTGTAAAGTCAGCAGGCTTTTTCCCCTGGAACTTCGAGAAGATACGATCCAGCATTACTAATATGTCGCCATCCTCTATCTCGCCGGTATAAACCTTTTGATAGATGTCGAGGGTCAGTTGGCTACGTAGGTTGTATTTCTCCAGCTCTTCCAGTCCGGAAAATTTGATACCACGAGCAACCTGTGAGTCGTTCTTGATCTGATAGATATTATATTTCTTCATATTCTTTGTGGCTGTTTATATCGCGCCGCCTCCGCTGTTTGTTTATTGTCAAATATCAGAAGCACAGTCCTACGTTCTGTATGCCGTACATGCACTTCTCTGCCTTCTCCAGTAATGTCTTTGTACCGAAGCCCTTGTAGTAAAGCTTGTAGATACGCTCCAGTTGAGCTGCTATCTGGTTAAATGACTTTTTCATATTCAATCCTCCTATTCTTTTGTTGCGCTGTTGTTACTGAACTTATCGGGTATCGAGAGCTGAAAGTCCTTATTTTCTTTTTTTGGAATTTTTCATCTGTCACCACCCTTATCAAAGAACTCATCGGTATATCGTTTCACTGTTTTAGCCTTTTTTCTTGCCGGTATATCAGGGAGAGGTTCTAAAGGCTATAAGCCAAGGAATATCAAGTAAAAAATCAGGAATACCCAGATTATGCAGTAATCTGCGGAAGGCTGCCTGAGCTTTTTATGCCGATACTTTAGCCTGTTCATTGGCGACAGCCTGCCTCTCCATACCTTTGCAAGGGAAAATGGCGTGAAAAAACAGTCAACGTCGATAGGTTCCCGCTTGTGTGGTGGCACGATGGAAATCCGTAAGGGAAAATGCTTTTTGTAAAAGCAATATCCTTACATATAAATACTATATGTTATGTAAAATGGTTATTTTATCCTAAAATTCTGCACTAAAAGATAGCTTTATAGTTTTTATTTGCTATCTTTGCAGAAAAATAGGAGATCAAGCTTATGGTTATCGACGGAAAACAACTCCCAAAGGTTGTGCATGTCCATTTTATCCACGGTCATGCCAACTATTATTTCGGCAGCGTACATGCCATCTTCAAGAAGTTCAGTCTTGATGATATCGGTTGTTGCGAAGGTCATCTTCGTGCCAGTCTTTCTACCGACGGTAGCAAGTATTTGAACGACAAGGTTCTCATTATTCGTTCTCATCTTCTCCGATGAGAACGGTTTTAATCTGTAGGTAAGAAAGTTTAAATGTGTGGGTAAGAAAGGGCTGGGTGAAGCCTCGGATAGTTGCTCATTGAGTACTGTCCGTGCGCTTCGGTGTGGGCGATAGTTCTGGAGGCCTTTTTCTGAACAATAGAGTCTAAAAGTGGCCGGATGTGCTGATGAACATACAGCATCTACCGATTTAAAGAAGAGAGTGCTCCCTACCCAAAGTAAGGAGTGTTGTTATTTCATCCCTGAATAGCTTTCTTGCCGGTGAAGCAGACTTTGCCTGCCTCAATGGGGAATGTGTATGTAATACTTGTTTCCCATAGGCAAGTGCCATTCAGAACAGGATGACATGATAACTCTCTGTCTACAGGTAGCGAGTACCCTCAGAATAGATACGCTTGCTGTATATTCTTCAGCCATCGATAAGGTCACGCTGGTGTTGTGAGAGAAACAAGGCTCCCATGTCGTATGAAAGAATGTCAAGTGGAAGGTTCATCGTTTACGACGATGTTGTAGGATATTCAGGAGTGTTGACCAAAAGGCGTCAAACTGGTGCAAGTTCATCGAGAAAATCTGTTAGTAGCGCCGTTCATGGGTTACATTCCTGTTTTGTTGACCACATGATTTTTTCATCAGCACACAACGTATGCCGATGAAAAACACCGTGAGGTGACAGGTTTCCTGGCATCCCTCGGTGCAATGTGAGGCAGCGGAATAAGGATATAGCCCATAGGCAGGTTACGTTAAGACAGACTTCCTTGTGGTCTTGTGACAGACTGATGCGGTCATCGTCCTGGTATGCTACAGATGGTGAGCCATCACCCCTTCCATGGTTATTTAAACTGCAGTTCCAGTTGTCGCGTCGGCTCTTTGTAGCCGATGTGTGAGGCCATGAAAGATCTTTCCAGGGCCTCAGATATAAGCTTCCGTTCAGAACTGGTGACGTGGTTCTTGTCACTCTCTGAGTTGATCTGTAGGGCACGGTTTAGGCTGCCTTTTACAGCCTTGTCATCCAGAAAGACGTAATAGACGGTGAAAACCCTGTTATAAGCGGCAGCATCCGACAGTTCCTTTTCCGTCTGGTATCGTTCATAGCAGACAGTCATCGTCTTTCTGAGCGACTTGCCAGACCTGCTGTTTTCCCATCCTGCACCCTCTTCATTTTCAAAGGCGACGGCAATAGCCTCGCGTTTCTGTATCTTGTTGATCTTGCTCCACCCATAGTACACCTTCAGACGTCTTTTCGCCTGACGGTGAACCTGGTGTTTTGCCTCCAGATTTTTGAGCTTGTCATAGGTCATTTTTTCCATAAAACCAACTAAAATAGGATTTAGACTGTTAATATACCTTTAAATACAACAAAAAAGGGATTTGGTGTCACTTGATACCATAGATTTTCTCACATTCCGCTTCGAGTGCTTTGTAGTCGAAGTCTGGTTTGAGCTGTAGCAGCTCATGGCGTAGCTTGCGGATGATCATCCTGTCGATATTCTGGTCACGGCATTTGGCAGAATAAAGTGACTGATATTCGTTCCTCTCTGAGCTGGCCACCTTGTATTTCCATTTAAGGGACTGGTAGGTTTCTTCTTGCTGACGCTCAGCAAGTTCTTCTTGTAACGACTTACGAACATCATCACGTTCCCGTTGGGCCTCTTGCCGCAGGCGGCGATCACTCTGCCAGTTTCACCAGAATTTCTCAGCGAGGTTAAGCTCGCCGTCCTTGTATTTCTGCTTATGCAGGCAAGGTGCCTTTTTCACGATGACGTAACTTTGACGTTCATAGCGGTATTCCTTCAGGATGTATATCAGTCCCGCATACTCAGGAACCTCTTCCGGCTGTATCAGCCCTTCTGGAACAGCGTAATAGAAGTAGTTTGGCTTCTTGTGGCTTTCTATCAGATGACTGTCACCAGGCTTTATTCTTGCCTTACAGTCATCTATGGAATTATACAGGTGTTTGTTCCATTCGTAGCTCTGATAGAACGACGGCATGAAACGCTCCTCCTCCGTCGGGCCTTTCAGGATGATATGCTTCTCTTTTTTATTTTTGAAGTCGTTTTTGAAGTCAGCACGGCTGATTTTGATTTCAAACTCGTAGATGTAGCCTGTCTTCGTCCAAATGAGTTTGTCTGACTCCCACTCGAAGACAAACAGCCCGTCAACATTGTATTTCCAGGAAGCGAAGACATGATTCAACCGCCGCTGTATTGACTGTTCAGTCAGCGGTTCACTCTTTACTGGTGTCTGTTTTCTCAATACGCCCATGACAGATAACGAATTTATTCGTAGTTAAACAGTTGTTCCGGGTCTTTGAAATCCTTCAGGAGATACGGATCAACGTAGTATTTCCCGATTTTATAGTCGGCGTATTTGACCGTTTTCTTCTGAAAATATACTTTTGTTTCAGGGTCAGTCTCAGGAATGAGCCACCAGTAGTATATGTCCAAATCGTCCGTCGGTTTGTTTCCGAATTTAGATCTTAGCTTTGGTACAATCTGGTCGCGCTCAAACTCTACATAGTCGCCCCGTCCACCATGGACGATACGGTTGTAGCCTGTGGCGAACAGCGTTCCGTTTTTCAAGTATATATTTTTCTTTACCATATTGTCAGACCAGTTTATTTTCCTTTATTTCTCTTTCAAAGCTCTCGTCAGTCATACGTTACGATGTCATTTCCTTTACCCAAAAGCAAAATAATCTGGTGACAAAATAAAAGGCACCGAGAAGAACAATAATGCAAGAAATGATTTTGAACCATTCTCCAATACATTTTGTTATATGGTCACAAGTAAGAATAGTGAACAACACCGATAAAACAAATACCACCCAATCCGTGTTTGTTGGATTACATTTTTCATTTTTGATATACTTTTTTTTGTTAGTCATATGCTATTTTTCGTCGTTAAGTTAAATTCCTTATCGATACTGTTAAGCCGAAAGGCCTGCTGCAGTTCATGAATATATCTGGTTATAGTTCGTCGGAGGTCACCACGGCGAAGGCTATCATCATCTATTGACTCGATTTTCAAGTCATACCAACTGCTGACCTTATAACTGGTAGGGATAAGTCTGACATAAATCCTATCACCTTCCCAGTAGAACAAGTCTCTATCCTCCCATCCGACAACCCTGCGGGGTTTGAATCCAAGTTTCTTCAGAAACTCGTCTGTAAGTCTGATGGGTTCTACATCGTCGTTACCGACTTCTGTCAAGATGCCGTTGACATAACACTGAATATAGCCGGGATGTACCGCCCAGACCCGAACTATCTGATTGTGCTTCTTTGAATATATGAAGTCATCAATCATCAATTTCTTCAGTTCCAGTATAGTCATATTTTAATCCTCCTTTATTTGGGTTCTTTTTCATTGAAATATTCTGGGCACACACCCTTGATGGCCTCAATGGTATCCTTGTGCCACTTTGTATGCAGGTTGGTATAGTAAAGCATGTCGCAGAGGATAGTGATGGCGTTTTTATTGTTCTGAACGGCTTGACACATCCCTACATCCTCCGCTATACGATCAACCAGGTCAATCTTACGGTCTTTGAATTCACTCTTCGTCATATATCAATTTTCCTACCTTTTTGGTAGCTCAACGTCGAGCCAGTATTTTACTCCATCGGCATTCCACCCGCCTTTACCGTAGGTCTGCACGTCGAAATGCTCATACTTCTCTGTGGTAAGGCTCTTTCCGTCCCACCCTTTCGGGTTCGGACGATGGGCGAAGCCTACGCGCATATTCTCGCCCAGCTCAACACCGTTCCATCTGTCAAGCAGGACTATCACTTCACGGTCGTATTCCGGCAGGTTGTCGCCCTGTGCATCTATCCAGGCGTTTGACTGGAGCCATGTAGCACCTTCCTTGAAGGCCTCACGCTTTGCCCACACGTCAACATCCTCTTCAATCTCCGCTGGATGGCCTATGTAGTCATCCGCTGCTTTCTGGATTCGTGGACTCACTTTCTTTGCTGCCATATTCTATTCTCCTTCTAATGGTTCGAACATCTTCAATAAATCAACAAAGACATCCCGTTTGCCGATGTAGAATTGTCTAAGTGTCTCTGTTGTTCTAATGTGTTCGTTGTTGCTCACTATATTCCCATAATGATCTCGCCACTGTTCCAGCACTTCTTTCTTAATAGTGATGGAATCTTCGGTAATCTGGTATTCTCCTTGGCGTAATATCATACTCAATCCTCCATTGATTTTGTTACGTTATCATTGTGTATTCGGGAACAGATTCCCTTCCTTTGGCGTCTGGGCTATCTGCCTGTTCAGGCTGACCTCCCGTCCATCCTTACAGCCCATATCATACACGTCACCATAGACGGAACTCTGGCGGTGTCTGGTTTTACTGTCACTCCATTTATAGTTGTCGTTGACATACTCTTCGATGGCCTCCTGATGGCACACCACAAGGGCTGTCTCTTCCGAGGTAGGCTTCTGGCTCTCGTAGTTCTCTTGCAGTCCTATTGGTACTCCGGCGAAGTATGAGCGGAAGAATTTGTTTTCGACTGTCTTGTCGGCAAACAGAAGGTATTCCACGTTATATCCCTGTTGTTCCCACTCCTTGCACTGTCTTTCCCAGTGTTCCTTTGCCAGCCTGCGGAATACCTTCACCAGATACTTGTAGAACTCCTGCACGATGGCTACATTCTCCATGGTACCGACAATGAAGATCTTACCGCTCATGCGCTTGTATGCCATACAGAGGTTGTTGGAGGCTATCACTCCCAGGAGTTGGAATTTCCAGTGGTTCCCATAGCGGTCACTACCTGACAGTTCCTCCCCTTGGGTGACTGTTACACCGGCCTGTTCCTCGTTGGTGTCGATGTCGCTCATGGAAAGATTGTACTCCATCAGCAGCTTGCGTACCATCTTCGCTGCCTGGTATGCCTCGCCGGTACTGCCTATCTTCTCGGCATTATACTGGAGCTTCAGCAGCTTCTGGATCTTCTGTATGACATTCTCTTTCTCCACAATTCAATCCTCCGTCGTTTTTGTTACCACTATCGCCGTCAGGAACGGATTATAGTTCTCGATGTGTTCAAACTCTTCCTGCTCCAGACAGCGGACACAGAAATACACGGGCATGTCAGGTGTGCGGAAGTTGTTCATCGACTGGCACATTTCATCGGCAGCGGTATAGTCCTCGCCGTAGTCATCGACGAACTTATGTTTCTTCGTCTCTTTGTTGATCTCGAAGATACAATGATGCTTGGTGCCGGAAAACAGTTCTTCCTTCACCTCTTCCTCCTTCTGGATGAAGTCGTTAATCATGCCAATGTCTGTACTCATATTGATGTTTACTTTAATTTTACTTTGCAAAGGTACACATTTTTAACGAAACTACCAAATGTTTTCCGATGTTTTTGTGTACCTTTTCACATTTATTATATTTATAATTAAATTACACATCTATTTCGGGCGCAGTCTGCTGTGTAGTGGGGTCTATATCGCCCAATGTGACAATAAGGCGAGTGCCGTGAGTGTCATCTTCAGCAGTCTTGTCAAGCCAGCCGAAGAACCCTACCAACTTCTGTATGACAGGCAGTTTCTTTTCTTCCTCGGACAGTTGACACAATAGTCCGTGCATGTCGGCCACAGCGAGATCGTAGCCCCACTCAGCGGCTTCTTCGCGGATGGACCAGAATCCCGTCCATCCTCCCCGCTTTCTCTGTTGCATCAGCATTTTGATACGATCTTCCTTGTTCGTCATATTTAATTAACTGGGGTTAGGCATTCTTTCTGGAAGCTCATAAATTTCTCCTTCAGTTGCGTTTCAGACATTTTATTGATCTCTGAACGATACTTATTTTCAAAAGCCCACCAAATTTCAGAATTGGTACTGAACAGAACTTTATCAGACTTTCTTAATTGGCGGGGATGAACAACCTCTATCTTCCCGTTGTTCCAACAGATATAATAACTCTTACCGCTTAACAACATATCCAAATTTCTAATGTTTACATATAATCACTTGCCAAGGCTTTTGCTTTGGCGGCTCTGGTGGTTCCGGGCATCGCTCAAAGTCTTGGCAGTCCTTTTTCTCCTGCCACAGTTTCTTTGTGCGCCTTCCATGAACACAGAATATCGGGAAATACCCCCATGGCTGACTGCCATAGATGCAATCCTGACAGAGTCCGTCATCACAGTGTGCCATATCACCACCTGTTAATCGATAATATTCCGATTAATCCCGATACCAGGGGAATGAACATCAGAAATATCACGATGTATGCAGTGAGTGCTACTGCAAGCCAGGCACAACTTAGTTTCAAAAACTTGTTTTCATCCATAATCAATATAAGTTTTTAGGGGTTTCTTTCTACCTGTTCAGGGAGATAATAGCCGAACAGTCCGCGAGGGTTGTTATCTTCTGCAGACCTGGCATCCTTGAACATCATAGTCGGCTGTTCGCCTGGCTTCACATAATACCCGGCTTCCATCCATTGATTTTTCGTGCGCCAGTCTTCATCCTGTCGATTCCTGATACGGTGGCCGTGATACTCGGTGGTGCTGCTGCCTGGATTCTCATTATTAAAGTCCAGACACCAATACGCTCGTTTTTGACTTCCCCACCGGCCAGTAATGCCACACAGTGATTTCATGAATGACATCTTTCGCATGTCATCTTCATCCTTGCAGTGAATACACTTGTAACACTTTGTGGTACGAAGCTGCTCTTCGCTCACCCGTCTCTGTCTTTTCTCTTCTTTGGTTTGATTTTGTAACATAATCTAACCTTCCTTAATGATTAGTTGTTTCAACTCCCTGTCCTGATGGTTATAGATGAACTGTACTTCTTTCGATGAGTACATTCTTTCCTCATCCTCTGGTGTTGGTTCATCTGCCATCAGATCCAGACAGAAATGGTTAGCCACTACGCTGACGAATATTTCCTGCGCCATCTGCAGATCTTCTCTCGTTCTCGGTACGAACACCAGTGCTACATGTGCGTCCGTAATCTGTAATACTTTTACTTCCATGTTATTAAACGCTTATATGTTCCAACCACTCAAAATTACTATATTCTACATTCTTGATATTCCTGCCGTCAGGTGCCGTCAGGTCGTACTCCATACACGAATGCTTACCTTGCACTGCTTTGACTGTCTCACCTTCATGAATGACTGTTCCGTCATCCCCTTTAATATCTTTCTTGACTTTAACCTTTACTGGCATATTGTCAAGTCCATCGATGGAGTTCCACCAGATAGGAACGTAAGGGATTCCGTCCACAATCTTTAAAATGCCATCCCATGATGCGCACATCCATTCTGCTCCATCAGTGGGAATACGTCTGTATTCCTCTCCGTCGATGAGTATACAGCCGAATTTTAAGATGTCTGTAGGCCATGGTTTTCCAATTTGTTCGTAATACCAGGCACAATCCATCGAAGAACCAGTTTCTCTTTGAGGTAGAGCAGGCCAGTCTTTTGACGGCTCCTGCCACTGTAGAAAACGAATCTTAATTCCTCTACGAGTCTTTACTTTTCCCGATGCCGGGTTACATTTTTCACCGAACACTTCAATGCAACGGTTCTTGAACTTCTCTATGTCGGCATCGGTAAAATCCTTGCCGGTGGCTAATATTATATTAACAACACCCTTGACGGGCTTAAAGTCTGAAAACAGTGCTGGCCAGCAGATGGTCCAGTTCTTGTGCTCCAGCATCTTCTGCTCCCAGACCTCCATGACTATCTTCATTACCTGAAGCTGATAGCCGGTAGGCTGATTATTTCTTGTCTTCTTTACTTCCTTTTTCATACAGACTATTATTTAATGCCTCATAATATTCTTTTTCTTCTTCGTCATGCATATCAGCCTCCTGCATGACTTCATCAGGAATGCTGTCGGAAATATCGCCATTATTATGTGTTACAAATTCTGCACTGTTAATAACGTGCATCATAACCGGAATATACAATCCTGCTTTTTCCCTCTCCTCTATCATATCCGACAACTCGAGGTTCTGTGGTGTGGGAATGTACGGAATGGCTTTAATTAACGCAAGCATAAGTGTAATTTCTGGAGTACAGATATATGGAGTTGTTGAAATATCGATTAGGATTCCCCAGAAGTCATCAAGACCTTTAATCTGAAAAACCGTAAACAGATCTACAATAACATTACGCTGAGTAACGACCTTATTCTTTCCTAACAGGGAAAGTTTTTCCTCAATTTTCTTATAGGAATAGGTTTTCAAGGATTCATTTACATATTGTTTGAATGCTTTCTTTGGCAGGAGAAAACCTACCTTGTTTTTGAATTCCTTCCGCGATTGATTTAATCCAATGTAATTGTAGGGAAGTTTGGTTAAAAATAACAGTAGTTCGTTATAAAGAACGTCTTGATTTTTTCCATTCTGGTCGTCGATATTTATCTGAAGCCCAAAATGAATATGTTTTTTTAACTGTGGTTCTGGACCGAATAACTCCTTAATTTCTTCGAGGTCGCTGACTAATCTTTCGAATAACTCTTTTGTTTCCATAAATATAATGTTTAAATTATTTGTTTAAATAAATAAAACCACACCGTCCCCTATAAAGGAAACAGTGTGGCTCTGAAACCGCTGATGGTCCAGTCACCGCCGGGCAGACTATGTATTGTGATCCCGGCCAACCTATCAGCTTTCTCTGTCTTCGTCGAGGTGTGCTATATCACATGTTTCGGCACATCTCTCCAACAGGTATGTTACATAAATTATCCCCCTACCCTATCGGCTCTGGGATTTTTATTTATTGCTTTATTGATTTAGTGACTTGTCACTTTATCAAATAATCATCTTCGGTTTCTTCTCCATCAATGCACGAACTTCGTCGGCATTATTCTGGAGAAATACCTTAACGGCAGCACTCAGCAAATGCTTGACGGGAATCTTTAATCCAGATTGCCGAATAGCATCAAGAGTGTAATTCACATCAGCGTCAAGCCATACCTGGATGGAATCGCGTTTGGCCTCCTTGTACTCCTGGGCATACTTCAAAAAGTCTTCCCATTGGTTGCCAGAAGGCTTAGAGTCTGTCTTTGTATCGCCTCCCTTATTCTTCACTGTCTTTTCTGGTTCAGTGACAGACGACAGGAACTTGTCTGAAAGACTGAGGTCTTTTGCCTTGTTGTCGATTGTTTTCTTTGCCATATCTTTCTATTATTAACGTTTTACATATTTGTAGATGGGAGCAAAAGCGTCGCGGATGGCCGCTCTCTTTTTCCAGTTATAAACCTCAATCGTCGAATACTCACTGAGGTGTACCGTATATTTCATATCCGGCGTTATAGTGCCAAGTTTTTTCAGACCTTCAACTGCATCTTCACGAGCCTTTCTTGTTTCTGACCTTTTTTCAAACACTGCAGACACCTTATTTGGGATGAAGAACATTTTGGCATCGTAACCGGTGCTGAAGGTCTGTGCAAACAGAATCGTAGCATCGACGCTGTCGCTGTTTAACTCATAAGGCACAACAGCAATATTGGCGGCTTCGAAAATGACTTCTAAGGCTTCGTCCTGTATGTTGCCGGGACAGTCTATCAGGACACAGCACGGGAGTTGTTTGGCCCGCTCTATCATCGTCCTAACATTTTCGATGTCCTTTGTGTTCAGCCACTCGATATTCCAGGGAATATCTGCTCCTGGCTGGGCTTTAAGATCTCTCTCCCTGTGACGTGATAATGAACGCTGGCGGTCAACGTCAATAACAATCACAGGCACACCTTGCTCGGCAAAGAATGTCGCAAAATTAGCGCAAAGAGAGGTCTTCCCTACCCCACCTTTGACCGAACTGAAAACAATGATTTTATTCTTCATATAATTGTCGATTTTTTGATTTATCACTTTGTTGATGTATCGCTTTCTCTATATTCTTCTTTCACTGTAAGATTTGGTATCTTACAATAGAGTTCTTCAAGAACACTCTTTTCTTTCAAAAGCTTCTCGTGAACATCCGGAAGAATGTCTTTAAGGTTCTCAGCTGCTTCACCAATATAATGAATGCCAGACCAAAGGGCTGAACTGACATCAGTACCTTCAACGGCTTTTTCTGCAAGCCATTCTACAAATCCCTTGATTTTGTCTTTACTATATTTTGGTACGCGAATAACGGTCGTGTTGTCACCGCCGAGAATCTTCTCGTAAGGTCCCTTACGTCCAGAACCTGTACGCTTCCCTCCCCTACTCTTCTCAATGTCGAGTTCCTTCTCTTCGGAATAGTATGGTGATCTTGTCATGAAAATGAATTTTCCACATCTACATAATTCATTCTCTATATCCAGGTGTGTATATGTGGCATATCCTTCCTTTATTCTGGACTTCTTAATACATTCGTTTAAATCGGCTAAAGCCTTTTCAAACAAATACCCGTCTTTCTTCTGAATCACATCGTAGCCATGCTGCTCTAAAGTACTGAAGAAGTTTCCTATCGTTTTCCTCATTTTACACTCTGCAGTATAGGCATAAGGATGAAACTCGGAACTACCCTCTATGCCAAGATGGTAGAACTGTGTAGGATAACCGATGTATTGACAATGCTTCATATTTGATATTGTTACGTTTTCATTTGCAAATATACATAAATAAATTGATAAATCACTAAATTGATGTATTTATTTATAGATTATTCACTAACACATAGATAATTTTAAATGATTTTTACATAAATCACTAATTAGATAAGGTGATTTATTTATATATCGCTTTATTGTTTTATCGTTTTATTGATTTAGTGATTTTGTTATTTATTGATTTTTTACATATACTTTGAGAACGTTACATTTTCATAACGCATACTATCGCGTGCTTTGAAAACTCTCGTGACTTGACAAATGGGGTAGGGGAGAGACGATGAATATTTCATCTTTTATGGGTTTATCTCCTACATCGGTCATCATTTATTGAAACTCCTAAAATTTTACTCGCGGGTTACTTGTAAATGAGGTAGATGGAAAGGAAGATGACAAGGATTCGGGTTCTTCGAACCTAAGGTATTCTGGTATAAATTTCAAATTTACATCACCAGTTGCGCCTTTTCGGTGCTTTGCTATGATAATCTGTGCCACACCATGCAGGTCGTTTCCATTATCATCCTGATAGATATGATAATATTCAGGGCGATGAACAAACATAACTACATCGGCATCCTGCTCGATGGCTCCCGACTCTCGCAGATCGCTGAGCTGAGGACGCTTGCCTTCCAATCCT
>JAEEGI010001776.1_pt1 | contig 53320 bp, 42 predicted proteins | sample 8958751 | NCBI WGS metagenome assembly JAEEGI01 (sample SAMN16246545, study PRJNA631951) | gut metagenome | biome: gut microbiome; feature: rumen; material: KS-attached | host: Bos | place: Iran: Karaj | collected 2018-10
AGCAGGCTCAAGTCTTCCTTGTCCCCCCCCTCTGTTCAGTTTTGAGTGTGCAGAGCGCCGCAAGGCGCACAACACCTCGAAGTCAGTACCAATAACGATGAGGGTCCACCCGTTCCCATTCCGAACACGGAAGTTAAGCTCATCAGTGGCGACGATACTTGGCTGGCGACGGCCCGGGAAAATAGCACGGCGCTGACACAAAGAAGCAGCTGCGAAAACGCGGCTGCTTCTATTTTTTACTCCGTCGCCAGCCAAGTCAGGAAACAGGGATCCCATCGAAGCGTCCGCTTCGATGGGAAAAGGAGGAATGACCGAACACCTGCGAGTTTTCCCGGCTCTTACGCAAACCGACAATCCCCGTTACTCAAACCGAAGCCTGTGCTTCGGTTTGAAGAGGAGGAGCGATCGAACGCACGCAAGCATTCGCGGTTCTTGCGGCAACCGCGGATGCGCAGCCCGTGAGATCCGCGACGACGACAGCACGGCGCTGACACAAAGAAGCAGCTGCGAAAACGCGGCTGCTTCATTTTTACAGATTGCCCTTTACAAACGATAGTTCGTATGTTAATATGGCCGCCCTGTTTTACCATAGAATGAAAAAAGGGGTGTGCAAAATGGCCTGGTATGATGGAGCGGTGGTCAGATTCTATGACCATGCGGATGACACGCTGCTGAAATTCGCGGTCATCATTGCTCGGACAGAGGGGAAATGGGTGTTCTGCAAGCATAGAGAGCGGGATGCCTACGAGCTCCCCGGAGGGCACAGAGAAGCGGGGGAGACGGTCATGGAGGCGGCAAAGCGGGAGCTCTATGAGGAGACAGGCGCGCTGACCTACAGATTAATGCCCGTCTGCGTTTATTCCGTCTCCGCTCCAGGTAACTTCAACGGGGAAGAATCCTTCGGGATGCTCTTTTATGCGGAGATCACGAAGTTCGAAAACGAGCTTCACAGCGAGATCGAGAGCATTATCATCACTGATCGGCTTGTGGACAACTGGGCCTATCCGCCTATCCATCCGAAATTGATCGATGAAGCCCGGCGTAGGGGGTTCATCAAACACGATTGAAAAGCAGCCTATACCGAAAACCCCATCTCCCGCAGATACGCCACCGACTGCTCCAGGGCTGCGGCTGTCTTCGTTTCCAGGACGCATCTGGCGTTCAGCTGTTCCGCCAGGCGAAGACGCTCCGCCAAGTCGATTTCCCCGTCTCCAAGAGCGAGGTGACTTCTTGCCGGGTGCTCAGTGCCATCGTGTACATGGAAATGGCATAGAGCGCTCTGGTGCGCCAGGATGAAAGGCGCGTCCCGTTCCCCGGCGGCCTTGGAATGCCCGATATCCCAGGTCAGGCCGAAGCAGGAGCTTTTGAGAAGGGATTCTAAGGCTTCCCGCTCATACTCCGTAAAGCCGTCTGTGTTTTCAATGACGATTCTTAAATCCGCGCCGCCGATCCAATCCTCGCATTTTTGCCGGAAAACCGAAAAAGCTTTCCGATATGCGTCAAAATCCCGCGCATACATCCATACCAGCCTGTCCGGCAGCGTGATATGAACGCCATGATTCATATGCATATTCAGCGTGAGCGGCTGGCTGCCGTCCCCAAAGCTGTCTCGCAGGCGGAGCATTCTCTTTGCCGCCTGAATTGTGCGGCGAACGGTTTCCAGATAAGCCTCAGAGACCAGCGGATTGAAATCCGCAATGTCAAGGCTTTCAACAAAATGGACGGTAAAATAGATTCCCGCTTTTTCCGCTGCTGAAATCAGTTCTTCCCGTTCAAGACAAGCTGTCTGGTATTCGGGAAAATTCATGTTCAGCTCAATAAACTTGAGCTGCAGGCGGCTGCAAAGAGCGATATTATCTGCTATTGTCCTGTTTTCCGCCAATGTGGGCATACCGAACTGCATGAATGACACCCCCTGACCGGACGACTTGAGGAAAGAATACTAGACCGGACTGCCTGTGTCAATGCAAACTTCGGCCGCCCCCAAAACACGCGAAATAATCCATTCTCCGCCATTGAAATGGCGGGGAAAACCGTATATAATACTATAATACCAATAACTGTGCAGAAGCGAACAGAGGAAGACCATGCGAGATAACATCAGCATCCACGGCGCGCGTACCAACAACCTGAAAAACATCGACCTGGAGATCCCCAGAGACAAGCTGGTGGTCTTTACCGGTCTGTCCGGAAGCGGAAAATCTTCTCTGGCCTTCGATACGATATTTGCCGAAGGTCAGCGGCGTTATGTGGAATCCCTCTCCTCCTATGCCCGTCAGTTTCTGGGGCAGATGGACAAGCCGGACGTGGATTACATCGACGGCCTTTCTCCCGCCATTTCCATCGACCAGAAGACCACATCCCGGAACCCCCGTTCCACCGTGGGCACCGTCACGGAGATCTATGACTATCTCCGCCTGCTCTGGTCCCGGGTGGGCATTCCCCATTGTCCGAAATGCGGCAAGGAGATCCGCCAGCAGACCATAGACCAGATCGTGGACCAGCTCCTGCGGCTGCCGGAAGGCACCCGCATCCAGGTCATGGCACCCATCGTTCGGGGACGGAAGGGCGAGTATGCCAAGGAATTCGAGGACGCCCGGAAGAGCGGCTACGTCCGCTGCCGGGTGGACGGCATCCAGTACGACCTTTCGGAAGAGATCAAACTGAACAAGAACAAAAAGCATAATATCGAGATCGTGGTGGACCGGCTGGTGATCCGGGAGGATATCGGCCGCCGCCTGACGGATTCCGTGGAAACCGCCTCCGGGCTCACCGGGGGAATCGTCCTGGTAAACCTGCCGGATGAAGGCCGGGATCTGAGCTTTTCCCAGAACTATGCCTGCGAGGACTGCGGGATCAGCATCGAAGACATGCCGCCCCGTATGTTCTCCTTCAATAACCCCTACGGCGCCTGCCCCGAGTGCGACGGCCTGGGCACCCGGCTCCGGGTGGACCCGGACCGGATCATCCCCAATACCGCCCTCTCCATCGCCGACGGGGCCATCCTCGCCCCGGGCTGGGGCAATGCCAAGAGCGACGGAATCGCCCGGATGTATTTTGAATCCCTGGGGCGGAAATACCGCTTTAAGCTCACGACTCCCGTGTGCGATATGTCTCAGGAAGCCCTGAACGCCATCCTCTACGGGACGGACGGAGAAAAACTGGAGCTCCGGTACGAGCGGGAACGGGGCGTAGGCACCTTCTATCAGCCCTTTGAAGGGATCGTAAACAATCTGAAGCGCAGGTATCAGGAGACGCAGAGCAGCTCCATGCGTGCGGAGCTGGAGGAATACATGTCCGAGTATGCCTGCCCCGTCTGCGGCGGAAAACGGCTGAAGGATACCGCCCTGGCGGTCACCGTGGGGGGCATCAGCATCGCGGATTTCACCGAGAAGTCCGTCACCGAAGCCCTGGCTTTTCTGGATACCCTCCGGCTGGAAGGACAGGACGCCATGATCGCGGACCGGATCCTGAAGGAGATCCGGGCGCGGCTGGGGTTCCTTCGGAACGTGGGACTGGACTATCTCACCCTCTCCCGCCAGGCCGGGACCCTCTCCGGCGGGGAAAGCCAGCGCATCCGCCTGGCCACCCAGATCGGCAGCTACCTCATGGGGGTCCTGTATATCCTGGATGAGCCCAGCATCGGCCTGCACCAGCGGGACAATGCCAAACTTCTGGAAACTTTGAAGCGGCTCCGGGATCTGGGGAACACCCTCATCGTGGTGGAACACGATGAGGAGACCATGCGGGCGGCGGACTATATCGTGGATATCGGCCCGGGAGCCGGGAATTTCGGCGGGGAAGTGCTGTGCGCCGGGAGCCTGGAAGACGTGATCGCCTGCGAAAAGTCTGTTACCGGACAGTATCTCAGCGGGAAGAAAAAGATCCCCGTGCCTGCCGCCCGAAGGCCCGGAAACGGCCATTGGCTGGAGATCCTGGGAGCGCAGGAGAACAATCTGAAGGATATCGACGTGCGCATTCCCCTGGGCGCCTTCACCTGCGTCACCGGGGTGAGCGGCAGCGGAAAATCCTCCCTGGTGAACCAGATCCTTTACCGGGCTCTGGCGGCGAAGCTGAACCGGGTACGCTGCCGTCCCGGGAAGTACCGGGAGATCCGGGGGATCGAATACCTGGATAAGATCATCAGCATCGATCAGGCCCCCATCGGGCGGACGCCCCGGTCCAATCCCGCCACCTATACCGGCCTGTTCAACGATATCCGGGAGCTGTTTGCGGACACGCCGGACGCCCGGAGCCGGGGCTACGGGGCAGGACGCTTCTCCTTCAACGTAAGAGGGGGCCGCTGCGAAGCCTGCAGCGGCGACGGCGTGCTGAAGATCGAAATGCACTTTCTGCCGGATATCTACGTTCCCTGCGAGGTGTGCAAGGGCCGCCGGTACAACCGGGAGACCCTGGAGGTCCGCTTTAAGGGGAAGAATATCTACGAAGTCCTGGAAATGAAGGTGGACGAAGCCCTTCGTTTCTTCGAAAACCAGCCCAAGATCCAGCCCAAGATCCAGGCGCTTTGGGACGTGGGCCTGGATTATGTAAAGCTGGGGCAATCCTCCACCACCCTGTCCGGCGGGGAAGCCCAGCGGGTAAAGCTGGCTTCCGAGCTGCTTCGTCCCTCCACCGGAAAAACCATCTACGTGCTGGATGAGCCCACCACCGGTCTGCACATGGCGGACGTGCAAAAGCTGATGGACGTACTGAACCGCCTGGTGGACGCGGGGAACACCGTGATCGTCATTGAGCACAATCTGGACGTGATCAAATCTGCAGACTATCTCATCGACCTGGGTCCCGAAGGGGGCGATAAGGGCGGTACGCTGGTCTGCTCGGGCACCCCGGAGGAGGTCGCCGCCTTCCCCGAAAGCTATACGGGGCAGTATCTTCGCCCGGTGCTGGCATGAGCGGCACCAGGGGCAAGACCGGGCCGGAGGGCAGACCCGGGGAACAAACGGTCATTTCCGGAAGCATCGAGTCCGTCATCTATACCAATGAGGAAAACGGCTATACGGTTTTCCGCCTGTCCCTGCAGGAAGGCGGGATCGTCACCGTAGTGGGTACGCTGCCCTATGCCGCCCCGGGAGAGGAGCTTACTGCGGAGGGACAGTGGATGGCCCATCAGGTCCACGGGACCCAGTTCCGGGCGGACCATGTGGAGCGGCTCCTGCCGGCTTCCCTGGCAGGGATCGTACAGTACCTTTCCTCCGGCATCATCAAGGGCGTCGGTCCGGCCACAGCCCGGAACATCGTGGAAGCCTTCGGGGAGGACGCTCTGCGGATCATGGAGGAAAGCCCCGAACGGCTGGCGGAGATCAAAGGCATCCCGGCAAAACGGGCGGAGGAGATCGGCGCGGCTTTCCGGAAACAGGCAGCTCTCCGGAGACTGCTGGAATTCTTCGCCGGAAATGATATCCGCCTGAGCATCGGCATCCGGATGTACCGCAGCTACGGAGACGACGCCATGAGCGTGCTGTACGCCAACCCCTACATCCTCTGCGACGAGTATTTCGGCGCGACCTTTGCCGAGTCAGACCGCCTGGCCCTGAAGCTGGGCTTCGAGGGGGACTGTTCCGAACGGGTGGAGGCGGCGGTGCTGTTCGAGCTGCATCATAATGCGGGCAACGGTCATTGCTTCATTCCGGAGGAAAAGCTGGCGGGAGCGGTCAACCAGCTCATCGGCGTGCCGGAGGAGCAGGTCCGGGAGGCCGTCGACCGGCTGACGGAGAGCGGAGAAACCGTCTGCGAGGATATTGCCGGTCAGCATGCCGTATACCTGACCCGCCTCTGGCGTGCGGAGAGGGAGATCGCATCCCGGCTGCTGGGAATGTCCCGCATGGACCCCGGCCGGCTGAATACGGCGGAACGCTGCCTGGAACAGGCGGAGCGGGAGCTGGGCGTGGAGCTGGCGGAAAACCAGCGCCGTGCCGTGCGGGAGGCGGTGCAGCACAGGGTGTTTCTGCTCACCGGCGGTCCCGGTACCGGCAAGACCACCACCATCCGCGCCATCCTGCGGAGCTTTGACGCCATGGGGCTGGATACGGCCCTGGCCGCGCCCACGGGGCGGGCGGCGAAGCGGATGCAGGAGCTGTGCGGGCGGGAGGCCAGCACCATCCACCGGCTGCTGGAAACGGGTTACGATCCGGAGCTGGGCTTCCAGGTCTTCAAACGGGATGAGAACGATCCCCTTCGTGCGGATGCGGTGATCCTGGACGAGACCTCCATGGTAGACGTTATCCTGCTCCAGGCTCTGCTTCGGGCCATGAAGCCGGACTGCCGTCTGGTGCTGGTGGGAGATGGGGATCAGCTGCCCAGCGTCGGCCCGGGAAACTTGCTCCGGGACCTGCTTCGGAGCGGGGTCCTGCCCGCCGTACGTCTGGAGGAGGTTTTCCGCCAGGCTTCCGAGAGCCGGATCATCCGGAACGCACACATGATCGATAAGGGCGACCTGCCGGATCTGCGGGAAAACCGGGGAGACTTTTTCTTCCTCCGTCGGAAGAGCGGGGAAGCGGCCGTGGAGACCATCCTGGAGCTCTGCGCCTCCCGTCTGCCGGAGAAAATGGGTATCCCCCGGGAGGAGATCCAGGTCCTGAGCCCCTCCCGGAAGAACATAACCGGAACCAACTCCCTGAACAAAGCCCTGCAGGAAGCCCTGAATCCCCAGGATGGGGAAAAGGCGGAGAAAAACTTCGGCCAGTTCCTGTTCCGCTGCGGGGATCGGGTGATGCAGGTGCGGAACAACTACGATCTCATCTGGCGGAAGACCAACGGCATGACCGGCACCGGCGTATTCAACGGGGACGTGGGACGCATCACCCAGGTGAACATCCCGGATCAGACCCTGACGGTGGAATTCGAGGACCGGAGCGTACTGTACACCTTCGATCTGCTGGGAGAACTGGAGCCGGCTTACGCCATGACCGTACACAAGTCCCAGGGCAGCGAGTACAGCGCGGTGATCCTGGCGCTGGGGCAGTGCGCCCCCAGTCTGCTGACCCGGGCGGTGCTGTACACCGCCGTGACCCGGGCCAGGAATCTGCTCATCGTGGTGGGGGATGAGGACGTCTTTTCCGCCATGGTGGAGAACAACCGGACCCAGAAGAGGTACAGCGGTCTGAAGACCCGCCTCTGCGCGGCGGAGACGTAATGCGCAGACTGATCCGACTTTTGTACCCGCCCAAGTGCCCCTTCTGCGAAAGACTGCTGCAGGGGGAGGAGACCCTCATCTGCGCAGAATGCCGAAGGGACCTGCCCTATGCCGGGGCGGCGGGGAAGCGCAGCGGCCGTTTTTTCAGCGTCTGCGTGTCGCCCCTGCTGTATCGGGACAAGGCCCGGGAGGCCCTGCTGCGGTTCAAGTTCGGTTCCCGTTCCGGCTCGGCGGCCGCCTTTGCCGACCTGATGGCGGAGCGGGTGGAACGGGATCTGGCAGGGAAGTACGACCTGATCACCTGGGTGCCGGTGAGCCTGCTGCGGCTGCGCCGCAGAGGATATTCCCAGAGCCGTATCCTGGCGAAGGAAACGGCCCGCCTGCTGGGCGCGGAAACCGCCGCCCTGCTGCGGAAGCGCAGGGATCGGCCGCCCCAGTCCCGCCTGACCGGCGCGGCTGCCAGAGCCGCCAACGTAAGCGGCGCATTTGCCGCGATCCATCCGGAACGCTTCCTGGGGAAGCGCGTTTTGCTGATCGACGATGTGGTCACCACAGGGGCGACCCTGTCGGAATGTGCCAGGGTCCTGATGACCGAGGGCGCCTCCGGCGTGGTATGCGCCACCCTGTGCTGCCGGCCGCACAGACCATAGAGAAGAGGTACACCCAATGCTGTTTGGGAAAGATATCGGGATCGACCTGGGCACCTCCACGGTGCGGATATGCATACGGGACAAGGGCATCGTGCTCCGGGAACCGGCGGTGATCGCCGTGGACCGGGTCAGCGGCCGCGTGCTCAGCGTTGGTGCGGAGGCGCAGAAGATGCTGGGCCGTACCCCTGTGAACCTGGCGGCCATCCGCCCCATGCGGGACGGGGTCGTTTCGGATTTTGAAATGGCGGAGCGGCTGCTCCGTGAGCTGCTGCGGAAGGTGAGCGGCTTCAGCCTGCTGAAGCCAAGACTGCTCATCAGCGTGCCCAGCGGCATCACCGAGGTGGAGGAACGGGCTGTAATGGAAGCGGCCCTCCAGGCCGGCGCCAGGCGGGTCTTCCTGCTGGAGGAGCCTGTGGCTGCTGCCCTGGGGGCGGGGCTGAGCATCAGCGAGCCCAAGGGGAAAATGGTCATCGATATCGGCGGCGGGGCTACGGATATTGCCGTGCTCTCCCTCTCCGGTGTGGTGGAGTCCGCATCGATCCGCCTGGCCGGCGACCGGTTCAACGAAGCCCTGATCCGCTATGTGCGCCGGAAGCACAATATCCTCATCGGCGATCGGACCGCCGAGGAACTGAAGCTCCAGCTGGGCTGCGTCTATCCCGGACAGGAATCCCGGAGCCTGGAGGTGAAGGGACGCTGCCTCCTCACCGGCCTGCCCAAGCTCTTCCCCATCCATACGGAGGAGATGCTGGAGGCCTTCGACGAGAGCTGCGAAGGCATCCTGGACGCCATCCGGGACGTGCTGGAGCGTACCCCGCCGGAGCTGGTATCGGATATATCCGAGACGGGCATCACCCTCACCGGCGGCGGCAGTCAGATCTGGGGCATGGATAAGCTCATCGAGTCCAGGACCCGCATCCCGACCCAGCTGGCGGACGACGGACACGAGTGCGTCATCTCCGGGCTGGAGCGGGCGCTGAACTGGCTGGATGACATGCAGGACGGCGCCGTCCACTTTTCCCGGCGGAAGCAGATGTCATGAGCGAAGGGGTGCACAGCGGTCACCGTCAGCGGCTGCGGGAACGGTTTCTGAACGGCGGTCTCGACGGTATGGAGGACCATACCGTTCTGGAACTGCTGCTCTGTTATGCCATCCCCAGGAAGGATGTGAACGCCCTCGCCCATGAACTGCTGCGGCAGTTCGGCAGTCTGAGCGCAGTTCTGGATGCGGACCAGTCCGCCCTGGAGCAGGTGCCCGGTATGGGGGAGAACGCCGCCGCCCTGCTGCGGCTCATCCCTGCCATGAACCGCCGTTATCTCATCGACCGGGCCAGGACGGGAAAGGCTGTCTGTCTGCGGGAAAGCAACGAGGCAGGGGCGTTTTTCCTGCCCTATTTCTACGGAGCCCGGGAGGAAAAGGTCTACGTGGCTTTCCTGGATGAGCACTGCCGGCTCCTGGCCTGCAAGGAGGTCTTCCAGGGCGGGATCGGCTATACGGCGGTGAACATCCGCAAGCTGGTGGAGACCGCCATCCGCCTCCGGGCCACCAATCTCATCCTGGCCCATAACCATCCGGACGGGTATGCCATGCCGTCCCGGGAGGATCGGGAAAGCACGCAGATGATCCGCAATGCCCTGGAGGCGGTCCAGCTGCAGCTGCTGGATCACATCATCGTAGCGGAAAACGAATATGTTTCCATGGAGGAGTGCGGTTACTTCGGCAGGAAGTGACCGACTTTTGCGCTTATGTCAGAATTTCGGGTAGTCAGTCCCTTTTCTCCCTCCGGCGACCAGCCGGAGGCCATCGATCAGCTGGCCCGGGGCCTGGAGCTGGGCCTGGAGGAGCAGACCCTGCTGGGGGTCACCGGCTCCGGCAAAACCTATACCATGGCCAAGGTCATAGAACGGCTCCAGCGGCCCACCCTGGTGCTGTCCCACAATAAGATCCTGGCAGCCCAGCTCTGCGCCGAATTCCGGGAATTCTTCCCGGATAACGCGGTGGAGTACTTCGTATCTTACTACGATTACTATCAGCCGGAAGCGTATATCCCGGTGACGGATACCTTTATCGAGAAGGATGCGGGGATCAACGACGAGATCGAGCGTCTGCGGCACAGCGCCACCTCCTCCCTTTTCGAGCGGAGGGACGTGATCGTGGTGGCCTCCGTGAGCTGCATCTACGGCCTGGGGGACCCCATCGACTACAAGAACATGGTCATCTCCTTCCGGGAGGGGCAGCACCGGAGCCGGGAAGAGGTCATCAAAAAACTGGTGGAGATCCGCTACGAGCGGAACGACATGGCCTTCGACCGGAACATGTTCCGGGTCCGGGGGGATACCATCGAGATCTTCCCGGTCTACAGCAGGGATACGGCCATCCGGGTGGAATTCTTCGGGGACGAGATCGATCGGATCAGCGAGATCAACGTGGTCACCGGCGTGCCCAACCGGCGGCTGAGCCATGCGGCCATCTATCCCGCCTCCCACTATGTCACCAGCCGGGAGAAGATGGAGCGCGCCCTGGGGCGGATCGAGGCGGAGATGGAAGAACGGGTGAAATGGTTCACGGATCAGGAAAAGCTCATCGAAGCCCAGCGCATCCGCCAGCGCACCACCTATGACATGGAGATGATGCGGGAGCTGGGATATTGCTCCGGCATCGAGAACTATTCCCGGGTCATCAGCGACCGGGCGCCCGGCAGCGCCCCCATGACCCTGCTGGATTACTTCCCCAAGGACTTCCTTCTGTTCATCGACGAAAGCCACGTCACCATCCCCCAGGTGAGGGCTATGTACGCCGGGGACCGGGCCAGAAAGCAGAACCTGGTGGACTACGGCTTCCGCCTGCCCAGCGCCTTCGACAACCGTCCCCTGAATTTCGACGAATTCCGGCAGCGCATCCATCAGACGGTGTATGTGAGCGCGACCCCCGGAGACTATGAACTGAGCCGCTCCGGCCAGGTGGTGGAGCAGATCATCCGGCCCACGGGCCTGGTGGATCCCAGGGTGGAGGTGCGTCCCACGGAGGGACAGATCGACGATCTGCTGGGAGAGATCAACGCCCGGGCGGCGAGGAACGAACGCACCCTGGTGACCACCCTCACCAAGAAGATGGCGGAGGATCTGACGGACTATCTGCGGCGGACCGGGGTCCGGGTGCGGTATATGCACCATGATATTGGCAGCATCGAGCGGATGGAGATCATCCGGGATCTGCGGCTGGGCGAGTTCGACGCCCTGGTGGGCATCAACCTCCTGCGGGAGGGGCTGGACCTGCCGGAGGTCTCCCTGGTGGCCATCCTGGACGCGGACAAGGAGGGCTTCCTGCGCAGCGGGACCTCCCTTATCCAGACCATCGGCCGGGCGGCCCGGAATGCGGAGGGCTGCGTCATCATGTACGCGGATACCCGCACCCCCGCCATGGACTACGCCATCGGGGAGACGGAGCGGCGTCGGGCGAAGCAGCTGGAGTTCAACCGGGAGCACGGCATCGTGCCCCAGACCATCCGGAAGAACGTGCGGGAGCTGATCGAGATCTCCAAGAAGGAAACGGAAGAAGGCCGGTACGAGGACGGAATGAAGATGACCCGGACCGAGCGGCAGCAGGCCATCGAGAAGCTGGAAAAGGAGATGCGCCAGGCCAGCCGGATGCTGGAATTCGAATACGCCGCCCTCCTTCGGGACCGGATCATCAAGCTCCGGGGAGAAAAATGATCCGATCCATTCGCACCTGCGGGTGCGCACTCTGCCGGGGCTGATTGGAACGGCGGTATCCTGCCGCGCATAGGCTGGGCAGGAGTGGTGCTGCAATGACCTTGACCAATCTGCCGCCGCCTCTGCTGTCTCTGCTGGCGGGCTGCTTCACCTGGCTGGTGACGGCCCTGGGCGCGGCGACGGTGTTTTTCTTCCGGGGAGGCAGGTCCCGGACCCTTGGCCTGATGCTGGGCTTTTCCGCAGGCGTGATGCTGGCGGCCAGCTTCTGGTCCCTGCTTGAACCTGCCATCGCCCTGGCGGGCAGCCAGAGCGGACCGCCCCCCTGGCTCACGGCGGCGGGGGGCTTCCTGGCCGGAGCGGCTTTCCTCCGGCTGACGGATCTGGGGATCAGCGCTCTGCGGCCGGGAGAGGCTACGGGCGCCTTGAAGCGGATCCGGATGCTGATCCTCTCCATCACCCTGCACAATATCCCCGAGGGGCTGGCCGTGGGGGTCGCCTTCGGCGCCCTGGGAGAGGGATTCACGCCGGAACGCCTGGCTGCCGCCATGGGGGTGGCCCTGGGGATCGGCCTGCAGAATTATCCCGAGGGAGCTGCCGTGGCCCTGCCCCTCCGGCAGGAGGGATTCAGCCGGGGAAAAAGCTTCCTTTGGGCCCAGACCTCCGGCCTGGTGGAGCCGATCTCCGCGCTGCTGGGCGCTCTGCTGGTGCAGCGGGTGCGGATGCTTCTGCCCTGGGCCCTGGCCTTTGCCGCCGGCGCCATGGTGCTGGTGGCGGTACATGAGCTGATCCCCGCCTGCATGGGGGAAGAAGATAAACAAAAACATGCCGCATCGGCCATCCTGCTGGGCTTTGCCCTGATGATGGTCCTGGATGTGGCGCTGGGATGATCAGATAAGGAGTGTGCGAAAGATGAAGCTTGCGGAAGCCCTTCAGATGAGAGCCGATCTTCAGCGGCGCATCAGCCAGCTCAGCGGCAGACTGCACAATAACGCCCGGGTACAGGAGGGAGAGCAGACCCCGGAGGATCCGGAACAGCTTCTGGATGAACTGGAGGACTGCTTCGATGAGCTGGAGACCCTCATGGCCCGGATCAACCTGACCAACAGCCTGACCCTCCTTCCGGAGGGAAGCCTGACGGAGCTTCTGGCCCGGCGGGACCGGATGACCCAGCAACTGAATATCCTCCGCTCCTTCCTGGATGCGGCCAGCAGTCTCACCAGCCGATCCACCCGGTCGGAGATCCGCATCCTCAGCGCCGTGGACGTGCGGAGTCTGCAGAAGGACTGTGACCGGCGCAGCGCGGAGCTGCGGAGTTTGGAGACGGCCATCCAGGCAGCCAACTGGACCACGGATCTTCTGGAGAACTGACAAAAAACGAAGGTAACCGGGGCGGAGCGGGTCCAAGCTCGGCAGCGGAGCCAAGCGCTGCGCAGAATGGTGGATGGCGGGGCCCATCTTTGGGGTTCGAATCCCCTGATTACACTTATGCCCAGTATGCTTACACGGGCACAGGGTATTTTTTATCGTAACTACCGCGGACCGGCCGTTCCGGCGAGGGCGGGAATGGGGAAAAAGAAATAGAGATAAGAATAAGGAGCTGCCGCTGTTGCGGCAGCTCCTCAGGTTTTAAAGGGGGATTACTGCTTGGCCATGAACGCGTCGTAGGCGTTCTGGTAGATCTCCAGGATCTTGTCGATGCCGCAGGTCTGCATGCCCTGCAGGTACTCGTCCCACTCGCTCATGGGCTTGTCGCCGGTGAAGAAGCCCACGACGGTCTCGTTGATGTAGGTGGACAGGTCGCCGGAATACTCGGCGATCTCCGAGCTCTCCTCGTCGGTGAGCTTGAAGCCGCTGGGCATGTCGTACTCGCCCTTGTAGTCAGGCACCAGCCAGGTCTTGGACATATTGAAGACCTCTTCGCCGCCCTCGTAGGCGTAGGAGCGGGTCTGATCGAAGAGGGTGGCGTCGCACAGGTTGTTGGCGGAGTAGAGGAGGAGGATCCAGGCGGAGGTGGCGCCGGAGGGATTGTTCAGCACGAAGTCGGTGAGGACCTTTTCTCCTTTGGCGTCATACTCCCACACGATGCCTTCGGGGCCCCAGCTGGAGTATTCGGCCCCTTCGGGGCTGAAGAACCAGTCGCACCAGGTCACGGCCAGGGGCAGATTCTCGCACTTGGCGCTGAGGGTGGTGTTGCCGTAGGTCATGTGGTTCAGCTCCTGGGCATACTTGAGCTGCTGGCCGTCGTAGCGCAGGGTGCGGGGGATGGAGACCCACTTGGCGTCCGGATTGGCGCTGAGGTTCTCATAGTCGGGGATCTGGCTGGCATTCATGGTCACCAGGCCGGTCTTGTCGGTGGCGATCATATCGCTCATCAGGTCGTTGGAGACGTAGGAGGGCCAGCCGGGATCGATCAGGGATTCCGTGTACCACTGGGAGAGCATGGCGAGCGCGTCCTTGTCATCCTGGGTGCTGAGGCAGAACTGCACTTCGCCGTCCACGCAGCGGACGGAGGGCAGGCCGTAGGGGTTGACCCAGACGGCGGTGTTGTAGCCGGAGAAGTTCACGCCGGGGCTCTGCTCGATGGTGTAGTAAGCCTCCATGGGCCACTGGATCTCCAGCTGGGTCTTGAAGGCGTAGAGCGCCTCGTGGAGCTTGTCGAAGGTGGTGATGTCCTCCGCCTTCATGCCCACCTGCTCCAGGAAGTCCGCCCGGATGCAGGTGCCGGTGGCGGGAGTGGGGTTCACCAGAATGCCGTAGAACCATACGATCCGGTCCGGGGTGGCATAGATGGTATCGTGCACCTTCTGGGTGAACTGCTCTGCCTGGTAGAGGTAGTTGGGGGCGTACTGCCGGTAGTCGTAGATGTTGGCGAACCAGCCCTCGTCGATGGCGTCGTTGGCGGAGTGGCCGTAGTAGGTCAGGCCGTGGGCCATGAGGTCGGGCAGATCGTCGGAGGCCAGGAGCACGGAGAAGGCCTGCTGCTTGGTCTCAGCCGCGGGGCACAGGTACTCCACGTGCACGCCGGTGAACTTCTCCACGTCCTGCTGATAGGGCATGCTGTTCATGCCCTCCTCGGGCAGGTACTGGGGGGTGTAGCATACGTTCCAGTACTGCAGCACCTCGTCGGAGGTGCAGAAGGGCTGCTCATAAGAAAAGGGCTCCGTCGCAACGCCGTTCTCGTCGGCGGCAAACTTGCCGGCGGCGAACTTGTAAGGGGAGGGTTCCTCCGTGGGGGCGGGTTCCTCCGTTGCGGCGGGCGCTTCCGTAGCGGCGGGTGCTTCCGTCTCAGAGCTGGCCGGCGCCTGGGTGGGTTTGGCGGTGGCGGGCGCGCTGGTGGCCGGGGATTCGGTGGCGCTGGGGGTCCCGCCGCTGCTGCCGGAGCAGCCGGTGAAGAGTGCGAGAACGAAAACCAGGGCCATCGCAAGGGTCACAAACCGTCTCGATTTCATTGCCTTTCTCCTTTCGGTTATTTCATTCCTTGAAAACGCGGAGGTTTTCAACAAACGTAATACTAATTTCCCCGGTACCGATTGTCAAGACTCGGGTTGAGACCGGGGCGCTTGGGGTGAAACAGGGCTTCCGCGCCGGTATGGGGAGATGATCCGGCCGGATCACAGTTTCTCCGCCTTCCCCAGCTTTCGGTACACCGTGAAATACATGGTGGTGAAGCAGGCGCTGGCGCCCAGGAACTGGCTCACGGGCTCCGCCCAGAAGACCCCGTCGGCCCCCAGGCCGGTGATGGAGGGCATGAGATAGATGAGGGGGAGGAGGATGATGAATTTCCGCAGCAGGGAGAAGCACACCGCCCGTTTGGCCAGTCCCAGGCCGGTGAAGGTGTTCTGCCCCGCCATCATGAAGGTCATGAAGAAGATCATGGCGTAATAATGCCGGATGCCGTATACCCCCAGCTCCAGCAGCTCCGGGTCGCTGTTGAAGATGCGTACGAAAAAGCCGGGAACGAGCATAAAGGCGCACCACACCGCGAGGCAGTAGCCTGCCACGATCAGCACCATCACCCGGATGCAGGCCTTGCACCGCTCCCATTCCTTCGCCCCGTAGTTGTACCCCAGTACGGGCTTGGCCGCCTCCGTTACCCCGGATGCAGGCATGAAGGTCAGCTCCCGGAGGGAGTTGAGGATGGTCATCACCGCCACGTGGGTGTCGCCCCCCAGACGGGACAGGGTGCTGTTGTAGGCGAAACTGACGGCGGAATTGGTGAAGGCCATGGTGAAGCCGGCAATCCCCAGGCCCAGCATTTTCTTCAGGATGGCCGGGTCCGGCCGCAGATCCGAGGGCTTCAGGCGCAGGAGCACCCGCTTCCCCGTGAGAAAGCGCAGCACCCAGGAGGCGGATACCATCTGGCTCAGGACGGAGGCCGCCGCCGCTCCCCGCACCCCCCAGTGGAAGGCATAGATGAACAGGGGATCCAGCAGGAGGTTGGTCACGGCGCCGATGAGCACCGTGAGCATGCCGATCTGCCCGAAGCCCTGGGCGTTGATATACGGATTCATGCCCACTCCGGTCATGACGAACACCGTTCCCGCCAGGTATATGCTCAGGTAGCCGTCGGCATAGGGGAAGGTCTCTGCGCTGGCCCCCGTCCACCGGAGCACCGGAGTCTTGAACAAATATCCCAGCAGCGTGAGGGAGAGGCCCATCACCAGGAGCATGAAATAGGCGTTGCCCTGGATCCGGCAGGCCTTATCCTCGTTTTTCTCTCCCCGGGCGATGGAGAAGAGCGGCGCGCCGCCGGAGGACCACAGAGCCTGGAAAGCGCTGATGACCATGAGGATGGGAGCCGCCAGACCGATGCCCGTGAGGGCCAGCTTCCCGTCCGGGATATGGCCGATGTAGATCCGGTCCACGATGCTGTACAGGGTGTTCACCAGGAGAGCCAGGGTCATGGGTCCCGCCAGCCGCAGGATGTTTCCCACCAGGCTCCCCTGGGAAAAATCGTTCCGGTTCCGGGTATCCATATCGTCGCCTCCTTCATAGCCTATGTTGCAACAGTATATCGGCTTTTTGCCGGGTACGCAAGAAAAACCGCTCCCGGGGCTCGTTTCGAATCGGACCCGCTTCGTTGGGCTCCGATTCGAGAAGGCTGCGCTGCGCTCCCCGCACTCGCTCTGCTCGCACAGTCCGCTCCGCGAGCAGGATTTTGGGGCAGAAATGAATCCCGCCCCAAAATGGTTTCGACTTTATTCGCGCCTGCGGGCGCGAACTCTGCGAGGCGTTTCGTATACTCTGTCTGCAAATTGCACGCTCCCGGGTCGGAAGAGACCCGGGAGCGTCGGAGGTTTGTTTGGTTTCATTTGTTCTGGTACATGGAACGGCGCTTTTTCAGCTTGTTCTTCCGGGAGACCATAAGGATGACCAGCAGGATCACGATCACGGCGGCGATGATGATACCGTAGATCAGGATATTGCTGCTGCTGCCGCCGGTCTTCACCTCCAGCCACAGGGAGTCCATCTTCTGGCTGGTCTCCGCCGGAAGGTTCAGGAAAGCCCGGCCCCGGGCAAGAGTGGCGTCGTCCGGATAGGCGACGGGATTTGCCACCATCTCCGGGTCCATATACTCCGTGGCACCCTCGATGGGAACGGAGTAGCCCAGGTAATCCATATTCTTGCCGCAGATGTCCGGGCGGCAGAGGAAGTTGATATAGGCCTCCGCGGCGTCCTTGTTCTGGCAGCTCTTGGGGATGCACAGGGCGTCCACGAAAAGGTTGAAGCCCTCCTCAGGGAAACAGAAGGCCAGATCCTCGTTTTCCCACTGCATCTGGATGAAGTCCCCGGCGTAGTACACGCCGATCCAGGCCTCCTCATGCTCCATGGACTGATAGATCTGGTCCATAACGTAAGCCTGGATCAAGGGCTTCTGCTGCTTCAGCAGATCCGCGCAGGCCCGGAGTTCCTGCTCGTTCGAGGTGTTCACGTCGTATCCCAGACGGAATTCCGCCACGCCGAAGGCGTCCCGGGGGTTGTCGAACATGAGGATCTTGCCGCTGTACTTCTCGTTCCAGAGGAGATCCCAGCTGCCCACGTCCGCCTCGTCCACATACTTCGTGTTGTAGATGATGCCGGTGCAGCCCCAGGTATAGGGGACGCTGTAGGTGTCCTTCGGATCGTGGGCCATGCCCCGGTAGGCAGGCATGACGTATGCCGCGTTGGGGATATTGTCGTAGTTCAGGGGCAGGAGCATATCCTCGCTGATGAGCCGGGCGACCATATAGTCCGAGGGGACGATCACGTCGTAGGAGGATCCGCCGGTCTTCAGCTTGGTGTACATGGTCTCGTTGGAATCGTAGGTGATGTAGTTCACTTCGATCCCCGTTTCCTCGGTGAAGGCCTTATTTACGTCCAGATAGCCGTCCGTGCCGTCGGAGATATACTGACCCCAATTGTATACGTTGATAGTCGTCTTCCCGCTGCTCTGGGCCGGTGTGTCGGTTCTGGAGCAGCCCGAGAACAGGAGACACAGCGCCAGGCAAAGCAGAAGCAGACGGGATCCCATGACGCGAAGAGGACGATTCATGTTCAGATACCTCCCAACTCAGTATTCGCGCGTTTCCGGCTGCGGTTCAGACGGTTCCCGCGCTGCTTGGCGCTGTCCCTTGCCTGGAGAAGGTTCATGACGGTCATGACCACAAGAATGGCCAGGAACAGCAGGGTGAACAGGGCGTAGATCTTGGGATGCAGGGGCTTTTTGGTGTAGTTGTAGATTTCCACGGGCAGGGTGACGAAATTCGGCCCGTAGACGAAATAACTGATGACAAAATCGTCCAGGGACATGGCGAAGGACATGAGCAGACCGGAGACGACGCCGGGCATGATCTCCGGCAGGATCACCTTCCAGAAGGCCCGCATGGGGGTGCAGCCCAGGTCCAGGGCCGCCTCCGTCAGGTTCTCATCCATCTGCAGCAGCTTGGGCTGAACGGAGAGGATCACGTAAGGCAGATTGAAGGTGACGTGGGCGATGAGCAGGGTCCAGAAGCCCATGATGCTTTTCAGCTTCATGGCCTGGCCCACGAAGGCAAAGAGCAGGGCCAGGGAGACGCCGGTGACGATCTCCGGGTTGGTGAGGGGGATATTGGTGAGAGCCATGGTGAACCGCCGCAGCCCCGGCTTCATGCGCTGGATCCCCAAGGTGGCGGCGGTGCCCAGCACCGTAGCCAGCAGGGAGGAGATCAGGGCGACGATGACGCTGTTCAGCAGCAGGGGAAGCAGGACCCCGTCCCGGAACAGGGCGGCATAGTTCCCCAGGGTGAAGCCCTTGAATACCTGCGGGTCACTGCCCTTGTTGAAGGAGGCCACCGCCAGCACCAGCATGGGCAGGTACAGGAAGAGGAACACCAGAACGGTAAAGACCTTCGATGCTTTTCTCATAGGGTGGCCACGCTTTCGTCGTCCCCGGTGAAGCGGTTCATCACCGCCACGCAGATCAGGACCAGGACCATGAGGGCCAGGGAGAGGGCCGCGCCCAGGTTGGGGTTATAGGCTGCCTTGAACTGGCTCTCGATCACGTCGCCGATGAGGGTGCTTCCCGTTCCGCCCAGCTTCTGAGAGATATAGAAGGTGGAGACCGCCGGGACGAAGACCATGGTCAGCCCGGATACGATGCCCGGCAGGGAGAGGGGCAGGGTGACCTTCCGGAACACCTGGGCCGAGTCGCAGCCCAGGTCCTGGGCCGCCTCGATGAGCCGGGGGTCGATCTTCATGATGACGGTGTACAGGGGCATGATCATATAGGGCAGATAGTTGTATACCATGCCCAGGATCACGGCGCCGTTGTTCCGCATGAGCTTCAGGGGACCGATGCCGACGCTGCCCAGCAGGCGGTTGATGATGCCCGTATCCTCCAGCAGGGAGACCCAGGCCAGGGTGCGCAGCAGGAAGCTGATGCACATGGGCAGCATCACCAGCAGGTAGAAGAAGCGCTGATGGCTGGGCTTCGCCTGGGCGATGGTCCAGGCCACGGGATAACCCACCACAAGACAGATGAGGGCGGAGAGGAGGGAGAGCCACACGCTCCGCAGGAAGATGGGCAGATAGGTGCCCAGGGAGGCAATGTTCTTCAGGGTGAAGGACCCGGTGAGGGAGTCCGTAAAGGCGTAGTACAGGACGATGACCAGGGGGATGACGGTGAAGAGGCCCATCCAGATCAGGTAGGGGCCGGAGAGCAGCTGCCGCTTCATTCCTGCTCCTCCTCCAGTTCCTCCGCCATTTCCGCGTCCCCGATCTCATCATATTCCGCGCTGTAGGAGCTGTAGTCCCCGAACATGCCGGAGTACTTGCTCTTTTTCATGATGTGGATGTCCTCCGGATTCAGGCGGATGCCGATCTGGGTGCCCACGGGCTGGTAGTCCGTGGTCTGGATGAGCCACTTGAAACCGTGGAAGTCCACGATGATGTCGTAATGGACGCCTTTGAAGGTGACGTTGGTGACGGTGCCGCAGAGATGGCCGCTGTCCGCCTGGACGATGTCCACGTCCTCGGGGCGGATCACCACGTCCACGGGCTCGTTGGTCTCGAAGCCGAAGTCCACGCAGGGGAAGCGGCGGCCGAAGAACTCCACCAGCCGGTCCCGGATCATGATCCCGTCCAGAATGTTGCTTTCCCCGATAAAGTCAGCCACGTAGGCGTTCTTCGGTTCGTTATAGATGTCCTCGGGCTTGCCGATCTGCTGGATCTCCCCCTTATCCATGACCACGATGGTATCGCTCATGGTGAGGGCTTCCTCCTGATCGTGGGTGACGTAGATGAAGGTGATCCCCATCTGCTGCTGGATCCGCTTCAGCTCGTTCTGCATATCCTTTCTCAGCCGCAGATCCAGGGCGCCCAGGGGCTCGTCCAGCAGCAGGACCTTGGGCTGGTTCACCAGGGCCCGGGCGATGGCGATGCGCTGCATCTGGCCGCCGGAGAGCTTATCCACCTTCCGTTCCTCAAAGCCGGTCATGCCCACCAGGCGGAGCATTTCTCCCACCCGCCGGGCGATCTCCTCCTCCTCCAGCTTCTTGAGGCGGAGACCGAAGGCGATGTTCTCGTATACGTCCATATGGGGGAAGAGGGCGTAGCGCTGGAAGACCGTATTGACCTGGCGTTTATAGGGCGGGACATCATTAATCCTCACACCGTCAAACAGCACGTCACCGGAAGTAGGCTTGGCAAAGCCACCGATGATCCGCAGGGTCGTGGTCTTGCCGCAACCGCTGGGGCCCAACAGTGTGAGGAACTCGGAATCGTTTATATAGAGGTTTATGTTGTTCAAAACAACTTCACCGTCATACGCCATGCTCACGTCGGCAAGGCGAATGAGCTCTTTGGACATTTATCCTCCCCCATTCCCGTTTGGATTCGTGTCGACAGAATACGACATATTATATTACTGTATTTTGCATCTTATCATAGATTTGTGAAATGTCAATGCCGGGGAAGTACTTCTCCGCAAATTCCACCTGTTCCACGGTGAATTCCCGCCCCCGGAGATAGTTGAGGCAGCCCGCGTCCGTAGGCAGGGTGAAGCGCAGACGGTAGGAATACAGGTTCTGCTTCGTTTCCCCTCCGGCCTGGACCTCCCGGCCGCCGTATTTCCCATCCCCCAGCAGGGGCCAGCCCGCCGCCGCCATCTGGGCTCGGATCTGATGGGTGCGCCCCGTGAGCAGCCGGCATTCCACCAGGGAGAGGCCGTTCCGGGAGGCCAGGGTGCGGTACTCCGTTGCGGCGCTCAGGGCGCCGGGTTCCGGCTTTTTCCGCACGTATACCCGGTTCTTCACCGCGTCCTTGAACAGGAAGCCCTCCAGCCTGCCCTCGGCCGGCTTCGGGGTGCCCTGCACCACGCAGAGATAGAATTTATCCAGCTCCCGGTCCCGGATCTTCTGGTTCAGGATCCGCAGAGCCTCTGCGGTCTTGGCGGCGATGACGATGCCTCCCGTGTTCCGGTCGATGCGGTTGCACAGGGCGGGGGTGAAGGCGTTCTCCTCCCGGGGCCGCCACTCCCCCTTCTGATAGAGGTAGGCCTGGATGGCGGCGATGAGGGTGCGGCTCAGCTCCGCTCCCTGGCCCCCGTGGCAGAGCATGCCGGGCTTTTTGTCCGCCAGAAGGATGTTCTCGTCCTCATACACCAGCCTGAACCGGGGGGTGCTCACCTTCAGATAGGCGTTCTCCTCGCTGGGCTTCTGGAAAAATTCATCCCCGATATACAGCTGCAGCAGGTCCCCCTCCTGCAGGCGCAGGTCACCCTTGGCCGCCTTGCCGTTCACCTTGAAGCGCTTCAGGCGCAGGTATTTCTGGCATAGGGAGGCGGGGAGCAGGGGAACCGCCTTGTCCAGGAAGCGGTCCAGCCGCTGATTTGCGTCGTTCTTGCCGATGGTCAGCTCTTTCATGGTCCCTCCGAAAGGGGATCTGCAAACCCGTGAAAAAAAGGCTTGCAATTTGTCCGCCCTTCTGGTATTATCTCTATTGCTGTTTTGAATACTACGCCCAGGGAGGTGTGGCAGTTGGCAAAGTGTGATTTCTGCGATAAGGGCGTTTCTTACGGCATCAAGGTCAGCCACTCTCATCGGCGTTCCAACCGCATGTGGAAGCCCAATGTGAAGCGGGTCAAGGCGATCGTTGATGGCAAGCCGGTGCATGTGTATGCCTGCACCCGGTGCCTTCGCAGCGGAAAGGTCACCCGCGCGGTGTGAACCGACCCCGTATGAAAATGAATGCGCAGGCAGAGGAAAACTGCCGGAAATGACGAGCGTAAGCTGGTTGTTTCCGGCAGTTTACTTTATGTCCTATCAGATGCTCTCTGTATCTTTGCTCTTTTTCTTCTTCAGATCGGAGAAGTAGCGCCGGAGATTTCCCCAGTAGGGAAGGACCAGCGCGGCTGCGGCGAGGACGGCCAGGATCAGCTTGACGCCCCAGAGCCACGTTCCCAGGACCAGGGAGAAGATGATGAAGCATACCGCGGCGGCCAGGGTGCTGACGGAAATCCGCTTGGTGGCGATATACGCCCCCAGGAACACCACGAGAGCGATGAGGAAAAGGCGCCAGTCCGTCCACAGCAGGAGCAGAGCGGGGAACACCAGCCCGTGACGGGCACGCATGGCGTTGGTGACAGGCAGGGACTGCCCCACGATGCCGAAGAGAAGGGCGGTGCGGCGACCGATCCCGGGGAAATCTTTCAGCAGGAGTCCGCCCACCAGAATGATCACCAGGGCGCGGATCACGTCCCCGGCCAGCACCACGCCGACGCCCAGCCAGCCATGCCGCTTCAGCACTTGAGGATAGGTGTGCGCCGCGGGGGCCTGATCGTTTTTGACCGGCAGCTTTGAGCAGATCAGCGAGGGGAGCGGGATGCAGCCCAGGGCATAGGCGATGATAATGATCAGCAGGATTTTGATTATCATGGTAGACCTCCTTTATGCGTCCACAGCTTCGCCCCGTTCCCGGATCAGCAGCCGGATGGGAGTGCCCTCCAGACCAAAGACGCTGCGGAGCTGGTTCTCCACGTAGCGCTGGTAGGAGAAATGGAACAGGGTACGGTCATTGCAGAAGATGGCAAAGGTGGGGGGACGGACCCCGGTCTGGGTCATATACAGGAGCTTCAGGCGCTTGCCCTTGTCCGTGGGGGGCTGCACCCGGGCGGTGGCGTCCGCCAGGACGTTGTTCAGCATGCCGGTGGAGATGCGCATGGCGTTCTGTTCGTAAACGTAGCGGACCAGCTCGAAAATGCGGTTGACCCGCTGCCCGGTGAGGGCGGAGATGAACAGGATGGGGGCGTAGGGCATGAAGCTCAGATCCCGGCGGATATCCTCCCGCATCTTGTCCATGGTGCGGGTCTCCTTGTCGATCAGGTCCCACTTGTTCACGATGATGACGCTGGCCTTGCCGCTGTCGTGGGCCAGACCGGCGACCTTCGTATCCTGCTCCGTGACCCCTTCCCGGGCATCCAGCAGGATCAGGCAGACCTGAGCCCGTTCCACCGCGGCTTCCGCCCGCATGACGCTGAATTTCTCGATCCGGTCTTCCACCCTGGACTTTCGCCGGATCCCGGCGGTATCGATGAAAAGGTATTTGCCGCTTTCGTCCTCGTAGGGGCTGTCCACCGCGTCCCGGGTGGTGCCCGCCACTTCGCTCACCACCATCCGGGTCTCCCCCAGGATGCGGTTGGTGAGGGAGCTCTTGCCCACGTTGGGGCGGCCGATGATGGCTACGCGGATGCGGTCGTCCTCCTCTTCCTCCTCCTGTTCGGGGGGAAAGTAGGCCAGGCAGGCGTCCAGCAGATCCCCGGTGCCGTGGCCATGGACGGCGGAGACGGGGATGGGTTCCCCCAGCCCCAGGTTGTAGAACTCATATACGTCCGGATCCACGGGACCGGTGGAATCCACCTTGTTCACCGCCAGCACCACGGGCCGACGGGAGCGGAGAAGCATGTCCGCGATCTCCTGGTCTGCGGCGGTGACGCCGGTGCGGATATCCGTCACCAGTACGATCACGTCCGCCGTGTCCATGGCGATCTGGGCCTGTTCCCGCATGAACTGCAGAAGCTCGCTGTCCGCCCGGGGCTCGATGCCCCCGGTGTCCACCAGGGTGAAGCTCCGGCCGTTCCAGTCCGTATCCGCATAGAGGCGGTCTCTGGTGACGCCGGGCGTATCCTCCACGATGGAGATCCGCTTGCCCACCAGTTTATTGAAGAGCATGCTTTTGCCCACATTGGGTCGCCCCACCAGGGCGATCAGGGGTTTACCAGCCATGGGTCGAACCTCGCTTATTCTTCCGTATCCAGGAATGCCCGAAGCAGGGCGGCCCCGTCGTTCCGCACCGGGATCACGGGTACCCCCAGGGTATCGGACAGGTTTTCCAGGGTCATATCGTCCAGGAACATGTCTCCGCCGTGGCGCAGCATGGAGGCGCTGATGAGCACCCGGCTGCCCAGGTCCCGGTCCCGGAGCTGCGCCAGCAGATCCTGCCCGGTGAGGAGCCCGGCCACGTTCACCATCTCCCCGAAGAAACGGTTTTCGATGGGGATCACCTGCCCCTGTACAGCATAGCACGAATCCCGGAAAATTTGAAGTAGTTTCGTTAAAAGGGGCGCGGCGGCGGCGCCGGTGGCCACCGTAAAGGGGGAAACGGCCTCCGGCCGCTCCTCCAGGTCCTCCAGGGCTTCCAGGAATTCGTCCTCCAGGGAGCGGAGCATACCCACCCCGTTTTCAAATTGGGGAAAACCCTCGTACCAGTCCCAGTCCGGCACGGGTCTCCCGGCCTTGCAGTACAGCTCGTCCCCGCAGCAGAAGATCCGGGCGCCGCAGCGTTTCAGACACGCCTCTCCCATCCGGTCCACCTGGTCCAGCACCGTCCCGGCCATGGAGGCGTCAAAGGGGCGCAGGGGAGTCAGCCCTTCCCGGTACCGGGTCAGGCCCACGGGGACGATGCTGACGCTGGTGACGGCGGGGTACAGGGAGGCCAGGTCCTCCATGGTGCGGTCCAGCACCGCCCCGTCGTTGTAATCCGGCACCACCACGATCTGGCAGTCCATATGGATATGGGCGTCGGCGAAGCGCCGCATGATCTCCATCACGTTTCCCGCCCGGGGATTTCCCAGCAGGCGGCAGCGGGCCTCGGGATCGGTGGCCTGCACGGAGACGTTGATGGGGCTGATGCGCAGGGCCATGATCCGCTCCAGCTCCCGAGCAGAGAGATTCGTCAGGGTGATATAATTCCCCTGGAGAAAGCTGAGACGGGCGTCGTCATCCTTGAAATACAAGGTCTCCCGCATCCCCCGGGGCAGCTGGTCGATGAAGCAGAACACGCATTTGTTCACGCAGGCCCTGGGCCGGTCCATCAGGTAGGTCTCAAAGTTCAGCCCCAGGGGTTCGCTCTCCTCCTTGCGGAGGCGGATGGTCTTCCGCTTTCCCTGCCGCTCCACCTCCAGGCGGAGACGGGTCTCTTCGCTGTGGTACCGGTAGTCCAGCACGTCCAGGATCTTGTGGCCGTTGATGGCGAGGAGCGTATCCCCGGGCCGGATCCCGGCCCGGGCCCCGGGGCTTCCCGGGTCCACGCTGAATATGCGCTGGGGCATGGAACGCCTCCTTAACAGGTCTGATTCGATGCCGAAGGCAAAAAAGCGGAGGGGGACATATACCCCCTCCGCCCTTTGGATCGAATGTGCTTACTTCGCTTCCTCGACCTTGAGGACCGTCTTGCCGTCATAGGTACCGCACTTCCGGCAGGCCCTGTGGGGCAGATGATAGGCCCCGCACTTGGGGCAGGCCACCAGCGTGGGCGCTTCCAGCTTCCACACGGAGGAACGCCGCTTATCTCTCCTGGCCTTGGAGACCTTTCTCTTCGGAACAGCCATTATGACACCTCCTGTATTATTCTTGTTCTAATAGCTGTCCTAATACAGCTAATCGGGGATCGGTTTCAGCGGTGCAGCCGCACGGACCGTCGTTCAGGTTCTTGCCGCAGCGATCGCACAGGCCGCGGCAGTCCGGTTTGCAGAGGAGCTTGGTTTCCAGCCCCAGCACGAAGGCGGTGGAGACGATCTCATCCAGATCCACCCCGTCTTCCTCGATGGGGTAGAGGTCCGGATCCTCCGCATCCTGGGGATCCTCCGCCAGAGGAAGATCCAGGGGGATACGGAACTCCCGGGCAAACTCCCTGCCGCAGCGGTCGCAGAGACAGATCGCATCGGCGGAGACCGTTCCGGTCAGGGTCAGGACCCCGGCGCCGGCGGTCACCCGGCCGCTGGCGGAAACCGGGGAGAGAAAACGGGAGATGGCGGAAAAATGAAGATCGCTCAGGTCCGTCGTGCAGGAGAAGGGGATGGTCCCATCCTTTTGGAGTATTTCCTTCAGATCCAGGCGCATAGGCTCCTCCAACTCATCCCGGCAGCCTTGCAGGCGGGACACGGCGGTACGTACTTCTGCATAAGCCCAGTTATTATAGAGGATTCCTTTCCCTTTGTCAAATGGTTTTCATGGTTCCGGGACAGAATTTTTGCTTGCAAATGCCTCAATTTTTGAATAAAATCTTTTTATCAGGCAGGTCCTGCGTCCGAGGACCGGGAGGAGCGGAGGAAATGGAGCAGAGATACAGCGTAAAACTCTCCACGCTGGTGGATGAATTCGGTCTGACCAAGGTGTATACGCCCCCCAATTACGACCAGGTCAAGGTGGTCACCCCCGACCTGAACCGCCCCGGCATGCAGCTGGTGGGCTTTTTCAGCCATTTTGACAACGAACGTCTTCAGCTGATGGGGACGGTGGAGATCATGTACCTGAAGACCCTGCCGCCGGTGGAGCGGCGGAAGATCTTCGAAGAGCTGATGAAGCGGCATATCCCCGCCCTGATCATCTGCCACAGGATGGAGGTCTACCCCGAGTGCCTGGAGATGGCGAAGAAGCACCAGGTCACTCTGCTGTCCACGGAGCTGGATACCTCCGTTTTCGAAGCGGAGCTCATCACCACCCTGAACGTGCACCTCGGCCCCCGGATCACCCGCCACGGCACCATGATGGAGGTCTACGGCGAAGGCATCATGATCATGGGGGAGAGCGGCGTGGGGAAGAGCGAGTGCGCCGTCGAGCTGGTGAAGCGGGGCCACCGCCTCATTGCGGACGACGCGGTGGAGCTGAAGAAGATCTCCTACCGCACCCTGTTTGCCCAGGCGCCTCCCCTGATCCAGCATTATATCGAGATCCGGGGCATCGGCGTGGTGGACGTGATGCGCCTTTTCGGCATGGGCGCCATCAAGACCTATCAGGAGCTGGATCTGATCATCAATATCGAGACCTGGCAGGATGGGATGTCTTACGACCGCCTGGGGCTGGAGACCCAGTATACCACCCTCATGGGGGTAAAGATCCCCACCGTGACCATCCCGGTCAAGCCCGGAAGGAACCTGGCGGTGATCATCGAGGTGGCCGCCATGAACAACCGGCAGAAAAAGCTGGGATACAATACCGCCCAGGAATTCACCGAGCGGATCAACAAGCATTTTGCCCAGAGCATGCTGAACGGAGGGGGAAATGACTGACGCCCTGGCGGCCCGCATCCGGGCCGCGCTCCCGGAGCTGGAGCTTCGGGAGGAGGAACCTCTGAGCCTGCACACCAGCTTCCGCATCGGCGGCCCCGCCCGCCTTCTGGCCCTGCCGGGGAGCGGAGAGGAGCTGGCCGCCCTGTGCCGTCTGCTCCGGAGCCTGGGGGAGAAACCCCTGATCCTGGGCAACGGAACCAACGTTCTGGCCCCGGACGAGGGGCTGGACCGCTGCGTGGCGGTCACCGCCCGGGCAGAGGCTGCCCGGATCACGGGGGACGTGCTGGAGGCGGACTGCGGCGCTTCCCTCACCGCCCTGGCGGCGAAGGCGGCGAAGGCCGGCCTGGCCGGTCTGGTCTTCGCCTATGGCATCCCCGGGACCCTGGGGGGAGCCCTGGTGATGAACGCCGGGGCCTACGGGGGAGAGATGAAGGACACGGCGGAGGAGACCCGCTTCCTGGATGGGGATCTGAACGAGCGGGTGTTCCGGGGCGCCGAACAGGGCTTCGGCTACCGGCGCAGCGCCTTCACCGGGGATATGGTCCTTCTCAGCGCCCGGCTCCGGCTCCGCCCCGGGGATCCGGAGGTCCTGCGGGAGGAATGCCGGCAGCTGCTGGAGAAACGGCGGACCAGCCAGCCTCTGGAGCTGCCCAGCGCGGGCAGCGCCTTCAAACGGCCGGAGGGGGCCTATGCCGCCGCCCTCATCGATCAGGCGGGCCTGAAGGGCTTCCGCATCGGCGGAGCCATGGTGAGCGAAAAACACGCGGGCTTCATCGTCAATGCCGGCGGCGCCACGGCGTCGGACGTCCGGCGTCTGCTGGAAGAAGTACGGGAGCGGGTGCTGAAGGCTTCCGGCATTGCCCTGGAACCGGAGATAAGGATACTGTAAAATGGAATTCGTATTGGTAACGGGCCTTTCCGGCGGCGGAAAGAGCCAGGCGGCCTCCATCCTGGAGGATCTGGGCTACTACTGCGTGGATAATCTCCCAGCGGAGCTGATCCCCCGCTTCGTGGATCTGTGCATGGCAGCGGAGGAAAAGTACGACCGGGTAGCTCTGGTGAGCGATATCCGGGGCATGGACGGCAGCGGAAAACTCCGGGAGGCCATACAGGACGCGCAGGAGCGGGCTCCCCTCCGGATCCTGTTCCTGGAAGCGGGGACGGAGGCCATCCTGATGCGGTATAAGGAGACCCGCCATCGGCATCCTCTGGATCCTGAGGGCAGAGACCTGCGGGCCGCCGTGACGCTGGAGCGGGAGCGCATGGCCTGGCTGAAGGACCTGGCGGACGTGGTGGTGGACACCACGGATTATCCCCTGGCCAGGCTGCGCCAGCGCCTGGTGGAGGAATTCAGCCGGGACAGCGCCCGGAGCGGGATGGACCTGCACGTGCGCTCCTTCGGATACAAATACGGCATCCCGGAGGACGCGGATCTGGTGCTGGACGTCCGCTTTTTGCCCAACCCCTTCTACGTGCCGGAGCTGAAGGAGCATACGGGCCTGGAATCCCCGGTCCGGGATTACGTCCTCTCCTTTGCCGTTACCGGTACCTTTCTGGATAAGGTCATGGATCTGCTGCGCTTTCTCATCCCCTGCTATGAGGAGGAGGGAAAGCCCTCTCTGATGATCTGCGTGGGCTGCACCGGCGGAAAGCACCGGAGCGTGGTCCTGGCGGAGCGGATCACGGGACTGCTCCATGACTGCGGCTATCGGGCGGACTGCGCCCACCGGGATCTGAAATAGGCGGAAACGGAAATGTCTTTTTCCTCTGAAACGAAAGCGGAACTCTGCCGCGCCCCCATGACAAAGCCCTGCTGCGTGCAGGCGGAGCTGTACGGCGCGCTGCTGTACTGCAACACCTTCACCCACCGGGAAGTGCGGGTGGTGACGGAGCATGCCTCCTTTGCCCAGCGGCTGGAGCGGCTTCTTCACCGGGCTGCCGGAGTCAGTCCGGAGCGGCGCAGCGGGGAGGAAGGCGCGGGCAAGATCATCCTGGGCCTCCGGGACCCGGCGGCGCTGGAGAAGCTCTGCTCCCTGTACGGCATGGAGCTGGAGCGCAGTCCCTCCCACCATATCAACCTGGGGGTGCTGGAGGAGGACTGCTGCCGCGTCTCCTTCCTTCGGGGAGCCTTCCTGGCGGGAGGGTCCATCACGGACCCGGGGAAGGGCTACCATATGGAATTCATCACCAGCCATTACAGCGTCGCCCGGGAAGCCGCCGCGATCCTGCGGGAGCTGGGCTTCAAGCCCGGGGAGCTGGCCCGGAACGGCAACTACGTGATCTATTTCAAGCAGAGCGAGATCATCGAAGATCTTCTCACGACCCTGGGCGCGCCCCTGGCGGCCATGGAGATCATGAGCACCAAGGTGGAGAAGGAGATCAGCAACAAGGTGAACCGCTGCATGAACTGCGATCAGGCCAATCTGGACAAGGTGGTGAACGCCGCCCAGGACCAGCTGAAGGCCATCCGGTCCCTGGAGGCGCAGGGAAAGCTGAAGGGACTCAGTCCCAAGCTGCGGGAGACCGCCGTGCTCCGGCTGGAGAATCCGGAGCTGAGCCTGAGCCAGCTGGCGGATATCGCTTCTCCCCCCATATCCAAATCCAGCCTGCATCACAGATTAAAAAAACTGATGGAGATGGCAGAAGAACATGAAGAATAATTGGAAACAAGCTCCCTGGTACGGGTATGTGATCGTCGGCCTGCTGTGCATCGGCATCTTTTTGCCCAACTTCGCCCAGTATCAGGTCACCAGTCTGGCGGACCGGCTGCGGACGGAGATGGGTCTCAGCCAGGGCCAGTACGGCAGCATCGCCACCGCCCCCCTCCTGGCGGGGATCATCCTCAGCTTCCTCTCCGGTCTGCTCATGGACCGCTTCGGGGTCAAGGTGATCCTGGTCTCCATCTTCATCACCGTGGGGGGCATCATCCTCCGGGCCTTCACCTCCGGGTACTGGTTCCTGTTCATCTCCATGCTCCTGCTGGGCTTCAGCGCCTCCTTCGTGAACGCCAACACCCCCAAGGTGGCGGGGGCCTGGTTCCCCTCCTCCAAGGTGACGGCCATGATGGGGCTGGTGCTGTGCTTCTCCAATATGGGCAACGCCCTGGGCAGCGGCACCGCGCCCCAGTTCCCCACCACCCAGGCCGCCTTCCGCTTCGCCGCCGTGCTGGCCGTGGTGGTCCTGATCCTGTGGGTCCTGTTCCTGACGGAGAAGAAGGGGGGAGCGGCGGCTGCCTCCGAGGAAGCGCCGGAGGAGGAAGAGGAGCGGGCCGCCTTCAAGGACAGCATTCGCACCGTCCTGCGGAACAAAGGCCTCTGGTTCGTGGCCCTGTGCAACATCGGCATGATGCTGGGGATGCTCACCAACATCATCTTCATGCCCCAGGCCCTCATGAGCCGGGGGCTGACGGAGGGGGAAGCGGGCTGGTATGCCGTGGCCCTCACCGCGGGCACCATGCTCACCACCCTGATCTCTCCCACCATCGTGCGGAAGGTGGGGACCAACGGGACGAAGGTCCGGTGGATCATGCGGGCCTGCGCGCTGGCGGGCGCGGTCCTGGAGGTCACCGCCTGGCTCCTGCCCAAGGGGATCGCCATGATCCTGGGCCTCTTCGCCACGGGCTTCATCACGGAGGCCTTCCTGCCCTTCCTCCAGTCCATGCCCGGCTATCTGGAGGGCATCGGCCGGAAGTACGCCGCCACCGCCACGGGCACCGCCATGACCCTGCAGCTCCTGTGCTGCGTCTTCATCCCCAGCTACATCGTGGCCCCCATCGCCGGGGATAATTACCTGCTCCTCTTCAGCATCCTGGCGTGCATGGCCATCCTGCCCATCATCTTCTCGGCAAAGCTCCCCTTCGAGCGGCTCATGAATATCCCGAAGAACGGGGAAAAGAGCTGAGGGGATATCCCCCGACAACCCGGATCCATGTTTCAGGCCCTCCGGCGAGACGCCGGAGGGCTTTTGTCCGCGTTCCCTCCCCGTGTCCCCCTTGTTGAAGCGGAGCAATGGTGGTATACTGTATCTGTGAGAATATGACCGGCGGGGCCGCAGACCGCCGGAGGACCCGGCAAAACGCGGGGATGGAAGATCTCATGGGGAGAAAAGAGAGGAGCGCTGCAATGAGCAAGAAGAACAGATCAGAAGAAGAGCAGGCGCTGAAGGCGGAGATCAAAGCCCTGCGGGAGACTTTGGCGGGACAGCAGATGCAGCTGCGGGACGCGGGCCTGCCTGTGATCGTCCTGGTGGAGGGCTGGGCCGCCGCAGGCAAGGGCAGCCTCATCGGCGAACTCATCTGCGAGCTGGATCCCCGATTCTACAACGTTGTTTCCCCCGTGGTGGGCCCGGCGCGGGAGGACCGGTATCCCTTCCTCTGGCCCTATGCGAAGGAGATCCCGGAAAACGGGCAGGTCATGTTCTACGATTCCGGGTGGATGGAATGCGCGGTGCGCAGGTATCTCCGAAGGGAGATCACCGGGGAACAGTATCGGGAGTACGTCCGCAGCGTGACGGAATTCGAGCGGCAGCTCCGGGACGGAGGGTATCTCCTGCTGAAGCTCTTCCTGCGTATCGACCGGGAGGAGCAGGAAAAACGGCTCCGCGCCCTGCGGAAGGATTTCTCCACCGAATGGCGGGTGTCGGAGGACGACCTGTGGCAGCACCGGGAGTATAAGCGCTTCCGGGAGGCTTACGAGGACTTCATGGCGGCCACGGGAGAAGCGGTGCCCTGGCATGTGCTGGAAGGGGAGAGCAGGCGTACCGCCGTCAGGGACGCCCTGAAGCTCCTGACCAAAACCATCCGCAAGGGCCTGGAGGCAGGCCGGTATGTGGGCGATCCCTTCAAGGAGGAGTTCCCCCTGGTGAAGATGCCCCGGCTCCGGGAGGTGGATCTGAGTCTCGCCCTGGAGGACGAGGAATACGAAAAGGAGCTGAAGAAACTCCAGCGGCGGCTGGGGGAGCTGCATAACCTGGTCTACCGGAAACGCATCCCGGTGGTGATCTGCTACGAGGGCTGGGACGCCGCGGGCAAGGGCGGCAACATCCGCCGTCTGGCCCGGAACCTGGATCCCCGGGGCTTCGACGTGATCCCCATCGCCTCCCCGGAACCCCATGAGCTGCACCGCCAGTATCTGTGGCGCTTCTGGACCCAGCTGCCCCGGAGCGGGCATTTCGCCATCTTCGACCGCACCTGGTACGGCCGGGTGATGGTGGAACGGCTGGAGGGCTTCTGCACCGAAAAGGACTGGAAGCGGGCTTACAACGAGATCAACGAGTTCGAGCGCCAGCTGACGGAATGGGGCGCGGTGGTGCTGAAGTTCTGGATCCAGATCGACCCGGATACCCAGCTGGAGCGCTTCAACGCCCGGCAGAACACCCCGGAGAAGCAGTGGAAGCTCACGGAGGAGGACTGGCGGAACCGGGAGAAATGGCCCCAGTATGAGGAGGCCGTGGACGAGATGCTGGAGAAGACCAGCACCAAAAACGCCCCCTGGCACGTCATCGAGTCCAACGATAAGAAATACGCCCGAATCAAGACCCTGCGCCTGACCATCTCCGCATTGGAGAAGGCCTGCGGGGAGAAGCTGTAGGAGATCGATATGGCGGAGAAGCAGAAAAAAAGCGCAGCGGAAGAAACCTGTTTTCTGAACCGGGAGCTGAGCTGGCTGGCCTTCAACGAGCGGGTGCTGCTGGAGGCGGCGGACAGCTCCGTGCCCCTGCTGGAGCGGCTGAAATTCCTGTCCATCTACCAGTCCAACCTGGAGGAATTCTATCGGGTGCGCATCGGCATCCTGACCCACCGCGCCATCCTCACCCCGGATAAGCGGGATGAGGTCTCCGGCATGCTGCCCGAAGAGCAGATCCGGGCGGCCCTGCGGGTGACGGCGGAGCAGCAGACCCTGGTGGAGAGCGTGTGGAAGATCATCCGCAGCGAGCTGAAGGAAAACGGCGTGGACGTGCTGGACTTCAAGAAGATCAGCAAGGTGGACGAGCTCATGAGCAAGAAGCTCTTCGGGGACCTGAAGGACCTGCTCTTCCCCAAGGTGATCGCCCAGGACCAGAATCTCCCCTTCCTCTGGGGGGAGGAGGCCTATATCATCGCCTTCCTGGGGGGAAACAAGCTGGCCATCGTCCCCCTGCACCGCATCCCGGCTTACCAGAGCTTCGAGATCGAGGGACGGCAGAAGATCGTCCTCACCACCCGGCTGGTGCGCCATTTCCTGCCCCTTCTGCTGAAAAAGGAGACCATCCTCCAGTCCGCCGTGGTGAAAGTCACCCGGAACGCGGACGTTTTCCTTACGGATATGGTAGCCGCGAGGAACGAGGATCTGCGGCGGAACATGTCCTCCATGCTTTCCAAGCGGAAGCGGGAGCAGCCGGTGCGGGTGCAGATCTACGGCAAGCTCACGGATGCCGCCAAAGCCCTGCTGCTGAAAAAGCTCCGGGTGCCGGAGAGCCGGGTGTTCAGCGTTTCCGCCCCCTTCGACCTCAGCTTCCGCTCCTGCATCGCCGGGTCTGACAGCCTGCGCTATCCCGAACGGAAGCCCGCCCGGGAGATCGGCCTGAAAAAGGGCGAGTACTTCCGGTATATCGAGAAGCACGATCTGCTTCTCAGCTACCCCTTCCAGAGCATGATGCCCTTCGTGGATCTGATCTACGAGGCGGCGGACGATCCGGAGGTCCTGAGCATCAAGATCACCCTGTACCGCATGTCCGCCAGCAGCAAGATCGCCGCCGCCCTGGCCTACGCGGCGGACCGGGGGAAGGACGTGCTCTGCCTCCTGGAGCTGCGGGCCCGCTTCGACGAGCAGAACAACATCGACTATTCCGAGCTGCTGGAGGACGCGGGCTGCCGGGTGATCTACGGCCTGCCCGAATTCAAGGTCCACAGCAAGCTCTGCGTCATCACCCGGGAGCACGGGGGAAACCTGAGCTACATCACCCAGGTGGGTACCGGAAACTACAACGAGGTGACGGGGGAACAGTACACGGACCTGTCCCTCATCACGGCGGAGAAGGCCGCCGGCCTGGACGGGGAGGCGGCCTTTGCGGATATGGCCGCGGGGAGGCTGCCCCAGACCGCCGATACCCTGTGGATCGCCCCCCTGCACTTCAAGACCCGGGTCCTGGAGCTCCTGGAGCGGGAGCGGCTGAAGGGAGAAAAGGGCCGCGTGAGCATCAAGGTCAACTCCATGAACAACCGGGAGATCATGGAAAAGCTCATCCAGTGCTCCCAGGCCGGGGTGCAGATCGAGCTCTTCATCCGGGGCATCTGCTGCCTGCGGCCCGGCGTGCCCGGGATGACAGATCGTATCACCGTGAAAAGCGTGGTGGGCCGCTGGCTGGAGCACTCGCGCATCTACGCCTTCGGGGAGGGGGAGGAGGAGCGCCTCTTCCTGGGCTCCGGCGATCTGCTCACCCGGAACCTGGACCGGCGGGTGGAGGCCTTCATCGAAGTCAAGACCCCGGAGACCCGGGAACAGATCAATATGATCCTGGACTGCCTGCGGCGGGATAAGGAAAAATCCCGGACCATGCAGGCGGACGGCCGCTATATCCGGGAAGAAGGAGGATCGGGCACCTCCTCCCAGGAGGCCCTGTACCAGTATTTCAGCAGGCGCAGGGTGAGCCTGGATCAGGAGCCTTCCGGGACGGCGGAGGACGCGAAGCCGGTCCGCCGGATCCCCCAGGAAAAAACGGAACCCTTCTGGACCCGGCTGCGCCGGGGCTTCAAGACCCTCTCCGGAGAGAGAAAACGCTGAAGGAGGTCAGACCATGCCTGAGAAATATCGGATCTGTCTGGATGTGGGGGGTACCAAGGTCCTGGGAGCCGTCTTCAATGAGGCCCGGGAACCGGTGCACCGCATCAAGAAAAAGTCCGCGGAAAACGGGGAAGGGCTGGAGAACGTGGAGCAGGTGATCATCTCCGTGGTGGAAGAGCTCCTTGCCTCCTCCGGCATCCCCATGGAGCAGGTCTCCGCCATTGCCTCCAGCATCCCCGGAGTCATCGACCAGAAGGCCGGAGTGGTACTGTTCACTCCCAACCTGCCCATGCGGAACTATGACATGGGCTCCGCCATGAAAAAACGCTTCGGCGTGCCCTTCTACATCGGCAACGACGTGAACCTGGGCGTCCTGGGGGAGTATCGCTTCGGCGCGGCCCGGGGATACCGGAACGTGGTGGGCGTCTTCGTGGGCACCGGGGTGGGGGGCGGCCTCATCCTGAACGGGGAGCTGTTCACCGGCAACGCCTTCAAGGCGGCGGAGCTGGGCCACATGGTCCTGGATCCGGAGGGCCCCCTCTGCGGCTGCGGCCAGCGGGGCTGCCTGGAGGCCTTTTCCAGCAAGCAGGGCATGAGCGCCTATATCCGGCAGCAGACGGCCCGGGGCCGGGTGAGCCTCCTGGGGGAGGCGGTGCAGACCGGCGTGTTCAAGAGCAAGAAGCTGAAGAAGGCTCTGGCCGTAAAGGACCCTGTGGCCATGGAGGCGGTGGACCGCTCCTGCCATTACCTGGCGGTGGCCTCGGGCAGCCTGATCAATATTTTCAGCCCGGATCTGGTGCTCTACGGCGGTGGAGTGATCGAAGCCCTGGGGGATCTGTACCTGGAGAAGATCCTCGCCGAGGTGGACCGGTATTGTATGCCGGAGATCCGGAAGACCGTGGAGCTGAAGTGCGCCTCTCTGGGGGATGACAGCGTACTGTACGGAGCCCTGTCTTTGATCGAGGAGAACGGGTAAAGCATGTTCTTCGGGATCGGATCAAGCAAAAACTGGCGGTCCGTCACCCCGGTGGAAAAGGGGTGGTCCGCGGACCGGAAATTCCGGGTGGTCACGGAGGACGGACGGCCTCTTCTGCTCCGGCTTTCCGACGCCGGACTGCGGGATGAAAAGGAAAAGGAATACGGGATCATCGAAAAATATGCGCAGACAGGCATAAACCTGTCTGCGCCGTTGGAGTTCGGGGTCTGCGAGGACGGCAAAAGCGTCTATATGCTCCTGAACTGGGTGGAGGGCCGGGACCTGGAGGAGGTCCTGCCGGAGCTGTCGGAAGGGGAGCAGTACGCCCTGGGCCGGGAGGCGGGGGAGATCCTGCGGCGGATCCATTCCATCCCCCTCAGCCCGGAAGATATGCCCACCGGGACCAAGAAGCCCAAAAAACTGCGGCAGCTCGCTCTGTACGAGGGATCGGACCTGCGCATCCCCGGGGATGAGATCGCCCTGCGGTACGTGAAGGAGAACATGGACCGGATCTGGCAGGAGAAGCCCGTGTATCTCCACGGGGATTTCCACCCCGGCAATCTGATCTATACGCCGGAGGGCGCCCTGGGCGTCATTGACTTCAACCGCTGGGAGGTCGGGGATCCTTACGAGGAGTTTTACAAGCTGGAGAGCTTCGGGCGGGAAGTCAGCGCGCCCTACTGCGTAGGCCAGATCGACGCCTATTTCCGGGACGCCGTGCCGGAGGCTTTCTGGAAGGCCCTGGCGGTATACGTCGCCCATGCCTCCCTGTACTCCATCAAGTGGGCGGAAAGGTTCGGGCAGGAGGATATCGACGGCATGATCCGCCGCTGCCGGACGGCATTCGAGGATTACGACGGCTTTCGGATCTGCATACCGAAGTGGTATGCGGAAAAAACCCGCACATAAAACAGGGGCTGCCGGCGGCAGCCCCTTGTCGTTTTCTGTTTCGATCTATCTTCCCTGCTCCTCGTCGTACTTCTCCCGGCTGTAGCAGTAGAGCTCAGCCACCGCGTCCCAGGCGGTCTCCGGATCCCGGGCGGAGACGGAGCTGAACACCCCGCCGCCTTTCCCGAAGGTGTCCACCATGTCCCGCACGGCCTTGATCACGCTGTCATGGTCCTGGACTTCGGGGCGGACGGGCACCTCGATGCCGATCTTGTCCCCGTATTTCCGCTTGTAGGCGGCAAAGTCGTTGGCCCGCTCCTGGATCTGCAGAAAGTCCACCCCGGCGGCGATGTGGTAGGGGAGAAAGCGCTCGATATGGCCGCAGCAGTGGTGCTCCACGATGATGCCCTTGCTGTGGATATGATCGAAGATCTTCTTCGTGGGCTCGAAGACCATGGATTCCATCATGGCCTCGCTGAAGAAGGTGTCCCGCTCCGTGCCCCAGTCGTCGTGATAGGTGATGAAGTCGATGGGCAGACATTCGCAGAACCGGTCGATGAGCCTGCACTCGAAGTCCGCCAGGGCCATGAGCAGATCCTTTACCGCCTCCGGCTCCAGGGCCATGGCCAGCATGGCGTCCGTATAGCCCCCCATGAGGGCCACCAGGCGTTCCGTTCCGCCCGGACCTACGTTTACCTGGGTGATCTTCTCCGGGTCGCAGGTTTTGAGCCAGGCGGCGCATTTTTCCCGGATGGGCCATTCGTCCAGGTCGGGGAGCTTCACCTTCTTTTCCCACTGGGTCACGTCGTCCATGAACTGCGTGCCGGGCTTCAGCATGGGGCCGCCCACCTCGGGGATGAAGATCCACTGCACGCCGAACCAGTCCGTGAATTCATGCCGGTCCTTCCGGGAGAAATCCGCCTCCGGCGCGCCGGTGAGCATGAAGTGCATGGCGAAGTTCATCTCTGCGGCGCTGTTGGTGATCCACATGGGATTGTCCCGTTTTGCCAGGCGGCGGAAATTCTCCTTCATGGAGATGGGATAGTCGGGCACAGGCAGCTCCGTTCCGGGCATGCCCATCATGCCGCGGCTTTTGAAGGTCCTGACCCCGGGATCCTGATAGGGGGGCCTTGGGTATTTCATATCCTCTTATCCTCCTTGCGGTGAGAAACAAAGGGAGGGGAGCATTGCGGCGCTCCCCTTTAGCGCGTCGGCAAAGCCGACACGCTTCGAATCGGACCCGCTTCGCTGGGTTCCGATTCGAGAAAGAAGCACTCCGCTCCCCGCACTCGCTTCGCTCGCACAGTCCGCTCTGTGAGCAGGATTTTCGGGCAGAAATGAATTCCGCCCGAAAATGGATCTAATCATTTCGCGCCTGCGGGCGCGAACTCTGCGAGGCTATTCGGCCGATATTCGTAATTTGAAGGGAGGGGAGCATTGCGGCGCTCCCCTCCCTTTCGGAGATTGATTTACATGCTCAGCTCAGTCCGGCTGATGACGTCGTTCTGGCCGTTGCGGTGCATCTCCACGAAGTAAACGGAGAAGCCCGCGATGCGGACCACCAGGTCCTTGTACTGCTCGGGATTCTTCTGGGCGGCGCGCATGGTTTCGGCGGAGATGACGTTGATCTGCACCTCCATGCCCAGATAATCGAAGAAGTAGGTCTTCAGCAGCTGGGTGAGCTTTTCCACGCCGTCCGCGCCGTTCAGGCAGCTGGGGCTGAACTTCAGGTTCAGCAGCGTGCCGTTGGCGAACTGCCGGTGGTCGATGCTGCCCACGCTGGTGAGGACGCAGGTGGGGCCGTTCTTGTCCATCTGCTGCACGGGGGAGCAGCCGTCGGCCAGAGGCTCGCCCAGCTTGCGGCCGTCGGGGGTGGCGGGGGTGGAGAGACCGAAGGCCACGTTGGTGGTGACCGGCCACAGACCGGCACTCCAGCCGTTGCCGCGAGGTCCGGAACCCTTCTTCACTTCCTTGGCGAAGATATCGGAAGCCCACTTGGCGTACATATCCACCTCGGGATCGCCGTTGCCGTAGTGAGGCGCCTCGTTCTTCACGTAGTTGTACAGGTCGTCGTAGCCCTCCCAGTTGTGCATGAGAGCGTCATAGAGCTCAGCCGGAGTGCAGCGCTTGGTTTTCTCATCGAAGCACAGATGCTTGATCATCTGCAGGGAGTCGGCCAGGTTGCCGATGCCCACGCCGGCCACGCCGCAGGAGTTGTACTTCGCGCCGCCCCACATGACGTCGGCGCCGTTCTCCAGGCAGCCCTCCATGGTGGCGGACACCACCGGCAGAGGCATATACTGACGGGCCACGTACTCGAAGGCGTTGGTCAGGCCGATGTGCATCTTCACGAAGAACTCGGTCTGGATCCGGTAGGCCTCCAGCACCTGGTCGAAGGAGGTGTAGTCCTTCAGGTAGCCGGTCGCCGGTCCGCTCTGGACGCTGGGCAAGGTCTTGCCGGTGCGGAAGTCCCGCCTGGGCAGGGGGTTCGCGCCGTTGTTGATGCCCACCATGAGGCAGTTGATCATGTTCAGGAAGCCGCCGCTGCCGGTGCCGCCGCAGCAGACCCATTCGTCGCCGCAGCCGCCGGGCTCCACGCAGCCCACGGCGCAGTAGTTCCGGGCGCTCTCCAGGCTCATGCCGCGATCCATGAGGGCGGGGATGATGACCTCGTCGTTCTCCATGCTGGGCACGCCGCCGCAGATCTTGTTGGTCTCAATGGCGGCCTCCCACAGGTCGTCCGGCATGTTCTTGTGAACGCGCAGGGCCACCGGGGGATCGTGCAGGACCAGACGGCCGGAGCACTGGAGGCACATATAGGTGACTGCGTTGGTGGCGTCCTCGCCGGTCTCCGGCTTCACGCCGCCGATGGTGATCAGCTGGCCGGAGGTGTAGCCGGGCACGCCGTACTCGCCGCTGTCGCCCCAGAACTTGTTCATCTCCGCGACCTTCAGGAAGAACATATCCAGCATTTCCTGGCCGTACTCGGGGGTGATCCGTCCTTCGGCGATGTCCTTTTCATAATAGTCGCCCACGTACTGGTCCACGCGGCCGAAGCTCATGCCGTGCATGTTGCCCTCCAGGGCCAGGCACAGCTGGTACAGGAACAGGGCCTGCAGCGCCTCGTGGAAGTTCCGGGCGGGATTCTCCGTGACCCAGTTGAGGCTCTCGGCCATCATCTCCAGCTCTTTCTTCCGCTCGGGCCGGGTCTCGGCGGCAGCCATCTCCTCCACCTTCTTGGCGTAGCGCTTGGTGAGGGTGATCATGCCCTCGCACACCAGGGAGATGGACTTGTAGAAATAGTACTTGTTGATGCCGTCCCCGTAAACGCCGTTGTCCTCCAGGAGCTTCATCTTGGCGTCGGCCTCGGCCTTGATGGCGCCGAAGCCCTTGCGGATGGCCCGGTTGTAGTTGGTGCAGAAGTGGCCCACGGGGCCGCCGTCCGCATGGTTGGCGCTCTGGGTGGTGGTGCTGGAGCCGTCATGGCTCTTGTATCCGTCGATCCGGTAGGGCTGGGTGAAGAAGCTCAGGCAGTGGGTATCCCAGAAGCTGGCCGTCTCCAGAACGTACTGGGCGTCCTCGGGATCGATGAGGTAGGGATCGTATTTCCGGTTGGTGATGTTGCCGCTCTTGATCTCCCGGGCCAGGGTGGCTGCGCCGTATTCGGGATAATAAGAGCAGGCACGGAAGGTGGTGCCCAGGGCGCCGACGATGATGTCGTCGTCCTCGACCCGCAGGGGAAGGTTCTCATAGATGTACTTCATGGCCTCGGCCCGAAGCAGCTGGCCGGTGAGGTTGGGATGGGACTGATAGAACTCGGTGATGAGACGATACCGGGAGATATCCACTCTGGGTGTGGTGCTGCGGTATCTCTCACGCGTTTTCTTCACGCGATCGGTGATGGGTTTGAGTTTATACATGGTGATACCTCCTTGAATGCTGATAATATTCCTGATAGACAGTATAGCACACTAAGTGCAAACTGTCACCTGGAATTTCATATTTCTTTCTGCCCTTTCGGGACCGGCGGCTTCGTTGACTTTTTCCCCCGCCGTGGATATACTTGAAACAGAGGCAGGAGAAGAGAGGAGCTTGATTCTTGCATGAAGAAAAAGAGCGCTGAGCAGACGCTTCAGCGAGTGCCGCCGGCGGAGGTTTCCCCCGAATACGGCCTGACTCTGGCCCAGGTCGCGGAGCGGACGGCGGCGGGCTGCGCCAACCTCCCGGTGGAACCCCCTACCCGCACGGTGGGGCAGATCGTCCTCTCCAACGTATTCACCTATTTTAATATGCTCTTCGTCCTCCTGGCGGTATGCATCATCCTGGTCCGCTCCTGGCTGGACCTCACCTTCATGGGCGTCGTCTTTTTCAATACCGCCATCGGCATCATCCAGGAGCTGCGGAGCAAGCATACGCTGGATAAACTGCAGATCCTGGTCTCCCCGAAGGCCGGGGTGATCCGGGAAGGGAACCGGCTGACGGTGCCCACCAGCGAGCTGGTGCGGGACGACGTGGCGATCTTTTCCAAGGGCGACCAGATCTGCGCGGATGCCCGGGTGCTGGCCGGAGAGGTGCAGGTGAACGAATCCCTCATCACCGGCGAGCAGGACGAGGTGAGCAAGGGACCGGGAGATGCCCTGAATTCCGGCAGCTTTGTGGTGGCGGGGGAGTGCCGCGCCCGGCTCACCGCCGTGGGGGCGGAGTCCTTTGCCTCCCGTCTGACCCTGGAAGCCAAGAAGCACGGCAAGGGCCGCCAGTCGGAGATGATGCGGTCCTTGAGCCGTTTGGTAAAGGTCATCGGCTTCGTGGTGATCCCCCTGGGCCTGGTGATCTTCTGGAAGGAATGGAGCTGGCTGGGAAGGGACCTGCATGCCGCCGTCACCGGCACCGTGGCCGCGGTGATCGGCATGATCCCCGAGGGGCTCTATCTCCTCACCAGTCTTGCCCTGATGGCCGGTATCCTGCGGCTGCTGAAAAAAAAGACCCTGTGCCATACCATGGCCTCCATCGAGACCCTGGCCAGGGTGGATATCCTCTGCGTGGATAAGACCGGCACCATCACCGAGAACAAGATGACGGTGGAGGATCTGGTCCTCCTGCGGGAGGAGGAGTTCGGGGACGAATTCGTCCGTCAGATCCTGGCGGATTACGTGCATGCGCTTCCCGGGGAGAATGAGACCATGGAAGCCCTGCAGCGCCGCTTCGGGGGCAGTCCCTCCCGGAAGGCGGAGAACACCCTGCCCTTCACCTCCGCGAAGAAATACGGCGGCATTTCCTTCGGCCCCGGGGACTGCTGGCTCCTGGGCGCACCGGAGTTCCTCATGCGTCAGGACTACGGCGACCTCCGGGAGGACGTGGAGCGCTGGTCCGACCTGGGATGCCGGGTGCTGCTCCTGGCCGCCTATAACGGCAGCCTGGAGGATGAGCTCGCCGGGACCCTCCGGCCCGCGGCTCTGGTGCTGCTGTCCAACAAGATCCGGCGGGAGGCGCCGGATACCTTCCGTTACTTCGCCGAGCAGGGGGTCACGGTGAAGGTGATCTCCGGCGACAACCCCCGCACCGTGTCCGAGGTGGCCCGCCGGGCGGGTATCCCCAATGCGGAGGAGTTTGTGGACGCCTCCACCCTGGCCAACGACGCCGCCCTCCAGGCGGCCGCCCTGCGGTATACCGTATTCGGCCGGGTGACCCCGGAGCAGAAGCGGAAGCTGGTGCTGGCCATGAAAGGCGCCGGGCACACGGTGGCCATGACCGGGGACGGGGTGAACGACGTGCTGGCCCTGAAGGTGGCGGACTGCGGCATCGCCATGGCCTCCGGCAGCAGCGTCGCCTGCCAGGCGGCCAACGTGGTGCTGATGAATTCCGACTTTTCCTCCATGCCCAGCGTGGTGCAGGAGGGGAGACGGGTCATCAACAATATCCAGCGCAGCGCCTCCCTTTACCTGGTGAAGAACATCTTCTCCTTCTGCCTGAGCATCATCACCCTCTGCTTCACCCTGCCCTATCCCTTCAGCCCTGCGGGACTGAGCCTGGTGAACATCGTGGCCATCGGCATCCCGTCATTCATCCTGGCCATGGAGCCGAACCACAGCCTGGTCACCGGACGGTTCCTGCCCAACGTGCTGTATAAAGCCCTGCCCGCCGCCCTGGCGGATCTGACTCTGATCCTGGGGATCCTGGCCTTCTACGAGGTCATGGGTCTGGCCCCGGAATCCCTGAAATCCGTGGCTACCGGCGTGATGGGGGTGGTGGGCCTGATGATGGTGGATCGGGTGAGCCGCCCCTATACGAAGCTGCGCATCGCGCTGATCTCCGTCATGAGCGCGTTTTTCGCTGCAGCATTCCTCTTTTTCAAACAGTATTTCACCCTTCCCCCCATGGGGAAGGAAGCCTGGCTGGTCTTTGTGGTCTTCGCCCTGCTGGCCAGGCCGGTCATGTCGTTTTTCGCCCGCTGGCTGGACAGGGCGACGGAGTTCATCCGAAACCGGCGGAAGGAAATGGATCTGTAATGGGAGGCGCTATGGTCACCTACGAGAGCATACTGCAGAATGAGGCCGTCAATACCTATATCCGCAAGGCGGATGAGATGCTGGCCGCCCTGAACTTTACAGAGCACAGCTTTGCCCACGTGGGCCTGGTGGCCCGGATGGGACGCTACCTTCTGGAAACGCTGGGCCGCCCGGAGCGGGCGCTGCGCCTGGTGCAGATCGCCGCCTATCTCCATGATATCGGCAATCTGGTGAATCGGTTCGAGCACTGCCAGAGCAGCGCGGTCATGGCCTTTCAGATCCTTACGGATCTGGGCATGCCTGCGGACGAGGTGGCGGACGTGGTGGCGGCCATCGGCAACCATGACGAGAGCAGCGGGTATCCCGTGAGCGATATCGCCGCCGCCCTGATCCTGGCGGATAAGTCCGACGTGCGCCGCAGCCGGGTGCGCAACGGGGACATGAGCACCTTCGATATCCACGACCGGGTGAATTACTCCGTAGAAAAAACGGAGCTGATCGTGGATCCGGAAAAAACGCAGGTCCTTCTGCGTCTCACCATAGATACCCGATACGGCTCCGTGATGGATTATTTCGAAATTTTCCTCCAGCGCATGATCCTCTGCCGCAAGGCGGCGGAGAAGCTGGGACTGGAATTCAAGCTGATGATCAACGACCACCCGCTTATCTGATCACCACGTTTTCCTCCCCCAGCATCTCCTTCAGCTCCCGCACCAGGGAGGGATGGATCCAGCAGGATGCGGCCAGGGTCTTCTTTGTATCCGCGAAATGGACCTTGATGGGCTCCCGGCCCGGGAACATGATGAGGATGAGCTGGAGCCTGCGGTACTGGGGGGAATCCATGGAGGGAAAACGGACCCACAGCGTCCTGGCTTTTTCCCGCTCCGCTTCCGCCGATCCGGCGGGGGCGGAGACTTTTTCTTCCCGGATCCGGGGAGGCTGCGCGGGTTCGGCCTTCCGCTCCCGATCCGTCCCGGTGAAGAGCTGGAAGCTGTCCGCCATGAGCTGGGGCGCCTTTTCCTCCCGGACGGAGATCCTGCCCCGGGCCAGCACCGGCATCCCTTCCTCCAGCCTCCCACTCCATTCGTTCAGCAGACGCTGGAACACCAGCAGCTCCATGCTGCCCCCGTTATCCTCCAGGGTGACGTAGGCCATGAGGCTGTTGTTTTTTGTGGTCTTGGTCTTGATGCCGGATACCACCCCGGCGATGGCTACGGTCTGGCCGTCGGCGTAATCTCCCTTGTCCTCCCCCTCAAAGGAGGCGAGGATGGAAGCGATGGATACGGCGTTCAGCCGCCGGGCCTGCTCCCGATAGTCGTCCATGGGGTGGCCGGAGAGGTAGAGACCCGTGACCTCCCGCTCCATCCGCATCCGTTCCCCGGCGGAGAATTCCTCCACCTGAGGCAGATCGAAGTCCCGGCTGCCGCTGTCGGCGTCCCCGAAGAGGTCGAACTGCCCCTCCAGGTTCCCCCGCTGCTCCGCCTGGATGCCGTCCATGATCTGGGAATAGGCCTGGAGCAGCTGCTTCCGGTTGGCGCCCAGGGAATCGAAGGCGCCGGCTTTGATGAGGCACTCCGCCTCCCGCTTGTTCAGCTCCGATCCGGTCATGCGGCGGCAGAAATCCTGGAAGGAGACAAAGGGGCCGCCGTCCTTCCGGCGGGCCATGACGGTGCGGATGAAGCCCTTGCCGATGCCCTTCACCGCCGCCAGACCGAAGCGGATGCTGCCGTCGGAAACGGTGAAGCCGTCGTCGCTGCCGTTGATATCCGGGGGCAGGACGGGGATCCCGGAGGCGCGGCATTCCGCGATATACTCCGCGATCTTTCCGCTCACGTCGGATACGCTGGAGAGCAGGGCGGCCATATATTCCGGCGGATAGTAGTATTTCAGATAGGCGGTCTGGTAGGCGATAATGGCGTAACTCACCGCGTGGGCTTTGTTGAAGGCGTAGTTGGCGAAGGCCAGGATCTCGTCATAGATATCCTCCGCCACCTGGGCGGGAACGCCGTTATGCACAGCGCCGCAGATGCCCCGTTCCGGGTCTCCCTCCACGAAGGTCTTCCGTTCCTTCACGATCTCTTTCTGCTTCTTCTTGCTCATGGCCCGGCGGATCAGGTCCGCCTGGCCCAGAGAGAAGCCCGCCAGCTTCCGGAAGATCTCGATCACCTGCTCCTGATACACGATGCAGCCGTAGGTGACGCTGAGGATGCTCTCCAGCAGAGGGTGCTTGTACCGGATGCGCTCCGGGTGCTGCTTGCAGTCGATGAACCGGGGGATGGACTCCATGGGGCCCGGGCGGTACAGGGCGATGATGGCGGTGATATCCTCGATGCTCTGGGGCTTCAGCCCCACGCAGACCCCGGTCATGCCGCTGCTCTCCATCTGGAACACCCCGGAGGTCTTTCCGGCGGTGAGCATATCGTATACGGCCTTGTCATCCTCGGGGATGGTCTTCAGATCGAAATCCGGGACCCGTTTCCGAACCCGTGCCACCGCGTCCCACAGCACCGTCAGGTTCCGCAGGCCCAGGAAGTCCATCTTCAGCAGGCCCAGCTCCTCCAGCTGGGTCATGGGGTACTGGGTCACCACCACGTCGTCGTTCCGGGAGAGAGGCACGTAGGTGTAGACCGGATCCCGGGTGATGACGATGCCCGCGGCGTGGGTGGAGGCATGGCGTGGCATCCCCTCCAGCACCATGGCGGTATCCACCAGCTTCTGCACCTGGGGATCCCCGTCGTACAGCTCCTTCAGGGGCTTGCTGAGACGCAGGGCTTCCGCCAGGGTCATGTTCAGGGTGGCGGGCACCAGCTTGGCCACCCGGTCCCCGTCCCCGTAGCTCATGCCCAGGGCCCGGGCCACGTCCCGGATAGCCGCCCGGGCGGCCATGGTGCCGAAGGTGGCGATCTGGGCTACGTGGTCGCTCCCGTATTTGCGGTTGACATAATCAACGACCTCGCCCCGGCGCTCCACGCAGAAATCGATGTCGATATCCGGCATGCTCACCCGATCCGGGTTCAGGAAGCGCTCGAAGAACAGGCTGTATTTCACCGGATCCACGTCCGTGATCTCCAGGGCGTAGCTCACCACGCTTCCGGCGGCGCTGCCGCGGCCGGGACCCACGGGGATGCCCTGATCCTTGGCGAAACGCACGAAATCCTGCACGATGAGGAAGTATTCGTTGAAGCCCATCTGGTCGATGGTGGCGAGCTCATAGTCCAGCTTGGCCCGCATCTCCGACGCCTTGTCCCCGTACCGCTTCACAAGGCCCGCCTCGCAGAGGCTGCGCAGGTAACTCCGGGCGTCCTTAGCCTCCGGGGGAAGCTGGAACTGGGGCAGATGGTATTCCCCGAAGGTGAAGTCCATCCTGCAGCGCTCGGCGATGCGCTGGGTATTGTCCGCCGCCTCCTGGTGATCCGGGAAAAGGCTGCGCATTTCTTCCTCGGATTTGATATAGAATTCCTGGGTCTCGAAGCGCATCCGGTCGGCGTCCTGCACGGTCTTCTGGGTCTGGATGCACATGAGTACGTCCTGGGCGCTGCTGTCCTCCTTCGTGAGGTAATGGGCGTCGTTGGTGAGGACCAGGGGCAGTCCCGTATCCCGGTGGAGGCGGAGGATCCCCGCGTTCACCGGTTTCTGCTCGGCGTAGCCGTGATCCTGCAGCTCCAGGTAAAAGTGCTCCGGGCCGAAGATCCCGCTGAGCTCCAGGGCGGCGGCCTTGGCTCCCTCGTAATTCCCGTCCCGGAGCTGCCGGGGGATCTCCCCGGCCAGGCAGGCGGAGAGGGCGATGAGCCCCTCATGATGCTCCCGCAGAAGGGCTTTGTCCACCCTGGGTTTGATGTAAAAGCCCCGGAGGAAGGCCTGGGAGACCATGTAGCAGAGGTTTTTGTACCCCGTTTCGTTTTCGCACAGGAGCACCAGATGCCGGGCCTCGCTGTCCAGCCCGTGCTCCCGGTCCTCCATGCCCCGGGGGGCCACGTAGACTTCGCAGCCGATCACCGGGTGGATCCCCGCCGCCTTGGCGGCCTTATAGAAGGTCACAGCCCCGTACATCACCCCGTGGTCCGTCACCGCCACCGCGGTCTGGCCCAGGTCCCGGACCCGCTGCACCAGCCGCTCGATGCGGCAGGCTCCGTCCAGCAGGCTGTATTCGCTGTGTACATGCAGATGAGCAAAGGCCATGACGCGATCCTCCGAAAATGGAACATTTGTTCTATCTATTATACTGCTATTTCCCTCCCTCTGCAAGCAAAAATCCCCCGCCGGAAAAACGGCGGGGGAGAGATCACGCGATCACGGCCGGATCGGCACAGGGAACCAAAACCGGCGTGTCCCCGTCTCCCCGCAGGATCACCGTATCTCCTGCGCGGAGACGGCCCTCCAGGAGCAGCTGAGCCGCCGGATCCTCCAGAGCGGCGCGGATCGCCCGGCGCAGGGGCCTCGCGCCGAAGGCGGGATCCCAGCCCTGCCGTGCCAGAAGGTCCAGGGCCCCGTCCTCGATCTCCAGGGTGATCCCCAGGGCCTTCAGCCGATGGGAAACCTCCCCGGTCATCTTCACTGCGATCCGGCGGATATCCTCCGGTCCCAGAGAACGAAAGACCAGGGTCTCGTCCACCCGGTTCAGGAATTCCGGGCGAAAGGTCTGACGCAGTTCCCGGAGCGCCTCCGCCTCCCGAAGTCCCGCCCATGCCGTATCCCCGGGGGCGAAGCCCAGACCGGGTCCGGCTGCCGTAAGCCCCCGTGCGCCCAGATTGGAGGTCATGACGATCACGGTATTCCGGAAGTCCGCCTGACGGCCCCGGGAATCCGTGAGCACCCCATCCTCCATGATCTGCAGCAGCAGGTCCCAGATATCCTCGTGGGCCTTTTCCAGCTCGTCGAAAAGGATGAGGGACCAGGGCCTGCGCCGGACCCGGTCCGTGAGCCGGCCTCCGTCCTCGCAGCCGATATAGCCCGGCGGGGAGCCCAGGAGGGTACTGATCCGATGCTTTTCCTTGTACTCGGACATATCCAGCTTGAAAAGGGCTTTCTCCTCCCCGAATACCGTTTCCGCCAGAGCGCGGCAGAGCTCCGTTTTTCCCACTCCCGTAGGCCCCAGGAAAAGAAATACCCCCATGGGACGCCGGGGATCCCGGAGACCGGCGCGGCTTCGGCGGATGGCCCTGGCTACGGCGGATACGGCCTCATCCTGGCCGATCACCCGCTGCCGAAGCATCTCCTCCAGCCGGAGGCAGCGCAGGCTCTCTTCCTGTGTCAGGGAACGGACGGGGATGCCGGTCCAGGCGGCGAGCACCTCCGCCACGTCCTCCCGGTCCACCTGCGTTTTCCCGGGTTCCTCCATCCGCACCCGGGCAAAAGCCTCGTCCATCAGGTCGATGGCCTTGTCCGGCAGATACCGCTCCGGCAGATACCGGATGCTCAGATCCACCGCGGCCAGCAGGGCCTCCTCCGTGAGCTTCAGCCGGTGGTGGGTCTCATAGCGTTTCCGAAGCCCCCGGAGGATATCCGCCGCCGCGTCCCGTCCCGGCTCCTCCACGGCCACGGGCTGGAACCTCCGGGCCAGGGCTGCGTCCTTCTCCACGTGCCGCCGATACTCCTCCGCGGTGGTGGCCCCCAGGACCTGGAGCTCTCCCCGGCCCAGGGCGGGCTTCAGCAGGCCGGCGGCGTCGATGGCTCCCTCCGCCGCCCCCGCTCCCAGCAGGGTATGGAGCTCGTCGATAAAGAGGATCACGTTCTTCGCTCCCCGGAGTTCCTCCAGCGCCTCCTTCAGCCGTTCCTCAAAGTCGCCCCGGTATTTGGTCCCCGCCACCATGCTGCCCAGATCCAGGGAGAGGATCCGCCGGGACCGCAGTTCCTCCGGCACTTCCCCGGCAACGATCCGAAGAGCCAGTCCCTCCGCCACGGCGGTCTTGCCCACCCCCGGTTCGCCGATGAGCAGGGGGTTGTTCTTGCTCCGGCGGCAGAGGATGCGGATCACCCGCCCCAGCTCCGCTTCCCGGCCGATCACCGGATCCAGACCATCCCGGCGGGCCGCCTCCGTCAGATCCCGGGCATACTGCTCCAGGGTGCGGGTGTCCCGGCGGCTCCGGCAGCCGGGCTGGGGGGAGGAGGAGGGAGAAGCGTTCTCCCGGCTCAGGGTTTCCAGTACCCGGGTGAACAGACGGTTCGTATCCGCTCCGGCGCTTCGCAGCAGACGGAGGGCGGCGCTGTCCTCGTCCCGCAGGAGGCCCAGGAGCAGATGCTCCGCGGCGATCTCCCGCTGCCCCAGCCGGGCGGCTTCCAGGGTGGCCAGCCGGATGCATCGCCGGGCTTCCGGGGTGAAGCCCTGGGCGGGGACGGAGCAGGGGACTCCCGTTCCCACGGTTTCCGTCACCAGCTGCCGCAGACGTTGATAATCGCAGCCGCAGCTCCGGAGACCTGCGGCCGCGCCGGTGTCCTCCCGGGCCAGACCCAGAAGGATGTGCTCCGTGCCCACATAGCTGTGCCCCAGCTCCGCCGCCGCCGAAGCGGCCAGATTCAGGACCTGCCGGGAACCCCAGCCCAGCTTTTCTTCCTTTCCCATGGATGCCGCCTTTCTCCTTCGTACGAGTTGTCCGAGGAAATTTTTGAAATAATGGTTGCTTTTTCGGGAGGATATGATAAGATTATTTTCGGCGATACCGCCAATGGCGGAATCAGCCCCATTCTGTAATTGGAGGTGTCTGTCATGGCCTACAAAATCAACCCCGATGTCTGTGTCAGCTGTGGCGTCTGCAAGGAGAACTGCCCTGTGGAGTGCATCAAGGAAGTGGATGGCAAGATGACCATCAATCCCGATGAGTGCGTGGACTGCGGCACCTGCGCGGCGAACTGCCCCGTGAATGCCATCGATCCTGCCTGAGCAGACTAGGAAACGACCCGGGGCTTCGGCCCCGGGTTTTCCGCTTCTATGGACGAACGTTTCCCGGGGGCAGAGGAATTGTGGCCCGGCGGCCCCCGTTATATACAGGAACCGGGACTTTTTCCACTCAGCTCGGATACCGCCTGGCTGGGGGATTTTCTGCGCTTCGGCGGCGTCAGACGGGCTCTGGATCTGGGCTGCGGCGGCGGAGCCCTGGCCCTGCAGATGCTGGGCCGCCGCCCGGGGCTGCGGGTGACCGGGGTGGATATCCTGCCCGCGGCGGCGGAGCGCACCCGGCTGAACGGCGCCCTGAACGGCTGGGAGATCGAAACCGTCTGCGGAGATATCCGTGAACTGGATCGCCTCTTCCCGGCGGAGAGCTTCGATCTGGCGGCAGGGAATCTGCCTTACTGGCCTGCCCGATTTCCGGGATCGCCGGATGGGGAGCGGGATCTTGCCCGGCGGGAGAGCTGTCCTCCCCGGGACCTGTGCCGCGCCGCCGCCCGGGTGCTGCGGAGGGGAGGCCGTCTTGCCCTGGTGTACCCGCCGGAACGGCTGACGGATCTGATGACGGAGATGCGCGCCGCGGGCCTGGAGCCCAAGCGTCTGCGGCTGGTGCAGAAACGGGAAAAGCCCCCCTGCGCCGTCCTGCTGGAGGGGCGCAAAGGGGCCGGGCCCGGATTGGAGATCGAGCCCACCCTGCCGGTGGGGGAGGAATGAAGCATGGCTGGAATACTGTATCTGGTGGGCACCCCCATCGGGAACCTGGGGGATATCTCCCTGCGCTGCCGGGAGGTGCTGGAGGAAGCGGACTTCATCGCCGCGGAGGACACCCGGGTCACCCTGAAGCTGCTGAACCATCTGGATCTGCATAAGCCCCTGGTGAGCTACTATGCCCATAATTCCCGGGGCAGCGGAGATCGGATCCTGGAGCGCATCCGGGCAGGGGAGACCTGTGCCCTGGTGACGGACGCGGGCATGCCCGCCATCAGCGACCCGGGAGAGGATCTGGTTCGTCTGTGCGCCGGAGCGGGGGTAGAGGTCCGGGCCGTGCCCGGACCCTGCGCCGCGGTCACCGCCCTGGCCCTGTCCGGCCTGCCCACCCAGCGCTTCACCTTCGAAGGGTTCCTCTCCGTTACCCGGAAGAGCCGCATGGAGCACCTGGAGAGCCTGCGGGGGGAGAAGCGCACCATGATCTTCTACGAGGCGCCCCATAAGCTGGTGAGCACCCTGGAGGATCTGGCGGCGTATTTCGGGGAAGACCGGCCTGTGGCCCTGTGCCGGGAACTGACCAAGCTCCATGAGGAGGTCGTCCGCACCGTCCTGGGGGAAGCCCTGGCCCGATACCGGGCGGAGCAGCCCAGGGGAGAATTCGTCCTGGTGGTAGCCGGGGCGCCGGAGGAGAGCGGCGAGCCCGACGAGGCCGCCGCCCTGGAGCGGGTCCGCACCCTGCGGGAGGAGGGAGCCTCCCTCCGGGACGCAGTGCGGCAGGCCTCCCAGGAGACAGGGATGAACAAAAACGCCCTGTACAAGCTGGCGACGCAGAACAGCGGATCGGAATAAGACTGCCGGAACAAGACCACGGGGCCGCTTCTCACGAAGCGGCCCCGGCTGCATTTAATATGGATTTGTCAGGATCTGTCCGTCTTGCTCAGGATCCGGCAGCCCAGCAGGGCCAGGAGCAGCACGAACAGGACGCAGCCCGCGTACACCGCCAGCATGGCGGGGAGCAGAGCCAGGAGCCAGGTGCCGAACGCGGAAAAAACGCCGTTCATGCCGCGCCTCCGGCGCTCTCCCACAGAGCGGGAGCGGCTTCCTTTACCAGGCCTTTCAGCAGGCTGGCGGGGAAACGGTCCAGCACTTTGCCGGTGAACTCCCGGATGGCGTTATTGTACCCGCTGACGTCGATGACCTGCTGGGCCTCGTCCATGGCGTTCTGGAATTCTCCCAGGGCTTTGTGGGCCTTGCCCTCCGTCAGGGGTTCCAGGGCTTCCCGGCAGGCGATGAAGTTTTTGCTCAGGGTCTCGTTCAGGTCGTACATCCTGCCCAAGTCGCCGGAGCCGGAATTCAGCAGTTCCCGCAGCTCATTGTGGGTGCTGCGGAGGGCGGAATATTCATCATATACCTGGTCGTACTTGGCGGCGATGTTCTGCAGACCGTCCGCCGCCTCCAGCCGCGCCTTCAACTCCTCCGAGATCCCGGGCTGGCCCCCGGTGCCCTTGTCGAACAAAGCGGCGGCGTCCGCGATCTTCTTGCCCAGCGTGCTTTCCACCACCCCACGCAGGATGAGGAAGAGGATGAGCAGAACGACGATGACGACCAGGATCTTCAGGAGGGTCTTCTTGATCTTCATGGGAATCCTCCGTTATTTGCTCAGATCCAGCAGCTTCTGCCGCAGCTCGCCCTCGATGCGGGTGAGCTCCACCTCGGCTTCCCGCCGCCGGGCGGCGCCGTCCACCTGGATCTGACGGACCTCTTCCAGGGTGCTGATGAGGTTCTCGTTGGTCTGCTTCAGGGTCTCCAGCTCCACGATGCCCCGCTCGGACTCCCTGGCGATGTCGATGCTGCCGGTCTTGAGCATCTCGGAGTTCTTCTTCAGCAGCTCGTTGGTGAGATCGGTGACCTCCCGCTGGGCCTTCATAGCCTGCTCGGAATGGCTCATGCCCAGGGCCAGGACCATCTGGCTCTTCCACAGGGGGATGGTGTTCACGATGGAGGTCTGGATCTTTTCCACCATGAGGGTGTCGTTGTTCTGGATCATGCGGATCTGGGGAG
>JAEEGI010001788.1_pt1 | contig 53138 bp, 34 predicted proteins | sample 8958751 | NCBI WGS metagenome assembly JAEEGI01 (sample SAMN16246545, study PRJNA631951) | gut metagenome | biome: gut microbiome; feature: rumen; material: KS-attached | host: Bos | place: Iran: Karaj | collected 2018-10
CAGAACGTGCTCAGCATCACCGTCATGGAGGCTTCCCGCCTGAAGAGTCCCGCCGCCCGGCCGGAGCACCTGCTGCTGGCCCTGTGCCGTACTACCGAAAGCTATGGCCAGGTGTATCTGCGCAACCACGGTATCGATTATGGCCGTCTCCTGGCATACATGGAAGATGAAGGGCTGCTCCAGCAGAAACCTTCCGGGCAGGAGGAACAACCTTCCCAGGGCCCTGACGAGGAGCCGCAGCAAGCGGGGGAAAAGAAACTGGACATCGAAGAATTCGCCTACGACCTTACCCAGGCGGCCCGCGACGGCAAACTGGACCCGGTAGTAGGCCGTGACACGGAAATCTCCCGCGTCATAGAGATTCTGGGCCGACGGAAGAAGAACAACCCCATGCTCATCGGAGAACCCGGCGTGGGCAAGTCGGCCATTGTGGAAGGCATCGCGCAGAAGATCGCTTCCGGGGATATCTCGGCTGCGCTCGCGAAAAAGCGTATCCTTTCGCTGGACATCGCCTCTGTGGTGGCCGGCACCAAATACCGCGGCGACTTTGAGAAACGCCTGAAGGCCATCATCAAGGAAGCCTCCGAAAACCCGGACATCATCCTGTTCATCGACGAGTTCCACACCATCGTGGGCGCAGGCGGCGCTTCCGGCAGCCTGGATGCCGCCAATATGCTCAAACCGGCCCTAGCCCGCGGAGAGTTCCAGTGTATCGGCGCCACCACCCTGGACGAATTCACCAAGATTGTGGAAAAGGACGGCGGTCTGGACCGGCGTTTCCAGAAAATCGTGGTGGACGCTACCGGCGTAGCGGAATCCATCGACATTCTGAATCACCTCAAACCCAAATACGAAGAGTTCCACGGCATCACTTATACGGACGACGCCGTTGAGGCTGCCGTACGTCTGACGGACCGTTATATCACGGACAAGTCCCTGCCGGACAAAGCCATCGACGCGCTGGACGAGGCAGGTTCCATGGTTCGCCTGAGCCTGGCCAGAAAGAAAGGCGCCGCCCGCCACGAGGTAAGCGCCGAGGATATTGCCTCCGTTGTGTCCAAGATGACGGGAATTCCCGTAAACAAGGTCGCCGAGAGCGAGGGCAACCGTATCGTCAAGATGAAGAAGAGGCTGCAGGAGCGCATCATCGGCCAGGACGAGGCCATCGAGACGGTGGTCCGGGCCATCCAGCGCAACCGTGCAGGACTCAAGGATCCGAACCGCCCTATTGGTACGTTCCTCTTCTTCGGGCCTACGGGCGTGGGAAAGACCCAGCTGGCCCGCAGCCTGGCAGAGTATCTCTTCGACTCCGAGGAAAACCTCGTGCGCATCGACATGAGCGAGTACATGGAGAAGTTCAGCGTGAGCCGGCTCATCGGCGCGCCTCCCGGATATGTGGGCTATGAAGAGGGCGGACAGCTCTCCGAGCGCGTACGCCGCAAGCCCTACTGCGTGGTCCTGCTGGACGAGATAGAGAAAGCCCATCCGGACATCTTCAACCTGCTTCTGCAGGTGATGGACGAGGGACGGCTCACGGATAGCAATGGCCGTACGGTGGACTTCAAGAACACCATCGTCATCATGACTTCCAACGTGGGCAGCCGCGAAGTGGAGGAATATGGGAATGGGATTGGATTTGCCACTGCGGGCAAGAATGTGAGTGCAGACCGCCGCTCTGTGGTGGAAAAGGCCGTGAAGAAGGCTTTCCCTCCGGAGTTCATCAACCGCGTGGACGGCCAGGTGTACTTCCATTCCCTGAACAAGGAAGCCATCGAGAAGATTATCGACATCGAACTCAGGGACCTGCGGGAGCGTGCGCTCTCGGCGGGTTACAAGCTCACCATCACTCCCACGGCCAAGCGCTTTGTGGCCGATGCAGGCTATGATCCCGCGTATGGCGCCCGTCCGCTGAAACGGGCCATCGTGCACTATGTGGAAGACCCCGTGTCCGAGTTCATCATCGGCGACCGCATCCTGGTTTCCAGGACGAAGGCCGACGGCGCCCTCCGCACACTGCGCGTGACTTTGACGCCGGACAGGGAGGCCACCCAGGTGGAGCTGGTTAAAGGCTGAGTGCCTCTTCTACCTCGAGGCCGAGGTCGTTCATCAGATCTTTGAGAGCCTGGAAGGAAGTGTCGGAGGAAATCATGTTGGAAAGGGTTTCCATGTTGTTGTATTCCGTGTTTCTCATAATACCAGAGTTTTAATTTCTGATGCAAAGGTACGGCGACCTTGTGCCAAACCACTGCGCAAACTAAAATATTATGAAAAAAATCGCATTATTTTTCTGCATCCTTTTCGCGGGGCTGTCCGCCGCCGCCCAGGAGACTTATATGTACGCAGAACGGGACACCTGCTCCCTCTATCTGGATATCTATCGGCCCACCGTGGGCTCCAAGACTGAATTTGACGGCAAGGCTAAGCCTACAGTCGTCTTTGTGTTCGGCGGCGGCTTCATCATGGGTGAACGCAGCGAAGCGTTCTCGCAGCAGTGGTTCCAGCGCCTGAACGACAACGGCTACGCAGTTGTTACCATCGACTACCGCCTGGGCATGAAGGGATATAAGGTGGGGAAAGGACTGAGCGGGTCCTTTAAGGCCGCCGAGCAGTTTGTCATCGCCCAGCAGATGGGCGTGGAGGATCTGTTCAGCGCCATCTCCTTCCTGAACGAGAACAGCGATGAACTGGGCATCGACGTGAACAACCTGGTGGTGGCGGGGTCATCGGCCGGCGCCATCATCGCGCAGGCGGCCGAGTATGACATCCTCTGCGGCCGCACCGAAGGGCTGCCGGAGGGCTTCCAGTTCAAGGGCGTGATGTCCTTCGCCGGTGCCGTAATCAGCATCAAGGGTGCGCCGGAGTATCCCTCGGCCCCCTGTCCTGTGCTCATGTTACACGGTACGGCCGATCAGGCCGTGGCCTACACCAAGTACGGCGCCGTTGGACGCGGCATTTGGGGCAGCGATTTCCTGGCCACCCAGTGGAGCAAGAAGCATTACACCGGCTGGTGCATCTACCGTTTCAAGGACCGCACGCACGACGTGGCCGGCTACATGAACTACCTTTGGGATATCGAGCAGGCCTTCCTGGAGAAGAACGTCATCCAGGGCGCTGCCCGCACGGTAGATGCCATGGTGGACGATCCCTCCCTCCCGACCTGGGGAACCGTCACGCTGGATTCTATCTATAAACAATAAAAAGTTACAACAAAAAGCGGTTGCGGACAACTTCGATCAGGCGGTCCGGGTAATTGGAAATGATGGCGTCGGACCCCACTTCCACCATGCGGCGGATGTCGTCGGGTTCGTCCACGGTCCACGGAACCACCTTGATGCCCATGCCGTGGCAGTAGGCTACGTTGGTGCGGGTCACGACTTCGTGGTTGGGAGACCACCAGACCGGCTTGAAGCTGAGTTTGGACAGGATGTCCACGATGTCGTCCTGGTCCTCGGTGAGGTAGGAGAGGATCACCTGGGGCCATTTCTTGTGGATGTACTCCAGGGCGCGGACGTCAAAGGACTGGACCACCAGGCGGTCTCCGAGGTTCTTGGAAAGGAGGACGGGAATGCAGATGTCGCAGAACTCCTTGTAGTCCGGCCACAGGTTTCCTTCACCCTTCCCGGCCTTGGATTTGATTTCGATATTGTAGCGGAAAGGGGAGAGTCCCTTTTCCGCCGCATACTCTTCCGTGAAGTCAATGAGCTTCGAGGCCAGGGGCTTGTGCTCGGAAATCTTCTTCTGCAGGGGCCAGCGGTCCACCGGGCGAAGGCCCACGTCGTACTTGGCGATGCTGTCGTAGGGCATGGTGAAAAGATACTCCTTAGGATCCTCCTTCTGGACAAGGGTGCTGTCCGGGCGCATGGAGTAACGGGGGTGGAAGTAGTTGTCGTGGGAGACCACTACCAGCCCGTCGGCGCTCACCTGGAGGTCGAACTCCAGCGTGTTTACGTGCATGTCCATGGCGTTCTTCATGGCGGGAATCGTATTCTCCGGCATGAGTCCGGCTCCGCCGCGGTGGGCCTGCAGGTCCACGTAGGAACGGAAGGAGAGGTCAAACTCATGGCTCCACTCCCGGCCGTCGGGGGCTTTCACCACCATCTTGACTGTGGAAGCGTACTGGGAAGGCTCCGCGGCATAGTGGTGCCACACGGGTTCGGGCTTCTTGTAACCGGGAATCCGGGAGGCGTCGCCCTTATAGACGGCCACTATCTCGTCCCGGTAGTCGGGGCTGATTTCCATCACTTCCCGGGCGGGTCCCATATATTTGCCGTCCTCGTACCATTCGATGGTCCAGGAGGAATCGGCCATCCACACGTTCGCGACGACGGCGTTGGGGTGGAGGGGAGCCTTGTCCATGCCGATGAACTGCACCTGGAAACTGTCGGGATAATCCAGGTTGTGCCATTCCCAGCTCACTTTTCCTCCGACGGAGGAGATGACCTGATAGCCGCGGGGCGTTCCGTCCTTGCACCAGTCGGTGGCCCACCATGCTCCGCCGAGGGCGGCGGCGTTATGGTCGGTGACGGAGGGCGATACCTCAAGGGTTTTCATGATGTGCGTGTGGCCGGAGAGGATATCCACCTTGTAGCCGTCCAGAATGGCGAGCATCTTGTCGGCGTTCTTGATGCTTTTGCTCTTGCGGGGGAAGACGAAGCGGATGGGGCTGTGCTGGGCCATGTAGATGTGCGTTCCCTTGGGCACGTACTGCAGCAGGCCCTTCACGAAGTCCAGGGTTTCCTGGGGATAGCCCTCGTCGTAGTTGTTGGAAGACTTGCCGGGATCCTCCAGGCCGCTGGCCTTGAAGATGATGTTCTCCACGCCGATCACGAGGTCCTCTCCCAGCCAGAAAGCGTAATTATATGGGCCGAAGGCGGCCTCGTAGGCTTCTCCCGCCGCGATTCCGCTGCGGTTCTGAATGTGGTCGTGATTGCCGATGACCGCATAGAAGGGGATGCCGGTGGTGGCGATGGCCTCCTTGTAGGCGTCAAACATCTCCAGTTTGTTCCAGGCTATGTCCCCGAGGGCGATACCCACGGTGGGGCGTTCGGCGCTGTAACGCCTGGCCATGCCCTGCAGGTCTCCCAGCGGGCGGCCCAGGAACCTGTCCAGATGTTTCTGATTCTGCATCTGGGGATCCGAAACCGAGAAGAGGGTATAGTCGCTCCCTTCGCCGAAGGACTGGAGGGAGAAGTCGAAACTTTTCGTGCCCTGCAGCGGCAGGTAGAAGGCCGGGGCGCCGGAAGAATAATCGGCTACATAGCCGGCGGGCGTGATGACGAAGACGCAGCGGGCGTCCTTGTGGGTGTTGATGGTGAAGCTTCCGTCGGCCCCGGTAGTGGTGAAGCGGTATCCGTCGCTGACCACGACACCGGAGAGGGGCGCTTTGCCGCACTTGACGCTGCCTTTCACCTTCTTTGCCTGAAGCGGAAATGCCAGGATGGAAAGGCCGATGACGATGCAGAGAAATCTTTTCATGGTTATTCTATTCCGTATTTGCGAAGGATGGAGAGGACCTGAGCCTCGATGGAACGGGCCCAGAGCGTGTATCCGTAGTCTCCGGGATGGATGCCGTCCACGGAAGACTCATGGTCGGGAGAGGTGGCGCAGGGATGGATGTAATAAACGTCCGGGTATTTGGCGCAGGCGATGGCCATGAGGCTATCGGCGCAGGCGATGCGGTCGCTTTCCTTTTTATCCGCGGCCGTGTCGAAGTTGCGGCCTTCCCGGTAAATGGTGCGCTGGAAGATAAGGGGCTTGCCCGGATGGGCCGATATCATGCGCTCGATGAAAGGGAAGAGGCGCTCCTTGATTTCATCCACCGTGGGGTTGGAGAAGGAGTCGAAGATATAGGCATCGACGGAGGCATCGGCCAGGGCTGCTGCAAAGTACGGCTGCAGTTTGGAGTTGCCGCTGCAACCCAGGCCCAGGAGCTGGATGCCGGTGTGGCGGGCGAACTGGGCGGGGTACGTCATGCCCGGGCGGGAGGTGCTCACTCCGTGGGTGAAGCTGGAGCCGAAGATGCCCACGCGGTGGCGGAAGGGGATCTCCATGGATTCCAGCGTGGCGTCCTTGTCCACGCCGATGAGGATGGAATACTCTTCGCTGAACAGCGGCAGGTACAGCAGGCACTCGTGCATGCTGCCGTCCATGCCGGAAATGAGTTTCACGTCATCGTATCTGCGGTTGCGAGGGGTGGAGGCGGCCCACAGCCACTCGCCGTCCTTACGGATGTAGAGGTCGTAGCCCGATGCGCTGATTCCCATCGAATTGGACGGATTCTCCATCTCTCCGAAGCGGGTCTTGATGTGGATGGCCTTGCTGTCGGTACGGAACGCAACGGCGATGCCGGCCGATTCCCTTACCTGTCGGTTTTCAGCTTTGGTGAATCCTTTATAGACAACAGTATCTATCCGGTGATACGGATTGGGCGTGCCGGGGAACAACTTGCCAACGAGCGTAAGGTCAGAGGCTTCGGTGTAACGGTACTCCTGCGCAAAGGCGGAAGGGAGGCACAGGAAAGTGGTTAAAATGATGGAAAAAATGAATTTCTTCATTACGAAATGTACGTTTTAGTTGAGCAAAGTTACTAAAAAAAGTAGTAACTTAGCGCCCCTATTAATAATACCATAATGAAGAAAACTGCTGGCAACGCTATAGTTGTTTGTCTTTGTTTGACCTTAGTCTCCATTCTCTTCCCTTCATGTGGCGGAAAAGAGAATCCGGAGCAGCCCTCTTCCGATTTTAACATTTCTGGTATCGTACTGCCCTCGACCATTGAGGTTGAAGTTGGACAGCCTGTTGAACTTGCGGTAAAAGGTGGCCACGGCCCTGTGGCAACGGATGTTGTAGTTCTGGAAGGTGCGAGCCGCTGGGAAATCACGTCTCTTACGATCAAAGCTTCATCTTTCTCTTTCACCCTTCCCGAGAAGTTGTCCTCAGGGGATTATATTCTCTACGTCAAGCGTGGCGAGACAGTGAAAAAAGTGGGCAAAACCCGCATAGTCATTCGTAGCGGCGAATCGGTTGATCCCAAAGGCGCAACCGTTTACGGTATTGTTTCCTGTGGCGGAAAGGGATTGAAAGACGTCGTAGTCTCGGATGGCGTTTTGGTGACCAAAACCGACAAAGATGGTATCTATCGTCTGAATTCCACAAAGCCGCACGGATACGTCTTCATGTCGGTCCCTAGTGGCTATGAGCCATTGTGTCAGGGCATCCTTCCCCTTATCCATGTACAGTTGGAAAAGCCGGCCGCAACGCCTGAGCGGGCCGATTTCACGCTACTGCAGGCAAGTGGCCAGGATAAGCATACCATGCTGGTGCTGGGGGATATTCACCTGGCGGGTCGCTACAAAAAATCCGGAGAGCCGGACGATGTGGGTCAGTTCAAGGAGTTTGTGAAAGACATTAATTCGTATGTCTCTTCTGCGGGTAAAAACGTGTATGCGATTACCCTGGGAGACATGACTTGGGATTTATATTGGCAAATTAAACCCTATTATTACGGATACAAGGAGTACCTCGTTGATGCAAACGGCATCAAGAATCTGACGATATACCATACCATTGGCAATCACGACCACAGCATGTACGAGTTTGGCGATTTCAATACGGTCAGAGAATACAAAAAGGTAATTGCTCCTACTTATTATTCGTTCAATATCGGGAAAGTCCACTATGTGGTTCTGGATAATGTGGAGTGCACCAATAAGGACGTAGCAGTCGATGATGACGGAAATCCCTGCTATGTGCGCGATTATAACAAGAAGGGCATTGTGGTGCAGGAGCAGTACGACTGGCTACGGAACGACCTCTCGTATGTGGACAAGAATACACCTATTGTGGTAACCATGCACATCCCCATGCACAATGAGTCGGGCAGTGTTCGTATGGATGGTTATTCCACCCTGGCCGACATTCTGGATGACTATCCGCAGGCGCAGGTGTTTACGGGGCATACGCATAAAATGTATAATGTAGATAAAACTGCCTCCAGGCATATTTTCGAGCACAATGCCGGATCTGTCTGCGGTACCTGGTGGTGGACCGCCAAGGAAACCCCCGGCATCCATATCGGCCAGGATGGTTCTCCGGGAGGATACACTGTCATGAAGGTGAATGGCACCGACTTCAGCTGGCAGTATAAGGCTACCGGCCGAGCGCTTGACTATCAATTTCGCACTTACGACCGCAACAGTATCGCCATTACGAAGAATGCCTATATTCCCAATGCCGACGCAGAACACAAAGATCTTTTAAAGCCGGGTATTTGGGAAAATGTTGATAGCTCCAACGAGGTTTATATCAACATATGGAACTGGGACGACTCCTGGACTCTGGAAGTGAAGGAAGAAGGGGGGAGGACCCTTACGTGGAGCCGTGAGACGGTCCTAGACCCGCTGCACTTGGTTTCCTACACCACTAAGCGAATCAACGCCAATAAAAAAGTCTCTTTCCCTACGGAAAACAATTCCCATATGTTCAGGGTTACGGCTTCGTCGGCAGATGTCGATCTCTCCATCAAGGTGACCGACCGCTTCGGAAACGTTTATACCGAAACCATGTCGCGTCCTCGTCCGTTTAATGAGAATACTTATATAACTAACCAATAATCAATCCATTATGTTTAAATCATTCATCGGAAAAGCGGCTTTCGTGGCTGGAGTTCTGTGGATGCTGGCTACGACGTTTACGTCCGCACAGGCCCAGAATACTATCCAGGGAACCGTTTTTGACACCAACCGTTCTACGCCCCTTCCTGGCGCTACGGTCAGTGTAAAAGGAAAGAATGTCCATGCCATCTCCGATTTGGACGGCAAGTTCAGCGTTGCTGCCAAGTCCGGCGATGTGCTGCTGGTTCAGTTCATGGGTTATGCCGATAAGGAAGTGACCGTGGGCAATGCCCAGGTTTACGACGTGGTGATGCAGCCCGACAACGAGTTCCTTACCGAGTCCGTTGTGACGGCCCTGGGTATGACCCGTGAAAAACGTTCCCTGGGTTATGCTGTAACGGATGTTTCCGGCGATGCCTTGAACCAGTCCCAGTCCAGCAACTGGCTGGGCGGTCTGGAAGGTAAAGTCCCCGGCGTCCAGTTTAACAAGGCTTCCGGCCCCATGGGTTCCACCCGTGTGATTGTGCGTGGTGATCCCTCCCTCTCCGGCGACGGCGGCGCACTGTTCGTAGTTGACGGTGTTCCGATCAACTCCGGTATGGTTGCCAATGCTTCGGGCTCTTCTTACTCCAATCAGGATAACCCTATCGACTTCGGTGATAACGGTTCCGACCTGAACCCTGACGATATCGAATCCGTTACCGTGCTGAAGGGTGCTGCTGCTACGGCACTTTATGGTTCCCGTGCCGGTAATGGTGCCATCATCATTACTACTAAGTCTGGTTCTACATCCAAGGGTATCGGCGTTACCTATAGCACCCGCTTCACTTATGATACGCCTAGCTATTGGCCTGATTTCCAGACGACTTATGGTCCTGGCTCTGACCTGGGACTTGATGAGTACGTGCTTTGGGGAGACAACCCCGAGGGCCTGAGCCGTCATTATAGCCGTACCTCTTTCGGTGAAGCATATGACGCGTCCAAGCTCCGCTATCAGTGGAACAGCATTAACTGGGAGACCGGTGAAATGACCCGTACTCCCTTTGTCTATGCTGATGATTGGTATACGGGCCTTTTCCGCAATGGCTTCACCTGGGATAACTCTGTCTCTGTTGATGGCGGAAACGGGAAAGGAACGACTTTCCGTCTGTCGGCCAATACATCCAAGAATGAATGGATTCTGCCGAACACCGGTTACACGCGTAACTCCATCAGCTTCTCTTTCAAGACTCCGGTCAACAAGTTCATCGACTTTAATGCTAAGGTGAACTATTATATGACGGATTCCGACAACCTCCCGTCCTCGGCTTACTCCAATAACGGCGTTATGTATCAGCTCGTATGGAACCGCACCAACGTGCCTATGAGTGCTTATGCCGACGAGTATTTCTCCGGTCGCTGGAATCAGGAGGCTTATAATAATCCCAAGAGCTATCTCATCGGTCAGGAAGAGTATTACAACCCTTACCGCGTGCTTTATGAGATGACCAATACGCAGGATAAGGACCGCGTCTTCGGTAATGCGGGCCTGCACGTGAACCTGTGGAAGAAGAAGCTCACTTTCGATCTCAAGTCTGGTTTGGATATCGTGAACGAGTTCCGTACTCAGCGCAAGCCCTACTATACCTACAACTACCCTCAGGGATGGTATCGTGAGCAGACCAACTATATCGCTGAGTTCAATACGGACTTCCTCCTTAAATATACGGACAGCTATCTGGCCGATCAGCTTACGCTGACTGCTGCTGTGGGCGGCAATAACATGACCTACCACCGTCGCAGCCATAAATACACCATTGACAAGCTGGATGTGGAAGGCGAGTACAATCCCTCCAACTATCCGGCCTCTACGATCCCGGACCAGTCTTTCTACCGCTCTAATAAGGTAGTGAACAGCCTCTATGGTATGGTCTCCCTGGGATGGCGTGACATGATTTATCTGGATGTCACTGGTCGTAACGACTGGACTTCCACCCTGGCTGCCAACAACCGTTCTTACTTCTACCCGTCCGTGAGCACGTCCTTCATGCTGGATCGACTCACCGGTATGAAGTCCTGGGCTCCGTTTGTCAACATGCTCAAACTGCGTGCATCCTGGGCTAAGGTTGGTAAGGATACGGACCCTTATTCTGTATCTTATAGCTACGCCAGCACTTCCTTCCCCGGAGGTTATCGTGCCGCCGCTACCCTGCCGGACGAGAATCTGAAGCCGGAAATGGTGGCAACTTGGGAAATTGGTTTGGAAGGTCGTTTCCTTGATAATCGTCTTGGCTTCGATATCGCGGCCTACCGTTCCGATGTTACCAACCAGATTTATGATCGCCCCGTGGACTATATGACCGGTGCCAAGTATTATACTTCCAATATCGGCCTTATCCGCGGTAAGGGTATCGAGGTTTCCCTGAACGGCGTTCCTGTGAAGACCCGTGACTGGAAGTGGACTGTGAGCGTTAATGCTTCCCGCAATATCAGCACGCTGGAAAGCATGTACGAAGGTTGGGATCCCATGCAGCCGCACCAGACGGATATGGGTACCACTATCGGTAGCCGTCTCTTTATTTACAATTACGTCGGTCAGGAGATGGGTCAGTTGTGGGGTAAGGGCCTCACCCTGGCTCCCGAAGGATCCTACTATATGGACGGCGAGAATAAGGTCGACTGTTCCGGTATGACCGTTATCAATGCTTCCACCGGCCTTCCTTCCATGTCCGATGACCTGCGTTACCTCGGTAACGTGAATCCGGACTGGCTCGCCGGTCTCTCGACTTCCCTCAAGTGGAAAGACCTGACGCTGAGCGCAACCTTCTCTGCTCAGCTGGGTGGCGACACTTACTCTGTTACGGCTGCTTGCCTGGGTTACCAGGGTAAACTGAAGAATACTCTGGATGGACGTCCCGACGGTCTGGTGGCCGATGGTGTCTGCTTCGTGGAAACGGATGCTGACGGTAACAACGTCTATGTAAAGAATACGACCCTTACCAGCAATATTCAGAGCTACTGGGCAGACCTTCAGGGTAACCGTTACAACTTTGCAGAATATATCTACGATTCCTCTTTCATCAAACTGAAGGAAGTTCGTATCAGCTACGATCTCCCGACCAGCCTGGTGAAGAAGACCCGTGTCCTGCAGGGCATTAATCTGTCTGCTTACGCGACGAACTTGTTCTGCATCTCCAACTACCCGTTCTTTGATCCGGAGGTAACCGGTGCCAATGGCGCCAATGCCAAGCGTGGTATCGAGACGGGTTCCTTCCCGATGTGCCGTTCTTACGGTTTTAATCTCAAAGTTAAATTCTAGGCGCCATGAAAACACTTAGATTCTTTACGGCTGCTGTTGTAGCCCTTGCATCGTCCCTGGTGATTTCCTGCACCGATAATTTCGACGAGATCAACACCAATCCCAACAAGGTGGCTTATGGCAAGGCGGCCCCGTCGGCCCTTTTTGAGCCCCTTCTGTATGGCATTGGTATCAATAATCAGTATCAGGCTTGGTTCTTTGCCAACGAACTCACCCAGGTAACGGCCTTTACGGGTGGTAAGACCACCCAGATTCACCAGTATCAGGTGACGGATGGTAACTGGCAGAGTCAGTGGGATAATTTCGCCCGCTTTGGCTTTGATGCTGACCATTTGGTTCATCAGGCTATCCTCAAAGGCGACAAATACTATGAAGCCCTTGGACTTATCCTGAAGGTTTACGAACTCTCTCAGCTTTCTGCTCTCTTTGGTGATATTCCCTATAAGGAGGCCTATCAGCAGGCTGCTAACACGACGCCCGTTTTTGATTCCCAGGCAGAACTTGTCGACGAATTTGTGGCTGACCTTGACAGCGCTGCCGTTATTCTTGCCCGCCGTCCTACGATCTCAAAGACGGGACTGGACAAGGTGTATAATGACAATTACGCTGGCTGGATCAAGTTCGCTAATTCGCTTAAAATGCGCATCCTCTGCCGTATGTCGGGTGCCGATGACGCATATTGGGCCCGGATTCAGGCAATGGTTGATGACCCTGCTAAGAATCCGGTCTTCAGCAGCAATAGTGATAATGCCGCCGTTCCGTTCCAGGGACAGGATCCCTATCGTTCCTATTGGGGTCAGAACAGCACGACCGAAAGTGTGTTCACTAGCCACCGTATTTGTGAAACCGTCATCAATATGATGGTTGAATTCAATGACGCTGGCAATGCTACTTTCGAAGATCCCCGTCTTCCGATTTATGCGGTTCAGAAAAAGAATCTCTGGAAGGGTAGCCGTGGTGGCGTGAGCACCGACGACTTCAAGAAATATGATGACGGCGCTGCTGTTCCTAACTTCGCCATCCTATCCTCTACGATTGTTCCGGCTTTCCTGATGGACTATTCGGAGGTACTCTTCATCCTTGCCGAAGGTGTGGAAAAGGATAAACTCAATGTCCCCGGTCAGACGGCCAAGAGCCTTTACGAGGCTGGCGTCGAAGCTAGCATCGCCAAGTGGGCTGAAATTGGCAAAAAGGCCGACAAGCCTGTTATCGTACGCAACTCTGACATTCGGACCCTGCTGACTAGCTCCCTTGCTTCCTACGACAAGGCTAAGGCAGGTGGCGACGAGAGCATTTTCGGCAGTGCCGAAGAACTTATCGCCTGCCAGAAGTACCTCTCGCTATTCTTCTGCGGATATGAGGTCTTCAACGAGTGGAGAAGAACTGAGTATCCTCAGTTTACGCCTGCTTCCGGTACTGTGGCTAACGAGTATGAGGTTCCTACCCGTTTCGGTTATCCCAACTACACGGTGGCTTCCAACCGGGCCAATGTCCTGAAGGCGCTCGATCGTATGGGCGGCGCCAACAACATGCATACGCCTCTGGATTGGTCTTATGTGAAGAAGGCGGGTTCTCACCGCAATCCCTATGTTATGCCTGCCTCTAACTAAAACGCATTGAACGATGAAAAAGATTTTTTACATAACTGCTCTGCTTTCATCCGCTCTCTTTGTCCTTGCTTCCTGCCAGAAGAAGGAGAGTGAATATGTCATCAGCGGAGATCCTTATTTCAAAGCAGAGGTCATTGCGTACGAAAGTAGTACAACCGGTGAAAAGCTGGCTGATTTGGAAGAAGATGTCCAGTTCCAGCTCGAGCAGAGTTCGGATGCTTATTCGGCATCGGCCAATGCTGCTTCCCACGTTCGTATGGCTACTCGTTTCAAGGTGGCTTCCAACCTTCGTTGGAAGGTGGTTCCCGCCGGTGAAGCTTATGATTGGATCCATCCTTTCCCCGAGAGCGGCGAAAAGGAGGGTGTCTTCTTCTTCAAGAGCGATCGTAATATCAGCTCTGAATCCACCCGTGAGGCCTACTTTAATGTGCTTGTGGACAAGGGCGCCGGTTACGTTCCCCTGGAAGGCATGATTACCGTAACGCAGGCTGCCAGCGCTCCGTTCCTCGAGATGAGCGCTGCCAAGTTTAACCTTAATGCAACCTCCTCTACGGTGAAGCTTGCTATCCTCTCCAATGTGGACTGGAGCTATACGCTTGAACCCATGGCCGACTATGGCACCGCAGATGTTGAATGGATTACGGACAAGACGGGCCATGAGGTCTCCGATCAGATTGATACGCTGAACCTGAAAGTGGCTGCTAATAACTCCGGTATCCGTGGTGCCAATATCGTCCTCAAGTACACCTTGGGCGAGACGGCAAAACAGGACGTGATTCCCATTACCCAGTATCCTGCGAACGAGGTGGAGCTGGAGGGCTTCCCTGTTCGTTGGGTGGTCCAGAATGCGGCTAATACATATTCTGCTACATGGCCTGCCAGTGGTTATATCGCCCCGGTCTCGGGTGCCGGCTATATCCAGTTCAACAATGAATGTGGAAAGGCGGCCGATGTTAACGGCAAGGTCCTCCTTGACTTTGATAAGACAACGCCTCGCGCTACTGGTGTATGGCCCGGCGACTATTGCGAATTCGTTGCTAGCAGCCCTGTTTCTGCGGGAACCATCGCCAAACTCGCCTTTACTACCCGTGTGTCCGGAACTGGTCACAAGTACTGGAGATTGGAGTATCGTGACGGCGACAATTGGAAGATTGCGGGTACGGCGCTTACCGACGAGGGCGTAAATGGTCCCGATGGCAATCCCGTCGTTTATACCCACGCCATGGAAGCCGACGGCGCTACCAACATTGACGTGAACGCAGTTGTTAAGTACGAGCAGAATACTGACCAGGTGGAGTTCCGCTTCATCTGCGCTGCCAACTGGCAGGCTAATGGCAAGGGCGCTCTTGCTGCCCCCAACGGTGGTACCTGGCGTATCTGTGTCGGCCCGAAGAATGCCGATTTCGATCCTTCCGACGAACATAACCCTGTGATTTCTATCGTTGCGGCCGGCCCGGAGAATCTTACCCGTGCCAATTTGAATGTGTCGGCTTCTTATCTTTCCTTTGAAGGACAGAATCCTGCCACGAAGACCGTGAAGGTGGAATCTGATCAGGACTTTACCATCACGCCCGACAAGGATTGGATTCATGTTGATAAGACCTACGGTGAAGCAGGTACCGAGGATTTCTCCTTCACGGTTACTGTAGATCCGAGCACCCTTTCCGAGAATCGTGAGGGAACTGTCCTTGTGAAAGCCGGTATTACCCGTAAGGAGATTGCCATTATCCAGGGTGCGGCTGGTCAGCAGCTGGATCCGTTTATCGCGGTTGTTTCCGGTAGCAAGGCAAGCGTTAAGAGTTCTGCTGGCTCCGTAGTCGTAAGCGTTATGGCCAATACGGAGGTTTCCGTTGAGGCTGATGATTGGATTACTGTGAAGGACGCCAATACCAAGGCTATGGTGGAGACCAAGGAGTATCTTGTGGAGTATTCTGAAAATGAAGGTGTGCAGGAGCGTGTCGGAAAGGTTCGTTTCTATAACGCCGAGAAGAATCTGGAAGCTGTGTTTTCTTTGACGCAGGAGAAATCTTCCAGAGTGGAATTCCCTGTTACCTGGAGTTTCAAGGAGCCCGGTGATGATTGGAAAGAAGGTGTGGACTGGAAATGCCAGAATCCGACGGGCTCTTATGTGTACTCTGATACGCACGACGGCAAGATGTCCGTTGTCCGTTTCGGCGGTACGCCTATGAGCAGTGGCTCGGAGGTGAAACCGACCTACAAGACCGACACTCCGCTTGGTACTCGTCTGCTCCACTATGGTATGTACAAGGATGATTATTGGCTTTTCGAAGTGGAGAACGTGAAGAATCCTGCGGGTACTTATACCATCGGCTATGGCTGCTGCTCTTCCGCAGCTGGCCCGAAATTCTTCGCCCTAGAGTATTCCCTGGATGGCGGAGAAACCTGGACGGGTATCAACACCAAGACCGAGAGCATCTCGCTTAAGAGTGGTTCTGGCGCTCGTGATGTGACTTATACCTTCGCAATTTCCCCGACTTCCAACAAGGCTAATGAGGTTTGCGTTGTTACTGAGTCTTTCCACCTGGAAGCCATGACCAAGATGACCAAACTCATGATCCGCGCCCGTGTGGCTGATACCATGAAGTTGGATAAATCTGCCGAGATGACCAGCCCGACACATGCTGGAACCAACCGCATTGGTAACAAGGCTGAGATTCAGTTTGTGGCTGATTAATCGTAACGATTTCTAAACATAGCGTAAAAGATAAATCGCTGATATATAGTATTTTATGCATTTTCCTCTCGCCGATTATGACGAGAGGAATTTGTTTAATACGCAGATAATCAGCGATTTAGCGAAAACGGTCTCGTGGAGAGGAATGAACACGCATCCCGAAGGCCTGCTCAGGCGTCTGAATGCGCGTCTCTTACCTCCTGGACGCTCTTGACAAATTCAATATTTTTTCCTATCTTTGTGTGTTTATAAGGAACAGAAAAAGAAATGGAAAATAACGAAGAGAAAGATATGATGGAGGAAGTCGGCGTAACCGGCTACACCGAGCAGGTAGAGATAGACCACGAGATGCGTACGGCCTACATCGACTATTCCATGTCGGTGATTGTGTCCCGTGCCCTCCCGGACGTGCGCGACGGCCTCAAGCCCGTCCAGCGCCGCGTTCTTTTCGGCATGGACAACATGGGCCTCAGCTACAGCGGCCAAACCAAGAAGAGCGCCCGTATCGTGGGTGAAGTCATGGGTAAGTTCCACCCGCACGGCGACTCCAGCGTGTACGACGCCATGGTCCGCCTGGGACAGGAGTGGAACCAGCGTTATCCCATGGTCAAGGGCCAGGGTAACTTCGGTTCCGTGGACGGTGACTCTCCCGCTGCCATGCGTTACACCGAGGCCAAGCTCATGAAGATGGCCGAGGATGTGTTGGGAGACATGGACAAGAACACCGTGGACATGGTCCTGAACTTCGACGACACCCTCGAGGAACCCACCGTGCTCCCCACCAAGGCTCCGCTGCTCCTGCTCAACGGCGCTTCCGGTATCGCCGTAGGTATGGCCACCAACATGGCTCCCCATAATCTGGGAGAGTGCTGCGACGCCATCTGCGCCTACATCGACAACCCGGAGATCACCACCGATGAGCTCATGCAGTACATCAAGGGCCCGGACTTCCCTACGGGAGGTCTGGTGATGGGCAAGGCCGGCATCAGGGAAGCCTACGAGACCGGCCGTGGCCGCGTGGTGGTCCGTTCCAAGACGGAAATCGAGGTGGACGAGCATGGCCGTGAGACCATCGTCGTCACCGAAATCCCGTACATGGTGAACAAACGCGAAATGATTGAAAAGATTGCCCAGCTGGCCGACGAAAAGAAGGTCGAGGGCATCTCCTATATCAACGACGAAAGCTCCCGCGGAGAGACCCGCGTGGTCATCCGCCTCAAGCAGGGCACCAACTCCGGCGTTGTCCTGAACATGCTGTTCAAGTACAGCCCCCTGCAGAGCAGTTTCTCCTTCAACAACGTGGCCCTGGTGAAGGGACGTCCCCGTACCCTGAGCCTCAAGGAAATCATCGGCCAGTTCGTGGACTTCCGCCACGAGGTCGTCGTCCGCCGCACCCAGTTTGAACTGGACAAGGCCCAGAAGCGCGCCCACATCCTGGAAGGTCTGCTGAAGGCCATGGACATCATCGACGAGATTGTCCACATCATCCGCTACGAGACCAAGAGCATCGATGAGGCCAAGGCCATGCTCATGGAACGCTACCAGTTCACCGAGCCGCAGGCCGCCGCCATCGTCGAGATGCGTCTGCGTCAGCTCGTCGGCTTGGAGCGCGAGAAACTCCAGAACGAGTTCGACGAACTCATGAAGTTCATCGCCCGCTGCAACGAAATCCTCGGTTCCGTGGAAGAGCAGTTCAAGGTGGTCAAGGAAGAGACCATGGACCTGAAGGAGCGCTACGGAGATCCCCGCCGCACGGAGATCACCCTTGCCGATGACGAATTCAACCCCGAAGACTTCTATGCCGATGAAGACCAGGTCATTACCATTTCCCACCTGGGCTACATCAAGCGCACCCCGCTCACTGAATTCCGCACCCAGAACCGCGGCGGCGTGGGCATGAAGGGCAGCGCCACCCGCGACGAGGACTTCATCGAGCACATCTACATCGCCAACACCCACAGTACGCTGCTGCTGTTCACCCAGAAGGGCCGCTGCTACTGGCTCAAGGTATATGAGATTCCGGAAGGCAACCGCAACTCCAAGGGCCGCGCCATCCAGAACATCCTGATGATTGAACCCGACGACGCCGTGCGCGCATACGTGAACGTGCGCACCCTCAAGGACGAAGAGTTCATCAACAACAACTACATCATGATGGTCACCCGCAAGGGCGTCGTGAAGAAGACCACCCTCGAGGCCTATTCCCGTCCTCGCACCAACGGCGTGAACGCCATCAACATCCGCGAGGACGACGAACTGCTGGAGGCCATCCTCACCAACGGCAACTGCAACATCATGATTGCCGCCAACGGAGGCCGCTGTGTCCGCTTCGACGAATCCGAGGCCAGACCGCTCGGCCGAACCTCCACCGGTGTCCGTGGCATCAATCTTGATGAAGGGGATAACGTGGTGGGCGTCGTCTGCCAGGATCCCGCAGCCGAAGACGCCGCCAAACATCAGGTGCTTGCTGTCTCCGAGAACGGTTTCGGCAAGCGCTCGGAAGTAGATGATTACCGTCAGACTTCCCGTGGCGCCAAGGGTGTCAAGACCTTGAATATTACTGAAAAGACCGGTAAGTTGGTAGCGATAAAAAATGTAACCGATGAGGACGACCTCATGATTATCTGCCGCTCCGGTATGACCATCCGAATGCCTGTCGACACCATCCGTGTTGCCGGACGTGCTACTCAGGGCGTGAAGCTCATCAATATCCGTGAAGGGGACTCCATTGCCGCCATCTCCGTAGTTGCCCACAGCGACGAGGAAGAGAGCCAGGCAGCGGAAGGAACCGCAGTTGAGGAATAATCAAAACACTTAATAGTATGAAAAAAATTATTTTCGCACTTGCACTGGTCTGCTCCCTGCAGCTGGCCTATGCACAGAAACCCGATGCCGAAATACAGAAGGCTGTGGATAAAGCTCTTGCAGCTTCCCAGGATGCCAAGAAGGGTGCCAAGCCCGCTACCTGGGTGAAACTCGCCGAGGCCTACATGAAGGCCTACGCCAACCCTACCGCCAACATCACCCCCGGTATCGACAAGAACACCTTCGGCATGATGAACAAGGAGAAACCCGTCAGCGTTTCTTCCGTCGAACTCGGTGACCAGACCTTCGAGAAGTGGGAGCTTTCCCACGTGGACGTTTACTTCAACGCCTCCGGTGTACTCACCGTCGTCGATATTACCAAGCCTTCCGTGGAAGGTGACATCCTGGGCGAGGCTGCCAAGGCCTATGCCAAGGCTTTCGAACTGGGTGCCAAGGACAAGGACATCGCTCCCAAGATGAAGGAGATTGCCGAGGCCTACTACAACGACGGCTTCACCGCCTACCAGCTGGGCAACATGGCCAAGGCCAGCGATTGCTTCAAGGGTGCTTTCGAGGTTTCCTGCACCGCCCCCAGCACCGAGGTCAACAACGACGCCGCCTACAATGCCGCTTTCACCGCCATGCAGGTGAAGGACTACGACCGCGCCAACGCTTACTATACCAAGTGCGTGGAGAACGGCTTCTTCTCCGACGGTAACGTGTATGCCAACCTGTCCGAGTGCGCTCTCGCCCAGGCCGACACGGTTTCCGCCAAGAATTACCTGGCCACCGGCCTCACCGCCTATCCCGACAATGCCGCCATCCTGACCAACCTCATCAACCTGTACCTGCAGACCAACGAGGATCCCGCCAAGATTGTGGAACTCCTGGACGAGGCCAAGAAGGCTATGCCCGACAATCCTTCCCTCTACTATGTGGAAGGTAACATCTACACCGGCATCAAGGATTACGAGAAGGCTATCGCCGCTTATGACAAGGGCTTGGAAATCAACGATAAGTACGACATGTGCTACTATGGCAAAGCCAATGTGGCCCTGAAGAAAGGCGAAGACCTGGTTGACCAGATGAACGCCCTCGACGTACGCGAATGGAAGAAATACGACGAACTGGCCGCCCAGCTCACCGAGGTTTACGCCAGCGCCATCGAGCCCTTCGAGAAGTGCTACGAGGTAAGTGAGATCCCCGAGGTGAAGGCTGCCGCCGCCGACTTCCTCAAGCGCCTGAACTTCCAGCTCCGTAACACGGATCCCAAATACCAGGAAGCTTACGAAAAGTGGAACGCCATCGTGGGCGCCACCGAGTAATCCTCTCCCGGAAAGTATTTTATAGGGGGCAACCTTTCGGTTGCTCCCTTTTTTATTGTATCTTTGCGTCCGTATGAAGAAAACGGTCACGCTCGAAGCCATCGACCCCATCGAAATCTATGGGGTGGGCAATAAAATCCTTACCGAATTCTGCTCCTACTTTCCGCATCTGAAAGTGGTGGCCCGCGGCAATGAACTCATCCTGGACGGCCGCGAAAGCGACATTGCAGAGTTCAATATCCGCTTTGCGGAACTGGTGGACCGCCGCCACCGGAAGATGAACCTCACGGTCTATGACGTGGAGGACATCTTCTCCGGCAGCGATACCCAGTCCCGTCCCACGGCGGATGCCGTCATCGTGCACGGAACCGACGGAAAGCCCATCCGCGCGCGGAACAAGACGCAGCAGGACCTCGTATCGGCCTACTTCGAGAACGACCTCATCTTTGCCGTGGGGCCCGCCGGAACGGGCAAGACCTATATGGCCATCGCCCTGGCGGTCCGTGCGCTGAAGAACCGCGAGATCAAGCGCATCATCCTCACCCGTCCCGCCGTGGAGGCGGGGGAGCGCCTGGGCTTCCTGCCCGGCGACCTCAAGGATAAGCTGGACCCGTATCTGCAGCCCTTGTACGATGCCCTGGCCGATATGATTCCCTCCCGCCGCCTGCAGGAATTCATGGCGGACGGAACCATCCAGATTGCTCCGCTTGCGTATATGCGCGGCCGCACCCTGGACAAGGCCTGCGTCATTCTGGACGAGGCCCAGAACACCAACCTGGGACAGCTGAAGATGTTTCTCACCCGTATGGGCGTGAATGCGAAGTTTATCGTTACCGGCGACGCCACGCAGATCGACCTTCCGCGCAGGGAGGACAGCGGCCTGCTTGTCGGCATCCAGCTGCTGGAGGATATCAAGGGCGTAGCCACCATCCGTTTCCGTACGGAAGACATTGTGCGTCATCCTCTTGTTACAAAAATCGTCCGGGCCTTTGACAAGCAATAAAAAAAACGTATTTTTGTGGATTAAGGAGGATTAAGGAATGAAAAAGACCCTCATCATACTGGCCCTTTGTGCGCTAACCCTGGTGAGCAGCTGCGACTTCGTGCGCACGCTGGCCGGGCGCCCCACGTCAGCCCAGTTGGAACAGATCCGTCTGCAGAAGATACAGGCGGAGGAAGCCCGTCATCAGGCCGTGCTGGATTCCATGGCCCAGGCCGAGAAGGCCCTGGCCGAGGCGCTCGCCGCCCGTGAACAGGAACTGCTGGACTCCCTGACGCAGGCCAAGGGTACTGTCCTCAATCCGTCCAGGCTGGGTGGCCTTTACACCACCAAGCTGGATACCAAGTACTGCATCGTGGTCGGTGCCTTCCGCAACCGCAGTAACGCGGAACGGAAGCTCGCCCAGTGCAACGAGGCCGGTTACACGGCCACCATTGTGAGTTTCAGGAACGGACTTCTGGCTGTTTCCGTCTGCCCGTCCGACAATCTGGAACAAACCCTCAAAACCCTGAAACAGCTGCGCGGAACAGATGTCTGTCCGCAGGACGGCTGGATTCTGATGAATCTGTAAGCGATGAAACGAAGCCTGTTTGCCCTCTTGGTCGCCACTTTCTTTGCGACCGGGTTGCAAGCCCAATTCCGGACATCCCTTGAAGACCTGGACGATTCCGAGACCGTCCGGGCCTTGAAAGAGCATGTCGCCACTTTGTCGGCCGCCCAGATGGAGGGCCGGAAGGCCGGCAGCGAGGGGGAACGGATGGCTGCGCAGTACCTGGAGGAGAAGTTCGGGGAAATCGGCCTGGATGTTCTTCCTTCCGGCAGCACGTTCACTGTTACGGAGCCCGACAGCCTCACTTCCCGCAACGTCGTGGGATTCCTTCAGGGCTGGGATAAGGAACTGAACGGGCGGTATATCGTCATCGGCGCGCGCATGGACAACCTGGGTATGGATACCTATATGCAGGACGGCGAGCGCGTGAACCGCATTTACTTCGGCGCCAACGGCAATGCTTCCGGCATGGCGCTCATGCTGGAGCTGGCACGCCGGCTCTCCCTGTCCCGTTCCCTGCTTCGCCGCAGCGTCCTTTTCGTGGGATTCGGCGCCTCGGAGCGGACCTTCGCCGGCTCCTGGTATTTCCTGAACCGCACTTTCGCGAAGGACGTGGACAAGATAGACGCCATGGTGAACCTGGACATGCTGGGTACGGCGAAAATCGGCGGTCTGCTGGCCTACACGGCTGCCAACGAGGACCTGAATACCCTCATCGGCACCATGCAGGGAGAACTGCTTCCCATACAGGCCCGGCTGGTGAACGAGGCCCCCTATCCCGGGGACCAGGTGGCTTTTTATGACAGACAGATTCCTTCCGTGCTGTTTACCAGCGGCCGGTATCCCGAACACGGGACCGCCCGCGACACTTTCGGAATCATTGATTTCGAGGGCATGGAGAAGGAATTGGAATATATCTACAGCTATGTGCAGAAGCTGGCCAACGGCGCGCGTCCGCTGTTCCGCAACAGCGATGCCTCCCGTGGCGAGGCCCCCAAGGTGGGTGTCTATGCCTACAGCGACGTGGACGTAAAGCCGGTCTTCCTGAATTCACAGGACCCCCGCATTTTCATGGAACGCTGGGTGTATCCTTATCTGAAGTATCCTAAATATGCTTCCGAGAATGGTATCCAGGGCCGTGTGCTGGTGGAGTTCGTCGTGGATGAGAAGGGACAGGTGGGGGATGTACGCATCGTACGCGGCGTTCACCAGAGCCTCGACGAGGAAGCCCTGCGCGTTGTAGCTGCGTCCCCGAAGTGGCGTCCCGGCCGTCATCACGGAAAGAAGGTCAAGGTTGCCGTCACCGTGAGCGTGGAGTTCCGTCTGGACAAGGAAAAAGGTAAATTTGGAATTAACGGAGTTAAAGTACAATAATGGATTATAATTTTGTAGAGATCGAGAAAAAGTGGCAGCAGTGGTGGGCCCAGAACAAGACGTATAAGGCAGAGGTTGATGAGACCAAGCCCAAGTATTATGTGCTGGATATGTTTCCGTACCCCAGTGGTGCGGGTTTGCACGTGGGCCATCCGCTGGGCTACATCGCCAGTGATATTTTTGCACGTTACAAGCGCCTGAAGGGATTCAATGTCCTGCATCCGATGGGATACGACGCCTTCGGCCTTCCCGCCGAGCAGTACGCCATCCAGACCGGCCAGCATCCGGAAAAGACCACCCACGACAATGTGGCCCGTTACCGTCAGCAGCTGGACCGCATCGGCTTCTCCTTCGACTGGGACCGTGAATTCCGCACCAGCGACCCCGAGTACTACAAATGGACCCAGTGGGCCTTCCTCAAGATGTTCGGCAGCTGGTACAACAACGACCTCCAGAAAGCCTGCCCCATCGAGGACCTGGTAGCCGCCTTTGAGAAAGGTGGTTCCGCCGCCGTGAACGCAGCCTGCAGCGAGGGCGACGCCTTCACCGCTGCCGATTGGAAAGCCTTCTCCGAGAAGGAAAAGGCCGATACGCTCATGCGTTACCGCATAGCCTACCAGGGAGAAAGCACCGTGAACTGGTGCCCGGCCCTGGGTACCGTCCTGGCTAACGACGAGGTGAAGGACGGCTACAGCGAGCGTGGCGGTCACCCCGTATTCCAGAAGAAGATGACGCAGTGGCAGCTACGCGTGAGCGCTTATGCCGCCCGTCTGCTGGATGGGCTAGACCGTCTGGACTGGACGGATTCCCTGAAAGAGATGCAGCGCAACTGGATTGGCCGCAGCCAGGGAGCCGAGATGGTCTTCAAGGTGGAATGCGACGGCGTCCAGCACGACGTAACCATTTTCACCACCCGTGCCGATACGGTCTTCGGCGTTACCTTCATGGTGCTGGCCCCCGAGAGCGAATGGGTGGAGAAACTCACCTCCGCTTCCCAGAAAGAGGCCGTACAGGCCTACCTGGACCAGGTAAAGAAAAAGACGGAGCGCGAAAGAATGGCCGGCAAGGCCGTTACGGGCGTGTTCTCCGGTTCCTACGGCATCAATCCGCTCACCGGTGAGAAAGTTCCGGTATGGATTGCAGAATATGTGCTGGCCGGTTACGGTACCGGCGCCATCATGGCTGTGCCTGCACACGACAGCCGTGACTACGCCTTCGCCAAGAAATTCGGCCTGCCCATCATCCCGCTCATCGAGGGGGCCGATGTCTCCGAGCAGAGCCTGGATGCCAAGGAAGGCATCATGTGCAACAGCGGTTTCCTGAACGGTCTCACCGTGAAGGAGGCCATTCCCGCCGCCATCGACTATGTGGAGAAGCACGGTATCGGCCACCGCAAGGTGAACTTCCGCATCCGCGACGCCATTTTCTCCCGCCAGCGCTACTGGGGAGAACCTTTCCCCATCTATTACAAGGACGGCATCGCTACGCCCGTTCCTTTCGAGGAGCTGCCGCTTACCCTGCCGGAGATTGACCAGTACAAACCCACCGAGGACGGTCAGCCGCCGCTTGCCCGCGCCAAGGACTGGACATATAACGGTTATCCGCTGGAGACCAGCACTATGCCAGGTTTCGCCGGTTCCAGCGCCTACTATCTGCGTTACATGGATCCCCACAACGGCGAAGCCCTCGTGAGCCGCAAGGCCGACGAATACTGGCGCAACGTGGACCTGTACGTGGGCGGTACCGAACACGCTACCGGCCACCTTATCTACAGCCGTTTCTGGAACAAGTTCCTCTTCGACCTCGGTTACGTGGCGGAGGACGAGCCTTTCTGCAAGCTCATCAACCAGGGCATGATCCAGGGCCGTTCCAACTTCGTATATATGATTCCCGGCACCAACAAGTTCGTCTCCCTGGGCCTGAAGGACCAGTACGAGACCATTCCGGTGCACGTGGACGTGAATATCGTTTACAATGACAAGCTGGACCTGGATGCCTTCCGCGCCTGGCGTCCGGATTACAAGGATGCGGAGTTCATCCTGGAGAACGGGGAATACATCTGCGGCTGGGCCATTGAGAAGATGTCCAAGAGCATGTACAACGTGGTGAATCCGGACAAGATTTGCGACACGTACGGTGCCGACACGCTCCGCCTCTATGAAATGTTCCTGGGCCCCATCGAGCAGGCCAAGCCCTGGGATACCAAGGGTATCGACGGCGTAAACCGTTTCCTCAAGAGACTGTGGCGCCTGTTCTGGGACCGCGAGAAGTGGCTGGTCACGGACGAGGAACCCACCCGGGAGGAGCTTAAGGCTCTGCACAAACTGATCGGCAAGGAGCAGGAGGATATTGAGAATTTCTCCTACAATACTACGATATCGGCCTTCATGATTGCGCTCAACGAGCTGGGCAACTGCTCCAAGCGCGCCATTCTGGAGCCGCTCACCATCCTGCTGAGCCCGTTCGCCCCGCACATCGCGGAGGAACTGTGGCATCAGCTGGGTCACGAGGATTCCGTGGTTTACGCCGCTTTCCCGGAGTACAAGGCGGAGTTTACGGTGGACAATTCCGTGAACTATCCGGTTTCCTTCAACGGAAAGACGCGCTTCTTCCTGGATGCGCCTGCATCGGCCACCCCGGCCGAGGTGGAGGCCCTCGTGCGCGCGCATGAAAAGACGCCCCAGTATGTGGGTGAGCTTTCCATTGCCAAGGTGATCGTGGTCCCCGGTCGCATTGTCAATGTCGTTCTAAAAAAATAATCTATGCCTAAACTTCAAAAAAGTGCATTCACGGTTGTCAAGGAGTGGCTTCTGGTCACCCTGGGCATCCTGCTGTATGTGACGGGTTGGTCGCTGTTCCTCATTCCCAACAACCTGGTGGGTGGCGGCGTGTCCGGTATCTCGTCCATGGTGCAGTATGCCACCAACGGTGCCATCCAGATGGGTTACACCTATTTTGTCCTCAATGCGGTGCTCATTATTGCAGCTATCGTCATCCTGGGCATGGGATTCGGCGCCAAGACCCTGTATGCCATCGTTCTGGCGTCCGTGGCGCTGCGCTTCCTGCCGGGGCTCATCCCGGTAGAGATTGTCAAGCACCTGGCGCTGGACAACGGCAAACTGCTGTCCGTCCTGATGGGCGGCCTCATGGCCGGTATCGGCATAGGCATGAGCATTTCCAACGGTGGTTCCACCGGCGGGACGGATATCATCGCGCTTATCTACACCAAGTACCACAACGTCTCTCCGGGCAAGGTAATCCTGTTCCTGGACTTCGTGATCATTCTGTCTTCCATGATTGTCCCCTCTTACGTGGCCGATATCGACCCCGTCACCGGACAGGCTATCGTGGATGCGCAGGGAAAGGCGGTCACGCACCTGATGCCCATCTATGACAAGATTACGACCGTCCTTTACGGCCTCATCCTTGTCACAGTGAACAGCTACGTGCTGGATATGTACATCTCCGGTTCCCAGCAGAGCGTCCAGCTGTTTATCCTTTCCCGTGAGTACGACAAGATTGCGGATTCCATCACGCAGGACCTGCACCGCGGCGTCACCGTGCTGGAAGGAAAGGGCTGGTACACCAAGAAGGACATGAAGGTCCTGATGGTCCTTACCCGCAAAACCGACTTAAACTTACTGCTTCGTTATATCAAGCAAATCGATCCGCACGCCTTCCTCTCCGTGAGTTCGGTGAACGGCGTGTACGGAAAGGGCTTCGATACAATTAAAAAGTAAGCTCTCTGACATAAAGGGGTAGGTTGAGCTGCAGATACAACTTCTTCCTTTACCCCATGATCCACCACTACTTATTGATACTGTGCCTTTGTGCTGCAGTAGCGACCTCCGTGGGCGTAATTAGACATAATCGTTCACAAAAAAAAGCCTCCGCCGGGGATACCTACAACCCGGCGGAAAACATTCCCTCTCCTTACGAGAGTGCCCCTGTCGATCAGTTTTTATATGACAGGTGCTGTAGGTTCATGACGGAGCGCCGCCCCTTTCTGGTAGAGACCTTTTCCCTCCAGGATCTGGCGAATGCAGTCTATACAAACAAGGTGTATCTTAGCAAAACCATTAATCGCTATTCCGGGAAGAACTTCCGGCAGTACGTGAATTACTATCGCGTAATGTACGCCATGGAGCTCTACAGAGAGAATATGGGTCTGCGGATTTCGGAACTCACCCAGCTGTCCGGTTTCCGCTCGACGACAGTTTTTCTTCGGAGTTTTAAATTTGTGATGGGTGAGCAGCCAAGCCATTGGTGCTCGCGTGTCCGAAAAAAGTACGGCAGAAAACGTTAATCCCCGCTGTGGTGAGACCTACCCCTGAATCCCCTTCCAACTGTCTGGAATAGGGGCTGTTACATCCACCTCGGTCTTTTTGACGGGGTGGATGAACTGTATATGGCGGGCCATCAGGGAGATGCCGCCGTCGGGGTTGGAGCGACGGGCTCCGTACTTGAGGTCTCCCTTGATGGGGCAGCCCATGTGGGCGAGCTGGCAGCGGATCTGGTGATGGCGGCCGGTGTACAGTTCGACCTCCAGGAGGAAGTAACGCTCCGTGGTCTGGATAAGGGTGTACTTGAGTCGGGATTCCTTCCCGTTTTTGGCCACGTAGGACTTGTTCTGGCTTTCGTTCCTTACCAGGAAGTCCGTGAGGGTGTCGCTCTCCTTCGGAGGCTTGTTGGCGACGAGGGCCCAGTAGGTCTTGTGGAGTTCACCCTTGCGAAGCATCTCGTTCAGCCGTTCCAGGGCTTTGGAAGTTTTGGCGAAGACACATACGCCGCTGACCGGCCTGTCCAGACGGTGGGGAACACCCATGAACACCTGCCCGGGCTTGCCGTCCCGCTGCGCAATGAAGGCTTTCAGCGTCTCTGAAAGCGGTTCGTCACCGGTCTTGTCTCCCTGCACAATTTCGCCCGTACGCTTGTTGAAAATGAGTAGGTGATTGTCTTCGTAGAGAATTCTGTCATTAATATCCCGGTATTCTTCCGGGCTCATTTCCCTGTAATTACCCATAGTTCAGCAAATATAGCAAAAAAGCAGAGCTTTGCGCTCTGCTTTTGTCTGGATGACTGGACTTGAACCAGCGACCTCCTGGTCCCTAACCAGGTGCGCTACCAACTGCGCTACATCCAGAATTTTGGATTGCAAAGATACGTCTTTTTTAAGAAATAGCAAATAAAATTTTAATAATTTTTTAAGAAAAGAGATGCCCGGTCGGGGCCGGTCATGACGAGGGGCCGGGCATGACGAGAGGCTATTCCGAGTAGTAGGCGGGGGCGAGGGGACGGCAGTTGTACTGGGAGGCCATGGACTGGCCGTAGGCGCCCGCGCTGCGGATGGCGAGAAGGTCGCCGCGGTGGCATTCGTTCAGGAAGACGTCTTTGCCGAAGACGTCGGAACTCTCGCAGCAGGGACCTACCACGTCGTAGGCGGTTTTGGGGCCGTCACTGGAAAGATTCTCGATGCGGTGCATGGAATGGTACATGGCCGGCCGGACGAGGTCGTTCATGCCGGCGTCCACAATGGCGAAACGCTTGGCCATGCCTTCCTTCACGAATAATACACGCGTGATGAGCGAGCCGCAGGGCGCGATGATGGCACGGCCCAGCTCGAAATGGACGGGCTTGTCGCCCAGCAGCCCGCGTTTATACGTATTGAAATAGGACGCAAAGTCGGCCTTGGGAAGGCTGTTCGGGTGGCCGTACTCGATACCCAGGCCGCCGCCCACATTGATGTCCCCGACGGGGATGCCTTCGCTTTCCAGACGCTCGGTGAGCTCGTTGATGCGGCCACACAGCGCGGCAAAGTCGTGCAGGTCCAGGATTTGTGAGCCGATGTGAAAGTGCAGGCCGCAGAAGCGGATGTGGGGGAGGGAGAGTGCTTCGCGAGCCACGTCGTCCACCATGCCGTGATAGATGCCGAACTTGTTCTCGGCGAGGCCGGTGGTGATGCCGGCGAGGGTATGCGCGCCGATGTCCGGGTTCACGCGAAGGCTCACGGGGGCAACCACGCCCTTGGATTCGGCCAGGGCGTCGATGACGCGCAGCTCGGCTGCGGATTCTACGTTGAAGCGGCCGATGCCGGCTTCCAGACCCAGGAGGATTTCCCAATCGGCCTTTCCTACACCTGCGAAGACGATGTCCTTTGCGCGGAAGCCCGCGTCCAGCGCCGCCTGCACCTCGCCGCCGCTCACACAGTCGGCGCCGAAGCCGGCCGCGGCAATCTGCTGCAGCAGTTCGGGGTTATGGTTGGCTTTCACGGCATAGTGCACCTGCCACGTGGGCTGGTCTTTCAGCTGCGCCTGGATGGCGTCCAGCGTTTCCTTCAAGAGGGCTATGTCGTAGTAATAGAAGGGCGTTTGACGGCCTTCGAAACTAAGGATAGGGAATGAATGGGTCATGTCTAATTATCGGACCGCAAACATAATGAATTCTTTGCACAAATCCTACAATTTGCGCAAAACGCCCATTCGCAAAACGCGACAAACGCCTCTGCGTCATTGCCTTTCGCCATTGCTGACCATCGTCATGCCCGACCAAAAATGACCTGACGAATAAAGGGGGTCTGGTACTGGTAAGCCAGTTTGGTGAGGTCCCAGCCGGGTGTGGTGAGGAGGAGAGCGGCTTTCTTTCCGCGGGTGATGGAGCCGTAGTCGGAGGAGACACCCATGGCATAGGCGCTGTTGAGGGTGACGGCATTGAAGGCTTCTACCGGGGTAAGACGCATCTTGATGCAGCCCTGCGCCATCACGAAACGCATGTCTCCGCAGGGGGAAGAGCCCGGGTTGTAGTCGGAGGCAAGGGCGATGCCCAGCCCCGCCTGGATGAACTCTTTGGCCCGGCCGTAGGGAAGGCCCAGGAAGAAGGACGAGCCGGGCAGCATGGTGGGCATGGTCCAGGTCCCCTTCAAGGCTTCGATTTCTGCATCCGTCGTGCGCTCCAGGTGATCCACGGAGAGGGCCTGGTGCTTGACGCCCACTTGTACGCCGCCGCTCACCGCCAGTTCGTTGGCGTGGATCTTCGGGGTGAGCAGGTGCTGCGCAGCAGTCAGGATGCGGTCGGTGTCCTCCACCGTGAAGAAGCCCTCGTCGCAGAAGACATCCACGAAGTCGGCGTATTCCGCCGCCCGGGGAAGGAGGCCGATGACCTCCTGCACGTAAGCTTCGTGCGAGTAGCCCCGGCCGATGGCATGGGCGCCCAGGAAGGTGGATTTGACGGCCGCGGGGATGCTCTTTTTGATGCGGTCGATCACCCGCAGCATCTTCAGCTCGCCTTCGGGATTGAGTCCGTAGCCGCTTTTGATCTCAAGGGCGACGGTCCCTTTGTCCATCATCTCCTTAACGCGCACCATAGACTGGGCGAAGAGTTCGTCTTCCGAGGTGCGGTGCAGAAGGTCGGCCGAGTTGAGGATGCCGCCGCCGCGGGCTGCAATCTCCTCGTAGGACAGGCCGTTGATCTTGTCCAGGAACTCGCCGTCCCGGCTTCCGGCATAAACAACGTGCGTGTGGCTGTCGCAGAAGCCGGGCATGACCATGCCGCCCTGCGCGTCGATAGATTCTTCGCTTCGCTCAGAATGACAGAAGGGGGAATCAGAATGACAAGGGGGCATCGGCCCAAAGTCCATGATGCGCCCGTCCTCGATGGCGAGCCATGCGTTTTCCAGGACGCCCGTGCGGCCCTGCGCGGCGCCCTCCACCCGAAGGACACCCTCCGGCTGGATACCCACCAGCAGGCCGATATTATAGATAAGCTTCATTCCTGATAAATTCCATCGACTTCATAATATACGGATGCATGTACGTGTCGGTATCGATGAACGGCACCTCCTTGCGGTAATCCGTGAAGATGCGCTCCAGCGTGGGGGAGGATTTGAGCGGGCGTCGGAACTCCAGCGCCTGGGCTGCGTTGAACAGCTCGATGGCCAGTACGGTTTCCACGTTGTCCACGATCCTCACCAGTTTGGTGGCGCTGTTGGAGCCCATGGAGACATGGTCCTCCTGTCCCTGCGAGGAAGGAATGGAGTCGCAGGAGGCGGGCCAGCATAGCCCCTTGTTCTGGGATACGATGCTGGCTGCGGTGTACTGCGGAATCATGAAGCCGCTGTTGAGGCCGGGAGAGGCGACAAGGTACTTCGGCAGGCCGCGCAGACCGTCTATGAGCTGGAAGGTGCGGCGCTCGGAGATGCTGGCCAGTTCGCTCATCGCGATGGCCAGCGAGTCCATGGGAATGGCGATGGGCTCTCCGTGGAAGTTACCGGCCGATATGACCATGTCCTCGTCGGGGAAGATATTGGGGTTGTCCGTGGCGGAGTTGATTTCATTCTCGATGACGGACTTCACATAGGCGATGTTGTCCTTGACGGCACCGTGCACCTGCGGGATGCAGCGGAAGCTGTATGGATCCTGCACATGCACTTTGGGCCGATTGATGAGCTCGCTGCCCTCCAGGATCTCCATGAAGGCCTTTCCGGTGAGGATTTGTCCGGTATGGGGCCGAAGCAGGTGCGTGAGAGGGAGGAAGGGCTCGATGCGGCCGTCGTAGGCGTCCAGGGACATGGCGCCGATACGGTCGGCCCAGGCGCTCAGCCGCATGCTCTTGAGGATGCACCAGATGGCGTGGGCGCTCATGAACTGCGTGCCGTTCAGAAGGGCCAGGCCCTCCTTGGACTGCAGTTTGATGGGCTTCCATCCCAGTTCTTTCCAGACATCGGCCGAAGGGCGCACCCGTCCTTTGTATAGCACTTCACCCATGCCGATGATGGGAAGGGTGAGGTGTGCCAGGGGGGCAAGGTCTCCGGAGGCTCCCAGGGAACCCTGCTGATACACAACGGGCAACACGTCCTCGTTGAACATGTCGATGATGCGCTGCAGGGTGCACAGCTGGACGCCGGAATGGCCGTAGGAGAGAGACTGCGCCTTCAGGAGCAGCATCAGTTTCACGATCTCCGGGCGGACGGTATCACCGGCCCCGCAGGCATGGGACATGACCAGGTTGTGCTGGAGCTGGCTCAGGTCCTCCTTGGGGATGGTGACATTGTACAGGGAACCGAAACCGGTGGTGATGCCATAGACGGGACGGCCGATGTCTTCCATCTTCCGGTCCAGGTATTCGCGGCATTTCACGACGGCCTGCGTGGCCTCCTCCGACAGGACCAGTTTCTCCTTCCTGTCAAGGATTTCCTTCACTCTCTCCAGGGAGAGATGTTCACTGGATATACTGTGCATTAGTCTAAAGCGTTTTGAATCAAAGTATCGTCGGCATTGGTGGGAAGGGTGACCCTGAGGCCGGGGGTGCGGGCCATTTCGCGCTCGATGGCGAAGCGGGCGGCCTCGTTGCGGGCCCAGCTGCGTCGGGCGATGCCATTGTTCACGTCCCAGAAGAGCATCTCGCGGATGTGGCGGTCGCTGTCGGGCGAGCCGTCGATGACCATGCCGAAGCCGCCGTTGATGACTTCTCCCCAGCCTACGCCGCCGCCGTTGTGGATGGATACCCAGGTGGCGCCGCGGAAGCCGTCACCAATCACGTTCTGGACGGCCATGTCGGCGGTAAAGCGGCTGCCGTCATAGATGTTGGAAGTCTCGCGGAAGGGGGAGTCCGTGCCGGAGACGTCGTGATGGTCCCGGCCCAGCACGATGGGGGCCGATATTTCGCCTTTCCGGATGGCCTCGTTGAAGGCCAGGGCTATCTTGGTGCGGCCTTCACAGTCGGCGTAGAGGATACGGGCCTGCGAGCCCACCACCAGGTGGTTGCGGCCGGCTTCTTCTATCCAGTGGATATTGTCCCGCATCTGGCCGGCAATTTCTGCAGGGGAAGATGCCGCTATTTCGGAGAGTACCTTTACGGCTATTTCGTCGGTCTTCTGAAGGTCTTCGGGTTTTTCGCTCATGCAAACCCAGCGGAACGGTCCGAATCCGTAGTCGAAATACAGCGGACCCATGATGTCCTGCACGTAGGACGGGTAGCGGAAGCTGCCGTCGGGCTTGAGGATGTCGGCTCCTGCACGGGAGCTTTCCAGGAGGAAGGCGTTGCCGTAGTCGAAGAAGTACATCCCCTTTGCCGCAAGTTTGTTGATGGCGGCCACGTGTCTTCTGAGGGAGGCCTGCACGGCTTCCTTGAATGCGGCGGGGTCGTCGGCCATCATCTTCTTGCTCTCTTCGAGGCTGTAGCCCACGGGGTAGTAGCCTCCGGCCCAGGGGTTGTGGAGGGAGGTCTGGTCGCTGCCCAGGTCCACGTGGATGTCTTCCGCAGCCAGGCGTTCCCACAGGTCCACCACGTTGCCTACATACGCCAGGGAGACGGGTTTGCGGGCAGCCACGGCCTGCCGGATACGCGGAACGAGTTCATCCAGGCTGGTGTGCAGTTCATCCACCCAGCCCTGCTCGTAACGTTTTTGGGCCGCTTTGGGATTGATTTCCGCTGTGACGCTCACCACGCCGGCGATGTTGCCGGCTTTCGGCTGCGCGCCGCTCATGCCGCCCAGGCCCGCGGTTACAAAGAGTTTCCCGGCCGGACTTCCGCCCTGCTTGCGGGCTGCATTCATCACCGTAATGGTGGTTCCGTGCACGATGCCCTGCGGCCCTATATACATGTAGCTGCCGGCGGTCATCTGCCCGTACTGGCTCACGCCCAGGGCGTTGAAACGCTCCCAGTCGTCGGGTTTGGAGTAGTTGGGGATGACCATGCCGTTGGTCACGATCACGCGCGGGGCGTCCTTGTGGCTGGGGAAGAGGCCCAGCGGATGCCCGGAATACATGACCAGCGTCTGTTCGTCCGTCATGGTGGCCAGATATTGCATGGTGAGCCGGTACTGGGCCCAGTTCTGGAAGATGGCTCCGTTTCCGCCGTAGATGATGAGCTCGTGCGGATGCTGGGCCACCCTCTCGTCCAGGTTGTTCTGGATCATGGCCATGATGGCGGCCGCCTGCCTGGACCTGGCGGGGTACTCGTCGATGGGACGGGCGTAGATCTTATAGGAAGGCCTGTAGCGGTACATGTAGATGCGGCCGTAGGTCTTGAGCTCTTCGGCGAATTCCGGCGCAAGGGCTTCGTGCAGTTCCTTCGGAAAATACCTCAGGGCATTTTTCAGGGCCAGCACCTTCTCTTCCGGGGTAAGGATATCCTTCCTCCTGGGTGCGTGGTTGATCTCTTTGTCATACGGCTTGGCCTCCGGCAATGTGCGCGGAATGCCGGCCAGTATTTCTTCTTGGAAGGTCATAGTTCTATGTGGTTGTTAACGGCTTCCAGTGTCTGCCTTTCCAGCTCGACGGCCTCGGCGACGATGGCGTCGGCCCTTTCCAGCAGGGGCTGGGCCGAGGCTTTGTCCTTGAGGCCGGCGGCGTTGATGCGCACGTTCAGGCGCGCGCCCTTGATGCCGGCGACGGCGGCGAGGGCGGCCACACCGGCGTCGGAGGCCGATGCAGGATTGCCTTTCTGTGCCATCTGCAGTGCCAGGGGTAGAGCCTTCAGCGAGGCTTCCATGGTCTTGAGGGGTACCTGGGCTGCATATAAAGTGGCTTCCTCAAGGGCCTTGGCCCGGGCTGCTTTCTCTTCGTCGGTGCCTTTGGGCATGGCAAAGCAGTCCATGATGCGGTTGAAGGCAGCGGTGTCTTCGTCAATGAGAAGGAGGAGTTCGTCCACCAGTTTCTGGCCTTTTTCGGCTACGTCGGAGAATTCCTTCCAGCAGGCGTCCCAGCCGCGTTTGTGCGCGCTCAGGTTGGCCACCATGGTGGCGAGGGCTGCCGCGAAGGCGCCCATTGAGGCCGATACCGACCCGCCGCCCGGCGCGGCGCTTTCCGACGCCGTCTCGCGCGTAAAGGCTTCGAGTGTCATCTGGGCCAGACCCTTGCGTTCATCGGCCATCAGGTACTCGATGACCTTCTCTTTGGGGTTGAAGGGCTTGAGGTCGTCGAGGGACATGCTCTTGACGGCAATCTTCAGGATTTCTTCCTCGCTGATGCCCAGCGAGCGCTGCTGTTTCTCCAGATAGTATTTTCCGGCTTCCAGGAGCACGCGCTTGGGGACGAGGCCCACGATTTCGGCGCCGGTGACGCGGAGGCCGCGGGCGGCGGCGCAGCGGGACACCTCGTCAAAGGCCGTGTGGAGAGGCGTGGCGTCGATGTCCGTAATATTCATGGACACCTGGGCGATGCCGTATTCGTCTATGTACCAGCCGATGGCCTTGGTGCCCTTGAGGGTGCCGGGGATCCAGCCTTCGCCGGAAGGGTTCTTGCGGCCTTTTTCGCGCACGTCGAAGGCGACGGCCATGGCGCGGCGGGTGCTGGTGGTGTTCAGGTTGAAGTTTACCGCTACCAGAAAGTTACGGGCTCCCACGTTGGAGGCGCCGGATTTTTGTGCGGTGAGGTCCCAGCTTCCGCAGAAGTCCGGACGGCGGGCGGGATCGGCCATCTTTTCCGGCAGGGCCTCGTATTCGCCCGCGCGGCAGACGGCCAGGTTCTTGCGCTCCGGCTGGAAAGCGGCGGCTTCGTAGCAGTAGCAGGGAATGCCCAGCTCCTCGAACATGCGTTTGGCGAGGGCACGGGCCAGCACCGCGCATTCTTCCAGGGTGATGCCGGCTACGGGAATGAGGGGGAGCACGTCGGTGGCGCCGCTACGGGGATGGGCCCCGTGGTGGAGGCGCATGTCGATGAGTTCCTGCGCCTTTGCGGCACCGCGGAAGGCGGCTTCGCAGACGGGTTCGGGTTCTCCCACAAAGGTGACCACGGTGCGGTTGGTGGCCTCGCCGGGATCTACGTCCAGCACTTTTACGCCTTCGACGGTGGCAATGGCCGCCACGATGGCGTCAATTACGGATTGATCACGTCCCTCGCTATAGTTGGGAACACATTCGACAATTTGCTTCATGACTATCTCTTGATTTCGGGATGCTCTTCGATGACTTTGTCGCACCAGGCGCGGAAGTCGCTCCAGCGGTAATAGTTACCTTCCACGGGGGTGAGAGACGGCAGGGTGGCGTCGTTCTCGTTCATTACCAGCTTGAAGATGATTTCTCCCTGCCTGTTCCTGTAGAAGACGAACAGCAGCGTGGCGGCCATGGGGATGTTGTAGTTCTGGAACCAGTATTTGGCCTCTTCGGACTTCTCCGGGATGACGCCCCAGTTGTTAACGTTGATCAGGGTGACCAGGGCCTCCAGGATGTAGTCGTGGCCGAAGCGCAGGTGCGCGGCGCGGTTGGGATCGTCGAAGGCTTCCTCGGACTTTTCGATGATGTCCTTGAGCAGCGGGATGACGTTGTAGCGGGCGTTGATGTCGCCGTAGAAGGAGAGGTAGTTGTCACACTCCCAGAACTTCAGGCGCTGCTCCGGGGTGAGGAGGTCGTCGAACAGGGGGCGGGGCTCGTAGTTATGGTAACCGCAGAGGTAGGTCCAGAGTTCGCGCACGACTTCGGGGGTGCCGCCCTTGAACTCCTCCAGGAAGGATGTGTCCGTGAAGAGTTTCCCCAGCACGTCCTGGTAACCGGAGTGGTTCAGGAAGAACTCGCCGATTCCTTCCAGGTTCTCGGGTTTGCCGACTCCTTTGTAGTAGCGGCGGATTTCGCGGGGGGCGCTGGGCGGAGCAATGATGCCCATGCCCACGTGATCCGAGTGCAGGCGCACCTGCAGCTTGGGGTTGCCGCTCATCAGGCCCACGGTGAAGCCGCCCATGCTCACGATGCAGCGCTGACCGGTAGAGGACAGGGCATCTACCTTCTTGCGGCCCTTGAACACCTGGGGGAACTGCCCATATACATACTGGCCGATGGCAAGGTGCTGGTCGTAGCCCATAGGCACCAGGTCGCCGGCGTTGATAAGGGGCTCCGTGTAAACGGATTCGTATTTGGCGGCGAATTCCTTTCCGTAAGGAGTGAGTACGTCCAGTTCCTCCGCTTTGGCGAATACGTCCTTGAGCAGCGTGTAGGTCCTGTCATCCCAGGCATAACGGGACCCGTGACGGCCGTAGTGGCTGATATAGAAAGGCTTGTATCCTTTGGGCGCCTTCGAAAGGGTTCCGAACTCGTCCAGACGGTGCGGACCTTCCATACCATAGACCTTGCGGATATCCGAATTCACGATATCCAGTACATCATATTGCTGTGCTTGGGCAAGCAGGCAGGAGAAAAAGATTCCTGCGGAAAGGTATATTAGTTTTCTCATAACAATCAAAGGTAGTGATTTTTTCGAAAAATCACTACCTCTGACGTTATGGAAGCCTGTTGTCTTACTTGGCCTGACGGGCGAGGAAGCAGGCGATGGTATTCTTCATGAGCATGGCGATGGTCATGGGACCTACGCCGCCGGGAACGGGCGTGATGTAGGAGGCGACGGGCTCGGCCGATGCGAAGTCCACGTCGCCGCAGAGCTTGCCATTCTCGTCACGGTTCATGCCAACGTCGATGATGACGGCGCCGGGTTTCACCATGTCGCCGGTTACAAGCTTGGCCTTGCCCACGGCGACCACCAGCACGTCGGCGGTGCGGCAGACGGCGCCCAGGTCGGCGGTGCGGGAATGGGCGATGGTGACGGTGGCATGACGGTCCAGCAGCAGCTTGGCCACGGGTTTGCCGACAATGTTGGAACGGCCCACGACGACGGCGTTCTTGCCCTTGAGCTCGATGCCTACACTGTCGATGAGGCGCATGATGCCGGCGGGGGTGCAGGGAACGATGCAGTCCTTGCCCAGCCACAGGCCGGCCACGTTGCCGGGGTGGAAACCGTCCACGTCCTTCTCGCGGGCGATGGTGTCGATGACCTTCTCCTCATTGATATGTTTGGGGAGGGGCAGCTGCACCAGAATGCCGTCCACGTGCGGGTCGTTGTTGAGGGAGACAATCTTTTCCAGAAGGGCTTCCTCGGAGATGTCGGCCGGCAGTTCCACCAGCACGGACTCCATGCCCGTGTAGGCGGCGGCCTTCACTTTGTTGCGGACATATACCTGGCTGGCGGGGTTTTCACCCACGATGATCACCACCAGGCAGGGCTTGCGGCCGTACTTTGCTTCAAGGACGGGCACTTCGGCCTTCACCTCGTCCTTGACTACCTGACTTAATGCTTTTCCGTCAATGATCATATTTACTCAAATGCTAAATGTGCAATGTCGTTTCTGTAAAACAGGTTGTCGCAGGAGATCTTGCGAACCTCGGCGTACACCTTCTCGCGGGCATCGGCGAGGTCCTTTCCGCTGGAGACGACCATCAGTACGCGGCCGCCGGCGGTGAGTACCTGCCCTTCCTTGACGGTGGTCCCCATGTGGTACACCTGCGCATCCACCTGGTCCAGGCCGCCGATGGCAAAGCCCTTCTCATAGTGGCCGGGATAACCCTTTGAGGCCAGCACTACGCCCAGCGTGACGCCGTCCGCCCAAACCGGGGATTCCAGTTTGCGTCCGGTGGCCACTCCTTCAAAGATATCGTAGATGTCGCTCTCCAGGCGGGGCAGTACGACCTCCGTCTCGGGGTCTCCGAAGCGGGCGTTGAACTCGATGACCTTGATCCCCTGCGGGGTCTTCATGAGACCGCCGTAGAGCACGCCGGAAAGGGGAAGGCCTTCGGCCACCATGGCCGATGCCGCCTTGCACAGGATCTCCCTGTATGCGAAATCCTCATCCTCCGGGGTGATGAAGGGAAGGCCGGTGTAGGCGCCCATACCGCCCGTGTTGGGACCTTTGTCGCCGTCGAAGGCACGCTTGTGGTCCTGCGAGAGGGGCATCGGGTACACACGCTCTCCATCTACAAAGCAAAGGAAGGAGAACTCCGGTCCGGTGAGGAAGTCTTCCACCACCACCTTGCCCTGGCCGAAGGAATGGTCCAGGAGCATGTCGGAAAGGGCTGCCCGGGCTTCTTCCAGGTCCTGCGCGATGACGACGCCCTTGCCGGCGGCCAGGCCGTCGTACTTGAGCACGGCAGGGAAAGGACGGGCCGATACGTAGGCGAGCGCCTCCTCATAGTCCGTGAAGCTGCGGTAGCCGGCGGTGGGAATGCCGTACTTGTCCATGAGCTTCTTGGCAAACTCCTTGGAGCTCTCGATGGCGGTAGCGGCCTGCGTGTGGCCGAAGATCTTGAGCCCGGCGGCGCGGAAGGCATCCACGATGCCTGCGGCCAGCGATGCCTCGGGGCCCACGACGGTGAGGTCCACGCTGTTCTCTATGGCAAAAGCCTTGAGACCTTCCACGTCGGTGTCCTTGATGGCCACGTTGAACGCCTGGCTGCCGATACCGGCATTGCCTGGGGCGCAGTAGATTTTGCTTACCTGCGGGCTGCGGGTGAGAGCATCCACAATGGCATGCTCCCGTCCGCCGCCGCCGATGACCAGAACGGTTTTCCCGAGAAGGTCCTCCAGCTGGATTTCCTTACCCTGGACCGTCTTGTTCTCTGAAGGGAGAGGATATACTAAACCCATTCTATTAATGTTTGAAATGTCTTACGCCGGTGAAGAGCATGCAGATGCCCAGCTCGTCGGCCTTCTTGATGGCATCCTCGTCGCGGATGCTGCCGCCGGGCTGCACGATGGTGGTTACGCCGTAATTGGCGGCGAGGGCCACGGTGTCGTCGAAGGGCAGGAAGCCGTCGGATGCGAGGACGAGACCCTCCGTGAAGCCGGCGTTCTTAGCCTCTTCCAGGGCGATGAGGGCCGATCCCACGCGGTTGGTCTGACCGGCGCCGATGCCGATGGTGTGGTTATCCTTCACAACGGCGATGGCGTTGGACTTGACGTGCTTGACGATCTTCCAGCCAAAGTTGGCGTCGGCGAGCTGGGCCTGGGTGGGCTCCACCTTGGTGACGCACATCTCGGGGGAGACGGTCTCTACCTGGGTGTCCAGCTGCTGGGCCAGCAGGCCGCCGTTCACGCTGATGTACTGGGCGACGGGAGCGCCGGTGCGGGTCATGTCCACCTTCATCACGCGGAGGTTCTTCTTGGCGGAGAGGATCTCCAGGGCTTCGGGGGTGTAGTCGGGAGCGATGACGATTTCCAGGAAGATGGGCTTCATACCCAGGGCTACCTCGGCGGTGAGGGTGCGGTTCACACCCACGATACCGCCGTAGATGCTCACCTTGTCGGCCTCATAGGCGGCCTGCCAGGCTTCCTCGATGGTTTTGCCCACGGCGGCGCCGCAGGGATTCATGTGCTTGAGGGCGACGCAGAAGGGCTCCTCGAAGTCACGCAGCACGTTGAGGGCGGCGTTGGCGTCCTGGATGTTGTTGTAGGAGAGTTCCTTGCCCTGGATCTGCTCGGCGAAGGCGAGGGAGAACGGGGCGGGTTCCAGGGTGGCGTAGAAATTGGCGCTCTGGTGGGGGTTCTCGCCGTAACGGAGGCCCTGCTTGAGGTCGTACTCCAGGAAGAGTTTCTCATTGAGGCCGGCGGCCTTGCGCATATAGGTGGCGATGCAGGCGTCGTATTCGGCTGTGTGGGTGTAAGCCTTGGCGGAAAGCTTCAGGCGGGTCTCGTCAGAGGTCTTGCCGTTGGCCTTAAGCTCGGCGAGGACGGTGTCGTAGTCGGCGGGGTCGCAGACGATGGTGACGTCCTTCCAGTTCTTTGCGGCGCTGCGTACCATGGAGGGACCGCCGATGTCGATGTTCTCGATGGCATCGGCCAGGGTGACACCTTCCTTGGCGATGGTCTGCTTGAAGGGGTAGAGGTTCACGCAGACGAGCTCGATGGTCTGGATGCCGTTCTCCTTAAGGGTCTCCATGTGGGCGGGGACGTCGCGGCGGGCCAGGATGCCGCCGTGCACCTTCGGGTGCAGGGTCTTCACACGGCCGTCGCAGATCTCCGGAAAGCCGGTCACTTCGCTGATGCCGATGGTCTTGACTCCTTCGGATTCCAGCAGTTTCTGGGTACCGCCCGTGGCGATAATCTCCCAACCCAGGTCCACGAGTCCCTTGACGAAGGGCACGAGACCATTCTTGTCGCTTACACTAACTAACGCTCTCATAATAGTTGTTTTATTGTTTGTACATATAATTCGTGCTCAATCTTCTGGCCAATCCGGTGGACCTCCGCGGGGTCGGATCCTTCGTAGGGGAAGGCGCGTTGGGCGATGATCTTTCCGCCGTCGAGGTCTGCGTTCACCCAATGGATGGTGATGCCGTACACCTTTACGCCGTAGGCGACGGCTTCTTCCACGGCATTGGCGCCTTTGAAGGCGGGAAGCAGGGAAGGGTGGACGTTGATGATCCTGCCGTCGTACGCGCCCAGAAGGGTTTCCCCGACGATGCGCATGTAACCGGCCAGGCACACCAGGTCGATGCCCTTGCTGTCCAGCCGGCGGACAATCTCGGCCTCATAGGCGGCCTTGTCGGGGTATTCCTTCGGGTTGAAGACGAAGGTCTCCACACCGAACTCCCGGGCCCGCTGAAGGACGGGTGCGCCGGGTTTGTCGCAGACCAGCAGCGCTACCTGCGCGTCCAGTTCCTTCCTGGCGCAGGCTGCTGCGATGGCCGTGAAATTGGTGCCGGTCCCGCTGGCGAAAATAGCTAGATTCTTCACTTACTTCAGGATGATGTTGACGCCGGGTTTGTCGGTGACTTTGCCGATGACGGTGGCCTTTTCACCGTAGGATTCCAGGATGGAGATGGCCTTGGGGGCATCGGCCTGGTCCATGACGGCGATCATGCCCACGCCCATGTTGAAGATGTTGAACATCTCGCGGTGCGGGACGCCGCCCCACTTCTCCAGCATCTTGAATACGGGGAGGATTTCCCAGGTTCCTTCGTGGATTTCGAGGCCCTGTCCGGGCTGCAGCACGCGGGGGATGTTCTCGTCGAAACCGCCGCCGGTGATGTGGGCCACGCCGTGTACGTCGCAGTTGCGGATGACATCCAGCATCTGCTTCACGTAGATCTTGGTGGGGGTGAGCAGGACCTCGCCCAGCTTGCGGCCGCCGAATTCGGGGATTTCGTCGGTGTACTTGAGGCCGGCGTCGGCCACAATCTTGCGCACCAGGGAGAAGCCGTTGGAGTGGACGCCGCTGGAGGCGATGGCCACCAGCACGTCTCCCACTTTTACCTTGGAGCCGTCGATGAGCTTGGACTTCTCCACCACGCCCGTGGTGTAGCCGGCGATGTCGTATTCGCCGTCCTCATACATGCCGGGCATCTCGGCGGTCTCGCCGCCCACCAGCGCGCAGCCGGCCTGGCGACAGCCCTCGGCCACGCCCGATACGATGGCCTCTACCTTGGCGGGGATGTTGTGCCCCACGGCCACATAGTCCAGGAAGATGAGGGGCTCGGCACCCTGGGCCAGCACGTCGTTCACGCACATGGCCACGGCGTCGATGCCGATGGTGTCGTGCTTGTCCATGGCAAAGGCAATCTTGAGCTTGGTGCCCACGCCGTCGGTGCCGCTTACCAGAACCGGTTCTTTGATGTTCAGGGCCGACAGGTCGAACATGCCGCCAAAGGAGCCGATGTTGCCCATGGAACCCGTGCGGGAGGTGGATGCCACGTGCTGCTTGATGCGCCGCACTACTTCATATCCGGCTTCCAGATTCACGCCGGACTGTTCGTAAGATTTTGCCATATTTATTCTTCGGTATTTGATTCGTTGTAAAGGAGGGTGGGATATTCGCCCGTGAAGCATGCCTGGCACGGGTCGGCGCAGCCGAAGCAGGAGTCACGCGTGCTTTCGGGACTGAGGTAGCCGAGGGAATCGGCCCCGATGGCCTCGCGGGCTTCTTCCAGGGTACGGTGGGAACACAGGAGCTCCTCGGGGGTGGAGGTGTCCACTCCGTAGTGGCAGGTGTACTTCATCATGGGGCTGGCGATGCGCACGTGCACCTCGGTGGCGCCGGCTTCGCGCAGCAGCTTCACGATCTTGAGGGAGGTGGTGCCGCGGACGATGGAGTCGTCCACCAGGACGATGCGCTTGCCGTTCACGATGCTCTGCACGGGGGAGAGCTTCATCTTCACGCCCAGTTCGCGCATGCTCTGTACGGGCTGGATGAAGGTTCGGCCCACATATTTATGCTTTACCAGGCCCATCTCGTAGGGAATGCCGCTTTCTTCGCTGTAACCCATGGCGGCGCTCAGGCTGGACTCGGGTACGCCGACGACGATATCGGCCTCCACGGGGCATTCGCGGGCCAGGCGACGGCCGGCCTCCTTGCGGTAGGCGTGTACGTTGCAGCCGTCGATGTCGCTGTCCGGACGGGCGAAGTAGATGTATTCCATGGCGCACATGCGCTTGCGGCTGAAGCGGGAGTACAGGGTGCTGCGGATGCCGTGGGTGTCCAGAGAGACGATTTCGCCGGGCTTGACGTCCCGCAGGAAGGTGGCGCCCATGATGTTGAAGGCGCAGGATTCGCTGCTCACGACGTATCCGCCGTCAAGCGTGCCGATGCACAACGGCTTGATGCCGTGCTTGTCGCGGCATGCGTAGATGCGGTTGGGGGTCATGATGACGAAGGCGAAGCCGCCTTCCATCATGTTGAGGGCTTTGACGATATGGACGATACGGTCTTCGCCCACGTTTTTCTTCACCAGATGGGCCAGCAGTTCGCTGTCGGTGCCGGTCTGGAAGATGGTGCCGCGCTTCTCGAGGAAGTCGGCGATCTGGCGGGAGTTGACGACGTTACCGTCGGCGGCTACGGCGAAGTCTCCGCTGCGGTGGTGGAAGAAAAGGGGCTCCACGTTGTCCAGGCCGCTGCGGGAGGCATTGGCGTATTTGACAGAGCCGATGCCCAGCCGGCCTTTGAGGCTTTTGACTTCTCCGTCGGTGAACACTTCGCTCAGCAGGCCCATGCCGCGGTGGCGGTAGTACTGGCCTCCCTCGTCGAAGGTGGCGATGCCGCCGCCTTCCTGGCCGCGGTGCTGCAGGTTGTGCAGGCCGTAATAGATTCTTGTTGCGGCGTCATCGACGCCATATACTGCAAGAACTCCCATGTCTTATAAGGTTTCCAGTTTTTCGAGTACTTTGATATAGGCGGGAATGACGTCGCCCAGGTCCAGACGGAAGCGGTCCTTGTCCAGACGCTCGCCGGTGGCCTCGTCCCACATGCGGCAGGTGTCCGGGCTGATTTCGTCGGAGATGATGAGCTCCCCGGTACCGGCGGCGCGGCCGAACTCGAACTTGGCGTCAACCAGCTCGATGCCCACCTTGTGAAGGAGTTCGGTGAGCAGCTCTCCGGCCTTGCGGGCCATGGAGTACATCTTTTCCATCTCTTCGTAGGTGACGATGCCCAGGGCGACGGCGTGGTCCGTGTTCAGGAGCGGGTCTCCCAGCTCGTCGTTGTTGTAGCACAGGTCCACGATGGTGTTGGCCGGTTTGAAGCCGTCCTCTACGCCCAGTTTGTTGGCCAGCGTGCCGCACATGCGGTTGTGCACCACAACTTCCAGGGGGATGAGCTCAATCTTGCGGCACAGCTGCTCACGCTCGTCCAGGAGCTGGATGAAGTGGGTGGGAATGCCGCACTTGTTGAGGTATCCCAGCAGGCAGGCCGAGATTCGGTTGCTGTACTCGCCCTTTTTCTTGAGGCGGGCGCGCTTGACGTTGTTGTAGGCGACGGTGACATCCGTGTAGTGGACGATTACCTGGTCGGCCTGGTCGGTGGCGTAGATCTTTTTCTCCGTGCCTTCGAAAATAAGTTCGTTTTTCATCGGTCTTTTCTGAAATAGTGAACGGCGTTGTCAAACAGGGGCTGGCAGCAGTTGCCTGCGATATTCTTGAAGAGGTTTTCCTCGAAGCGCTCGGAGTGTCCCATCTTGCCCAGAATGTGTCCGTCGGGGCTCAGGCAGCCTTCGATGTCGTAGTAGGAGCCGTTGGGATTGTCCAGATAGCGGAAGGCCACCTGGCCCTTGGCGAAGAGTTCTTTTGCGAGTTCGGGGTTCACCACAAACTTACCTTCGCCGTGGCTGAAGGCGATGCTGTGCAGATCGCCCTTCTGCATGCCGGCAAGCCAGGGGGAATTGACGGAAGCCACCTGGGTGCGGGCGATGAGGGAAATGTGCCGGTTGATGTCGTTGCGGAAGAGGGTGGGGGAGTCCGGTGTGAGGCCGCCCACCTTGCCGTAGGGCAGCAGACCGCTCTTGACCAGGGCCTGGAAACCGTTGCAGATGCCCAGGATGAGTCCTCCGCGCTGCTGGAGACGGCCGATGGCGGCGCTCACCTTCGCGTTGCAGATGACGCTGGCGATGAACTTGCCGCTGCCGTCCGGCTCGTCGCCGGAGGAGAAGCCGCCGCAGAAGGCCAGGATATGGGCTTCGTCGATTTGCCGGGACAGCTGGTCGATGGAACGGAGCACGTCTTCGCCGGTGAGGTTGCGGAAGACGAAGGGGCGCACCTCGGCGCCGGCCTTGCGGAAGGCCTTGGCCGTGTCGTAGTCGCAGTTGGAACCGGGGAAGACGGGGAGGCACACCACGGGGTGCTCCACCGGGGCGCCGGGATAGACGAGGTTGGCCTTGTCAAAGGTCTTCTCTTCCACCTGGGGTGCGGGCTCGTCGAAGGCGGGTTTCACGCGCGGCGGGTAGATGCCGGCGTATCGGCCCTCATAGGCGGCTTCCAGTTTCTCCAGGGAGACGGTGACGCCGTTGATGCAGATGCCTTCCGCGGTTACTTCGCCGATGAGCCGGGCGCCCTCCAGGGCCTCGGTGGCCTCGAAGAGGATGGAACCGTAGCCCAGGGAGAAGAGCTCTTCCTCGGGGATGTTCACTTTTACGCCCAGGGCGTTGCCCATGGACATTTTGACGAGGGCTTCGGCCACGCCGCCGTAGCTGAGGGACCATGCGCTCACGACCTTGCCGGCCTCAATTTGGCCGCGGAACCAGTTCCAGTTGGACTTGAGCTGGTCGGTGTCGGGCATGTAGTCTGCGTGGGGCGTATGCCCAAGGAGATAAATCTTGTTGCCGGCTTTCTTGAATTCCGGGGAGATGACCGTGCGGGCATTGACGGTGGTGACGCCGAATGCGACGAGGGTCGGGGGAACGTGGATGTGCTCGAAGGTGCCGCTCATGGAGTCTTTGCCACCGATGGAGGGAAGTCCCAGGGCCTCCTGCATCTTGATGGTGCCCAGCAGGGCGGCGAGGGGTTTGCCCCAGGTGTGGGGGTCGGAGGTCATGCGCTCGAAGTATTCCTGGTAGGAGAAGCGCATGCCGGACCAGTCGGCTCCGGCGCAGACGGCCTTTGTGCAGGCCTCCACGACGGCGTACGCGGCGCTGTGGTAGGGGCTCCAGAGGGCGAGGTCCGGGTTGTAGCCGAAGGTGAGGATGCTGGCGGTGTCCGTGTAGCCGTCCACCGGAAGCTTCTGGACGGAAACCTGCGTCTCCGTTGCCTGGCGTGCACCGCCGTAGGGCATCAGGACGGTGGAACGGCCGATGGTGGAGTCGAACATTTCCACCATGCCCTTCTGGGAAGCCACGTTCGGAGCGGCCATGGTGGAGAGGAGTTTCTCCTCCAGGGTGGCTCCTTCGGGCTTGCGGGCGAAGGGATCCGTGTGTTCGACCGGGCCGATGGCGGCCTTGGCGTAGTGGGCGGCGCCGGCGCTGTCGATGAACTCGCGGGAGAGGTCGCACACTTTCTCCCCGTGGAAGAACATGCGCATGCGGCCGGTTCCGGTGACATCGGCCACGTGGGTGACCTCTATATTGTCAAGCGCGCAGAGCTGCTTGAAAGATTCCATGTCTTTGGCCTCCACCACCACGGCCATACGCTCCTGGGATTCGCTGATGGCGAGTTCCGTGGCGTTGAGGCCGGCGTATTTGACGGGTACGCGGTCCAGGTAGATGTCCAGGCCGGGGGCCAGTTCGCCGATGGCGACGCTCACGCCGCCGGCGCCGAAGTCGTTGGACTTCTTGATGAGGCGGGTGACTGCGGGACGGCGGAACAGGCGCTGCAGCTGGCGTTCCTCCGGGGGATTACCCTTCTGCACTTCGGAGCCGCAGGTCTCCAGGGATGCCTCGGTGTGCTGTTTGGAGGAACCGGTGGCTCCGCCGATTCCGTCCCGGCCGGTACGGCCGCCCAGCAGGAGGATGACGTCTCCCTCGGCGGGGGACTCGCGGCGGACGGCATCGGCCTTTACGGCTCCCACGACGGCGCCAATCTCCATGCGCTTGGCGGTATAGCCTTCGGAATAGACCTCGCGCACGTGCGTGGTGGCCAGGCCGATCTGGTTGCCGTAGCTGGAATAGCCCTCGGCGGCCTTGTGGGAGATTTTGCGCTGGGGAAGTTTGCCCGGGATGGCTTCGGATACTTTGGCGGTGATGTTTCCGGCACCGGTCACGCGCATGGCCTGATAGACGTAGGCACGGCCGGACAAGGGGTCACGGATGGCTCCGCCCAGACAGGTGGCGGCACCGCCGAAAGGCTCGATTTCCGTGGGGTGATTGTGGGTTTCGTTCTTGAACTGCAGGAGCCACTTCTCGGGCTTTCCGTCCACCTCCACGGTGACGAAGATGCTGCAGGCGTTATTCTCTTCGCTCTGCTCCATGTCGTCGAGCAGGCCTTTGGATTTGAGGTAGCGGGCGCCCACCGTGGCCAGTTCCATGAGGCAGAGGGGCTTGGCCTCGCGGCCCAGGTCCTTTCTCATTTTGGCCAGGAGCGCGAGGGATGCTTCAATGTCCTCGCGGATGAAGGAATCGTCCACCTTGATTTCCTCCAGGGTGGAGGTGAAGGTGGTGTGGCGGCAGTGGTCGCTCCAGTAGGTGTCCAGGATGCGGAGCTCGGTGCCGGAGGGGTCGCGCCCCTCTTTCTGGAAATAGGCGGCGACGCAGGCAAGGTCGTCCTCGTTCATGGCAAGGCCCTTCTCCTTGCAGAAGGCGGTGTAGGCCGATGAAGGCATCTTGCAGAAACCGGTGAGGTCCTCGACGGGCTTCACGCTGGCCTGCTCGCTCTCCTGGATGACGGAGAGGTCCTTGCGGCGGCATTCCACGGGGTTGATGTAGTAGGCGGCGATGCGCTGGAGCGTCTCTTCTGTGGTGTCGGGGTCGAAGACCAGCATGCGGGCGCTCTTGATGCGGATATCGGCCTCCGGCTCGATGAGGTGCACGCAGTCGCGGGCACTGGAGGCGCGCTGGTCAAACTGGCCGGGCAGGAATTCCACCGCCAGGATCTTTCCGTCGGTGGGGAAGGAATCGGTGACCAGGTCCGTGACCGTTTCCCCGAAGACGCTGTAGCGGCTCTTTTCCACCAGCTCGTCGGTGAAACCGAAGAGGTCATAGACATTGACGAGGCGCAGGCTGCGCAGGGACAGGGAGAGATTCTCGTTGAAATCCCTCAGCAGGCTGGAAGCCTCCACGCGGAAGCCTTCACGCTTTTCTACAAATAATCTCCTTGCTTTTTCCATTAAAAATAAAAAAGGATGCCCACCAGCGCGTGTGCGTGGTGGGCATGATGTTATAAGGTAGTATTGAGTACTTTGTCGGACTGGTCTTTGCGGAACTGCTGGAGTTGCTGCGACAGACTCTGGTCATGGAGGGCCAGGATGGAGACCGCATAGAGGGCCGCGTTCTTGGCACCGTCGATGGCCATGGTGGCGACGGGGATGCCGGAGGGCATCTGGACGATGGACAGGAGGGAATCCATGCCCATGAGCGCCTTTGACTTGACGGGAATGCCGATGACCGGGAGCGTCGTGTAGGCCGCGATGACACCGGGCAGATGTGCAGCCCCGCCGGCACCGGCGATGATGATCTCGCATCCTTGTTCGGGGAGGGACTTCACGTAGTCTGCAAGGGGGCCCGGATTGCGGTGCGCACTGAGTACGCGCTTTTCGTAAGGAATGCCGAAATCTTCCAGCGTCGTGCAGCAGGGGGACATTACATCCCAGTCGCTGGCGCTGCCCATAATGACTGCTACTTTCATTGTGAATGAACCCGGTTAAGAACCCACTAAAATTGATGTGCAAAGTTACAACTAAGACGCGACACTTACAAGATGCGCCCGCGAAAATTTTGTCAACATTTTCGTGTTAATAAAATATTTTAGGAAAAATTTGCACAATTGAGGAGACGGGCGTAACTTTGCGAAGATATCGGAATTCTCTATATCAATCCTCATATTCAATGAAAGCCGTTGTCAAAACCGATTTCAGTCTTCCCGGTCAAGAATCCAAGTACACGGGAAAAGTCCGCGATGTTTACTCTCTGAACAGTGGTTACCTTGTGATGGTCGCCACCGACCGTATTTCCGCCTTCGACGTGGTACTCCCGGAAGGCATCCCCTGCAAGGGCCAGGTCCTCAACCAGCTGGCCGCACAGTTCCTGGATCTGACTGCAGACATCCTGCCCAACTGGAAGGTCGCCGTGCCGGACCCCATGGTCACCATCGGCTACCGCTGCGAACCCTACAAGGTGGAGATGGTGGTCCGCGGTTATCTGGCCGGTCACGCCTGGCGTGAGTACAAGGCCGGCAACCGTACCCTCTGCGGTGTCACCCTGCCCGAGGGCCTCAAGGAAAACCAGAAGCTTCCCCAGCCCATCATCACCCCTACCACCAAGGCGGCCGAGGGCCACGACGAAGACATCAGCAAGGAAGAGATCATCGCCCGCGGCATCGTTCCCGCCGACGAATACGAGCAGCTCGAGAAATACACCCTCGCGCTCTATCAGAGGGGAACCGAGATTGCCGCCAAAAAGGGTCTCATCCTGGTGGACACCAAGTATGAGTTCGGCAAGAAGGACGGCAAGATCATCCTGATGGACGAGATCCACACCCCGGACTCCTCCCGTTACTTCTATAAGGAAGGTTACGAGGAGCGCCTCGCCAAGGGTGAGCACCAGAAGCAGCTGTCCAAAGAGTTCGTCCGCGAATGGCTCATGGCCAATGGCTTCCAGGGCCAGACGGGCCAGAAAGTCCCCGAGATGACCCCCGAGGTGGTCGGCGGCATCACGGACCGCTACATCGAGCTCTACGAAAAGCTGAGCGATACTCCCTTCCAGAAAGCGGAGTGCGACGACATAGCCGCCCGTATCGAAAAGAATATCCTCAACTTCCTTAATAAATAAAGCATGATCGAGCGCTATTCCCGGAAAGTAATGCGGGACGTCTGGACGGAAGAAAACAAGTTCGGCGCCTACCTGGAAGTGGAAACCCTTTCCTGCGAGGCCTGGAGCAAACTGGGCGTCATTCCCGCCGCCGACGTTGAGAAGATCCGTGCCAATGCCCGCTTCGAAGTCTCCCGCATCCGCGAAATCGAGGAGCAGACCCGCCACGACGTGGTGGCTTTCACCCGCGCCGTCAGCGAGAGCCTGGGCGAGGAACGCAAGTGGGTTCACTACGGTCTCACCTCCACCGACGTGGTGGACACCGCCAACGGTTATCTTCTGAAGCAGGCGAACGGCATCCTCCTGAAGGACCTGGAGGAGTTCATGGAAGTTCTGCGCAAGCGCGCCGTCGAGTTCAAGGCTACGCCCTGCATCGGCCGCACGCATGGTATCCATGCAGATATTACCTGCTTCGGCCTCAAGTGGGCCCTCTGGTATGAAGAGATGAAGCGCAATGTGGAGCGTTTCAAATATGCCGCCGCCGGTGTGGAAGCCGGTAAGATGAGCGGTGCCGTGGGCAACTTCGCCAACATTCCTCCGTTCATCCAGGACTACGTGTGCGGGAAGCTGGGCATCGCATCGGCCAATATCTCCACGCAGGTGCTGCAGCGGGACCGCCATGCCTGCTATGTGGGCGCCCTGGCCCTCATCGCCGCCACCCTGGAGCAGATGGCCTTCGAGGTGCGCAACCTCCAGCGTACGGAAGTGCGCGAGGTGGAGGAAGCCTTCCGCAAGGGTCAGAAAGGCTCCAGCGCCATGCCTCACAAGCGCAACCCCATCTCCTCCGAGAATATCTGCGGGTGCGCGCGCGTGATGCGCGGTTATATGGCCACCGCTTATGAGAACGTAGCCCTTTGGCACGAAAGAGACATATCCCACTCCAGCACCGAGCGCATCGTCCTCCCGGACGCCACCGAGCTCCTGGACTACATGCTCACCCGTTTCAAGGGCATCCTGGAAAACCTAGTGGTGTATCCGGAAACCATGCTTGCCAACATCTGGCGCACCCGCGGCGTCATCTTCGCCCAGCGTGTAATGAATGCCCTTATCTCCAAGGGACTCTCCCGCGAGCAGGCCTACGATACCGTGCAGCCCATCGCCATGGATGCGTGGACGAATAACAAGGACTATAAGACCTTGCTGGAAGCATCGGCCGACGTAATGGGCAAGCTTTCCCAGGAAGAACTGGACGGCTGCTTCACGCTCGACTACTACTTCAAGAACGTGGACGAAATCTTCTCCCGCGTGGGAATCTAGTTTTTTATTATATGATTGGAGGGTGGCTATCTTTAGTCACCCTTTTTTATTGGGCCGAGGCGGAGGGAAGCAGACGCTGGCGGAACTCCGGTCGCTTCGCTCCCTCCGGCCCCTCCCACAGCCATCAGTCCCATATTCAACACCCCACATCCAATCTGTATGTACAGTTGGAACGCACTGTAGTGCCGATTTTCTGTACATACAGTTCGAGAAAGTGACCTGGAAGGGCGAAATGGCATCTGTATGTACAGTTCGAATGCAGTGAGAGGCCGTTTTTCTGTACATACAGCAGGGAGGTAGGACGGGAGATGCCTATGATTGAATCGATAGGGATGACGGTAGGCGGGAGGTCTGTGTGGTGCCCGACGGGTATAGCCGTCCACGGCATATGAGTGGAAGGGGCCCGTTGGCTGGCCGTTCGCTCTGCGGACGAGCCAGACAATGGGAAGGACGAAGTGGAGCGCCTCAGCGCGGAACGGAGCCCTCGGGCACCACACAGACCTCCCGCCTGCCGTTGGGAAGGAGGATGAAAAAGAGATGCCCGGCCGGAGCCGGGCATGACGTAGGGTTTAGCGGATGACCGTGGCGTCGCGGTCCGGTCCCACGGAGACGATGGAGATGCGGCACTTGGTCTCGGCCTCGATATAGGCGATGTAATCCTTGAAGGCCTGGGGGAAGTCCTCGTATTTGCGAAGCTCGCAGAGGGAACTCTTCCAGCCGGGGAATTCTTTATAGACGGGGGTGACGTTCTTGCCGCCGTCGTAGGGGAAGCGGTCGGTCTTCTTGCCGTTTTCCTCGTAGGCTACGGCCACCTTGATGGTGTCGAAGCTGTCCAGGACGTCGGACTTCATCATGATGAGGTCCGTGACGCCGTTCATCATGACGGCATACTTGAGTGCGACCATGTCCAGCCAGCCGGTGCGGCGGGGACGTCCGGTGGTGGCGCCATATTCATGGCCGATGGCGCGGAGCTTTTCGCCGTCCTCGTCAAAGAGTTCGGTGGGGAAGGGGCCGCTGCCCACGCGGGTGCAGTAGGCCTTGAAGATACCATAGACCTTGCCTACGCGGGAGGGGGCGATGCCCAGTCCCGTGCAGACGCCGGCCGACATGGTATTGGACGAGGTGACGAAGGGATACGTGCCGAAGTCGATGTCCAGCAGGGAACCCTGGGCACCCTCGGCCAGGATGGGAACGCCGGCCTCGATGGCCTCGTTCACGTAAACCTCGCTGTCGATGAAGGGGAAGCGCTTCAGCTGTTCCACGGCCTGGAACCATTTCTGCTCGTACTCGTCGAAGTTGAACGGGGATTCGAAGGGCGGATACTGGTCCAGCAGCTGGAGGTGGCGCTCCTTGTGAGCCTGGTACAGGGCGGCGAAGTCCTCCTGCAGGATGTCTCCTACGCGAAGGCCGTAGCGGCCGGTTTTGTCGGCATAGGCGGGGCCGATGCCTTTGAGCGTGGAGCCGATCTTGCCTTTGCCCATGGCGCTTTCGCTGGCGGCATCCAGGGAACGGTGGGTGGGAAGGATCAGGTGGGCGCGCTTGGAGATGACGAGCTTCTTGCTCACGTCAACACCGCGCTTTTCGATGGCGTCGATTTCCTCCATCAGGATGACGGGGTCGATGACGACGCCGTTGCCG
>JAEEGI010001789.1_pt1 | contig 53120 bp, 56 predicted proteins | sample 8958751 | NCBI WGS metagenome assembly JAEEGI01 (sample SAMN16246545, study PRJNA631951) | gut metagenome | biome: gut microbiome; feature: rumen; material: KS-attached | host: Bos | place: Iran: Karaj | collected 2018-10
CATTCCTCGGGCGCGGTGTTGTGTTCAACAAGTACACGGGCTCCGCTGGAAAGCGCGGCGCATCTGATGCCAACCCCGAGTTCATCGCAAAGGTCAGAAGCCAGCTTTACAAGAACGACGTTTACTTCCAGAATGCCGAGCTTTCAAAGGTTGATGTCGGTGGAGGCGGTACTATAGCGCATTATGCGGCCGAATACGGAATGAATGTTCTTGACTGCGGAGTCTCAGTCATGAGCATGCACGCACTGTGGGAGGTCACATCCGCCTACGACATCGAGCAGGCCTACAGATGCTACAAGGCGTTCCTTGAGCTCGAGTGAACAACATCTTTCAGCCAACTTCAGCCGGTCAGAAATGGCCGGCTTTTTATTTCAACACAAAAACCCCAAACTTTTTTCCTGAAAGCTGAAATATTTCCTGCACTTTTCTCGTATATAAAGGCAAAGAGTTCCCTTGGATTATCAGGTGTGCTCTTTGCAGAATGATGATTCAAGCTTGATTGTCAATAACTTATTAGTTATTATTAGGAGGGGGATAATTGTACAGGATCATTATCTATCGTACAGAATCGGGGAAAGAGCCGGTCTTGGATTTCATCCGAGCATTAAAGAAGAGGAAAGACAAGGATGCAAGGATCAACTCGGATAAGATAAACGATTATCTTGAGATTCTTAGGATTTGCGTGAAATCAGCAGGAGCGCCTTATGTGAAGCACCTGATCGGTGATATATAGGAATTGCGTCCCATAAAAAACCGGATTCTATTTGCCGGATGGACAGGTGACAGTTTTGTCTTGCTTCACTGTTTTGTGAAGAAAACGACAAAGACCCCTGCAAAAGAGATTGAGAGAGCGCAAAGGGAGTTCGATGATTTCAAGAGGAGGAACGGAGATGGCTGAGAATTGGACTACTTGGGAAGAAGCCAGAAATGAGATTTATACCTCGGAAGAGAATATGGCAAGCGATCTTCGGGTTGCCCTGATGGTTGAACTGATAAAGGCCCGGAATGAGAAAGGCATATCCCAGAAACAACTTGAGCAGATGAGCGGTGTGAGACAGCCTGTCATAGCCAGAATGGAGAAGGGCACCACAAATCCCCAGCTTGAGACAATAATAAAGGTGCTTGCACCATTGGGAAAAAAGCTGGCGATTATTTCTATGTAATTGAATATGCGAACAATCAAGGATTTCTTGACAGTTCAATTATGGTAATGCTTCATGGATTCAACTTGTTCCTTTTCGGAACAGGTTGGCATTTGAGGGTCTTTCAGCCTGTCGGAAATCCTTGTTGTTCTGTCTATTTTTTCGACAGAAGTATTTGGATATATAAAGAGAACCGGCCCTTGCGGACCGGTTCACTTATCTATCTCAACTAACCCAATCTAATATCAGAGTGATGTTGCTGTAAGGACGACACATGCCTCATAGGTTGCATCCACCAGGCTTGCGTTTGTCGGCCAGATGACCTCGAAGTTCTCGACCACTGTTCCGGCAGCCACTGCTCCGACTGTTGTCCTTGTGAAGCTCACCTCTGATCCGCAGCTCTGTCCGCCCATCAGGATCTGGACTCCGTCGGTGCTGTAGAGCTTTCCGCCGACCTTTGCCTGAAGCTCAGTCGCGCTGACGGTGAAGTGCACCTTGTTGATGCCGTTGCTGTCATTGCACTGGATGATGTCGAAGGAGGTGCTGACATCCTGTCTTGCGATCTCGTCTGTGCAGTAGACCACTGATGCGCCTGTGGCACCTGTCTCTGCGTTGCGGATGACATACTGGGCGTCCTGCTTCTCGACCCTGGAGACGAGGGTGATGGTGTGGGTGTGGGTGCCGGCGAAGCAGCAGAGGGCTGCGACCAGGATCATCATTGCTGTCATCATCATCTTCTTCATCATCGTCATCTCCTTGTCATTGGCGGTGGTGTGTCTTGTTTTTCCTTACACTTAAAGCCTAGCAGTCAGGAGACCCTCCGAAACAGGGGTTCTGAGGCACAAAATGCCCTTGGAGACACATGAAATGAGGGTTTTTACCCCGATTTGCAATGAAAAGCAGCGAATGAAATGACAGGAATTATTTTTATTTTCCTGCGTGGGGAAAATGATAATTCTTTCGGGATTGTAAAAATTCTTGGTGCGCACGGAGCTCAAGAGTGTCACGAGTTGCACGAATGACAACGAATCATGACTTCTGTTTGCCTTGCCGTGAGCATATGTATAAAATGTAATATAAACAGATGGATATTAAGGAAGTCACTGAGAATAAAAAGAAGTATCTCTCATTGTTGCTGCTTGCTGATGAGCAGGAGGACATGATCGACCGTTATCTTGAAAGGGGCAGGATGTTTGTCCTTGATGATGACGGCGTCAAGTGCGAGTGTGTCATAACTGATGAGGGTGACGGTGTGCTGGAGATCAAGAATATCGCCACTGTTCCGGAACATCAGGGCAAAGGTTATGCAAGGTCAATGATCAGATATATAGAAGATAATTATAAGGGGCATTACTCGGTTCTGCAGGTAGGAACCGGTGACAGCCCTTTGACAGTTCCGTTTTACGAGAAGTGCGGCTTTGTCCGCTCGCATACAGTGCAGGGTTTTTTCACCGCCAATTACAGTCATCCGATATTTGAGGGCGGTGTTCAGCTTGTGGATATGGTCTACCTGAGAAAGCCGTTATGAACAGGACGGGGAGGTTGTTATGTTCAGGGAAATGACGCGAATAAGGCAGCAGCTTGCAGAGAGCGAGTGCATTGAGATCCTGAAGAACGAGAAGCGGGGAGTCCTGTCGGTTCTGGGAGATGACGGATATCCTTATGGCATGCCGATGAATCACTATTACTGTGAAGAGGATGGGAAGTTGTATTTCCACGGAGGGAAGAAGGGCCATAAGATCGACGCGATCAGACGCTGCGGCAAGGCTTCCTTCTGTGTGTATGACCAGGGAATCAGGCAGGAGGGCGAGTGGTTCCTGCGCATCAGGAGCGTGATTGTGTTCGGCAGGATAGAGCTGATTGAGGATCAGGGAAAGACCAATGAGATATCCCGTCTTCTCAGCTATAAGTTTACATCAGACGAGAAGTACATTGCTGAGGAGATTGAACGCTCCGGCAAGAATACCCTTCTGTTTGCACTGGTGCCTGAGCACATTACGGGTAAGCTTGTCAAAGAGTCATGATTCTAAAATAATAATCAGTTCTTCATGCTTGTCGGCTGACGGGTGTTCTCAAGGACATCGCGCCAGAGTGCGCTTGTGGTGCTGACACGGCTTCTGGAGGAGACGGCGAGCTTGATGGGCAGGTTGATGAACCTGTCGTGCATCATGCTTGCCAGGACTGCGGTCTTGCCGGCCATTGCCGCGTGGACGGCGTTGGCACCGAGACGGGCGCAGTAGATTGAGTCATAGGAATCCGCTGGTGCGCTCCTGATGATGTAGCTGGGATCGATGTACTTCACATTCACGATGATCTTCTCTCTCTTGAAGTACTTCTCGATCTCCTCTTTGAGGAACGTGCCGATATCGCTGAACTTGACGTTGCCGGAGGCATCGGTCTTGTCGGTTTTGGGGAGGAGGTCCTGGCCTGCGCCCTCTGCCACGAGGATGACGGCGTGGCCTCTGTCGTGCAGACGCCTTTTCAGGAGCTCAAGAAGGCCTTTCTCGCCGTGGAGGTCGAACGGAGCCTCGGGGATGAGGCAGAAGTTGACGTCGCTCTGGGCCAGTGAGGTGTGGGCTGCGATGAATCCGCTTTCGCGGCCCATAACTTTCACGAGTCCGACTCCGTTGACGGCGTTCTTGGCCTCAATGTGGGCGCAACGCACAACCGGGACGGCCATTGAAACTGCGGTGTCGAATCCGAACGATGTCTGGATGAACGCGAGGTCGTTGTCTATTGTCTTGGGGACTCCCACGACGGAGATTTTCAGCCCACGCTTCTTGATCTCCTCGGAGATGGCTAATGCGCCTCTCTGGGTGCCGTCGCCTCCGATCGTGAAGAGGATGTTGACGTTCATGCGCTCAAGGGTGTCCACGATGTCGGAAGTGCGCTCTCCGCCTCCGCGGGCGCTGCCGAGGATTGTTCCGCCTTTCTCCTGGATGTCATCTACGACGTCCGGATCGAGTGCGACCGGGGTCTCAAGCGAGGTCGGAAGAAGTCCCTGATAGCCGTATTTGATTCCAGTGATGCGTCTGACTCCGTATCTGTACCAGAGACAGCGGACAATTGCCCTTATGACGTTGTTCAGGCCCGGGCAGATTCCGCCGCAGGTGCAGATCGCGGCATGCACGTGGGCAGGGTTGAAGTAGATCTTCTCCCTTGGGCCTGCAAGCTCGACTGTTTCCTCGCTCTTCGGGACGATGTGTCCTTTCTCGTTCATGACTGTGTCAATGCAGTAAAGGATCTTGTCATTGTCAGAGACATAATCGGCGAAGCCATCACCGTTAAGATCGCTCATCTTGATAGGAGAAGGGATTTTCGCCTCTCCGAGGCTCTCAATTGAAAAGTCAAGTTTCGTCATGTCTTAAATATACCAAATAGTCTGGTTTATGTATAATCATTTTCATGAGGCTGAATTTCTTCTTTGACATAGACGGCACATTGCTCCCGGTGGGGAAACCCATGCCTGATGATGCGGTGGCGGCATTGAGAGGAGCCAAGGAGCTTGGCCACAGGCTGTTCCTGTGCACCGGCAGAAGTCCGTTCGAGCTTACGGATGAGATCAGGTCCTTCCCGTTTGACGGCGGGGTGTTCTCCGCAGGAGCCTATGTCAAAGCAGGTGACAGGACTGTCTTCCACGGCTACATATCCGAGGAGCAGAAGGCTTACTTCTTCAAGGTCGTAAATGAGTACGACCTGCTGTGGATCATTCAGTCAGATGACGGCTCATACCTGACACAGAAGGCCGCCGATTATTATTCAAGCCTGTGTCTTGGGGTCCATTCGAGGACGATTCAGTTTCAGGGGTTCAATGTGGTGGATTCCTTCCCGGCAGGGAAGCCGATCTCAAAGCTGTTCATTCTCTCGGACAAGGGCCTTGTGCTCAAGGCCAGGGAAGCCCTGGAGGGTCCGTTTCATTCTGTGAACAACACCAACGGTCTTGCGCCTGAGAGCGCTGCCGAGCTGATGTCACCGGATTTCTCGAAGAGATCCGGGATAAAAAGGATGATGGCTTTCCTGGGTGAGGGCATGGAGAGCACCGTCGGTGTGGGAGACGGTGAGAATGATGTTGATATGATAGACGTCTGCAACATAGGGATTGCCATGGGCAACGCATGTGATATGCTTAAAGCCCATGCGTCTTATGTGACGACGGACATTGAGGATGGCGGCATTGCCAATGCCATGAAGTACAGTTTGGGGAGACTTGGATGAGGATTCTGTTAATTGGCGGCACAGGTACTATCAGCAGTGCTATCACTGCTCTGATCTCAAAGAGGATTGCCTCGGGAGAGAGAAAAGATGAGCTATGGGTCCTGAACAGGGGAAACAGGGCCGCGTGCTTACCTTCTGGAGTGAGGCAGATTGTTGCCGATGCTTATGACAAAGAGTCATTGAGTAAGGCTGTTGATGGTCTGGAATTTGATGTTGTTTGTTACTTTATCGGATTTGAGCTGAATCAGGTCATTGTTGCCCATGATGTGTTTGCCGGAAAGATCAAGCAGTTCGTATATATCAGCTCCGCTTCCGCATACCAGAAGCCGCCTGCAAGCTATCTGATAACAGAGAGTACCCCGCTGGAGAATCCGTTCTGGGAGTATTCCAGGAAGAAGATCCAATGTGAGGATTATCTCTTTGAGAAATATCGTGCCGAGGGATTCCCGTCAACGGTTGTCAGGCCGAGCCACACCTATTGTGAGCGCTCTGTCCCTGTGGGGCTTCATGGTGCAAAAGGCAGCTGGCAGGTCCTCAAGAGGATGATTGAAGGAAAGCCTGTCATTGTCCATGGGGACGGGACCTCTCTCTGGACCATGGCCGACAGCAGGGATTTCGCCGTGGCGTTCACCGGACTGCTTGTGAAGAAAGAGGCCATAGGGCAGGCCTTCCACATCACATCCGATGAGTCAATCACATGGAATCGGATTTACTCCGATATAGCAGACGCCTTGTCTGAGTGCCTTGGCAGGGCAGTCAAGCCGGTCCTGCATCATGTGACATCGGACAGGATCATCAAGGAGGGCTTTGCGTACGGTTATGACAACGTCGGAAACCTTCTCGGAGATAAGGCAAACAGCGTTGTTTTTGACAACTCCAAGGTGAAGGCCCTTGTCCCGGAGTTCAAGGCCAAGATCAGCCATAAGGAGGGGACACTCAGGGCTGTGAGATACATGCTGGAGCACGATGAGCTTCAGGTGGAGGACCCGCAGTTCGATGCCTTCTGCGACTATCTGGCAGGCCTGTAAAACAAAAAAACCAATGCTTTCGCACTGGTTTCCATGTAGTCGGGGCGAGAGGACTCGAACCTCCGATATCCTGCTCCCAAAGCAGGCGCCATAGCCGCTAGGCAACGCCCCGTCGCATGATGGAGTATATGAAATTGACCAGATAAGGTCAATAAGGAAATGGACATGGATAATAGGGCTAAGATCAGACGCATACATGAGATTCTGGACCAGAGCAGTCCTGAGGATATCTCGTTTCTCCAGAAGCGAGATCCGTTCCAGTTCCTGATAAGTGTGATACTCAGTGCGCAGACTACGGATGAGCGGGTGAATCAGGTCACACCGGAGCTGTTCGCCTGTTATCCTGATGCTTCCTCATTGTCCTCTGCAGATCTGGAGGATGTAAAAAGGATCATCCGTACGACCGGTTTCTTCAATTCAAAGGCCAGGCACATAGTTGACTGTGCAAAGGCGATAATGGAGCGTTTCGGAGGAGCTGTGCCGGTGGAGATGGAGGACCTGCTGTCTTTGCCAGGGGTGGGCCGTAAGACGGCGAACTGCCTGCGGTCAAACGTGCTGGGACTGCCCGGCATAGTGGTGGACACCCATTTCTCACGTGTCATCAACAGGCTGTTCGCTCTTGGAACCAGGGACCCGGATAAGGTGGAGATGTTTGTCTGCTCCAATCTTGATCCTGAAAGTTGGAACAGGTTCTCAATGACGGTGAACCTTCACGGGCGGAATATCTGCCATGCATCTGGGCAAGAATGCGGGATATGCCCTATCAGAGACTTATGCGCGGATCCCAGGGCATAATAAAAGGACTGCCTTTCGGCAGCCCCTGAAATGAGTCCCTGAATTGAATCAGAGAATATCGATTGTCTTGCGCAGAAGCTTCAGGAAGATGATATAGCAGACGAGTCCGAGCACAAGAGCTACGATTGCCAGAAGTCCAGCAATGATTGACAGAACCTGTGTCTTGGAAACTCTCTCGATGATCTTTCCGAGTGCCTGAATAGCAATGGAGATGATCCATACTGTGATGAACAACCTCATGGTTCTCTTTCCGCTCTCCTCGACATCTGCTTTGCCGATCTGATGTGCGATACTTGTACATCCGTTGATGATGTAGTAGGAAACTAAGAGCTCACAAACGTTCTCGGTGATGTTAAGGCCTGAGGAAAGGGAAGGGAATTTTTTTGACAGGATTGTGGACAGGAGTGACACTACGATTCCTGCAATAAGTACATACAGAGCATTCTTGAAATCCTCACTGTCCTTGGATGCGTTAACAATTCCGACGATATTGAGGAAATATGCTATGATAGCAATGATTCCAGCAACAATCAGAGAGATCAATGAGATGACATCTGTGATGTTGGCCTTGCCCTCTTTGTTTACTGTGCCGAGGACAAGAATCAGGACTGCGGCAACGATTGCGATAATACCGGCGATGATTGAGAGAATCTCAGCATTGTAGACGCGCTTGATTCCTTTTTTTGCGTTTTCAAACTTCATTTTTTTCTCCTTACGGGGCAAATACTAGTGCCTTTTGCTTTTATTGTAAAATATTTTAAACATACATTGATAGTATTTGCAAACATTTTGCGCTCAGGCAAGTACTTTACATTATTCGAATAATCTGATAAGTTCCTAATGTTGCTCTGCAACGTAGTTGAAGATACTGTATTAAGGTGGAATATATTATGGCACGTAGATGTGAGATTTGTGGAAAAGGAACAATGGCCGGTAACGTGGTTACCAGAAAAGGACAGCCGAAGAAGAAGGGTGGTGTCGGTCAGCATATCGGTGTCACAACAAAGAGAGTCTTCAGACCGAATATCATCACAGTCAAGACAATGGTCAACGGCACTCCGACAACAGTCAAGGTCTGCGCAAGATGCCTCAGGGCCGGAAAGATCCAGAAGGTCATCTGATAGCGTATCTTTTTTCATAAGAGAAAGAAAAAGTCCCGTTCTCGGGACTTTTTTTTGTCTTCGGGTTTGGGGTTCATATCACATGACGCGCATGGTGGGAAGGTTTCTGATGGCAAGAACAGTGCAGCAGCCCTCTCCGAACAGCTTCTCCATGTGTCTGAAGTATGCGTCTGTCCTGTTACATGGGATATAAGCCTCAGTTGTGCCTGCGAAGCCTCCGCCCTGGACGCGGCATGCTCCTTCTCCTTTAAGGAAGGTCTCGGTCATGGCATATGCCAGCGAGATTCCCTGCTCGTCGAATGCCTTTGGACTGTAGATGTTCTGAAGGAACCTGAAGGAGGAGTCACCGCTCTCATTGACAACTGAAAGATACTTGGAGAAATCCCTGTCCTGCAGTGCCTGAATCATCTCTGTGACTCTTCTGTTCTCCTCAAAGTAATGGAAGGCCCTGAGAATTGCCCTGTCATTGCCGATTGCCTTTCTCAGCTCCCCGATCCGGGAGGTGAACTCCTGCTCATCGACATCGCGGAGATACTCCTTGTCAAAATGACGTGCCACCAGGCGCATCTCAGATGGGATTGATGCGTAATCCGCGGTCAGATCCGCATGGTTGCCGCCGGTTGTGGTGATCACAAGGTTGTAGCCGTAGTCAGCGAAGTCTGTCTCCACAGGTGTGATCACGGGATCCTTTGGATTCTTGAAATCAATTCCAACAATCCCGCCGTTGGCACAGGCGATCTGGTCCATGAGCCCGCTGGGCTTGCCGAAATGGATGTTCTCCGCCTCCTGTCCCATGATTGCAAGATCTGTTGTGGTGAATCTTCCGCCGTTGAAGAGATCGTTGAAGATGGTTCCGATCAGGACCTCGACCGCGGCCGAGCTGCTGAGCCCCGAGCCCTTGAACACGCTGGATGAGACATTTGCACAGAAGCCTCCGACCTTTCCTCCGCGCTCTGACATTGCAGATGCGACTCCTCTTATGATTGCCTCTGTTGTTCCGAAGAGCTGCTCATGGACTGAGAGGTCAGAGATATCAGCATGTATGGCAGGATAACCCTCGCTGACAAATGAGACCATGCTGTCGGATGTGAGGTGAACTGCGGCAATTGTATCGAGATTGATTGAGCCGGCCAGGACCTTTCCCAGGTTGTGGTCTGTGTGGTTTCCTCCGAGCTCTGTCCTTCCGGAAGTGGAGAATACAGCCTCCGCCTTCTTCCCGAACAGCCTTTCATGCTCGTCCTTAAGGCTTCTGAATCTTCTTTCCGCGGCTTCTGAAAGCTCTTTGTCTGAGCCTGCCAGCTTCCCGTACAATCCACTTATATCCATCGTTGATTCTCCTGAGAAATGTTGCAATGGCATTATATACGAATTTACCTGACGGGTACAGCAACTTTCCACGACCTTGAAGGGGTATGCCTGTTATGGGATAGAAGCTTCCTTCTTCTGAAAGTCTGTTGATTGTATCGCTCAAGCTTTTAGGGTTCCAGCCTTTGACTGATCCATGAAGAGGGTCAAAAGTAGCCTCAATCATATTTGAGTTGATGTTTCTTGAGCCACAAAGCAGAAAAGAGGCTACTGTTGGATTGAATCTGAACGGCCATCTCCTGATCAGTCTCCTTATCTGTCTGTCTGCTGTCATCTCCTTGCATTCTGTCTTAAGGCAAACGTCACATCCGGTGCATTCCTGCTTGTCCTGACCCATTGCCTTCAGCAGGGATCTTCTCCTGCAACTTGCTGGTTTACTGCGGAAGGTCTCAAGGACAGGGCTATACGGGTCTCTCGCATCCATGTCGGATCTTGTCACAACTACCCAGGCCATGGACGTTTCCCCGTCTCTTCCTGCACGGCCTGACTCCTGCAGGTATTCCTCATATGAGGAGGGAAGTCTGTGGTGTATGACCGTCCTTACGTCTTTCTTATCAACGCCCATCCCATATGCGCTGGTACATAGAAGAATCCCGTCATGTGAGTTCTGGAACCAGATCTCAATAGCCTCACGCTCTGCCCTGGATAGACCTGCATGATAGTATCGAACCGGAATGCCTTCTGTCTCCATCAGAAGCTTTATGCACAGCCTTTTAGTGTCATCGCGCTTTCTGCAGAAGATCAGGGCCGGTCTCTTGCATGTCCTTGCAAGCTCAACCACTCCCTGTGTCCTGCTCAATGCCGGATATGAGTTGTAGATGATGTTGGGTCTGTCAATGTCACCTTTGACAATCAGCGGTCTGGAGAAGAATAGACAGGACCTGATATCCTTGATGATCTTGTCAGTTGCAGTGGCGGTGAAGGCGAGGATCTGGTGTGGTCTGAGTCTTATCACTGCCTCAGTCAGCGACAGATATGCCGGCCTGAAGCTGTTTCCCCATTGTGATATCACATGGGCCTCATCAACCACCAGGAGGCTGATCCTCATGCAGGACAGTCTTCTCATCACATGGCGGTTCTGAAGACTTTCCGGGGTGCTGACTACTATCTTGGTTCCTGAATCCAGCCTCCTGAAAACCTCATCCCTCTGTGCCTTGGTCTGACCGCCCCTAATGCAGACGCAATCTATTCCGGCTTCCTTGAGCTTTGACATCTGGTCATTCATGAGGGCAAGAAGAGGGTAGACGATTACTGTTATTCCCTTGCACAAGGTGGCGGGAATGAGGAAGCACAGTGATTTTCCGGTGCCTGTCGGAAGTATGACAAGCTGGTTTCTTACCTCATAGCTCTCATCCTGCTCCAATATGCGTTGGATGACGAGAATCTGATAAGGTTTGAGCATGCTGATCCCGAATCTTGCTGAGGCGGTAGCCAGTATTCTTCCAAGGTAATCACTCATACTCTTTAATACGAAAAAAGTGCAGGAAATATTTCAATAAAAATACAATTTCTACGGTTTTTTTGTGTTTTTTTCCGTACCTTGAGGGATTTCTGTGCTATACTGAAGCCGCTCGTTATACAAAAAGAGAAAAGAGTGGCTTCAGATGTCTGTCAGACTATGGAGTCGGGAAGGGAACTGATACTGTAAAAGGTTGAGGTTCCTTTTTCTTTCATTTTTGCTAGAGACGGATCAGAGGGTATTAGGCAATAGTATCCGGCAACATGAATGGATCGGACAGGATCTGGGCCATCAAAAAGGATCAATAGTCCTTCTGTTTGCGCAGTACTGTGCGGATGTATTTGAAGGTCTCTTCCTCGCCTCTCTCTGAGAGCATGGAGACAAGATCCCCGAGCAGCTTTGAGGTCTCGGGATGCATGTCCTCCTCACCCAGGCGTCTTCTGTAGTATTCAAGTGCGCTTGAGTCTGTATACCTGTCCTTCTGGTAGACCTTGCAGGCTGCGACACGATCACAGAACATCTCGATCACGAATACAAGAGGCATCTTCACTGGCCTGTTTGTGTGTGTCTCCAAGGAGAAGTCGGACCAGTACTCATAATGGTGCTTGTTCCGTCCTTTGTGGTGCATCCATGCCTTGGAGTACCCGTATTGCTTTCTCTCTCCGGCTGTGGGGCTCCTGTCTCCGGTGTAGAACCTCACTCCCGGGATGAACTCCTGAGGGCTGTATTTCGAGAGGTCATGAAGGAGTCCTCTCCATGGGATCCCTGCCTTGAAGCAATGCCGCATCACAAGATGGCGGTGCTTGGTGATTGTCCTCAGATGGCCCCAGAACCTGTTCATGGCAGTATCATTGTCAGGCCCTGCTTGCAGTCCTGGATCAGTATGTCCCTGTGCACTCCGCCGTCCTCTCCGTCGAGTGTCCAGCGGGTATCCTCATCTGTCTTGATTTCAAAGCGGCTGGATTTGATTGAGAAAATCTCGGGATTGTCCATGTTCCCGGAAACCAGGAGATCCATCGCATGGCTGAATTGTGCCAGATTCGTCGGTTTTTGGACGAAAAGGCCCTCCATCAGGCCATCTTTGAGCTCCACATCATCCGGGACAAGCTGCTTGAGGCTTCCGATTGTCCTGGAGTTGGATATGCATCCTACCAGAAACTCGCCGGTAAGGACCTGTGTGTCGGTTATGATCTCCATCTTCTTGCAGGATGCCAAGAGGGTCCTTATGTCCATGTACTTCAGCGCATTGAAGAAATAGGCCATGAAGCCGAAGGCGTTCTTGGCGTCCTGGTTTGTCGTGTACGGTATGTCGGTTATTGCCCCGAATGCAGCGACATAGGAGAAGTACTCGTTCCCGAACCTGCCGACGTCAATTGTCTGTCTGGTCTCACCTGCGGCGACCTTTGTCGCTTGCTCGACGGTCTTGGGGATCTTTGTTGAGTTGGCAAAGTCGTTGACTGTTCCCGACGGGATATAGCCGAGGTCAATCCTTGTCTCCAGATTCATCACCCCGTTGATCGCCTCATGTAGCATGCCGTCTCCGCCTGCGACGATGATCCTGTCATAGGAGGATCCCCACTGGAGGATTTTATCCCTGGCATCGCCCTTGTCCTGGGTGGGATAGGCGGTTACAAGAAAACCTTCCTTGGTGAGTATGTCAGTGATTGCGGAGAGCTTTGCGTTTATCTTGCCCTTGCCGGCATGTGGGTTGAACAATAGCAGGACGTTCCTCATGTCTTGAGTATACTCAAAAAAGGCTTTGCACAGGAAGTATCACTCTTTACGAGAGACGGTAATTTCGGTATAAGATTCATTCATCAGTATTAGGAGATTCAAATGACAGAGAGAACTTTTATCGCCATCAAACCGGATGCAGTCCAGAGAGGCCTCATCGGAAAGATCATCAGCAGGATAGAGGAGAAGGGCTACAAGATCATTGCCCTCAAGATGCTTGAGGTGACACAGGAGCAGGCTGCCGCCCACTATGCAGAGCACTATGGAAAGCCGTTCTATCCCAACCTGGTGAAGTTCATCACAAGCGCTCCGATAGTGGCCATGGTCATTGAGGGAGACAATGCGATTCTCGGAATGAGGCAGATAATGGGTAAGACCAACCCTGCCAATGCAGAGGTCGGAACAATCAGAGGCGATTTCTCACCGGAGATGAGCTTCAATGTGATTCATGGCTCAGACGGTCCCGAGAGTGCTGCCAGGGAGATTGCAATCTACTTCAAGGAAGAGGAGATGTGCACATCCTGGAAGACTGCCTTTGAGATCCTGAAGGAGAAGATGAACTGAGGTTTCTCAGAAGCCTACTGTAAGGCCTATGAGCACGAACCAGCCGAACATGGTGAGCATGCTCAGAAGTGATGTCATGACAACGATCTCGTTCGCGAGGTCGGCATCGCCACCCATGGCAACTGCCGTGCTGTATGAGTTGACGGCGTTAGGGGCAGCGGCGTAGATCATGACTCCCACAAGGGCCACGCTGCGGATGCCTAGCATGATTGCCACCGGGATGATGATGCCGGGGACAATCAGCAGCTTCGCGATTACTGCCCATGTGAGCATTGTCTTGTATTTGCCGATCTGGCTGAACTCGAACGAGGCGCCCAGAGCTATCATCGAAAGCGGTGTGGCAAGGGCGCCTAATTTTGCGACGATGCCTGTCATGATCCATGACGGGATCTTGACTCCGGTGACATTCAGCAGGAGTCCCAGAAGGCTTCCGACAACAAGAGGGTTCTTGATGATGTTCAGAAGCAGCTTGGGAACGCTTGTGGCATTGCCGGTGTACTTCTCGAAGATGAATGCCGAGATGCAGTTGTTCAGCGGAACCAGGATGACTGCAATGACGGATACTATGCCGATATTGTCCGCGCCGCAGATGCTCTGTGCGATGGGGATTCCGAGGATCGCGTAATTTGACTTGTAGATGCCCTGGATCATCACGGGAATCTGGGTCTTGTCCTTCACGAAACGCGGGATTATCAGCCATGAGATGAGGAAGATGCCGATTATTCCAATCGCGACCACCAGAACGGGAAGAAGCTCCACATCCTCCTTGAGGTTGGCCTTGTATATTGTCTCGGCACACATGATTGACAGGAAATACCTGAAAACCAGGATGTTGATCTGCTTGGTGGAAGAAGGACTGAGGTAGTTCTTCTTCTTGAAGTAGTAGCCGAGCATCATGAACACAAAGAGCGGAGTTATGGCAATGGCCGAGATCCTGATCACATCCATGCTCAGCCTCCTATGACCGTGCCGGTGAACTGCTTGTCAGTGAGAATCGAGATTGTGTTCTCCGTGGCCCTGCCGTCGGCGCAGATGACTGTGATTCCTGCCTCCTGTGCCAGCTTGGAAGCGATCGGGTCAAACGGAGCGTTCTTTCCGGGAACCCACTCATCTCCGACCATTTTCCTGAAATCAGCCCATGAGATGCTGTCAATCGGCTTTGCGTCAGGATTCTTGCGGGGATCGTCCGTGTACACCTTTGCGATGTTGGAGAGGTTGATGATCTTCTTGGCACCGAACCTCTTTGCCAGGTAGACCGCATCAGTGTCTGTGGAGAAGCCGGGCTTCCATCCGCCTGCCACGAGGATGCGTCCTGTGAAGCTCACATCATCTGCAGTGGGGTTGGTCACGACCTTGTCCTTGCAAAGGTCTCCGAAGATGGCCTTCACCAGCTCGGCATTGATATGTGTGGCCTTGATGCCTATCCAGTCCTGGGCGTTCGCATCCTGCTCATTCGGATCAGTTATGACTTCCCTGTATGCCTGCTGATAGACACGGGCAGGGGCTCCGCCTCCGCAGACAAAGATCAGCTTGTCCTCCGGATTGTCTGACAGATACTGTCTGATCTTTGCGAGAAAGCCGGAAAGGAAAGTGCTGTTGACTTTGTCCGGCGCTATGATAGATCCACCCACGGAAAGAACTGAAATCCTCATGTAAACTCCTCCAAGTGGAGATTCTATATAGAGGATTTCCGTTTTGCAAGCGTAACGTTTAATATTATAAAAACTGTTCGGAATCGGACAACCGCAGTAATGTCAACTGATGTAGATCAGCCTGATGATGAAGTTGATCAGCCTGGCAGGCAGGATCTTGGCCAAAAAGGCAAGGGCTTTGTAATCCAGCCCTACCGCACAGCGGACCTTTGGATTCTTCTTTCCTGCAAGCTTCAAAAATACCTTCGCGACCGATGAGGCAGGCTTTCCGTTCTGCTCGTCACGGGCCATGTGCTCCACGGATTCCTTGCACTGCTTGAAGTAAGGGGAGCTCTCAGGCTCATCACTGGTTCTTGCCTTGGTGAAGCCGGTCTTTGTGTCCCCGGGCTCGACCAGGCAGCATCTGACTCCGAACTGCCTTGCCTCCATCCTGAGTGCCTGTGCATAGGCTTCGATGGCATATTTTGACGAACTGTAATGACTTTGGTAGGGGATAGGTACTAATCCGGCCACTGAACTTGTGAAAAGTACCAGTGATCTGGGGTTTCTCCTGAGAAGCGGCACAAAGACGTTGTTGACATTGATCACACCGAAGTAATTGGTGTCCATCTGGGCCTTTGCTCTCTCGACCGGAGTCATCTCCGCAGATCCGCTGATTCCGAAGCCGGCGCAGTGGATGATGATTCCGAGCTCTGGAATCTTCTCTGCCGCAGATTTTACGGACTTTGGATCTGTGACATCCATTTCAATCGGGATGATGCTCGGGTTGTTTGTGCTCTGCGGGTGCCTTGATGCGGCATAGACTACAAAGCCGTTCATGGCAAACAGGTCAGCGGTCTCTTTCCCGATTCCGCTGGAGGCTCCGGTTATCAGTACTTTCTTCAGATACGGGCATTTTGTGTTCATGGCCTGATTCTACTTCATTTCAGACCGTTTTCAAAGATGTCCCCGCATGGCACAGGCGAATGCGGGGACCGGGCTTAATTGATCAGTAAAACGGAAAGGCATCATCAATTACCCGTCTCAGACGTCAGAATGGAGTGTCTTCCCCGGAAGGTGCTGTCTCCTCCTTGCTCTCTTCCTCATTCACGGCGCATTCATCCGGTGGACAGGAGTCGAAGCTCTCAGGTCCTTCTTCCTCCTGTGGCTTTCCCGGCTCGGCAGCCGCACTTACCATATCCAATGAGGAATCAGTCTTTGTCTCAATTATGCCTGGCTCTTTCTCCGGCATCGGGATCTCCTTGTCCTCTGTCTTCTTGACAGGCTGGAACTCGATGTGCTCCGCAAGGATGGCCACTTTCTCCCTGCTGATGCCGGCAACCGTGTACCTGAGCTGCTTCAGACGGCCTACGATACGGATCCCGCGTCCTTTCTTGAGCACCTTCAGGCATGCCTCGGCAACAGGACCGAAGACATAGATGGTGAAGAATGATGCGTCCTGCACCCAGTCTCCTGCCTTGAAGTAATACCTGTTGTTCGCCAGAGCCAGCTTGCAAGTCGATGATCCCTCGGCCTGGTTGGACCGTTCCGGATCCCTGATAAGAGTCCCTTCCATAAGGACTGTGTTAAGGTTGTTCATACGAACCTCCGCTTATAAGGGGAGCGTCGGGGCACCATAGAACCCAGGTGCCTTCTCCGTTGGGCATTTTTCCCTTACACAGTCCTATACGAAAAAAGTGTCGGAAATATTTCAGCTTTCCGACACTTTTTTTGATTTTTTTCTGTTGTTTTTATCTGATGTCAGATGTTGTCGTTGATGAAGGCTTCCAGAACGCCCATTCCGGCTCCTCCGACACGCTGTGCAACAGCCTCACCGTTCTTGAAGATGATCATGGTCGGGATGCTGCTGACGTTGAATGACTCGGCGACCTCAGGGGCCTCGTCCACATCAAGCTTGGCGACTTTGACCTTGCCGTCATACTTGACTGCGATCTGGGCGATGATCGGGGCGACCATCTTGCATGGGCCGCACCATGTTGCCCAGAAATCCACCAGAACGGGGATGTCGCTCTTCAGGACTTCCTGTTCGAAATTGGAACCGTTAAGAATAACTTCACTCATATTTTCTCTCCTTGGGATTATTAATTCAGGTGAACTGTTTTTCCTGCTACTTGAATAATACTGTCAGCAAGCCAAAAAGGAAAGGTCGGAAGATCAAAGAAACACGCAGAAAGCGGACAAATTAAAACTAAAGGAAAGTCTATTAAAATTAAAAAGTTTTTTCATAATTTCTTATTGGTATGGTGCAAAACCTATATAACTGTGATATAAGCAAAAAAAAGTGTAAATCCTTGTAAAATAAGGAGTTGACAAAAACGGCCGCCTAATCTATAATCAAATCATCAAGCAGGGGAGGCCACCCGAAAACAGGCGGTTTTCAGCTGCAAAGATTGAAAAAATTTTTCATAAGGAGAAAGGCATGTCGGGCGAGGATAAAGCAGTCGGATTCTTTGGTGATCATATAGATTCACTGAAGGCTTTCGAGTGCCTCAAGCTATATATAAATGATTTCTGTCCGGATGCCGTGATTTCCGTCCAGGGTTCCCTCCTTGCCTTCAGGACCGCAGCAGGTTTCGCCTACATCTCTCTCCCGGCAGATGACGGCTCGGTGCTCTTCAATCTGGCCCTGACCAACAGGAAGAAGCTCACCAGCAGCAGGATCGAGAAGACAGTTCAGCCTGTTCCCGGATCACACTCATTTGTCTACCACATCGGAATCAGATCCGCAGAGGATATCGATTCCGAGATCAAGGGCTGGATCAGACAGTCCTATGAATACTCAAAGCTGAATTACGCATAAGTTCCAATAATTTCTCTTTCTCTTAGGGAGGTGCTGGTTTTTCCGGCACCTCCGTTCTTTATGAGCTCTGCCAGCCGGCAACAGAAAAAAACCGTTTTTTTTCCCTGAAGTTGAAATATTTCCTGCACTTTTTTCGTATAGAGCTATAAGAGGTGCCTATGGACAGAAAAGTTCTTGCAGTTGTCTTGGTCATGGCAGCTGTTCTATCATTGCTTCTTTTTGTGCTTCTCGGCTGTTCCCAGGATCAGGAGGCCAAAGAGGTGTTCAACGTTCTTGGATCGGCGGACTCCAGCGCTCCGGTGCTTGTCTCGGTGACATCGGTCTCAAGCTCGGTGATCAGACTTGAGTTCAATGAGCCGGTCCGGGTTTACGGGAAGACCTTCGAGCCGCTGAGTGCCCGTGCCGACGGCAAGTTCATCTATGTCTCGCTTGACCGCTCACTTCTCCCGGGAATGAAGTCAGATGTCAGCGGGAGGGTCAAGGATTACTCTGGGAACACATCGGGCTTCACCATCCAGGTATGGGGATTCAATCCGGATCTGCCAGGGGTCCTGATAAACGAATTCACAACAAAGGGCACCGTCAGAAGCCCTGACAGGACCGAGCTTTTGATAGTGACGCCTGGAAACATCAATGGAATGACCTTATACTGCGGTGTTCCGAATGATTTTGATGTGTCGGTCGTGTTTGGGGACATCGATGTCAGAACCGGCGACATGATTGTGGTCTGGTGGACTGAAGAGCTTCCCGAGCAGGTGCCTTCAGGGCCTTCGGATTCAGGAGGCATCAGGGTATTCAACATCTGCGCGGGTTCGGCGGACAACCTGCCTTCCAACAACGGAACACTGGTCATCTGTGACAATCCTGCACTGGGCTCATCGGTAATCGATGCAGTTGTCTACTCCAATTACAGCCAGAGCCATGAGGGTTTTGGCACCAGGTCCGCGCTTGAGCGCGCACGTTGGGTCATTGAGTCCGGTGCCTGGAGCGGCGATGCGGTTGACAGCACATCATCGACCGCGACAAGGTCAATGGGCCGCCTTCCAGGTTTTCCTGACACGGACGGCAGCCGGGATTGGATTGTCACTGTTACCGGAGGCTCGACATTCGGAGCTGCAAATACCGCCGAGGCGTACTGACATCAGTTGAAACCTCAACGGCCTTTCCAATATAATGGAGGCAGTTGAAGGCGGCGTCCTTAAGGAAAGGGAGCAAACCGCCGAAAAATGATCAGGGTAAAGTGACCTGATGGGGAGTCAGTCCTTTATCCAGGGAGAGCCTTATGAGCATAGTGAAGCCGCATAAGTTGGGTATTATCACCGGTCCCGGTTCGGAATACCTTTCCGGTAAGATTGTGAAGCACCTCAGAGGTCTTTACATAGAGCGTTACAACAAGCTTTCCAAGAATCTCGCCTACAGGTACGGGATGACAGAGGAAGAGATACTGAAGCAGGTCACCTTCATAGATGACATCGGGAACAAGAAGATCCCTTCAGGAAAGTGCCCGACAGAGTTCATCTGCCCCAAGTTCGATATCCCGGTCAAGTACACCAGATTCCTCAACGGTGAGGTGAAGGCAGAGATACAGGAGCCGGTCAGGGGAATCAGGATCTACATCATCTACGATGTGACCAACGATGTTCCGATGAAGATCAACGGATGCGAGGATCCTGTCAGTTTCTCCGTCAACGACCACATCATGATGCTCTTCACCATTGTCAACGCGTTGAACCTCGCAGGAGCAGAGAGTATAACGCTTGTTCTTCCGACCTATCCGTATGCGAGACAGCACAAGAAGAGCTCAAGAGAGGCTCTTACCGCCGCCCTGTTCGGCCAGATGTGCGAGACCCTCGGAGTCGAGCGCATCATCACACTGGACATCCACAGCAAGGAGATCGAGAACTGCTTCAGGAAGGTTCATCTTGAGAACCTGCATGCCTCCTATCAGTTCATCGTTGAGCTCAAGAAGATCATCGACATCTCCGATCCTGACATCACAGTTGTGTCCCCGGATGTCGGAGCTGTCTCAAGGAACAAGTTCTACGCCCAGGTCCTGCACAGACCGCTTGCCATGCTCTACAAGGAGAGGGACTACTCGATAGTCACCACCGGAGCAAAGAACACCAACATAAAGAGCATCAACCTCCTCGGTGATGTCAACGGAAAGACGGTCATCCTCGCCGATGACATGCTCGCATCCGGCGGCACGATGCTCATTGCCATGAAGTATCTGAGGGAGAAGGGTGCCAAGAAGATCATCTGCATCACCAGCCTGCCGTTCTTCAACGGAAACGCCATAGAGACATTCGACAAGGCTTATGAGGACGGTGTGTTCGACTACATCATCGGAACCAACGTCGTCTACCACACCGATCACCTCCTGTCAAAGAAGTGGTTCATCCAGACCGATGCCAGCGAGCTGTTCGCACGTGCCATCAACAGGCTCCACCACGGAAGGGCAATCAGCCCGCTGTTGGACAACAGGAAGATTGTCCAGCGTCTTGTAGATGACGTTCAGAACTCAGCAGCCTCAAAGAAGAAGGACACAAACGATGGAGATATCGAATAGGATCCGCGGTTTCCAGGCGTCGCCGATCAGAAGACTCAGCCCATATGCAAGGGCAGCCAAGGCCAGGGGTATCAAGGTCTACCACCTCAACATAGGTCAGCCGGATATCAAGAGCCCCAAGGAGGCCCTTGATGCGATTCACTCATATCCGAATGACATCATCGCATACGGCGAGAGTGACGGAGACCTTGAGCTCAGGAAGGCCCTTGTGCGCTACTACGGTGACAGTGTCGGAGTGAACATCACAACCGACGATGTCCTGATCACGACCGGAGGCTCTGAGGCCATATTGTTCTCTCTCATGGCACTGTGCGATCCCGGTGACGAGGTCATTGTCCCTGAGCCTTACTACACAAACGTGCACTCATTTGCCAGGATGGCGAATGTCAGCATTGTGCCTGTGACCAGTCTTCTTGAGGACAACTTCGCTCTTCCTCCGCTTAACATGATTGAGGAGAGGATCACAAGCAAGACCAGGGCTATACTTCTCAACAGCCCGAACAATCCCACTGGCCACATCTACAGTGCCAAGGAGCTTGAGATCATACTGGACATGTGTGAGCGCCATGACATCTTCCTGATCGTGGATGAGGTCTACCGTGAGTTCTGCTATGACGGGCTCAAGTTCACAAGCATCCTCAGCTATGAGAAATACTCCGAGCGCGTGATCTGCATTGACAGTGTCTCCAAGAGATTCTCCATGTGCGGGGCCAGGGTGGGTGCCCTGATCTGCCGCAACAGGAACGTCATCAGGGAGACACTTAAGCTCAGCCAGGCACGCCTGTGCTCACCGACAGTCGAGCAGCATGCATCACTTGCAGCATTCGGTGCTCCTTCCGAGTACCTTGAGAACGTGAAGAAGGAATATGAGAAGAGAAGAAACTTCGTGGTCAAGGCACTGCACTCCATTCCGGGTGTGAAGTGCTCAAGACCGAACGGAGCCTTCTATCTGATTGCAAGGCTTCCTGTCGAGGATGCCGAGAACTTCTCGATCTTCATGCTCAGGGACTTTGATTATAAGGGCGAGACCGTCATGCTTGCTCCCGCTGAAGGTTTCTATGAGAGCAAGGACCTGGGGCGTGATCAGGTCAGAATCGCTTATGTTTTGAACACTGAGGACCTTGGAAAGGCATGTGAATGTCTCAAAGAGGGTCTGAAAGCTTACAACAACAGAGAAATCTGATTTATCAGACTAAAGATAGGATATCATAGGGGCTGCTAATGGTCCCTTCCTCACCAGGCTTGAACCCGAATCCCCAGTTTGCCCTGATGCAGGAGCATCCTGCGTCAGCTGCTCCTTTGACATCTATCTTCGTGTCTCCCACAAGAACGCACTGTGATGCGGAAAGGCCGAGCCTCTTGAAACCGTCCTTCAGAAGATCCGCCTTGGTCATTGTGCCTACCAGGTCAATTCCAAGCTGAACGTCGAAAAGGTCGTCCACCTTGAAGTGCCTGCACATCTGCTGCACCAGATCCTCGTTCTTCATGGATGCTATGCCCAGGATATAACCTCTTTCCTTGAGCTGTCTCACAGTCTCAAGGACTCCAGGATAGAAATGGGCGCGGTAGTAGCCTTCCTTCACGTAGAAATCGTGGTAAGCCTCGCAGAGCTGGTGGATCTTCTCCTCATCCTTTATGCCGAATGTCAGGCGGAAGCAGTCTCCGAGCGGAGGTCCGATGAAAACGTTCCAGTCCTCAATCTCGGGGATGGGTATTCCGACTTTATCCATTGCATAACGGCCGCCGGCGAATATACCGTCGGATGTATCCATCAACGTTCCGTCCAGGTCAAAGAACACTGCCTTGTATTTCATTTGCCGCGCCTCTCTATCAGTCTCTGTCCCATCTTCTCAACGACCTTCCACTGCCAGTCTGTGAAGCTGGATTTTGCCACCCTGATGAAGTCTGCCTTGACGAACTGTCCTGCACTGTCATAGGAGATCTCAAGTGAGTTCCAGCTGTCCTTCTGTGAGGCATACATCACAGCACCGATGTTCTCTCTTCTCTGGATTGCAAGCATCGGATCCTGGGTCTCTGAGAATACAGCCACAGAGATGTTGGAGTCGGGGATGGTGAACATCTTGTCTTTGCCGTCAATGAGCCATGCCTTGCGGGCCATCTCTATGAACCTGACGATTTCCTTCTTCTGCTGCATGTCGCACGCCGACAGATACTGGGCGATCGGGTTGTTCCTTGACGGTGAGAACTTGAGGATCTGGTCCAGAAGCGGAAGAGTCTCCGGCTCAGGCTCGGCCAACGGGGCCTCGGCCTCTGGCTCAGTTTCATCAGCTGGCTCTGAATCCTGTTCGGGCTTATCTTCCGGCTCTGCCTCTGGCACGGGCTCCTCCTGCGGATAGTCATCCTCATCCTTCGGGAAGCTCTGCTCCTGGTTATGGCTTGCCAGGACAAATGTGACCTCTGGTTTCTCTTCCTCCTGCGGCGCATCCTCCTCATCGGACTCATCCACTATTGAGAACAGTGACTCTCCGCTGTAGGGATCCGGCTCATTGTCATCCGGAACCTCATCGGTATCCTCATCCTCATCGTCGTAGTAGTAGCCGTCAGACTCCTGCTCATCAAGCATCGGATCTGAGGTGAAGTCCGAGGACTTGGCCTCATCAAGGTACTCATATGTGTCAGGACTCACCAGTGCGGTGTATTCCTCTGCCTGTCTCTCAAACGGCTCATCCGCAAGCTCCTCATCATACGGGAGTTCGGAAGCGGGACTAAATGAGGCATCGTTGTCGTATTCGGTCTCCTCGTAGACATCTTCCTCCGGTTCTGCCTCAGCCTCTGACTCGGAAGTATCCTCCTCGAACTCATCGGGGTACTCATACTCGTCTGTCTCAAGATATGCGGAGTCATCATCGGAGGGCATTGAGCCTTCTGCATCATCCTCGCTGTTCTCTATCTCATCATCCTCATCGAACATGGATTCGGACTCATCTGATGCCTCCGGCTGTTCCTGCGGCTGCTCTGAAGGCTCTTCTGCGGCAGGCTCTTCCTCAGACGGCTCGTCAAACGGGATGTCATCTTCCTCATCATCACTTGCCTCTGTCATCTCAGGCTCTGAGTAGACCTCAGGCTCGGATTCGGGCTCGCTTGCAGGAACCTGTTCCTCCTCGGACTCAATCTCCGGCTCGGTTACAGGTTCCGGTTCTGCAGGAGCAGGCTCTTCCTGAAGCGGTTCTGGTTCTTCTGCAGGCTCTTCCTCTTCTTCGGTCTCTGTCTCAGGCTCGCTTTCAATGACCGGTTCTTCTTCTGTCATCTCCTCCTGAAGAGGTTCGGGCTCTTCTTCAGGCTCTGCCTCGGGCTCCTCAGTAACAGTTTCCGGTTCGGCCTCGAGCTCGGGCTCTATGAATGATTCCTCTGGAATCTGTTCTTCTTCCGGTTCCTCAACGGTCTCTGCTGCCAAGGTCTCTTCCTGAGGCTCGGGCTCGGGTTCAGGCTGTGTCTCAATGACAGGCTCTTCCGGCATCGGTTCCGGCTCCGGCTGCGGGACTATCGCAATGGCAGGTTCTTCCTCTGGTTCCTGCTCAATGACAGGCTCTTCCAGAACTTGCTCTTCTGCAACAGGTTCAGGGATTGATGCTGCAAGCTCGGAGACGACAGATGAGATTCTCCTGAGGCTGAATGCTGTCACAAAGCTGTAGTAGCTTCCGCTGTATTTGATGAACGGGGTGTCGAGATATGAGTTGCATGAGCCTATGATCCCGTAGCGTGACTGCGGGAATTTATCATCGAGTCTCGGGACAGCAGAGAGTCTCTGGCAGATCTGCGGGTCGAGGCTTGTGTTTCTCATGACATCGAAATCAACAAAGCCCTTTGCCTTGCCGTTCTCGAGGTCAATCAGAGTGAAGAATGCGTTGTTGATGTCGTCGCGGTCGCATACGTTGATGACTTCATCTGAGGGGAACACCTGGGCGTGGATGCGTCTACGCTCATCCTGCAAGGATGATTCCTCAATCTCTCCCCTGGAGTACTTGAGAAGGACCTCGTAATCAATGAAGCGCATCGTTGACTTGACGTTCTCAAGCATCAGGCGGTGAAGGTTCCTGGCGCACTTGCCGACTGCAGGATTCTCGGCATCTGTAGGGGCGAAGTAGGCGACCTTGCGGAAGACGGAGGCGTGGAGGAACACTATCAGGCAGTCTGTCGCTGTCTTTGACATGTCATCGGTCCCGAATGATGCCCTGTTGAGGCAGACATGCCGCAAGAGACTCGCGATATTGAATCTTAATGATTCCTTCAGAAGCTCAGACCTGTACAGCTCTATGTATGAGGACTGCTGGCTTATGTTCTTCTGAAGTTTCTCCGCAGAGATGTTAGTCATGTCCTTGAGATTCCATGGAAGATAACAGTTCATCGCGCACTCCGTTCTATTTTAAGTATGTCACATTAAAAGTAAATAATGTAGCATCTGTTCTGTTTTTTTTATTGAAAATGGATTGCGGATGCTTCATACTTTCTGAGTTCAAGGAGACGTTCGTCAGGTGATGTATTTCTGCGTTCATTGCACTGCTGCCAAGGAAGAGGAGGCCAAGAAAAGGATAACCAAGCTTCTCTCTTCCGCTCTGGAGGAGGAGTTCCTTGTATGGTTCCCCATGAAGGAGGTCAAGGAGAAGAGGGCAGGCAAGTACGAGAGCGTTGATAAGCCGATGTTCTCCGGATACCTGTTCATGTATTGGGAGGGCTCTGATGAGAGACGGTTCCCAATATTCGAGATGAAGCGCCTTCCCACAGTGATCAACATCCTTGATTATGACGACGGCTCACATGCGCTGAAGGGAAAGGACCTGGAGTTCGCCAGATGGCTTCATATGCATGGCGGCTACATCAAACAGTCCAAGGTCATCTACCGCGAGGGTCAGAGAATCCACATCTGCGACGGTCCGCTGAAGGGCTTTGACGGAAATGTCGTGAAGGTGGACAAGCATCACAAGCGCATAGTCCTGCGTTTTGACATCGGCGGAAATGTGACTGACGTCAGTTTCTCCGTTGATTTCCTTGACAGCAACAACGCCGTGAACGCAAAGCCCGAGCCCACAAGCTGAGATTATGGCTCTGGTACCGGCCATCCTAGTGCGGTGTAGATCATTGCCCTGTCCTTTGCGGCCTTGGCACAGGTGAAGCTCACCTCATCATCACCGAAATAAAGGATGAAGCCCTTGCGTGCAGGCAGTACCTTTCCGAATCCGACAGAGGTTATCTCTGAAATGTCCTTTGACCATGCTTCCTTGCAAGGCTTCTGGCGGCGGATCTTGTCCTCTGTCCTCTGCAAAAGGATGATCTTCCCGTCAGTGAAACAGAGTCTTCCGCGTGTCAGGTCGGCATTTGTGTCAGCAGGGAGCTTTCCCACATAGAAGTCATGTTCAGGCTCTTTTCCTAGGACCTTTGCGACATCCTTTCTGCTGACCCAGAACATGGCGAACCAGTAAAGCACCACAAGGCCTGCCATAGAGACGAACATGGGAATCAGCGCCCATCTGGGAAGATATGCGCTCGGGATGAACACTATTGCGGCGAATTCCGCGAGTATCAGTATCCTGACTATTGTCTTCATGGTTCTGATGATAGCCGTTTGGCGGCTTAAATGCTAGGTGGCTTGCCTTTTATTGCCTCAGCAATCTATTGAGCTGCCGGCTTATGCGATGTAGAATTCGGACATACCAGGGAAAAGGGGAGAGAGTTATGGTTCTTTTGGTTGTTGATGTCCAGAAAGCCCTGACAGAGGATGACGGGCTATATGATTCCGGATCTTTTATCAAGCGTATTGCCCGTTTGATTGATGTTGCCAGAGAGAACGGAACAGAGGTCGTTTATTTCCAGCATGATGCAGGTCCTGGAAGCGGTTTGTCCGTAGGAGACCCGGACTTTGAGATTGACTGCCGTGTTGCACCGAAAAAAGGTGAGAAGGTCTTCATGAAGACAATCAACAGCTGTTTTGGCAACGGGGAGTTTACTTCCTACATGAACGGCCTTGAGGACAAGAGCATCATGGTTGTTGGGCTTCAGACGAACTTCTGTATAGACGCCACGGTCAAATCAGCTTTTGAGAGAGGCTTCAAGGTGATTGTGCCAGAAGGGACAAACTCAACGTTCGATAATGACTTCATGACCGCAGAGACCACCTGCCGTTATTATTTCGAGGAGATCTGGCCTGATTGCTTTGCCTACTGTGTGTCCTTCGATGAAGCCATTGAGTTATTGGCTGCGAAGATAGCCGCATGCGGGAATGACTGCGCATCATGTCCCAGATACAATGTCCCGCCATTTGAGAAGACCGAGGAGCAGCTTCATCATACCGCGGAGCTGTGGATGAGAATCGGATACAGGGACCAGGTCGTCCACAACGATGAGATCTCCTGTACGGGATGCAAGCCTGACAACTGGTGCCGCTACCATGTCGTTGACTGCTGCAAGGAGAAAGGAATCAGGACTTGCGCCGAGTGCTCCGAGTACCCATGTCTGAAGATGAAGGAATGCTTTGAGATTACAGCATCGTTTGAGCCAATGTGCAGGAAGGTCTGTACAGAAGAGGAGTACAGGCAGTTGGAGAAGGCGTTCTTCAGGAAAGAGGAGAATCTTTCCTGATCATGGAGAAGCTGGGCAGGGGGCTCTATCTTCAGGATTACCGAGACAGAATTTCACAGGGGCTAGGCTTTGGCGGTTTGTGAAAGAGAAGGGGCTGTGCACTTAATTATGCGAGAAGTTCTTTCTGACTGCTTTGGTTTCAGTTTCAGATCTGTATTTCAGTGTATCCGCATTGATGACAGACAGGTAATCTCCTGGGTTTCTTGAAATCAGTGAATGGTTATAAACAGTTAGTACAGGCACAATACATCCGTACTCAGAGAGAAAGACTTGAAGGATACTTATCAAAGGAATCTGGCAGGTGATGTCCTGAAGAGATCTGCGAGGGCTTTTGCTTTCTTTTTGCTTATCGCCCTGACATCATGCTCCATGGCACTTATTGCCTGTTTTGTGGTTCCGAGTACATATGCCAGATCTTGCTGTGTCATCTTGCTCTGCTTTCTGTAGAACTTTAAGTTTGATCCCGGGGTAAGCCGGTCCATGGATTCCTTGAACCAATCGGTTTCAAATGGATTGACCAGGTCATCTTCAGACTCCACAGTGACATTCAACTGTCCGAACTCTGATTTGAGGTAATCGATGACATTTTGTGGGACTGAACCCTCAATTCTGAATCCTTCAGTATGGAGCAGACTCACGTGAACCAACATAATAAACCTCCACTTGATTACCAACATAGTTCATCTTAAAGTTACCAATTATTGATTACTTTGTCGAGGATTCCTTGCCATCCGTGATGGCAGGTGTTGCTTTCTCAAGCATGGTCCTTGCCAGGTCGACTATGTTGTACAGGGCAAAAGTCTCGCTGATTATTCCTCTCGTGTTTCCAATGATTGGAAATACTCGGGCGGTAGAGTGCCTGTTATCTCAATCTTGAGTTTTCCTCCGAGTGCTTTTGCGATCCGTTCCAACGTTGAGACAGAGGGGTTCGCCACACCCCTCTCAATTTTCGAAATATCCGATTGGTCTATCCCCGTCAAATCGGCAAGTTGCTTCTGGGTTAAATCGGCATTGCAACGGGCCTCCATGACGGCATGGGCTGAAGCTCCATGGTAGGCATCTTTTCTGACACCGATTATTATTCCATCCTCAAAAATGGTCTCGGTCTCTATATCGAGATCATCATTCCAGACTATTCCATAGCGGTTGAGTTTGCCTGAAATGAATAACGACCTGTCAGTCAATGCCTTGAGCTGGGGATATCTGTCAAACATGGATGCCATGTCAAATTCACGAATGGTTTCATCGCTGAATGTTACGGCGAGTCTTGTTCCGTCCAGATACTTCAAATCAATTGCCTCATGAAACATGAATCATCTCCTGACTATTATTCGAGAGGTGGAAGCCGCTTGTATTTTCCGGTTTGCCACATCGCCAAGAGGTCTCCCTTGTATTTCAGGATGAACTCTTTGACTAAGGCTTTTGCCTTCGTGGGAAACACCCCTTCCATTATTTCTCCTGATTCAATACTGAATGGAGAGTCAAACTGTGAAGTAATAGCGTGTATATGCGGTGGATTATGCTCTTTGTCCCGCAGATACATCACAATTATGATTCCATAAAAATGGCTGATTGTAGGCATATGAGCTCCTTTACAGCCTTCTGATGTAATAGTAGGGGATATATCCCCTACTGTCAAGCATCGAAGTTATATGTCTTTAGCATGGTCCTGGCCAGGTCGACTATGTTGTACAGGGCAAAGACGCAGATGATGATTCCCGTCACCACAGGTCCTGCGCCCATCGCCTGCGCCACAGCGGTGATGGCGGTGGTCAGGGCAAAGTCGGCCTTTGGGACCTCTATCAGGCCCTTGAACCAGTCCTCGAAGCTCTGGCCCTCTCCGGTCCCGAAGCGGAAGTACTCATAGAGCGACATTATCGAGATCGCCACAAGTCCCGCACCGACAGAGATCGCGCATGCCGCGCTTATCTTTCCCCAGAAGATCACTGTGGGCATGCAGGCGTACACGATTCCTGCGGTCAGCAGCACTATTGCCCTGGTGACCAGGGTCTTCAGGTCCCTGTAGAAGGCCGCCTGCTGGTTGAGCGGGATTGCACGGGCAATCTCCTCTCCCTTGAGGTTGATCTGCCGCTCGACATCCTCCGTGAGCTCCACCAGCTCCTGATACTTTTCCGCAGGAAGCAGGCATCTCGCGGTGTCCATGACCTCCGTCACGTCATTTGTGGTCTGGGCAAAGTCAACTGAATAGCAGAAATCCAGATAGTCCTTTCCGCCGGACTCGGACAATGTCATGTCCACGATCTCTGAGCCGCTCATCCTGCCTGCTGCCTTGGAAGAGCCATCTATCCGGGCCCTCAGGTCCTCGTCCAGATAATCCTTGACGTTGTCCATCTGGGCATCGATTACCCTCGATACCCTGGACCTTAGACTCGAGTCAGTGATGGACTGCTTGAAAGACGGCTTGTAGTTGGCATTACAGGCCACAAAGCACAGAAGGACAAGCAGGCACACCGCCTGATTGAGCAGGTTTCTCTGTTTATTGTCTGAAAACATGTTTACCTCCAAAAGTACCACCCGAACAGAAGCCGGGCTCTGAATGTCGTGTAGCAGGGGAACTCTCCCTTGATACGTGAATACTCATCCGAGAACGTGCCGGAGGGGTCCCGGATCACAATGCTGGGCTCGATGAAAAGCCCTGGTCCGAACTCAAAGCTCCAGCCCACGGTGACCTCATTCAGGCTGATGACGTTCTCAAGGTTCCCGCTTCCCTTTGAGAAACCGAACTGGAAGACTGAAAGCCCCATGAACGGCCCGGTGTGCCATGGATAATACACCAGGGCAACACCGGACTCAAAGAGAAAAGAGGCCTGATTCATGGTCAGTGCCATTGGAATTCGGATCTGAAACTCATCTGAGACCATCGTTCTTAGATCGAGATCAATCTGGAAGCTGCCGTGTCCGAGAAAGATGTCCTGGACGCTGGCCACGTCAGCCCCAAATCCCATCCTGTCAATGCAAAATGCCTGTGAGAGCACGCAAAGCAGGATCAATACAAACACAATCAGGACCTTTCTCATGGCAGCCTCATTCAATGACCTCAAAGAGGGCAATTTCATTCTGGGACGTCAGGACTGCAAGATACTTGCCGCTGAGGCAGATCCTTACGATGTCAGACTCAAGCTGTGTGTTTCCAAGCTGCGCTATCTCATAGCCTGAGGCCTCGAAGCTGACGACCCGTCTGCTGTTGTCCGCCACATAGAAGTAGTTGCTTCCGTCCGATGCGATATCTGTCATTGAGATTCCGATTGACTTATATTTAATGTACGCGGCACTCTCATTGACCTTGTAGCTGTAGAGTCCTGTCGGATTGCCGGCCACCACGGTCTGGTTGTTGACAAAGCGGACTCTGATCAGCGCACTGGGAGCCGCCTCTGACTCGAACATTGAGACAAGACTGCCTGCATCTGTTGTCAGGGCTGCCACGAATTTGGCTGATGCGGCACTTGCCGATGCCTCATATCTTCCGTTATTGGAGAAGTCCATGTCAGATACGTTGTAGTAGGTGCTGTTCTTCTTCTGTACGGTTCCTGCGGTGACAAGGGTGCTGCCGTTGATTTTCAGGATGTAGTCAAAGCCATAGATGCCTGCATCTGAAAGCAGGATGTAGCCCTTTGCCGGATTGAAGGCCGCAGCTGTGAAGTTCGTGAACGGAATGCCGTAGTCTGGAATCACACCCTCGAATCTCATTCCCGGAATCTGCTCCAGTGTCCTGGAGCTCTGGTTGAAGCGCAGGGCCGTGAAGTTCTCCGTGCCTCCGTAGTTGTCTGTCAGTATCACGTACTCCATCTCCGGGTCTGAGAACACATGTTTTGTGCTTCCAAGCCACGGATAGTTGGCCGCCTCATAGGTCTTCAGGACCTGCAGGGACCTGGAGGCCACGGTGCAGACATACATCTTGGCACTTGCAGGGGAGACTACCAGGAACAGGTCATCAGGCAGTGCTGATATGAATGTGCCCTGGCTGATTGTGCTGATTGCGTTTCCGGCATGGGCGTTGAGTAGCGCCATCTCTCCGACCTGCCCGTCAGGCACGACTGTGAACGAGTAAGCCGCAGAACCTGTGCTGCCGCGCATCTTGTTGTAGACAACGGCATCGACCCTGTGCACGCCGCATTCCGGTGCGAGGGTGATTGAGCTTCCGGTCCTGTCGATGGGCGTTGTGTCCTGGACCTTGTTGCCGTCGAAGTACCAGTCAATCGAAAGGCCTTCGGTGGAGACGTTCTCAGGCTCTGTGAACGCGAACACATAGGTGTACTGGACGCCGTCAAGGAAGGTCTCGGGATTACCCTGTGCGGACAGGGTTCCCTTGATCGGGGTGCCGGTTGCATCTGTGAAGTAGGTCAGTACCGACGGCCCCAGCTCGCTGAAGTGAAACGTGTGGGACCCGGAAGTGCTGGTTCCGTTTGATATCCTCACCGCCTCCACGAGTCCTGCCACCTGCTGGCCGCCGTCCTTGAGAATCACACGCACCTTGTAGGAGCCCGATGCCAGTGTCTCTGAGATAGTGGCTGTCTTTGTGCTGGTGTTCAGCGTCGCCACCAGCGGGACCTCGTCGGCATCCATGTCAGGGCCGGTCAGGAACACATCCATGCTCGGGTGCAGGACATCACAGAGGGACCAGTCCAGCACGTAGCTGAAAGTCCCTGTGCCTACAAGTGTGTTCAGGATTATCGTCTGAGGCGATGCCGTTGCCGTCAGACGGAAGGTGCTTGTCCCTGATACAAGTTCGGTTCCCTCCCTGTTGAGACCCTTTGCGGTCACGGTCCATTCGCCTATGGTAAGACCTTCAATCTCCACCGAGCTGTTGTCGGTGTTGAGCGTGAATGTCTTTCCGTTCGGACCTGTTCCGCTGATGGTGTACTTTGTTACATCAAGCAGGGTGCTGTCACTTGGCAGAAGTGTCCTGCTTGTGCCGTCAGACGATGTGGACAGGATCAGCTTCATTGTCGTTGTCCCCGGATTCTCCGAGCAGGAGACAAGCAATGCGACCAAAGCCACGATAAGAAACATTGATAAAGATTTCCTCATGTTTTTCCTCCATGTACCCTCCTTTACGAGGAAAGTGCAGGAAATATTTCAGCTTTGAGAAAGAAATTTTGATTTTTTTCTGTTGTTTTTCCAATTTGCACTTATCATCTGTGAAGTATCTGCAAAATAAAGGTTGGGATACCCTCTAAACGGGGGATAATGGCATGAAAAGATTTGAAGGCTTTCAGAAGGGGGTTAACCTCGGCGGGTGGATATCTCAGTTCAAGGAGTATGATTTAAATCATTTTGATTCATTCATCACAGAGGAAGATATAAGATACATAGCTTCACTGGGCTTTGATCATGTGAGGGTTCCTGTTGATTACAATGTCCTGGAGGATGAGTCAGGCACTATAATTGAAAGTGGCTTTCAATATCTGGAACATTGCAGGCAGTGGTGTGAGAATTACAACCTGAACATGCTGATAGACCTTCATGAATGCTACGGCTACTCATTTGACCCGCTGAAGAAGGACATGGACAGACGCAGGTTCTTCTATGATGAGGCTCTTCAAAAAAGGTTCTTCGCTTTATGGAGGAAGATAGCCGAGCGCTTTGGAAAGTACTCCTCGCAGGTTGCCTTTGAGCCCTTGAACGAGGTCGTGCTCTTTGAGGTCAAAGATGCCTGGAATGAGATTCTGAGAAAATACATCACCCTCATCAGGTCGATAGCTCCGGAAAGCTACATTGTTGTGGGCGGTGTATTCTACAACAGCGTCATGACCGTTGGCTTTTTGGATGTCCCGGTGGACGGGAGGATTGTCTACAACTTCCACTGCTATGAGCCCGCTGTGTTCACCCATCAGGGCGCATACTGGCAGGAGCGTATGCCGCTTGATTTCCGCATAGGCTATCCGCGTCCTGTCGCCGAATACAGGCAGAGGCACGAGGAGATCTATAAGGACACAGACGGAGCTGTATTCATGGACGGGCTGACTGAGATGGGAGAGCTTTTCTTCGAGAGGATCTTCGAGCCTGCCATCAGAAAGGCAGAGAAGGATGATGTCGCGCTCTACTGCGGAGAGTACGGTGTGATAGACAAGGCGGACAACAAGTCGAAGATCCTGTGGCTCAGGGACATCAACAATGCCTTTGACAGGTATGGGATAGGCAGGGCGCTTTGGAACTACAAGGAAAAGGACTTCGGGCTGGTTGACCCGCAGTTCGAGTCAATCAAGCAGGATTTCATAGACCTCATGCGGGGCTGAGAGGATGGATCATCTTACACCTGAGCAACGCCATTACAACATGTCTCAGATACATGGCAAGGACACCAAGCCGGAGATCCTTGTGCGCAAGTATCTGTTCAGCATGGGACTGCGCTACAGGAAGAACGACAGGCGTCTTCCGGGCCACCCGGACATGGTCTTCCCCAAATACCGCACAGTCATCTTTGTCAACGGATGCTTCTGGCACGGGCATGAGGGCTGCTCCCGTTTCAGGATGCCAGGAAGCAACATCGGCTTCTGGGAGGCCAAGATAAAGCGAAACAGGGAGCGCGATGAGCGCGTGACAGCTGAGCTTGAGAGCATGGGCTGGCGTGTCATTGTCGTCTGGGAATGTGAGATTGACCGCAAATCCTACAGGCAGGAGAACCTTGCTAGAATCTATGAGAAGCTGATATCTGAGCAGCGATAAGCTAGATGTAGATAGATGCCCTGAAAAGCGTAGATGCCTTAGATGCCTTAAATGCCGTAGATGCGCATCAATTCACTTTTCCTTTCCAAGTGACATGCTCAGATGTTATTCTTTCCCTTGGGGAATGCCCGTTCACTCGGAGGGAGATATGAAGAAAACCGTAAAGAACCTTATAGTCCTTTTTTCGCTTGTTGCAGCGCTGTTCATCTGCATGATAATCGCAGACCAGATCCAGAAGGATTTCGGGAACATCATCATCTCAGAAGGCACCATCACAGTAGATGACCTTGGAGAGGTGAAATACAAGCTTTACACGCCGAAAGGCGCTACAGCAGACAACAAGGCACCGGCGGTGCTTCTGCTTCACGGATACCAGAACGACCATGAGACCAGCGCAGGATATGGAATTGAGCTTGCGCGCCGCGGAGTCATTGTCATGTGCCTTGATGAATACGGGCACGGCTACTCAGGTATTCCCATGCGTGAGCGCGGATGGACGAACCACAGGGTGAAGGTCAATTACGGAGAGGATAGTGTCGAAGACAAGACTTATGTCGAGGTAAACAGCGGAATACAACGCTATAAGCTTCTGATGAACTTCTCCAACCTGAGCTTCTTCAATGACCACTACAGCAAGGGTACAGACGGCTCAGAGGTCAAGGACTCATCAATGGGCGGAATCGCCGCATATGCGGTTCTTGCCACAATGGATAATGTGGATCCTGCCAGACTCGGTGTATCAGGACACTCCATGGGAACATGGGCTTCCTGGACAGTATCAGCCTTCTACAGTGGAACCGAATACATGCCCAAAGCCACAGTGCTGCAGTGCGGTGAGCTCTTCAACTCCAAGGCGTATGATGCCGTTAAGATCAGGTTCAACAACGTGTTGCTTCTGAATGCCAAGTATGATGAGTTCAATTACTTCCGTGATTATGAGGACTTCATTGAGCCGGATCTGATCAAGAGTCCGCTGAGGACGGAGTTCCTGGGCGTGAGCGCGGACAAGGCTGAGTGGGACACCACATTCGGATCATTCAAGGACGGCAGCGCAAGGCGGATTGAGCTGATAATCAACAACCACAGGCTCACCACTCATGACTCGCATGCAATGGCGACCGCACTTGACTGGTTCACACAGGCTCTTGACCTGAAGACGGACCTCAAGAGCACAGACCAGACATTCATGGTCAAGGAGCTGCTTGTCTTCGCGTCAATGCTCTGCGGAATATTCTCAATGCTTCCGCTTCTGAACCTGCTTCTTGAGATCCCGTTCTTCAGCTCTCTCAACAGACGTCTGACACCTGATGCATCGCGTGAGAGAAGCATGAGGAAATGGTGGAAAGGTGCCATTATTACAATCCTTATCTCATTTGCCACATACCCGTTCATGACACAGCTGGGGCAGGGTCTGCTCCCGCTTCCGGAGAATATCTTCCGCATGACTATAGGCAACGGCTTCTTGTCATGGTATCTGCTGCTCGTGATCATAATGCTGATCACAACATTCACGGCTCTTAAAAAGGCCAGACGCACAAATGCAAGAGAAGATGCCATGTTCCTAGGCCTGGGCTACAGTGAGAAGAGAATTGACTGGCCGGTGATGGGAAAAGGCGCCATCCTTGCCGTCTGCATGGCATCATTCATGTACATTCAGGTTGTCCTGTGCCAGCTTCTCTTCAAGCTTGACTTCCGCTTCATCTGGCCTTTCTTCAAGGGTTTCAACTGCCAGAGACTTGGCCAGTTCCTGGTCTACATCCCCATCTTTGCAGTTTTCTTCCTGTTGAACAACAGCAAGATCTTCGCGCAGATGCGTGCTGTTCACAGTGCTGACGAAGGAGCAAGAGGCTTCTTGAGCGCGTGGTGGAAGAATGCCTTCTGCATGGCAGGCGGTATTCTGCTTGTGATACTTCTGGAGTACATCCCGTTCTTCCTGGGAATCGGACCTGGAGCGGACATGCTGTTCGGATCGACTTTCGGCGGACCGTTCATGAGCCTTCTGATAGTGTTCTTCCCGCAGATACTGGTATTCAGCCTCATCTGCACTTTCTGCTTCAGGAGGACAAGCTGCGTGTATCCCGGAGCGTTTGTCGTGGCCATCCTGGCATGTTGGGTTGTCACAGGAGGATCCGCTTTATTCTAAGTGCAGAAGAAACAGATCCGTAAATGAGGCTTTGTATTTTCCTCTCCTCGTGTTTTGTGCAATAATGCATATTGTTATAAGGAAGCGCATGTGCGCGAATGCAGGGAGTGATTATGTTCAAAGAGGAGATACTTGAGAGGTTTCTGAGATATGCCGTTGTGGACACACAGAGCATTGAGGCTCTGGCGGACAAGAAGCATCCGTCATTTGAGGGCGAATGGGATCTTCTGAGGCTTCTGGAGAAAGAGCTCAGGGAGCTGGGGCTCACTGATGTGAATCTGGATGAGCACGGGTATCTGCTTGCAAGGCTTCCGGCCACGGCCGAGGGTCTTCCGACCATAGCATTCAGCTCACATGTGGATACTGCGGACGATGTAGAGGGCAACCATGTCAAGCCGGTTGTCAACGACTACAAGGGCGGTGACATAGTCCTCAAGAACGGCATGGTCATAGAGGCTGCAAAGAACAGCGAGCTTCCCAAGTACGCAGGATCAAAGATCATCACATCGGAGGGCGACACGCTTCTCGGATGCGATGACAAGGGCGGTATTGCTGAGATCATGACTGCGGTCTCATATCTGGTGAAGCATCCTGAGATCAAGCACGGAGAGGTAGAGATCCTGTTCTCTCCGGATGAGGAGACAGGCTTTGGAATGGACTTCTTTGATGCAAAGCGCCTCAGATCAAAGGCCTTCTACACAGTAGACGGCGGCGAGCGCTACTATGTGGAGCTCGAGTGCTTCAACGCGGCAACGGTCAAGGTCCATTTCTCAGGAGTGTCATTCCACCTCGGCGCAGCACGCGGCAGGATGGTCAATGCCCTGACAATGGCAGCCGCCTACATCAACGCGCTTCCTCAGGCAGAGAGCCCTGAGGCCACCGACGGCCGCTACGGATATTACTGTGCCCAGCAGGCAAGCGGAAACGCCACTGACATGGACCTGACAATCTACCTCAGGGACTTTGACTATGACAATCTTCTCAGGAAGATCGATGTCCTCAAGTCCCTTGGGACTGCAATTGAAGGCCTTTACATCGGAGGCAAGGTCAAGGTCGATGCCAAGATCAGCTACCTGAACATGGGAGAAGCCGCAAAGAAGAGCCCCAAGGCAGTTGATGCCATCTTCCAGGCCGGCAAGGTCCTGGGCCAGCCCCTGAAGACAGAGATCATCCGCGGAGGAACGGACGGATCGCGCATTGCCGAGATGCTGGGAATCCCGTGTCCGAACCTCTATACAGGCGGGCACAACTATCACAGCAGGTTCGAGTGGGCAGCTCTGGATGCAATGAATGATGCCACAAGCCTCATCATCGAGATTATCAAGCAGTGGGCAGATTAAGGTGAGAAGACTTTTTGCCGTCCTGACCATCCTTATCCTCATATGCTCAAGCCTTCATGCAGGCACAATCAGCTATGTCTACGGAAACAACATCTCATCTGTTGAGATGGAAGACGGAGTCTCCAGAGGTCAGGTCTACACTGATAATCAGGACAACTTACTTATTGTCCGCAAGGTGCGTGACAATGTGGTCATGTTCGACAAGCTGATCTCAAGGGCCCCGTATCAGAGGGATTCAGATCTTACAAGACGCTGGCCGCTGAGCACCATCACGTTGATGGGAGGCATGAACCATGCCCTTGCAAGCTACAGCATCACCACTCCGATCTATCCGCTTTCTCCTGTTGTCATGGGCGGTCTGAGCTATGGTCAGAAAAAAGGCGTGAGAGCCCTTGCCCTGGCAGGCCTTGAGGTGACAGTGCCTCTTTCCAGGCTCTGGGACAGCTCAAACACATTCATCCAGAACGGAAAGCTTGTCGGCTGGGGAACAGCCGGAATCAGCATTGTCAGGACCGGTGTAACATTTGCCTCGGGCTACGGTTTCTGCTACAGACACAACATCAGCTCGTTCTGCTGGAGCGCGGGCTTCAGCTGGCTTGCCGTTCAGGGCAAGTATTCGATATGGACTCCGTTTGCAGGCGTCGGGGTGTGCTTCTGATGAGAAAGACAAGGATTGCTTTAACCATACTGTCCCTCCTTGCAGCCGTGATCATGGTCACGGGATGCTCATCTGTCATGGCACTGGTCAAGTCAAACATCTCAGGTCTGCCGTTCTGGTATTACGAGCCAAGCTATAACATCGGCAAGGGCAACACCGGCATGGTGGGTGAAGGAGGTGCAGGCACTGAGAGGCAGGCCGAGCTTCTCTCTTACACGAACCTGATTGAGATCCTTTCTGACAGGATCGGTTATGAGCTGGGTCAGGAGGTCTACAGGGAGCTGAGTGTCATGGGGACCATCAACCAGTTCGGCCTTCAGATCGTAGACACGTTCTCAGTTGTCTCATCGGACGGAAACTACCATTACTACATCCATGCGGTGCTTGACCGTGCTCTGCTTGAGAATGCCACAAGCGAGGAGAACAAGAGAAGGACTGCCCTGTCCGAGGAGGTGGAGAGCCTTGTCCTTGAGGGCGATACCTTTGTCAAGTCGGGAAAGGAGCTCAAGGCCGTGGAGAACTACATGAAGGCCATGGCATTGGGTTACGGTGTTGACTACATTGACAGCGAGTACTCCTATGATTCCCTCTATCCGGTGGTTGTGGAGCTTCTGGAAAACATAACCGTAACTGTGTCAGCCTCAAGACCAGCCGATGCCGTGTGCACGATAGAGGTCCAGAGAAAAGGAACGTTCGTCTCATCCGCAGTAGGCTCTGCGGAGATCAAGGCCACATATCTTGCAGAAGACTCCAAGGGTGAGGTCTACAAGGACAACTTCGTATACATCTCAGACGATGACGGAAGGTTCACGTTCAACGCAATAAACAACTCCATTCTCAGGAAAGGGACGGTGATATTCAGCCTGAATCTCTCCGAGGAGATGTCTGCCCTGATGAAGGTCGCTCCTGAGGAGAGGACTGTGGAACTGGGTGATCTGATTGACTCGAAGAGCCTGACGTTCAGCTACGCCAAGGCATACAGGCGCGGAAGCATTGCGGTAAGTGTTGTTGAGCATGACAGCCTTGGATATGTGACAGGCGTGAGCGAGATATCGGATTACCTTACCTCAAAGTTTGTCACTGACGGAGCCGATGCCTCAGCATTCTACTCTGAGCTAGATGACGAGCAGGACATAATCTATGAGTTCAATCACAGCTCAAGGACAGAGGAGTGCATGCTTGTCATCAGACTGGGTGTCGTTGACGTCATTGAGTCCAGGACCGGTCTGTACGTCGCAAGCGCAGAAGGTCTGGTGACTCTGTTCAACTGCGCCGATGAGACTGTCCTGTACCAGAGCGATGTGATAAACGCAAGTGCATTCGCACAGACGGAGCAAGAGGCTGTCACAGAGGCATTCAAGACCCTCTCAGATATTGCTTATACTTTAGTTAAGGCGGAATATGTTTAATCTGATCAGATCCACGGACATGCCGGAATACAACGGCGTGGCGAACTTCTATGTCCATGACAAGACGGGTATGGAGGTGTTTCACATAAAGAACAAGGATGAGGAGTGTTGCTGCAGCTTCATCTTCAACACACCATCGGAGGACAGCAAGGGAGTTGCGCATATCCTTGAGCATACCGTCCTGTCCGGGTCAAAAAGGTTCCCTGTCAAGGATCCGTTCTCCCAGGTGCTCCTGTCCAGCCCGAACACCTTCCTCAATGCAATGACATTCGTGGACAAGACCATGTATCCGTTCGCGTCGCCTCTGAAGAAGGACTTTGACATTCTGTTCGACATCTATGCCGATGCCGTCTTTGACCCGCTTCTCCGTAAGACATCATTCCAGCAGGAGGGAATCCGAAGCTTTGACGGTCATTTTGACGGAGTTGTGTTCAATGAGATGTGCGGTGCAAGAAGCACTGAGGATTCTGTTGTCCAGGCCTGCATCTTCCGTGACATGTTCAAAGGCACACCGTGCCAGTACGACTCAGGCGGAGATCCGCTTCAAATCACAGATCTCACATATGAGCAGTACCTTGAGAGATACAAGAAGTGGTACAGCCCGTCAAACTGCAGGCTGTTCCTCTTCGGAAACCTGGATGCCGATCAGTACCTTAATAAACTGGAGAGCCGTTACCTTAAAGACCGTGAGAAGGGTGAAAAAATTATTCCGAAATCGGAAAACTATCTGCAAAAAGATATGAAACCGATGCGTACGGCGGCCTCTTGCCCTGCGGGAGACTCAAGAAGTGTCGTTCTTTCATGGCTCACAACCCCTGGAGATGACCCACTGGAGATCCTTACTGCATCGGTTCTGGTGGACATGCTTCTGGGCAATCCCGGAGCGCCTCTTTACAACGCAATAATAGAATCTGACCTGGGTGAGGACCTCCATCCTCTGAGCGGAACTGATGTGGAAAGCCCTGTTCTGACCTTCTCAGTGGGCTTCAGCCATGCCAGAAAGGGCAAGGAGAACGAGATTGAGGCCTTTTTCATGGATCAGATCCGTTCTTATGTCAGAGACGGCCTGCCTGAGGACATTGTGAAGGCCGCAATAAAGCGCCTTGAGTTCAAGGAGCAGGAGATTCCCGGAGACGGAGTCCCGTTCGGCATTCTGACATGCATGAAAGCGGCCCGCTGCTGGATGAGGGGAAAGGACCCTGAGGCCGGGGTGGCAAGCATGGCAAGGCTCAGAAGGCTGAAGGAAAGGGTGGCAAAAGGGAGGTATTTTGAGACTTGGATGGATGAGAACCTTCTCAAGAACCCCAGAAGGTGCCTTCTTTCGGTTGAGTCTGACGAGCATTATGATGAGATCTTCAAGGCCAATCTCCAGAAGAAACTGGACAGCATGAGCGCACCGTCTGAGGATGAGCGGAAGGCCTTTGAGCGTTTTGTCAGCGAGGAGGACTCGGAGGAGGCTCTTGCCTCCATTGAGCGCATCACCGTCTCCGACCTTCCGAGAAGGATAAACAGATATCACAACAACCGCATACGTCTTGAGGGCGGAGCCTCATATTATGAGTACAGCCTTTTTACCAGGGGGATCGTGTACCTGAGCATTGCCTTTGACACCAGAGGACTTTCCCTGGAGGAGAAGAGGATGCTTCCACTTTTGGTCAGATGCATGCAGATGTGCGGGACAAAACACCATGACTTCAGGCAGGTCAGCACACTGATAAAGATGCTGACGGGAAGCTTCTTCATGTACCCGAACGCAGGCTCTGACGTGCACCACAGACCCATGTCTGCGGTGATAGTGAAATCCAAGATGCTGCACCAGGATTTTTCCCAGGCGATGGACCTGATAGCGGAGCTTCTCACAGAGCCGGACCTGGACGACATAGCGAGGATAAAGGCGTCCCTGACGGACATGATAACCGAGTTCGAGAGCGGCTACACATACAGCGGAAACTCCTATGCAGTACTGGGGGCATCGAGTGTTTTCTCGGCCTCCGCAATGGAGAGCGAGATGAATGTCGGAACGTCTCTCTGGCTCTATCTGGTGGACCTGAGAAATGCCCTTGAAAGCGGAAAAACAAGCCTTGAGAGTTTGTCAGCCACGCTTACTAAGCTCTGGCGCAAGGTGTTCACGCAACGTGCCATGAAGGTCCACACAGGAAGCGATGCTGAGCAGGTAAGTCTTCTGCAATTTGTTCGTGCATTTATAGATAGGTTTAACATTGGTAAGTTTGTAAGGACTTCTAACTATTATAAATCCTTCACTTGTGAGGGCACTAAAGGGACCTGTGAGAGGCCTGTTGTGTATACTGTTCCCTCCGGACCTGCATTCAATGCGATGGCCGTCCGTTTCGGGCGTGATGATGAGAGAAGCCTGGTGGCCAGCACGCTGCTGTCATCGGTCCTGTCATCGGGTTATCTGTGGTCTGTCGTCAGGGGTGCGAACGGGGCTTACGGTGTTGAGAGCCATGTGGACAGGATGGAGGGGCTTTTTGTGTTCTCGTCATACCGCGATCCCAGGATCCTGGAGACATTCAAGGTGTTCACAGATGCCTTGAGACAGAAGAACGACATGCAGGAGATCGAGTACTCCGTGGTCACGATCCTGGGGCGTGAGCTCAAGCCTCTGAGCCCTCAGACCAAGAGCTCGGAGGCGTTCATGAGCGTGCTCACAGGCTCGTCCTACAGACGCTATCTCAACAGGAGGAGGATGCTTCTCCAGATGGGTCCGTCGGATCTGGATGAGGTTGCCTCCCTTGTCCTTGAGAGGCTGTCCGCAGAGTCCAGCACAGCCGTTGTCTGCGGGTCGGACATGGTGAAAAAACTGGAGCCGCATAAGATCATTGCTCTTCCTATGTGAAATATATTAGGCTATAATTCTTGTAATTCTCGCGCATAGTACGCGCGGTCTCGGAGGAAATGGAATGCCGGTTACAACTGTTGACTGGATAAGGGCCGTGGTGCAGATTCTGCTTCTCACTGTCTTTTTCTACAATTTCTACATCGCTCTGGCGCAGAACAGGGCAACACAGCTCATCAGATCGGTTCTGATTTACGCGTTCCTTTACATAGTCTGCAAGTTCGCCGGTCTAAGGGTGATGGAGAACGTTCTCCGAATCTGCGCCGTACCGGGTCTTGTGTTCCTGTTCAGTGTCTATCAGCCTGAGCTCAGAAGGACATTCACCCCTGGTGCAAGCAGACGAAGCAGACTGTTCCGTATCGGCGGCACGCAGGCAAGCTCGGAGCAGATCGAGACCATTCTCAGCGCATGCCAGCGTCTGGTGCAGTCCAAGCGCGGTGCATTGATTGTCTTCCCCCGTAAGGTCGCCATCAAGAACATCATCGACAGCGGAACAAGGATGAACGCCGATATCTCAAGTGCATTGATCGTGACGGTGTTCGACCATGACACACCGCTTCATGACGGTGCCATGATAATCCAGGGATCCAAGATTGTGGCTGCCGGCTGTTATCTTCCGCTTTCAGGACAGACAGACATCAGGGCCAGCTTCGGAACCAGACACCGTGCCGCCCTTGGAATGGCCGAGGAATCCGATGCCGCAATCATCGTTGTATCTGAGGAGACCGGTGCCATTTCACTGGCCTGCAACGGCAACCTTTACTATGATCTCTCACATGACGAGATAAAGAGCATGCTGCTTTCACTGTTCAATTACCTTGATGTGCAGCCGAGTGCAATAGAGGAGGGCAGAAACGATGCGCAGTAAGTTCTTGCAGAAGCTTTTGTACAACTGGCAGGTCAAGATCATCTGCCTCCTTCTCGCCGTCCTTGTCTATTTTGTCCTGCTGTTCTCAATCCAGAGCTCAAGGTCAATGACACTTCCTCTCAAGGTCACGTTGCCTGACGGATACAAGGCAGAGAGCACAATCCCCAAGAGCGTGGAGCTTGTGATCCAGGGAACCGAGGACCAGATATTCATGATTGATCCGGCCAAGATATCTGTGAGCGCGGATTTCACCACCGTCAACCGTGAGGGTGTGAACTATGCTGTTGTGGAGATCGATACCGGGGACCTGACGTCATACATTGACACCACAGCTCTCTCGATATTCACAAGGCCGTCACAGGTCAAGATTTATTTCTCAAAGTGAGACTTCCGGAGGAACAGCGTCCAAGTGATTCTGGGAACAGGAATTGATGCCGTAAACATTGAAAGGGTCAAAAGACTTCAGGGCAGGACTCTGGAGAAGCTCTTCAACACTGAGGAGCTGGAGCAGTACCATGCGCTTGAGACGGCGCATGAGGATGTCCGCGCGCAGTTCCTGGCTTCCCGCTTTGCGGTGAAGGAGGCCTACGCAAAGGCCCGCGGTACGGGTTTCTCCCCGGTTGTGATCCCGTCTGAGATTATCACGCGCAAGGAGGAGGACGGACGTCCGTACGTCGCTCTTTGCGGAAAGACATTGGACAATGCCCCCAAGGCGGTAGTGCACCTCAGCATCACGCATGAGCAGCCTCTGGCAATAGCCATGGTGATCCTTGAGGCGGTGGAGGACTGAACATGGCACGCAGTGACTGGAAGCGTCCTGATGTGTTCTCCGCACCTGAGAACAGACGCCGTGTGGCCCTGGAGCTCAGCTATGACGGGCGTGCCTTCTGCGGATGGCAGCGTCAGAAAGATGCCGTCTCCGTCCAGCAGACGATAATGGATGCCGTGACCAGGATGATAGGCGACAGGAACGTCGATGTCATAGGAAGCGGAAGGACAGACAGCGGAGTGCACGCATACGGTCAGGTGGCGCATGTGGAGTTCGATGCCTGCGATATTCCCGCCAAGGCCTTCCACATGGGCCTGAACGCTCTTCTGCCGTACAGCATCAGGATTAGGCGCAGCTGGGACGTGGACAACTCATTTCATGCCAGATACAGCGCCATGGCGCGCGAGTACCGTTATTTCTGCAGATGCGGTGAGCCGCATGACTCATTTTCAGACGGCCTTGTGACTGTACTGAGGGAGTTTCCGGACATTGAGCTTCTCAACTCCTATGCCGCCCATATTGTGGGAACACATGACTTCACGACCTTCGCATGCTCCAAGGATATCTGCCCAAGCAAAGTTAGAGATATATACGAAGCCGAATTCGGATGGAAAGAATCCATGTATGGGGATAAGCTTCTCTGCTTCAGGATAGCCGGAAACGCATTCCTCTATCACATGGTGCGTTCGCTCATGGGCACCATGCTGGACCTGGCCTTTGACAATAAGCCTGATTCTGCCTTCAAGGAGCTGCTTGATGCAAAGGACCGCCTGCGTACAGGAAGGACCGCACCATCAGACGGCCTTTATCTCTGGCGTGTGAGCTATGATCCTGATGAGTACATGTGGTTCGAGGAAAAATATGGGAGGAAATGACATGTCTGAAGAGAAAATGTCCGTGGAGGACAGGCGTCTTGCCCTCTCGAATGCCCTTGGACGCACTGATGAGCTTCTGGACTCTTTTTTGGATGTGATGAGACAGGACTTCGGGCCTGACAAGCATGAGAGGCGTGATTTCACACAGACTGCAGCAGACCTCATACCTGAGGAGACTGCCCCTGAAGTGGCAGAGCCTGAGCCGGAGGTCCTTTTCAAGGAGCCTGATGATGACAGGCTGCACATGTCATACAAGTCCCTTCTTGCAGATTCCGCACAGTGCCAGAGGTGCGGCCTGTGCAAGACCCGTAAGAGCGTTGTGTTCGGAACCGGCTGCCAGGACCGTCCGGTGGTGATGGTCATAGGAGAGGGCCCGGGAGAGAACGAGGACATACAGGGGCTTCCGTTTGTCGGCAAGGCAGGTCAGTATCTGGACAGATGGCTTTCCGCCATCTCTCTCTCCCGTGAGACCAACGTCTACATCACCAACACAGTCAAATGCAGGCCTCCTCAGAACCGCGACCCGTATCCTGAGGAGAAGAGCGCATGCAACGCATACCTCAAGAGGCAGATACAGCTTGTGAACCCGCAGGCCATCCTTTGTCTGGGAAAACCGGCATCGACACTGATGACCGGACAGCCTGATGCGACGATGGGAGCCCTGAGGGGCAGGTTCTTCTTCTATGACGGCATTCCCATGATGTGCACATACCATCCTGCTGCGGTCCTGAGGGACCTGTCACTCAAGCGCCCGGTCTGGGAGGACCTGAAGAAGCTTGCCAGATATCTGGGACTTCAGACAGGTGGAAGCTGATGATCCGCTATGCCCAGGTTGTAGTCCCTGTGCCTCTTAAGGCTGATTTCACATACAGCTTTGATTCCGAGAAGATGGAACTTGTCCCCGGAGTAAGGGTGATTGTGCCGTTCGGGACAAGAAGGAAGACAATCCAGGGCTATGTGATCTCCGTCTCCGACAAGAGGCCGGAAGGCAATTTCGAGATCAAGTCGGTGACCAGGGTCATAGACAAGGAGCCTCTGTTTGACAGAAGCGACTACGATCTTGCACTGTGGATGGAGAAGTTCTATTTCTCAAGCCGCGGAGAGATCCTGGACACGATGATTCCCGGAGGAAAGAAGGACACCGCGTTCGGTGCCTTGGATGCCGATGAGGCAATGCCGCGTCCTGATGTGGTGCTCTCCGAGGAGCAGGAGAACGCCGTCAGGACCGTCATGGAGACGGACAACAGGATGTTCTATCTTTTCGGTGTCACAGGCTCCGGAAAGACGGAGGTGTTCCTGCGCTGTGCCGAGCAGGTGATCAATCAGGGCGGACGGGTCATCTATCTTGTGCCCGAGATCACGCTGACGCACCAGCTTGCCCTTCAGGTGACAAAGCGCTTCAAGAACAATGTGGCCATCCTCCATTCGGGAATGACCGACTCACAGCGCATAGCCCAGTGGAGAAAGATAAAGAGGTCAGAGGTAAGTCTTGTCATAGGTGCCCGAAGTGCGGTGTTCGCCCCGTTCAAGAACCTGAAGATGATAATCATCGACGAGGAGCATGAGAACTCATACAAGAGCGGCAATGCCCCGCGCTACCATGCCCGCCAGGTGGCTCAGAAGAGGATCCTTGACTGCAACGGGAAGCTTCTGATGGGAAGCGCAACCCCGAGCCTTGAGGCCTGGCAGCTGATGAAGGACCCCTCAAAGATGGTCCGCATAGACCTGCGCCACCGCGTTGGCGGCGGAAGCATGCCCAAGGTCGAGATTGCAGACATGACAAAGGAGGAGGGAATCTTCAGCAGCCTGCTTCAGGAGAAGATGCTCAGGACCCTGGCAGAGGGCAGGCAGGTCATCCTTTTCCTGAACAGACGGGGCTACAGCTATTATTTCCATTGCCGCAGCTGCGGCTACGAGCTCAAGTGCCCGCACTGTGATGTTGCAATGACATACCACAAGAGACGCAACATCCTGCAGTGCCATTACTGCGGCCATTCCCAGAAGCCTGTGTCGGTATGCCCCGAGTGCGGCTCGATGGATGTCATGTACTCGGGTTTCGGCACCGAGCAGGTGGAGCACGAGATCCAGAGGCTTTTTCCGTTATACCGGGTGGCGAGACTTGATACCGACACTGTCTCAAAGGACAGGTCAGCGATCCAGAAGACCCTTGACGAGTTCAGGGCGGGAAACATCCACATCCTTCTGGGAACCCAGATGGTTGCAAAGGGACTGAACTTCCCCAATGTCAAGCTGGTCGGGATAATCATGGCTGACAGCGGCCTGCTGATTCCTGATTTCAGGGCGGAGGAGAGGACATTTGACCTTCTGGTTCAGGTCTCAGGCCGCTCAGGCAGGTCTGATTCAGAAGGTGAGGTCATTGTCCAGACCAGGATGAAGGACAATCCCGCAATATCCTTTGCCGCAAGGGGAGAGGTTGAGAGATTCTTTGATCAGGAGCTCTCAATCAGGAAGGAGACCAATTTCCCGCCTTTCTCCAGGATGGTGAACATTGTGGTCCATTCATCAAATGCCTCTGCTGCAAGGGCTTTTGCCGACATGCTTGCCCAGAGACTGCGCTCAGTTGTCAAGAAGACACAGGTCTATGGCGCGAACGAGTGCCCGATTGAGAAGATACGCGAGAATTACAGGTTCCAGATCCTCTTAAGGTCCTCTTATCCTGTTGACATGCTCAACTGCATAGCAAAGGTCACATCGGATCTCAAGGTCCCGAGCAATGTGGCATTTGACATTGACGTGGACCCAGTGGAGCTGATGTAACTTTTTCCCACGCAAACAGATTCTATGGTATAGTGAAGAAACTTAAGAGAGGTTTTTTATGAAGAGAAGAGTCATTTTCGTGATGATTCTGGCGCTTGTCTGCATCTGCTCTGCCCAGGCTGATGCATATAAGGATGTCAACAAATACATCAGCCAGGGTCTTTCTGACCAGAACATCCTGAAGATCAAGGAGCTCTCTCCCCAGCTGACGCAGAAGGAGAAGGACTCGATTTACACATGGAAGAGGGTATCGCCTTTGGCAGGTGCCGGATTCAACCTCGTGGCCGGTTTCGGTGCGGGGTCTTTCTCACAGGGTGACGGACTGCACGGGACGATATTCCTCATAGGTGATGCCATCTGCACAGGCCTTATCATCTATGACATAGTCAAGCACGGTGTGGATGAGTTCAACCACAGCCTTTTCGGAGGCGATGCGGCCGGGGACATGAAGCTGGCCTTGATAGGTCTGATCGGCGGTGCGGGTCTGAGGATCTGGCAGACGGTGCATCCCTTCCTCTACGCCAAGAAGTATAATGCAAAGCTCAGGGATGCCCTGGGGATGGACGGGACCACTGTGGCCATGCTTCCGGCTTTCACCAGAGAAGGCGGTCTTGGAATGACATTCGCCGCAAGGATTCCGCTTGACTGATACACTGCCCTGATTCGGTTGCAACATCGCCTTTGATTTAATATATTTAGGGCATGCTTGATATTGTGAAGATTGGCGATGAGGTGCTTCGTGAGAAATGCACCCCTGTGACCGAATTTGATGATGCGCTTCATATCCTTCTTGAGGCGATGTATGAGACTCTTGAGGCTGCAGACGGAGTAGGTCTTGCCGCACCTCAGGTGGGTGTGGACAAGAGGTTCTTCATCGTGTCCCTGCCTGACGGCACAAAGAGGGAGTTCATAAATCCTGAGATCACCGGGTTCTCTGTAGAGACCAACCCCTATGAGGAGGGCTGTCTCAGCGTGCCCGGTGTCTACCATGACGTGGTGCGCCCCTCCAAGGTCATAGTCAAGGCCCAGGATGCGAACGGCGTGGAGTTCACGCTCAAGGCCTCCGGTCTGATGGCCAGGGTCATCCAGCATGAGTATGACCATCTTGACGGCGTGCTTTTTGTGGACCGCCTGAGCGAGGAGGAGCGCAAGAAGACCCTCCGCGCCTACGAGAAGAAGAACAGAAGCAAGAGAAGAAAGTGACAGAGCCCAGAATCCTGTTTGCAGGAACACCCGAGATATCAGTGCCTCTTCTGCGCGCATTGAATGAGACCTTCAATGTGGCGGGGGTCCTGACATCCTGCGACAAGAGCGTCGGCCGCTCCAAAGCCCTGGTGCCCAGTCCTGTGAAAGCAGCGGCCCTTGAGATGAATCTTCCCGTGCTGCAGTTCGACAGTCTCAGGACAGAGGCCCGCCAGGAGGTGAAGAAGCTGGGAGCGGATACGCTTATCTCGTTTGCCTTCGGAAAGATATTCGGTCCACGCTTTCTGGATATGTTCCCGAACGGGCGTTTCAACGTCCATCCCTCAGCTCTTCCGGTGTTCCGAGGGCCGTCTCCAATACAGTTTACAATCCTGAACGGCCTGAGAGAGGCCACCATCAGCTTCCAGAACCTCGGCCTGAAGATGGACGAAGGCGATATCTGGGGAAAGCTCTCATTTGAGCTTGACGGCAAGGAGACCACTCAGAGCCTCTCAGAGACCGTCGCTGTCAAGGCAGCCGGGTTTGTCCCGGCCCTGCTCCGTGATGTGATTGACGGCAAGGTCACTTCAGCTGCCCAGGAGGGGGAGCCCAGTTACTGCACCATGATAGACCGCTCGACCGGGGTACTGGATTTCACCCTGACTGCTGCCGAGCTTCACTGCAAGATCCGTGCCTGCAACCCGTGGCCCAAGGCCTGGGCAAGGATCAACGGGACAGACATAGCCATAACCGGTGTCTGGGGTGGCTTCAAGGAGCTCTCAGAGGATGAGGGAGGTGATCTTCCTGCCCCGGGAACCGTTGTGGGAATGAGAAAGGACAGGGGAATAGGAGTCGCCTGCTGTGACAGGATCCTGTGGATAACATCCCTGCAGCTTCCTGCAAAGAAGGACCTGGATTTCAAGTCATTTGTCAACGGCAACCAATGGATCCTGAAGTCCCGTTTCGAGTGAACCGGAATGCCGTCCTGCCCATATAACAGCTATTCATCAAGTCTTCTCAGCCGCTTTGGCTACAAGGTCTTCCGTGTGGGAGTGGATGCGGGCTTCACATGTCCAAACAGGTGCGGCTCCCCCGACGGGCGCGGATGCGTCTACTGCGACAGCCATGGGGCAAGGGCAGCCTATCTGAGGTCATCTGAGAGCGCTTACCGCCATGACAGCGGATTTGAGAGCGGAATTGATACAATAGCCTATAAAGCTGAAGATTGTCTAAAAAATACTTTTACATTTGATTTGGAGGATATCAAAAAGCAGGTAGAGAGGGGAACATCTTTTATCTCAAGAAGGTATAAGACAGACCATTTCGCCCTTTATCTTCAGTCATTCTCAAACACCTTCGCACCGGTGGCCAAGCTTAAGGAGCTATATGATTATGCCTTGTCGCTCCGCAGCTGGGAGGGCTTTATAGTCTCCACACGGCCCGACTGCATCGATGATGCCAAGCTGGACCTCCTGGCTTCATACAAGGACGTCTGCGGTTCAGTGTGCGTGGAGCTGGGACTTCAGAGCGGAAGCGATGAGATACTCAGGGCAATGAGGCGCGGTCATGATGTCTCCTGTTTCCTGAATGCCGCAGAGGCCGTCAGGAATCATGGCCTTGAGCTATGCGTGCACGTGCTAACCGGTTTCCCGGGAGAAGGGAAGACGGAGCTGGACATGACGATTGACGTGGTGAACAAGGCCTGTCCTGATGCGATCAAGATCCACAACCTGAACATCGCGGCGGGAACAGAGCTTTACGAGCGTTTCCTGGAAGGCGAGGTCACTGCACCTTGTCTGACAAGGCATGTTGAGAACACTGTTTATTTTCTGAGGAGAATACCTTACGATATTGTTGTGGAGAGGCTCATATGCGAGACTCCGAACCACAGGCTTGCAAGCCCGCGCCTTTTCCCAGACAAGAACCGCTTCTTGCGCCTTCTGGAAAGGACAATGGCCGAGCGTGGCGCAAGACAGGGGGATCTGTGCTGAAGGCAGTAAGGATAATCTCATTCTTCCTCGCGATCATCTGCATGGGAGTGATCATCTATTTCTCATTCTCCTCTAAGGTCGAGATCCCGGAGTTCCTGTCCGGCAAGTTCAAGATCGGCCATTGCCTGGCATATGTGGCCTTCAGCTTCTTCCTCTTCATATGCTTCTCTGATGTAAATCCACACAGGTTTTTCCTGTGGAACATCCTGCCGATGATATCATCATTTCTGCTTGCGTCTTTGTTCGGATACGCAATTGAGCTCTGCCAGCCGTATTTCGGCCGTCATTTTGCGTTCACCGACATGTTCAGTGATGCCGTGGGGGCATTTGCAGGGACTGTAATGGGTTTCTTTTGTGTACTTTTGCTGTGCACCATTGAAAGAAAGAGGACCAGCAGTTAATATTCATGTAACTGAAAGTTAGGAGACTGTCATGCTCAAGAGAATTCTTGCCGTCCTGCTTGTGGCGGTGCTTTCATTCGGATTGCTTTTCGCGGAGACTCCATCTGCAACGGAAAACAAGGTCCCTCAGACCCTGGCTGAGAAATTCAGCTATGCGCTTGGTGTCCTTTGTGCCTCGAATTACGGTACGGACAGCGCCATGACGTATTTCTCATATTACCAGTACTACAACTTCCCCGAGATAGACCAGTATTTCGGCGCCATGGGCATTTACGACCTGGTAAACGGCTCATTGCTCTACAGCTATGACGAGCTTAACGGTTTCCTTGCTGATTATCCTGAGGAGTATGAGGCACGCCTTCAGAAGCTGGCTGCGGACAACCTGAAGGCCGCAGAGGACTTCCTTGCCCAGAACAAGAAGAAAAGCGGGATCCAGACCACTGCATCAGGGCTCCAGTACCAGGTGATCAAGAAGGGCAACGGTGCACTCGCAAAGGCCACCGACAGCGTTGAGCTAGACTATGAGCTCAAGCTTCTGGACGGGACCGTAGTGGACAGCTCATATGCGCGTGGAGAGCATTCCACATTCCCGATGGGATCTGTGATCCAGGGCTTCAAGGAAGGCGTCATGCTCATGCCGATGGGATCCCACTACATATTCTACATCCATCCGGATCTCGGCTACGGTGACAGGCAGACAGGAAACATGGGTCCGAACTCACTTCTGATCTTTGAGGTCGAGACTTATTCAATAGCAAATTAAAGACAGGGAGAACATAAAATGGATATCAAGAACAAAGGACTTCTCAAGATGATTCTCACTGGAATTGTCATTCTTGCAGTTGGAATCATTGTCATCAATCACACTGGCTCATTCCTGAAGATCGTCATGATCGCAGCCGGAATCGGAGCTTTCGTCGACGGTCTTTACACGCTCAACGGCATGAAGAAATGGAAATACACCGAGACCACCAAGAACCTGGCCATGATCAAGGGTATCGAGTCTATGGCAATCGGTGTGGCCGCTGTCCTGATCGCGATCTTCGCAGCTGATGCAGCCCTGACTGTGATGGTCTATATCTTTGCAATCGGCCTTGTTTTCTCCGCAGTTGTCGCATTCCAGAACGCCGCTACTGCCAAGAAGTTTGAGATTGCAGATATGAGGACCCATTTCCTGGTTGAGGGAGTCATCACATCGCTGATTGCAGTCCTGCTTTTCTTCAAGCCTGTTGATACCCTGGTCAAGGTCGTGCAGATCCTGGCGATTGTCTTCATCGTCGCAGGTGGAATCATGATTGTCGTGGCAGCCATTGCCATGTTCAAGAAGCCTGAGACCGTTGAGGTCGTGGTTGAGGCAGAGCCCGTGGACGACAAGAAGAAGGACTGAGCCTTATCAATTGTTCAAAAAAAGAGAGCAGAAGCCGTCTGACTTCTGCTCTTTTTTTGTCTTGTTTATGCCTTGGATGGCATGCGGTCAATAATGCGCGTATCCGGCCTTGACGTACCTGTCTGTGATCTCCTTAACATAGCCGTTGTATCTTGCACACTCATCAGGATCATTGGAAACGACCTCCCAGCGGCACATGGCTTCCTCGCTTCTGGAGATCCTCTGTGCAACCTGAACCCATTTCTTTCCGTCCAGTGAGTAGTCCGCGCTGAATGTCTTTGGCAGGTTGAACCTCATAAGGCAGGCATCCAGGTCGCTTCCGTCGTCCATGTCCTTGATGATCGTGGCTCCGAGTGAGCGCATCTTAGCCTCAACCTCGTCCATGAGAAGCGGCATCTTCTCCGGTGCCGCCTCGCAGTGCAGGGGCCACTCGCGCTCACGGAAGAGCGATGTCTGGAGCTTATATGCCCTCTCATATGCCGCAGGATCCTCCTTGTAGCATCTGGCACTCAGAAGTGCGATGAAAAGGGTGGACTCTATTGCAGCGAATCCCTTCGACAGGTCATCCGGGTCATAGGGGTAGTTCATGTAGTAGTGGGCGCTCTCTTCCTCTGCGGTGAAGTATCCTTCGGCACAGTGCTCGCGCAGTTTCTCCTTGATGAAGGAGTGGCCGTTTCTTATGATGTGCACCTTAACACCGCTCTTGGCGATCTCGCACAGTGAGATGGGGATTGCCT
>JAEEGI010001796.1_pt1 | contig 53002 bp, 40 predicted proteins | sample 8958751 | NCBI WGS metagenome assembly JAEEGI01 (sample SAMN16246545, study PRJNA631951) | gut metagenome | biome: gut microbiome; feature: rumen; material: KS-attached | host: Bos | place: Iran: Karaj | collected 2018-10
TTCATTTTGTTTCGAAGGATTTCTTCGCCGGTTTCCATGTTGATTAACGCAATCTCGCCGCTCGTATTTTTGGCCGCGAGAGTTTTGCCGTCGGGCGAAATCGCATAGTATTCGACATTGCTCACGGTTTTGGTCTGGAAAACGGTTTTGAATGTGTTTAAATCATGCACATAGACCGAATTTCTTGTGTTGGAGCAGACGAGGTATTTCTCGTCGTCCGTAACGTATAAATCATTTCCGCCTTTTAATTTTTTAATCATTGCTATTCCCCTTTATTCGTGAGGCTCTTAACTTCCTCGTCTGTCAGGCGCCTGCCAGCTTCTTAGATACCCCTGCGGTTACCCCGCTAGCGCTAAAATATGCTGCCAATGATTTTCCAAGGTTTGTTACCTCCTTTGAAGGGTTAAGAATCTTTTACCAGGTAAATGACAATTTGGTATTATTGTCTGTCTTAAAGCAGGTATCAGGCGACATAAAAGTAATGCTATCCTTGAGTCTCTTTAAGTCTTCGTATTCATTCCTGGTGATAAAGCCGTATAAATCCTTATTGCCCTTGCGAAAATGCACTACATATCCGTGCTCTCTCGACTCGGTGGTTACCTTATCAGCGAGACCATTTGCCATGAACACAAGATTGTAAAGCTTATATTCGTCCTCAGATCTGTTAGGATGATTTTTCATGTAGTCTTCGGGCCACTCCCATCTGAAGTATGCAACATAATCAGGTTTTTTGATGCTGGTGTGATTGGCATCAACCATACCAAGATTATTATAATCTATCTTTCTGATACCGCTCTTAAATACATTGCCTTCAAGATCCGCGATTTTGAAATAATATTTGGGTTCATTAAATCCGGTATCCATATAGTCAAGCACAACAACTTCTGCGATTTCCGCTCTTCCTTCCGCGATTTCTGCCACGAATTTGTTCCATGCAATGGCAAGAAATCCGCCCTTTAAACCTTCCGCCTTTTCCCTGGGGATGGGCTCGAACTTCAAGGTCGAAATCTCAGGTCTGGTCTCATCATGAGCCATGATGGTATCACGTCTTTTAGCTTCAGCTTTCAGTGCATCATCCGGCTCCCAGATATCCCAGTCAATCTGTATTGACTCGATTTTATCTTCCAACTTTCTTTTCAAAGTGTTACCGATAACGTCTAAAAGAGTAACATCCTCATCCTCTTTGATTGATTTGTGCTTCTTCGCAAAATCAGTCGAATTTCTGTACTGCAGTAAATCTTTTGAATCCACATTCTCCATTGTGATAATCCCCCTTTTGTCATTATGAAATTATTATAATACAAAATCATTTATTTTTCAGTCTCTCAATTTCCTCATCCGTCAGTCGCCTGTATTTGCCCGGTTGTAAATTCTCATCCAATGTGACTGCGCCCATTGAGACTCTTTTAAGATATGTGACGTTTAAGCCGACCGCCGCGAACATTCTTTTGACCTGATGAAAACGGCCTTCGCGGATGGTGATGAAGACTTTGTCGTCCTCGATTTTTTCTATCTCGCAGGGAAGGCAGGGCTTGTCGTCACCGATGTCGATGCCGGCCTCGATTTGCGCGATTGCCGCATCGTCGATGAGCTTGTCCAGGTGAACAAGATATTTTTTATCCACGTGCTTTGCGGGCGACAAAAGTTCATGCGCCGTTTTGCCGTCGTTTGTGATTATAAGCAGGCCTTCGGTGTCTTTGTCGAGTCGTCCCACGGGGAAGAGACCGTCGGTGTTTTCATCTTTTAGGATATCAAGCACCGTGTCGCTCAGGCGGTCTTTCGTCGCGCTCACGCACCCCTGCGGCTTGTAAAGCATAAAGTATCTGTACTGCTCATAAAAGATCCGCACGCCGTCAAATTCGATTACATCCACCTCAGGATCGACCTTCACATCGCCCTTCGTCTCGACCTTCGAATTCACGCGCACTCTGCCACCTTTTAAGATTTCCTTCACCTTGCTTCTCGACGCAATATTCATGTTGGATAGGTATTTGTCTAATCTGATCATGCAAACATTATACCATAAAAAAGAACCAGGGGGACGGTTCTCAGAGATCCGTCCCCAAATGGTAAAAAAGGCCAAAATAGAACCGTCCCTAAATGGTCGCGAACTTCTCCACCACCTTAAGAAGGTCTTCGGGAAGGCGGGCGCGGCCTTCGGCGAGAATGTCGTCGGGAATGCCGTACATAGCGTCAGCCATGGCGCCTGCGATGGCGGCGAGGGTGTCGGTGTCTCCGCCTAAGGAAACTGCATTGCGGACCGTGTCCTCGTAGGATGTGCCTTCGAAGAAAGAAGCCAGTGCCTTTGGCAAAGAATCCTGGCAGCTTTCAACATGGTCGTGAAGCGGTCTTAATTCGTCCACACTGCGAGAAACGTCGTAACCGAACTCTTTTACCACATAATCCTTTATCTCCTCCTTAGAGGCGCCTGTGCGCGCTAAGAACATAACTGCTGCCGTGCACTCTGCTCCTTTTATGCCCTCAGGGTGATTGTGCGAAACCTCCGCAGTGGCGCGTGCGACTTCTCTTGTGCGCTCGATGGTATCATACAGCCAGCCTGCCGCCGAAACACGCATGGCCGAACCGTTGCCGTAGCTGCCGTAGGGCTTCGGATCTTTCGCATGAACCCAGTAGATAAATCTTCCGCCGTAGCCCGCGTCAGGGTATCGCTGCCCCCATTTTTGCATCGAACGGATACATTCCTTTCGGATGGTCTCAACGTCGGCATCGCGACCTGCATTCATCAGCGCTTCCATGACCGCAACCGTCATTACGGTATCATCCGTAAAATGACTGCCCCTCGTATAAAATCCGTCCACGAACAAAGGAAAATTCTTCGTCCAGCCGGGTGCATCAAATTCAAATACGCTACCAATAATATCTCCAATAATTGCTCCGTACATTTTTTTATCCTCCTTTTTCTTTCTTTAATCAGATTATAGTACGGAAAATAAAAAAGGCCGTCTCCCGCGAGGCGACCTTTGAAATATTTTACATAAATCTTTTTAGAAAATCCTTTTTGCCGAAAATAATTAACAATAGCGGCGTGATAAACACAATTCCGATGGGCGGGTAACTAAGCATAAAAATCAGCCCGAGAATTGCCGACGCCATTCCAATCATAATAACGCCCGTAAAAACAATGAACTTTCCGATGCCAATGATCAGAAGCCCCATCAGGCCAAATACGCCTTCGTATAATTCTTCACCCTTAAAGAGCGAATCATCTTTTTTGATAGGTTTTTTGTTGGTTTTCTTGTCAGTTTTCTTCATAGGATTCTCCTAAAAGATACATAACTTCCACTAACAATATTATATCATAAAAGATTCAAAAAATCTTCCAGAGATGTGTCCCCACCTGGCAAAAAAGGCCAAAATAGAACCGTCCCCAAATGGTCACAGATGCTTTATGAAACTCCTCCTGCGTTTGTATATCCACGAATCGACAACTTTCATAAGTCCCATAACCTTTATGTTGTCCTCAAGCATCGGACACATTCGGGCGGTCTTGGCACCTGCTGCCACGAAGCCGTCTAGTAAGCCGTTCATAAGAATTGTAACCGCACCTTTATTGCGGTATTCGGGATGTATGCCGATTAACAGACCGATGTATTCATCATTTCTTTTAAGAGCTTTAAGAAGCCCTATCCAGCCGAAAGGGAAAAGCCTGCCGTCGCATCTTTTAAGAGCTTTCGAGATATCGGAAATTGCAACCGTAAAACCAACTATATTTTCATTTTCGTCATATAATGCAACTATCGTTCTTTTATCAATGACGGGCTTGAAACTTTTAACATAAGCCGCCTGCTGCTCTTCATCAAGCTCGGATGTTTCATACAAATCCTTATAGGCGGTATTGATCATTTTCATTACATCAACCGCTACCCTGTCGAGGTCCTTAGATGTCTTGACTTCACGCAAATGAAGATTGAACTTCTTTAAGCAATGGTCGGACATGTGCGTGAGTCTCGCGTAGTCTTCTTTTTTCCCGGGACACTTAATCTGATACTCAACCCAGTCAACATCCTTTTCGTAGCCGAGATTATCAAGGTGCGTCAGATAATACGGATGATTGTAATAGGTGACAAAAATTCCGCGCTCGTCGAAACCGTCTGTAAGCATACCTTCAAGGTCAAGATCGGTGAATCCAAGAGGGCCTGCAATCTCAGTGCAGCCTTTCTCCTTCGCCCAGTTTTCAACCACTTCAAAAAGCGCAGAAGAAACTTCCGCATCATCTATAAAATCAACCTGCCAGAAACGCATTTGATTTTTATTCCATTTTTCATTTGCTCTGTGATTGATAATTGCGCCGATTCGTCCGACGGTTTTGCCGTCACGTTTGGCCAGCCAGAATCTGGCTTCGCAGAAATTAAATGCCTTGTTTTTCTCAGGCGTCATAGATGCCAGCGCATCGGAAAACATGGCAGGCATGTAATTCGGATCATCGCGATAAAGTTCGGTTACGAAAGAAACAAATTCTTTGCGCTGTTTCGCTGTTTTGACTTCCTGTAATTCGACCATTTATTTACCCCTTCAATACTAAAAAATTCCACCCAAAAATTATTATATATGAAACTCGGCGTAAATCAAAGGAAAATGCGACATTTAGGCGATTTTTTGCTATAATGAAGTCGGTTCGCATGACGAGGCATAAGGCCTCACTTATTTCCCGATTTGGGGTCGAACCGCCCCATCTCGATCTGATATAGCAAAAGGCAGGATCCCCATCCCGCCTTTTGTGTTTTTTTCTCATAAAAATCATAAAATAAACGCTTCAAAATTTCGTGTCATTTTATATGCATTTATGAATCATTTTTTTGTCATTCTAACTAATAATAATTTCATAAAAAAATCAAATAACCCTTTTCAATCTTCCAATCATATATGTTAAAATAAATACAGAAAGAAAAGAATCGAAGGTTCCTCACTAGGTGGCGCGACTCTTCCCCAGAGTTACGCCACGTGCGAACCGAAGAAGAAGAAAGGCAGGAGTCCCCATCCTGCCTTTCTTCGTTTTTTTATTCTTTTTCAATCTCTCCGGTCCAGTCGTTAATGCCGCCAAACTCATAGATATGTGTATAGCCCATATCAAAGAGTTTTTGTGCCGCTAACTTACTTCTCCTGCCGCTTCGACAGTACACCAGAATTACCTGATCCAAATCAGGGAGTTCCGAAGGCTGTTCATCAGAGATGCTTGTAAGGGGAATATTGATTGCTCCCGGTATATGACCTCCGTTGTATTCAAACTGCTCACGTACATCTACGATTATATGGCCGTCATCAGCTTCCATCATGGTTTTGGCTTCTTCCTGTGATATCTGCGTGTAGCTGTTTTCCATACCATCGCCATCTAAAACCTGTTTCCTAAAAAGACTGCAGCCTGACAGAAAAAACGCCATAACGCATACTCCCATAATTATGATATATAACTTACGCATAACTTTACTCCTTAGAGATGTGTCCCCACCTGGTAAAAAAAGCCAAAATAGAACCGTCCCCAATTGGCTTATTTCACCAGCTTCCTGACTACCTTTTCATCTGCGTCCGGGAAATGTTTCTTTAACTGCTTGATGATTCGCTCTCTTGATTTCTCAGGTGATTCTTTATATGCTGAAGTAACATGTTTGTATCCGTACAACTGCTCAGGCGTTGCATATATGGCAACATCCCAGCCGTATTCTTCGCCACGTTTGTTAACCTTCTTTTGAAAGTCACGCATGCAAAGATAAGTCTGCATCTGAAGGTCGGTAATTGTTCCTTCGAAGTTCTTTAAACCGTCTTTGCCAAATCCAGCAGCAGACTTTACTTCGTAAGAGAAAAGCCTTGTATCATCTTCAAATAAGTCCATTATTCTCTTTTGTCTCTGATTGGCTTTCCCATCGTCCCAGAGAGAATCAAAATCATAACCGTCTCGACGTAAGTTGGCAAAATACGGAAACCATTTTTTAGATATAAAACCGGTCTTCTTACCAAAGAACTTTCCATATGCAATCTTACCCTCGCGGGCTACCACGGCTCTCCACTCCCAAGGGTCAAGCGCAGCATTTCCTCCCCACCAGTATGCAGGATCCGTATGCTCTTCCACAGAAAAGCCTTCTATTCCACAGGAAAAAAGAGGCAGGAATCCAACCTCTTCAATATAATCCTTTAATTCCTTAACATAATGAAAGCATCCTTCGTCATTCCAGTCGATGCCAAACAATGTCCATTTACCGTTGATTTCTTCCATGTGTGCTTAATCCTCAGTCTCTTCAGTCTCTGAAATCTTGTTATAATGCAAAGCTTCAAACTTTCTGTCAAGCTCTTCCAAGAGCGCTAAGTCTTCATCTGAATACTCTTTGTATTCCCAAATGGAGTATTTCTCCCATTTTTCGCCGCCTATTGAAGAATTGTCAAACTCTATTCCGTAATCCCACGCACTGTAATCGGTGATAAACAAATCGCTATCCGGTCTGTTCTCCAGTCCGCATACATTATTATCGATGATAAAATCAGCAAAATCCTTCACGTCCTCGTCGGTCACTGAATAAGTTGTAACAATCATGGGTGATTCGAAATCTTCACGTGCTCTGCGCTCGATGATCCATTCGCCGTTTTCGTCCTTACGTAAAGTCTCGTGGATACTTGTGCCATTCATATCGCCGTATCCCGGAGAGTAGCTGAATTCCTTGAACTCGCCCACTGCTACCGGAGTATTCACGACTGTCGGCTGGTTCGTATTATTCGTAATCTTTCTTGGCCAAAACAGTAAAGCCACCAAAATAGCAACCATGATTAAAGCCACAAATAAAAGCAATAATATTCCTAAAACTACGAGTATTAAAATAATAACCTTGGATCCTTTCAACTTATTATCTCCCTTTTACTTTTTTTATTATAATGAGCTCTTTCTCTTTTATTGTACTAATAGCGAAAACAAACTATCAAAAAACTTAAAACCAAAACTTATACCGGCGCCAAATAACAAAAACATTAATGACGCTATAACGATAATGGAAATTAATACTATGAAAAACACAATAAGACATCCACCCTTTGATTTCTTGGGAGGAGCTGTATACTGCGACCTTTTTTCTTCATGATTGCTGATTGTATTATCTTCCTTTTTTTCAGCCTCAACCGGTCTCACATATGTTCTGGTAACTTTCTTCGAAGCTTCCTGCTTTTGTTTCAAATACAAAGACATTGGATCTTGAGCACTCATTAATTTACTATAAAAGCTCTGCAACCATCTGATATCTTCAGGAGTACAAATATCACTATACGAAGATCCGACATCATGCGAATAAGAATTACGGATATGTCTGTAATTCTTTAATTGTTCCAATGTTTCATTCCATCCCAAAATACTCCAGGATGCACCTGCTTTACTATTCATCTCATCAATGTAGGTAGTAACACCCTTATCGGAATGATAAGCTTCGCGAATAAAGGAATCTATTCTTTTGTAAATCTCCATGAATTCGTCGTTTAGTCTGCTCATTATTAATAGTTTATTCTGTCCTCAAAAAGTATTCCACCATATTCAGTACGTTTCCTGATTTCTTTTGGAGTAAAATCTGAACCGCTTTCACCTAATTCAAAATATATTCTTGGATCCACATCACATCCGGACATAATTATTTCTTTGTCCACAAGTCCTTCAAGATTAACTTTTATGCCATTTTCTTTCATTTTGCGGATTTTCTTGTCTAAATATTCGATTTCCTTATCGCATGCAGGGCATGTTCCCATACAAGGTCCTGCATGATGGCATTCTATCGGTTCAAACTTTATTCCATTGGCATCAGCAATTTCTTTTCTAATCTTCTTCAGTAATTCGCATCTGTTTTTGCCTGGATGTTTATCCTCTGTATAAAGCTCCATATCCATTTTTTCGATATCATCAATTAATTCAAACACCATCGGAGCTATATCTTTATAATAATACGAATCTTTGTCTTCATAAAGTTTTTTGTAATTCAGTTTAAATATGTCCTTAATAGTTTTAACTTTGTTTTCTTCAAAATACCTCTTTATTTTATGATTCAAATTCAGTTCATCTACATTTTTTGAAAGAATACTGTATCTTACGCCAAAAGAATCTTTAACTCGCTTAATCCCCAGCATTTTAAGCCATCCACATATAATAACTAACGAATAATCAGCTTCAATTCTTTTCTCAGAATTATAAAACAATTTTTCTGCGTAATAATCCAAATCTTCGCCATTATACTTTTCTGTAGCAAGCATTTCCTTAACAATGCCCAGATTAACACATTCAACATAGTTCTGAATGTGTTTCAGACTGTTTGCCGGGAGAAAAACAGCCAGCAAAGAAATTATTTCTCTGGTATCAGACAAAGCATCCGGGTTATTTAACAGTATTTTCTTTAATTCACTTTCCTGTTTTTTCTCATAATAAAACCTCATAAAACTAACACTATTTATCCGCTAATTTACCCATTTTCTTTCCTGTTTTTGCAAACAAGTATGCCTCGTCATAAGTACACTCATGCTCTCTGGCATATATAAATATTGCTCTGTCCAGATAAGGATACTTACGCGGATCCACAAAGCCTCTGTCAGCCTCAAGCCATGCCCTGTGATAAAACGCCTGAAGCTTAGTGTCATCTACGCTTAAAATTGCATTTATCAATCCCATATTGTCTCCTTAATCATCGTCACTGTCGCCCCAGCCGAAATCTTCGTCATCATCATCGTCTTCATCAAGCGAATCATAGCCAGGATAGAAACGGTCATCGCCAACAAGATCTAAGGCTTCACGACGGCTGTTAGCCATAAACTGAGCATCAATAAAATAATCATCCTCTAACATTTCATCACGTTTCTTATCGAACCAATCCATATGAACCTCCCATTAATTTGAAATTCATTTACCCTAAAATATTTATCGGCTAAAATCAGCTAAATCAATAATCTTCCCAGTACTCATAAGCTTCATCATAATCATCAAAGTCTTCATCCCAGGCATCATCAGCGTATTCGTCAGGATCGTCATAGTCCTCGGGATCATAATTCAAACTGTTATACTCCTTTTTTGACGAACTGCTTGATGACGTCTTTGAATAAGAACTCGATGATGAACTACCTGAAGTCGTCTTCGAAGATGAGCTGGTAGTTTTGGCGTTTGAAGTGTCTGAAGAAGTTTTAACGGGATCAGGCTTAATACTGCTGCCGGTACTATTCTTATTCTTCTCTTCAACTCTCTGCTGCGCCTTCTGATAGCAGGAATAACAGTAGTCTGCATTTGCTATTTTTTTGTTCTGATGGCAAATGGTACATAAAGAACTGTCATAATGGCTATCACCATCAAGAGCATTAATCGCTATCCATGATGCAATTATGATTACTATACATATCCCCATAATCAAGAGAAATTGTTTGGTGTTTTTGCTCATGCAAACTCCTTTCCCATCATCTATTCCTCATAATATCATAAAAGAACCAAACCGCTGTCCCGATTACCGCCCTCAGATATGATTCATGTTACTATTCACACTTTTCCTAAACTATGCTTATCTTCAATTATTTCCAAGAACTCAGGTGCAATACAATAAGCTTCGCCTAAATCAGACATAACACCGTATGCATCTAACTCTTCATCATATCCTTCCACTTCGTAGATATTACCATTTTTATAGGCACAATTTGTCTCACCTATATACTTAACTTTACTACCAGTTCTAATCATTGTATTACCTCACTTATTATAGAATTTAATAAATGCTTATCCTCTGCAAATTAATTATATTCAAAATACCGATATAGTTCTTCCTTCGTTTTCAAAATCTTCGATGAAGCTGCCGCTGCTGCACACATCACACTATTCAATAAGCTATATTCTTTATCTAAAGGATTTACAATTATAGGAAAGAAACTATTAATTACTCCTTCTCTAAAATCAATTTCTTTATGCTTTGGATAATATCCTTTATTCTCAAGAAATTCTATTATTTCCTTGCGATTAGCTGGATTTCTCTCATCTACGTACATATTTTGACCCTCCAAAAAAACGTCCACAGTCTTGTATGGGGTTTAAAATGTAATTGTATCAAATTCTCCTGCGATCTGTTTGAGCAACATAATAAACTTATTCCAATTGTCCGGATAGGCATTCTGGCCTTCCTTCTTAATCGCTTTCCGACCTTCGTATTTAACTTTTACACTCCAGTCAGAACCGTCTAAAACCCATTCATCTTTAGTGGGAGTACATATATCTTCCCACTCTTCGATTTTCAACGAAGCAAGCTTCTTTTCAAATTCTTCTATCGAGAGAGAACTTTCTGCATCAATTGCGTAATTACTATTATCAGGCCTAATAGGCATATTCTTTTTGTTATAAAATAACTTACCATCTTTAGCCCATATTTCTACATCAACACTATTAGTAAATCTAGCCGTGTTATGAATATACTTAACTTTTTCAATCATCTTCATTTGTCTCCCTTCTTATAATCTCATCATATCTATCCACTACAATCTTTAAGGCATCCTTAGGCATCGTCAAAGCCAATCCAAATGGATTGATAACAATCCCTTCCACACCATCTTCCAGTCCAGCCTTTAACACTTTGCAAATAGGTAAATTAATAGTTACATTAGTCGTGGGTTTAGCGTTCATTTCATCCTCATCCGTATAGAGAGGAATCCATTCTTTGCCATCTCCGTTTGATACAGTATCTATACGAAGCCTCATTTCCTGATCTATGGTAAATGTGTCTCCTTTATCCAAATCTTCAAGTTTAAATGAGCCAATTACATTATTTACATCAACCATAGGAGTACGTACTTCTCCGTCATCCATCATTCTCTTAAGCAATACATCAAATATTCTGAACAAATTATCTTTGCTTCTCTCTTTAGTAAATTCCTCTGCTGCCATTTTAATATACTTGTTATCTTCATATCTGTTATCTTCCATCGTTTTATCCTCCTTTGCTAATGATATTGTAACTAATTTGAAAGGATTATTAGTCTCTTCAAAAGCGACCTCATAAAAGAAAAAAGCCGGGGTTAACCGACTTTCATAGATTGTGTTCAACGCAGTATTCTTTAATTCTCTGATTTCTTTTTTCCAAAAACTCAAACTCTTTATCAATAAAAGTAAAATAGTCATCTACCGTTTCCGGTAAACCACTTTTCTCAAAAGATGCATTTCCACACCATATATCAACCATGGAATAATCTTCCGATACACAGTCCTGAAGCAAAAAGAAATCCACATATCCTTTAAAATCAACAAACAGATCAAAGAATTCCTTGTCACTTTGAAGAACCTTATATAAAGGACTTTCTTCTCCCAGATAGTATCGGCGAATACATTCCATTGTCAGATCCCATCTGTCGGAAATATACTGATTACAGCCTTTACGCTGATTTATACTGTTTCTGTGAATAGGAAAAATAATCATTCCACCAATTGTATATGATTTCCTAATCAAATCTTCATAGTAAGCCTTGTAATCCCCTACTCTATCCATGACCTGTTCTATCATATATCTGTATTTTTGATAACGTAATCCAACAATAATTGAGTCACTGGAAAAGTAAAATGAATTCCAGTTAAAATGATATGGCGATTTTTCTCTCTTCAAATCCAGATATTCACCATTAGGTAACTGTTTACTCCAAAGAATACTGTGGTATAAATTTAAAGTTGCACTTTTGCTGTCAGGATCAGATCCCCCACAGCCTAGTCCATCATTTCTATCCCAAAAGCCTTCCCAGTATCCTCGAGAATCTGTTGTAAAATCAAAAGTTGTATCTATCATACTCAAATTATGTTTCTAATCCTTTAATTAACTCAATTCCTTCAAACTCACTCAAACCTTGTTCATATAATTTAAACATATCTTTGGAAATATATATTATACGGTCTTCAATATCAACTGAAACTCCTATCTTTTTTTGAATTCCTTCACGTTTAAGAAGAACATACATGGTTACCAATTTATTATCTGTATACGCGCGAATTTTACCCTCGTAGGGAGCCAAATAGAACCAACCATTTAGAGCACCTCTAACAGTTAAATCAATTGCGTCCTTTAGTAAGGGCTTGGGGATTTTCTCCAAATCCAATTCGGACGAATCAGTATATTTTTTTTCTTCTTTGATTTCAGGAATACTCAATCTCTGAAAATCTTCAATCGTAACTCTATGAATTTGAACATCAACAGCCGCATCTTCAGTACGAATTTCATATCGCTTCTCTGGTATTCCATAAACATTTACACTTTGATGTCCTGTAGTGAATGAATTATTCTCTAAATAATTCTCATCATTAAACATCAATTCTTCTAAATCATGCGTTAAAAATTCATTCCATACCTCTGTTTCATGAATCAAATTCTCAACTTTCTTTACTAATTTTAAATTATTAACATTTTCTGTTTGATCATCGGGCATAATAATAAATAAATAATCCCTCGCACGACTTATTGAAACATTAATAATATTCATTTTATTTAAAAACATTTCGTTTGAACTTGAAATGCTCGGCGGAGAATTAAACACAGAAAAAATAATGTCACATTCATCCCCTTGGAAACCATGTATTGTTCCAACTTGAACATCTACTTCTTTCGGCAATCTTTCAGACGATAATAATTTATTAATCAAATCAGATTGCGCTCTATATGGAGCAATAATTCCAATTTTGAATAAATCGCCTGAATGTTTTTCTGCAATTGCTTTTGATAAATAGCATACGTATTCAAAAGTAAAAAGCGCAGAGTATACTTGATACGAACTACTGTGTTGTAGTCTTTTACATTTATATATACTCTCATATTTACTTACTGGAAACTTAATGATATTTAAGGTTTCTATTCCAAGATCATCCCCTACATTCAATGTTCTTTGACTATCTGAGTTTCTATAATGTTTTAATATTCCATCATAAGCAAATTTGCTGAATATATCTCCAATATCAGGAACACTACGATATTGCGTGGTCAAACATTCAACCTTGTATGAAAAAGGAATAGTTTGCGGATTCACAAACGAATCTAAATGAACCATCGTATAGATATTTTCGTTCTTCCATAAATCAACCGAAGTAATCGGCTCAATTTGGAAAGGATCTCCCGCTATTATGAATTTCTTGGGTGTTTTCTTAAACAATGGAAAGACTATATTAGCAATAGGTATCATTGATGCTTCATCTATAACAATATAATCCCAGTTAAGTGCATATATGAACAATCGCATCGAACCGGGCATAAAGAAATCATACGGAAAACGCGCAATAGTAGTTATAGTGACACTCTTAGAAAGGGCGCGGATATCAAAAGATTTATCTTTGTATACAGGACTCTGTTCGATTTCTTCGTCTCCTGTTGCACCAAATCTTACTAGCCATTTATTATATGAATAATCATCGCCAGACACCTCCATTATTCTTCTAACCAAAACATCTGCTGCCTTATTGGTAGGAGTAAGAACCAGCACTCTGCAATCATTCTCTTCTTTCATCGTCGGAATTAAGACATTTTTTGCAAGATGTGTAGTCTTTCCTGTTCCAGGAGGGCCAAAAACAAATTCTATATTGCTACATAAGTGCTTTTGCATATCAAAAGAATCTTCATAGTCCAATTCAGAAAATTGTTTACGAAGTTCTTCTAGTAAGAAAGCCGGACTTTTAGCATCAATTGTAGCTAAAGATACTTTCTCAAAATCAATTTCATTAATATCATCTGCATTTTTAACCTTTACTCTTAATGTATATGACTTAATATTTGCAACTTCAATAGCTACCGTCTTGGTCTTATCATCAAAATGCAGGACTAATGGAATATCTGCCAAATCTTCCATAAACTGAGGAATATATCTATTAGGATATTTTAATACCAAGGTACGTAATGTACCTGCTTCACGCTCTACTTTTGAAAAAGCAATTGAAACCTCTCTACTATTGTTGTTCTCCTCTCCACTATTTAAACATTCCATCTCAAGCAATGTTTTAAACCAACCAAAAGAATATTTAGTTTCTTTTGAAGCACGATTTTGAAGTTCCTCAAATTGTTTAATTCTATTTATCTCTTCAACACTTTTTTCCTTTGCACGCTCTATCTTTTTCAAATAGTCAACAGTCGACGGTATATATTCGTCTGAGTCTTTTTCATCCTCATCTATATTTACTTTCGTTATAGTTTTTTTCTCAATTGTTCTTCTTGTAATATCCTTTATTATATTTGCAGTATCCCCATCAACTTCTTCCCCAAAATTAGCAAATGAATCAGCCGACAAATCATTCTTATTGACACTATTATCGCCCTTTGGTGATCCTGTGAAATGGTCATATCCGTTATTATCTTTGGACATTTTTTCAGCATCTTTCTTTCTTTTATATTCTTGAAGAAAGACTGTTAATTCCTCATCATTCTCAATTCCATATTCTTTTAATTTATTTGCAAATGCTATTTTTTCCTTTTGTGAATCTGTTAAGTTACTATCATCTTCTTCATCCGAATAATAATCTAACCTAAGAATAGAAAGTAGTTTTTCTGCTCCATCCTTGTTCTGATTATATATCTCCGATAAGTCATCTCTATATATATAACAAATTGAAGTGAATTCGCCATTATTATCAACTATCCATTTAGATGTTCGTAATTTGTATAAAGTTGAAGAATCTTCATATGTTGTTTCATAACACTTCTTATAAGGAACTTTCGTTTCAACTCGTTTTCTATATACATCAGAATTGAATAGATTTTGCGTAACCAAATAGCATAATTGATCCCACAAAAAAATGGAAAGACCTTTATTCTTTTCTTGTGTTACCTTATCTACTAATGGCTTAAGACCTTCTATATATATCTCGCTTTCTTTTTTCTTTACACCCCAAGCTTGAGGAACGCAAAATCTTCTTGGAACATTGCTAACACCTAAATCATTGAGAAATGAATTTAACATTTTTTCCTTATCTGGTCCTACAAGTTTTTTATATTGTTCATAACACAAAAACTTTATATCGCTTACTCCAGAAAAGAATAATCTTAATTCACTAGAAGGAATGTATAATTTAGATGCAGAAGTTCTATATTTCCCTTCTCCATCCTCATATTCCAGAAAATCACAATCTTTAATTAATCCTATTAATTTATCAACCTCTTCTCTGCTACCCTCACTATAATACTTAAAGAACATCATAAAATGAGGGATTGTATTAATCTCTGCATCTCCATCTTCATATTGAGGAAGAATAATATTATATATTTGGTCTTTTAGAGAAGGCTCCGTTATCCCAATCTCTTTTAAAAACGCTAACGTTTCTTCATTTTTTACCAATTCATCATTTACAAATGAATAGCCTTTAATATCTGATACAGAAAAGAATAAAATTAATTGATTCTTATCATCGTAAGCGGCAACGGCATTCCCAGTTTGATCAAGAAATATCGGTTTCTTTTTTATCAAATTTGTTCTATGACTTGTTTCAGATATCCATTTATAAAACTCATGAAGCCAAGATATCGACTGAACTTCAATAAAATCATTATCAATCCCTTTTATTGAATCGAGTATTCTAAAAACCCCAGCATATCTATCATAGAAATTATCTCGATTACGTCCATTTATGATATTATCTTCACTTAAATTTGTATGAACCAAACTATCTATATAATTAGCCAATACTTTATTTGAGCTTTGAGTTTCATCACGGCCTAAAGAAGTGAACGCCCACTTAGCTGCAACATTATTTGTAATTAATCCCAATTGGTCATTATTGAAAATTTGCGTTAATTTGGGCACTGCAGCCCAATATGCATTATATGGTGATACGAAACCGTCTAATGAAGGAATTAATTCGCTATTTCTGATTTTGTCTTTTATGCTTGTAAAAAAAGGTTTAAAAGATATTTTGCTCTTAATGTTCTTTTCACTATATTTGCTTTCATCATATGGTATAATTTTGATAATATCGTCATCAATCAAACAAACACCAGTTTTTTCCCCAATAATCTTTAAATATTCCAATGAATCTGCTGCCAAATCCGCAAGAAGATTTATCATATTATCATTGTGTTCGACTCCAGCCTTTATTCCTTCTCGGCTATCAGTCAACAAAAAGGGTGCATGTATCAGGAAATTCAAATAAGTCACTTCTTTTGTTGGAAAAAAGCAGAAAGCTGGCTCATCTATAGGACGAAGTTTCCCTTCTTCATTCATAAAGAATCCAACCGAATACTTCATACCCAATTCATTTTGTCTTGTAAAAAGCCATAATTGTTCATCATAGAATTCTTCACCAGCGTTTTGAGTCAAAACAATTCTTTCAGCCTTGGTTTCGTCAAATTCCTGTGTTTCTTTAGTATTCTTGCCATAAAGACCTAAAATATTGTCAAATTCAAAATCAATATTTTTTAAATTGGATAAAAATAATAGTGGATATGAAAGATTTTTTAATTTTTCAGCTATGTCCTGATAAGCCTCTTCCTCTTTTCTTTCAGGATGATCAAATGGGAACACAAAAAGAGTTTCTTCGGGCTTTCTTTCTGGAAAATCCTCTTCCAACCTTATAGGTACTATAAATCTTTCTATTTTAAATCTAAAATTCGGATCATATATTCTCGGAGTTGATGTGTATTGAAAAACCGCTTTAAAACCAACACCAAATTTACCTATTGATGATTCGGATTTATTAGAATTAGCAATGGATGTAATTGCGTTGATATCTCCAAGAGTCTTGCTAAGCGAATCTTGCTCTTCGTTTTTAGGGTCACTTACAGAAAACAGTCTTGTTCCATTATGTGCAAAAATTAAACAATCTTTTTTTAACAAAAATCTTGCTGTTGTCGCTTTGGCATCATCTGCATTTTGAAGCAATTCATATATAAAGTGCGCTTGGTCCGAATACTTATCAACAACACTTGCCTTATATCCCCTAACCGCAGGTCGATCTAGCGTATCCGCAATTTCTGAACGATCCTTTGATAAAGAATCAAAAAACAATTCCTCAATCTTATTCATAACGAAATCCTTCCTAAAATCTAAATGTGTAAATTTAGCCCTTATCCATCACACTCTTCTATATATCTCCCTGTGAAAACGTCAAGCTTTCTCTTCTTCACTATGCGTAGCTTTGTAATACCCGTTTACTAGCAATATATAATCTTTAGAACAAAGTAATTCTAATGCCTTATCAAAAGCATTACATTTGAATCCAAGATATCACCCTCATCCAGCATTATTGTCTCCTTTGAATTGTTCTTTAATTGTAATTCTTTATTTTTTCTTTTCGATTTTATCGAACGCCAAATTTTAATAGTTGCATCTTCATCAGAAGTGATAATATATTTTCCTTCTTGGATATCTAATCCACACTCATATTTTCCGGAATCTATTTCAGCTTCTGATTCTTTCGTAATTTCTTTTTCTATTTTTTTCATAGCAACCTTGCGTCTTTTAGTTCTTTCTTTTTCCAGTTCAACGTAATTTAATCCGTATCTGTTTTCAAGTTCTTCTAAAACTTTTATTATACCTTCTCCAATATATAGCTGATTCGATCCAAATACGTATCTTGCATCGCGCAACTGAGATTCTGATATTCCTTCTAATTCTTCCCTTTCTTTAATAAAAGTTTTACATTTTTTATTTTGTCGATGTGACAAAGGAAATCTGAAAAAATCCCCCTTTTTACTCTTAATAGCTTTTGTATTCTTGCATTGAGATCCAATAATGTATTCTAATGTATAAATAAGTTCTAATGTGTTCTTATCAATATTCATTTTTCCTCTCCTTTCGCACAGCTACTAACTTTAAATCAACATTGTACTCTTCTTAAAATTTGTAATATATATAATTGGGAAAACTCTTATGAATCCCATATTCTCTTGTTAAATAACTTCAAAAAGGCTTTTTCAACTTTTTCAGGGAAATAATCCCCTTTAATATATGCATTATCTCCTTTAATATAAATATAGGAGTTAATTTCCTCTCCATTTTCTAGCATAAGTTTTATATGCTTTCTCTCACAATTTTTGGGTGGAAACAGTTTCTTATTGTTACAAATAATAAGCGTTTTTTTTCGTAGTTCTTCTAAAGAATAATAATTCTCAACCGTAATTTTGTTATTATTTCCAGGTGTTTTTACAATCGGATGTTTCAATCGATAATCGGAGAATTGTTTTGACTTATCATCGTAAAAATAGGCCTCATCACATAATTTAAAAAAACTACATTTTTTCCATGACATCAAACTGTCTTCAAAATTCAAAAAAAGATTACTGGTTTTATTACAAGATTTATCTGACGTTTCATAATGAATACAATCTTTACAATTCAAGTACATTGTATCATTCCTTAGCCCTCTCATATACTCAATTACAAACCCATCTGGATATGACATATTCTTTCTCCTTTTTTGAATCGAAACATTAAAATCAAAAACTTTTCATACTCACAAGGAAAACGTTGACCCACAGGCATAGCATCACTAATAGGCATTTCCCCACAAATAATATATCGGCATATTAATTTATATCGCTTAATACTACACTATATTGAAATATGAAAATAGAGCGTATCAAGAGATACGCTCCCAATCGAGTTAATTAATTATCATTATTATTTAAATCAATCTCTTTTTTCACTATATAATCTTCTATTAATTAATCCTTATAATTCCAATCTATCAATCCATGTCTTTGCAGCCTTATTCGAATGGCTTTATTAGTTCTATTATGAGCCTTAGATATATCGGAAATGGACATTCCAGATTGAAATTGCTTATCAAGTAATTCATCTTCTTCTGAAGTCCATTTAGCACCAGCATTATCAGGCATTTTTTTATTTGCACTTTGTGAAGTTTTTTGTTTGGTTTCCTTCTCCGAAGGTATTTCTACCCTTTCCATCTTTTTAAAGTATTCCACTATAATTCGTTGAATCTCTTGAGAATACAATAAAATGGCAAACGAAAACCCTGCATCATCTTTTCGCTTTCTTTCAACTATTCCTTTAGCTTTGCCTTTTTCCGTTGCACTATAAAACAATTTTTCATTTAAAGAATTCTCTCTAATATAATCTTCGTCTTTTAGAAAAGCAATTAACTCTCTTGTATGAAGTCGCTTGACTTTTTGACGATACATTACTCGATTAAGTTCTTTTCGAATTTCCTCGATATAGTAATAGTCTTTATACTCGAATCTTTGTGCCGATTCTTCTGTTAGATAAAATCCTTCTCCTATAACTTTTTTTTGCTCTTTAGCATTATCTTCGTCGCCGAATTTATCAATTAGCACTTTCCGTAAGTGTTTAAGTTTCCGTTCACTAATTGTCTCCGAATAATGTAACCCTTCATATGTCGAATGCAATACAGGATATAACTGTTTAGTTTGAAGAATATAATGTTCAGAAATCATCCATTCTACTATTGTTTTTATCATTTCGTTTGGTAATTTCTTATATATTCCAAATCCATTAATTTCATCAAGTTTATTTTCAATTTCTCTTACGTTATTTGATCCTCGAAGTACATCACAAAGAATTGTTATTCCATAAAACCTAATTAAACTGATATCTTGAAGTACTTTAACAATGTTAAATATTACTACATTTAAATCCATGTTTTTATACAAAACAGGCTTTATTTCTGCTCTTATTACTTCAACGAAATCATCATTGTTCGAATCATTTTCTTTTTCATTTATATCTTGAGGCTGGTTTTTCCGATATGGATTGCTTTTTAGCGAATTATCAAGTTTAAGTTTTCTTTCTAATCCAATACTTGGATCAGAGTTAGTATTAATATTTGTTTTTACCTTTTCCTCTTTTTGAACAGTTCCTTTAGAAAAGCCCCAAAACATATTTGACGTGTTATCCGCTGTGTCTAGATCAGGTTCTTCCATCTTATATCCCATCATAGCATAATAAGCCTGTTTGCTAATGGTATTATTGCATCCAGTACCATTCGGCTTATAATTTGTACATCCAAGGAAATAATTCTGGTCTCGACCCGGTTTAACAACAAGATAGCCGTCACGACATTTCTCGCATTTCTGAATAGCAAGTTTCCCGGCTCGATAATCGTTTGTCATAAAACCACAAATCTCTGGCTCGTTTGAACATATATATAATCGTAATCCATACGATTTTTTGTATTTTAATTGCATAGGATATCCGCATATTGGGCACGGTTTTTTTGCTATGCTTACAGGTTCTTCCTCATTCCATTCGCCTAAAAGTTTAACATTCTTATAGTGTTGCTTTATCTCCAATAAAAATTCGGAGGGATTCGCTTCTGGCGCAATGAAAAACACTCTGTTTTTTGTTCTTGTCATAGCAACATAAAACAGTCTTCTTTCTTCGGCATAATCTATAGCATGGTCTCCTTTAATTACAAAGGAAAGAACAGGATCGTCTTCAACTTTAGATGGAAATCCATATGTCTCATTTTTACCATTAATTACAATAACATCATCGTATCCAAGACCTTTAGATGAATGCGCGGTCATAAAGGTAATATCTAATTTAGGATACTTAACGCTTTTAACCTTATTAGTTCTATTTATATATTCAAAAAGGCCCGTTCTTTCAAGCTGATCTCCATCAAACCCATATCTTCCAAGCAATAAAATCGAACCCGGTTCCTTTCCCTCTTCTCGTTTATAATATATCAAATCCTGAAGTACCTGTTCGATAGCGCGCGCCATTTCGTAATTACTACCGCTTTTTCTATTATCATTTTGTTTTTTTCTAGTGCTATCATATGTATAAATCAAAACGGGATCCGTAATATGTTTATTCGATATTAATTGCTTATTTATTTGTTCTTTGTTTTGTTGGATGAAATTTCCGGCAATATCTATTACTTCCTGAGAGTTTCGATATGTCCTCACAATTTTAAGCATCTTGGCATAGCCCATTTTCTCTTCAAACTTTGTGAACAAAGTGATATCAGAGCCACTAAATGCATAAATAGACTGCCAATCGTCTCCCACAGCTATTATCTTTGCATCCGTAACCTCAGATAGTTCTTTTGTAAGGTCAAATCTTTGCCTGGAAATATCTTGGTATTCGTCAACTATAATGTATTTAAAATCCAGTTTCTTCTTCATTTCTTTCACTTCACGAAGAAGACGTGCAGATTCATTTATCATATCTTCAAAATCAACAGCTTTATTTTCTTTTAGCCAACGTTCATATTCTAAGTAGCAATCGTTACATATGCTCAAGAATAACCTACTTCGAACATTCTGCGTTGAATGATACATCCTATTAAAGTCTTCTGCCTGATATGCATTAACTTTAAAATTCGAAATAAAACGGCATATAAGACTTATCAGTTTACGGATATACCTGTTTTCTTCCCCTGCAACAAGCATCTCCATAACCTCTTTATTAGAACGTGGTTTTAACTCAAAACCATTTATTTCAAGTTTTTCCTTTAAATGTTCCAATAGCGTTTTTCCGTCATTATAAGCGGAAAACGTATATAATAATGTTGTTCCATGCTCCTTATGCAATTTCACTTTATCATTTACTGCTTTTTTATAAAGCTCAACTTCTTCAGGAGAAAACCTATCATTTTCGCCAGATTCAGTTATTCCAAAATGCTCAAGATATGCAATCCTTTCACCTTGATAAATGATGAAATCAGGAGTATATGGTTTTCTTGAGTATTCAATATCATATTTATAAATCGGCTCATATTCATAGTCGATATTATTTAGGTATAAAAAGTTTGCAATCTCTACCTCTTGATATGAACGAAGAACTTCATTCTGAATAGTAACTGATTTTTTGGTTCTAGTATCTATAACTTCCCTTTTGAAATCCTCTAAATCACTTCTCATAGTTGAGAAGTTTGCTTTTGCAATATTATTAAAGAATCCATTTAAATCAGATCCTTCATACGGGGCATCAAAATAAGACGCAAAAAACATAATAAGATTATTAACTGCACTCTCATTTCTCATGATCGAATTTCGAAAATAATCTCTTATAACAAAATACAGTTTGGACTGATCTACTATATTTATTTTTTCTTCAGGAGTATTCTTATGAATAATCGCATTTCCGGTAGAATGGAAAGTCGCAATCGGACAAGGAATATCCAAATCCCTCTGAATTCTTTCCTTAAGTTCATTTACAGCTTTGTTTGTAAAAGAAACAACAAGAATCTGCTTTGGATCTATTCCTTTTTTATCAACAAGATATTTAACCTTCGCAGCCACAGTAGTTGTTTTACCTGCACCTGCTCCAGCAATTACCAAGCAATAATCCTCATCTGTTAATACAACACGCCTCTGATCATCATCAAGAACAATATTAGGATCTACAGCCTTAAGGACATTATCCAAGTAATCTTTTTCATTTATTAAAGAATTTGAAACAAAATCATCATTATGCCTGTCAACAAGTTTTTGAATATTCTGATAAACTTCTGTTATATACGCAAGCCGCACAGATGATAATCCGTTTCGCTTACAATAATCATCAAGCATACCACTCTTCTTAAGCACGGAAATAAAATCAATATCAGCTGAATACTCTGAAATCCTATTTAAATAATCACTTCGTGCAATATATTCATCAGATTCTAAAATTGATTCGATGAATTCTCCACATTCAAGTGTTCTAATTGCATTTTCACTTTGGGATTCATTTGAAAAAGGCATTAAGTTCTTTTTTTCATTATTAAATTGTTTTTCATTATTTAATCCCATTTTTTCGAGTTATCCTCTTATCAGTAACTATTCTGCATTCTAAAAATACAAATTTTGCGTCGTATAACTTGTATTCAGCATTGTTTGTTTATTTATTCTTAAATTCCTTTTTCATTTTCTCTATTGGATTTATTATTCTTATTCGATCCTTAGGGTCGACATCTTCATCATATTTCATAAGTTTATTAACCCTCATGTGTCGATTATTATGACTATCTTTTTTGCTTGCTTTTTCCCAAGGGATATCTCCTTTTCCATTATATACTTCATAGACGTCCCCATTATGTGTTAAATATAGAACAATCAAATAATCAGGTTCAGCGTTTATTACTATGTCATCCTGTTGAGTTATCTTGATTTGAACTTCCCGACCATCAACAATTCCATCATGCTTCTCCGTGGATGCCTTGAATAATTCGATGCCATAATGATAAGATGCCAGTACCTCTCCTATGCTACCTACAAGATGTCCATCTAGAGTAAAATGTCTTCCCGGAAAAACATCTTCTAGTTCCGTAACAATATCTATCATCTGCTGAACTTTCTCACGTATTATCTCAATTTTCTCTTTTTCTAATTTGATTCTTTCCATTTTCCCACCTAAAACATTATATTTTGTGATTTGGGGCAATATCTCGTGCCATCAAATCTAATTTCAACGTATTTCCACTGATGATAATCCAAATTTATTGAATGGCTTATTTTAACAATTATGTTTTTCTTTTCCGTATTAGCCTGTATGTTATCAAAATCTATATATACCATATTGATCTTTGTAACATTTCTGCTAAACAATGATATTTCTCTTAATAATCCGCTATCCGGAATACCACATCCATTTAAACCTTCAACATTAACAGATATTCTTATAGATGTTCCATCTAAATTAATCTTTGATTCCGGATATTTATTGCTAATCATATCACAAAGCATTTCATAAGTTTTATATCCATATAGTTTTTCTATATAACTGCAAGCTCTTTCAAATCCTAATGTAGCAATTCCGTCTTTTCCATCTTTAATTATCTGTTTAATAAAAGGTTTATATGTCTGGCGTAATTTATAGTTTTTCTCCAAAGAACTTAGTAGAGCCTTGTTTAGTGATTCAAATTGCCATCTCTCATCCGAATCATGTATATTATAATAAAATATATACGTCTCTAAGATTGTTTGAAGACTCTTTTGAATTATAGCAGTTTTCATCTCTTCTTTATTGGGAAGATTGTCTATGGGTTTTTCTATAATCTTACGCATAAACAATGACTTAGTTTGAAAAACATAATCGGGTAAGAATATGTCCTCAACATTCTCATTATCGCAATACTTTTCGAATATCTCTATAACAACTTGGACAAGACCTATATAATGTTCAAGATCAATGACTTCAACGTACGCATCATTCATCATCCCTTTGATTTTGTCTTTAATAAACCTCTCAAACCGAATCTCTTCACTCGTAGCCCTTCGACATACCGAATTAGACGCCTCGATGATATGTGTTTTAACTGGTTTTTCTTTTCTTTCTTTTTCCTCCACCTCAATAACAAAAGATGAACTCATAAATCTTCTAACGAACAAATTCCTTATTTTGGATGCAGCACTATACTGACGATATGCAAAACGATATTCATCAGGAATCTCGTAATTAATTATGAAGTCTTCTCGCTCATCGCTTTCGGTTTCCTGTTCCATCTTAATTTGATTTATATACTTTAGATTATTTCTATATTCCTGCAACTCATTAAAACATGTCGCCTCAGCCCTTAAAAACTTGATTCGATCTTCAATGTATTTATCGCCATTGGAATCGATTTCAAAATCACTCAAATTATCTCTTCTATTTAGACTCTCTCTGTTATTTGCGAGTACAACCGAATTATATGTCCAGCATCTTATTGTATCCGTCTGATTACCAAAGGTTATAGAGATTTCAAAAATGTCTGTTATTAAATCTCTAAACTCTTCTCCAATGTAAACTATAAGCTCACCTTTTAAGGCTTCATACTTCAGTTCATTATCTACAAGTTTAATAACAAGGTTGCTAACATCTTTCTGGCAACCTATATGTAGTTCTATACGTTCTTTAACAACCTCTCCATATTTAAATGTAAAAAATGAAGTAAACGAATCTTCAAACGTCATTTTCTGACAAACAAGCTTTTCTTTGTTCTTAAAATCCATGTTGTCAAAGAAATAATCAAAATCCGATACTTCTCCAATTTCCAAAAAATCGCACTCTACATTACCGCCATTCGAATATGTCTTCGTCAACGCTGATAAAGTACAATTTGAACTTCCATATAAAATATAGGATTTATCCTTCGTCTTGAATAAAAATACTTTCCCATGATAAAAATTTCCACTTGTTGATGAGGTATTATCCAAAAATTTACTGAAAACGTTTATATTCTCAACAAGGCAATTATTCTCGTTGTATTCTACCGGGAAAGTACTGTTTTTATTTTGAATATATAACTCAATATTAGCCCACGGGTACCTGTGCTTTATTTGTTGTAACGCTTGAAGTTCCTTATCAAAATATGGAACCGCAATACTTATACTTTCTACCTTTTCAGGAATAATGGTTTCAACTTGATCTAGTACAGGAATTTCCATATTATGAAGAAGGAATATCTCGCCGTTTCTTTCTGACTTATGATAGTATATTTTTTTCTTAGCTGCTTTTAACACAGCATTATCTAGTTTATAAGAAATCTCATTTATTGCGTCAAAAAAATCGATTGCTTCAACAATTACATCCAAATATTCTGGTTGATTAACATCATAATCTATGAAATTGAAAACTTCATTATTCGTTGCATATCCTGAAGTCTTTATATTGGCGCTTCCGACAAACAGTCGGGCTTTCTTTTCTCCTAAAAGAAGAATAACCTTTGGATGAAAAGAACCGTCAATCTTCACTGGGTTTACCATATACCTTCTTCCTATATGGCTTCCACTATTGGAAACATCAAACTCATAAAGGGCCCTGTTAAGCTCTTTCGAATCTACAAACAAAGATATCGTCTTAACATCTTTTGCATACAACCTATTGAGCACTGCACGTTCAAAAAAACCTATTTCAAAATTGAAAGTGGTCATAAGTGCTATATCATAACCAGAGCATTTAGCAAGTTCATCAAGTATGCTATATTTTTTCCTTTCTTGTTCCATAAAACCTCCTATAGCATATCTAAATCTCTCATAACTTGAGTTAACTGCTGCATTCTTATGCCCTGAAATCCCATGGTAAATTCATGCTTTTTTATATATCTATTATCAATGATTTCATAGTAAAAACCATCTCGTCCTTGTAGCATTTTGTCAAATGCTGTAATGTAATGCTGTTGTATAATCCAATTTTGTATTATATGAATTATAAAATCATAAATTGGCTTTTCCCTATAGCTATCCACCAACTCAAACATTTCCGTCATTGACACTGATTGACTCTCAATTCCATAATCAAAAAAGGCCTTCTCTTCGCCAAAATCTCTGCCTTTGAAATGTTTATAAACAGAAAGAACAATTCGTATTCCGTTTTCAATGCTGTATGATGAAGTATCCCTTCTCGCCGTTGCTGAAATAATTGATTCTCTTGCTTCAAAATCATAGTTACAATCATCAATAATGCTTGATAAAGGCTGATTATAATCAAATTTAAAATCTGATGCTTTCAAAGAGTTGGCTATCCATTCTTTCAAAAAAAGCGGTTCATTAAGTTGTTCCAAGATGAACTTCCAAAGCATCTCAACACCACTTACAAAGTACATTCTTCCTACTACTATTTCCCACTTATTAGCTACAGATTTACAATCATCAACAATCTTTAATTCTTCGCCATTAGGAAGTTGTTTATCATAAAACAGTCTCCTACAAACAGGCAGGCTCAAATCAACAACATTGTTATCCTTGACTATCAACGATACGTAATTGGCACATTCTGTTAATAATGCACTTCGTTTTTTTAATTGGATAGCCCTATCATCCTCAAACAGAAAGTGTTTCAGAATGGACTTACATTTATCGAAGTCTTTAAGTTTAAGATTTATTACTTGACCATACTCCTCTAATACCCTTCTTGGTACGGGTTCATCATTTCTTCTGTAAATCCTATAATACTCAGTATTTTTAATTACACTTTCAAAGGCCTTCGCTAGATTCTCTCCCTCAGGCCTAAGCATAGGGAACGAAAGATACTTATTTTTCTCCAAATCTTCATCTGTAATAAAGTACATGGAAAGGCATCCTGCATTGTAATACTGCATTCCTCCATATCTTGTCTTAAAATACGCAGGATTAAAAGGATATGGTCCACTTGGATTTTTATCTAAATCAATTTGGCTTTGCTGTTTGCCAACTAAGTTGTCCTGGTCGGAGCCTTCAGTAAGAAGTGTGGCTAAAACAAAAAAATAATCCTGTCTTTTCAAATAGGAATCAAATGCATCTACCGTATGATCAGGTATTCCTGAGTACTTATAAAAATCATAGTAAATCCATATCATAAATGGCCAATAAAAAGCTCTTGGCGTAACCGTATTGACAATTGGGCATATCTCCGCCTGAATACTTGTCGCTACACCTTCGATTCCAAGGCTATCTCTTGTTGTAAAACTTTTAGAAATATTGTTTAGTTTGGGGCCTTTTATGACTTTTCTTCCCATATCAATACAATCTATACCTCTTAAACAACTAAATTAGACATTGTACCATAGCATGTAACATAAGCTCCTGTACGAGCACGTGTCAAAGAAACATAAAGTAAACATTTTTCACTAGTTTCAAACTCTTCTAACGACACATCATCGGAAAAATCGCTTCGTACACCATTCGGCAATGCCTTATTATTGACTCCTACAGCAAAGATGTATTTGAATTCCAATCCCTTTACTCTATGCATAGTAGCTATACGTACCTCATCTCTAGAACGGTCATCAATCTTATTCGTTGTTATCTCAAAAACATCAATACCTTTATTTCGGAGACTATCCTTATACGAATTGACCATCTTGTGTGTTCTGGCTACTATACAGATATCTTTTCTTTGAATGCCCATTGTTTCTAATGTTTGAATCTCGGAAACAATATATTCTAATTCCTCTTCAGGTGTGTTGAATCTCCAAATCACTGGTTTTTCTCCATGAGTCAATGACTGACAGTTATCACCGTCATCGTAATCATCATCCATATCATCAAAAGACACTCCTTTGAGAAGTGCGAATGCATACTTTCTTATCTCTTCTGTTGTCCTGTAATTGATGCGAAGTTTTCTTGCCCTGCCACGAACATTGATACCACACTTGGAGAGAATCGCCTTATTCCGATAAATTCTCTGATGAGCATCACCAACGATAAAAATATCGTTTTTATGTGTCTCTCCTGCCAGCGCACGGATTAGCCTGAATGCACTCGGACTCAGATCCTGACCTTCATCCACGATAATGCTCTCATATCTTCCGGCTGAGAATTGCTTCTCCAAAATGATACGGCACTCATACATGGCAAACTCTGAATCACGGAGCTTCTTCTCATCCATGAGGTTCATGTATTCCTCGAATACCGCCCACACCTTCATACGCTTGATGCGGTCAAGCCGGAGCCCTCTTCCGATACGGGAAGCCTTGACATATTTCTCCTTTGTATAAGCTTCCTGAGCCTGTACAACCTTGATCCACTCATCAATATAGAAGTTCTTTGTATAATCAAGGGATCCACCAGCCTGTGCGATAGCATCATCCCAGATCTTATCCAGCTCATCTCCATAAGAGATGTTGTACTCGTACCCCTGATCTCGAAGGAATGAAGCCACCCACGCATCGAGGTTTATGACCTCAATCTTCTTCATCTGATCCATGGATGCAATCTTACGAAGGTTTTCCCGGATATCATCAGCCAGATTCCTTGTATATGTGGTGAAAAAGACTCTCTTACCCAAGGGAAGATCTGATGCCAGTCGCTTCGCCCTATGCATGGCTACAACGGTTTTTCCGGTACCTGCTCCTCCCAACACTCTGGCAGGACCCGAATAATCTCTGTTCACGATCTTTCTCTGAGTCGGATGCAGAAAGATTCTCCACTTTTCAAGTGGCTCTGCCATAATACGCTTCAGTTCTTCTTCGCCGTCCACAATGACAAAGGACTTCTTGCTGGAATCCGACTGAAGAGCTGCAGCAAAATCATCTTCTTTAACCTGCTCTGCCTCATCCTCATACAGAGTCTCAATTACTTCATCGTAATCAAATCCATGTGCCAGCCATTCCAATCCCTCATAAGCATCTTCCGGAATACTCTTTTTCATGGCATAGAACTCATCCATTGACTCAAGACTCTTGATCATTGGAATCTGTTCCTCAGGAAGTCCCATACGGATTAGCTGATCATCTGTATAAGCAGCGAAGATTGTTTCCTTCTCTATCTGCTTTTCAACAGTAACTTCCTGTACGTCAAATACCTGAACACCGCCCGTGACCTTATTGATGGAGCATTTCTTGCGTTTAGCCCACGCATAAGCCTCATCATGATGATCCACCCAGAGCAACATATACACATTCGTATCCGGGCATCTGACCACAATAGCTCTGTAGGTATCATCAATCCGGACAGAGCAGATATTCTTATCAATCCCTTCATCAATCTTCTCATAATTGATTCCGGGAGAATTTGGGTTGGTACGGAACTTATTGAAAAACTCCGTCGCTTTTCCCTGCTTTTGCTTCGGCAATGATGCAAAAGAGGTCAGAAAATCCGTTGAAATCGCAACCATGGGCTTATCCATCATCCTTCACCTCCAAATTTGTCTATAGTCAGTTTTTCATTCGCCAAAAGAACCGTCCATCCTTCATGCTTGAATACATCTGCGTATTCCTCCTGCTCAGGTAACAGCATCACAACCTTTTTATCCGTCCATGCCATGGAAGCTTCACCGATTACGGCTCCGTTCTTATTGTTCTCAAGCTCATAACCAACTTCATCCGGTGCCGGGATATGGTTCTTCATCATCTCTGTTGCACAAGCTTTCTCGACATCATCCAGATAATCATAGATGTCTTCCCATCCGCTTATGTTGGCATCAACTACAGTACCGCCAGGCGTGCTGTCTACATCGGCTCCTGTCTGATCTCCCAGAATCAATGCGGTATAAATCGACGATGCGATACCTTTTCTGGTCATAAACAGAGCATCACCAATAAACTGCATATTGTTAGAGAAGCTTAAAAAGCCGTTCCAGTCCTTGTTGTAATTATCCGTTCTACTGTCATTATCATTCAGGATTGCGAGCACCCGTATAGGCGCATCCATCTTCTTTTCCCTGTCATCCATGGAAAGCATTGAGTAAACCCACATATTGCCCAGAGTCTGCCTCGGCTCCCACATACCATAGATAGCCTTTCCGTATTCATAAACCCTTCTCAGGCTGTCCATGCTCTTATACGCGCTATCCCAGTCTGTCACCTGCACGTTATATACATCCTGCTTGTCCATCAATGTGTAATCCAGCACAGAGAACGCAAATGCTTTGGCATGAACGATAAACAGCTCCTCTGCGTCTGAGCGACTCAGATACTCAATCAGCAGTTCAAACGGGCTCTTCTTTGCAGGAAGCAGATCCTGTGCATTCATAGCCTTCACATATGACATATACATCTTGGAGCCGTTCGGAAGCTTATCGTACAACCATGTATTGGTCTTGTAATCTCCTTTAGACTTGAATACATCCTGCACATCATTGTAGGAGAGAGACCATACTCTGTACTTTCCGCTCTGAATGATTGCCATACGTTTCAGGAAATCATCCGCCACATTGTCCTTATGGAATGTAAATCCATCCGTGAACACAGCCACCGGCTTCTGAGATCCTGTCGTTCTTACAGGCCAGAAGACAAAGTCCGGACGACATTTCACAGCCACACCTTCAGCAGGGCCAAGATCTACCTGAGGTTCAATATCCCAGGTACACTCACCAATCTTTAAGGAATAACCTTCCTTTTCGTTAACGAGTTTCTTATTAACAGATACCATCCTGTTTACAGATCCCAGACGATTCAATGCTTCAAGGAACTGTCTCTCCAACTCACTTCCGATTAACGGATTTGTATCGATTAGAGAGAGGTTTTTAATCTTCTGCAGATTGCCCTGTCCTGACAAAATACTCTTGAACATGGATAATGCTGCACGCCTTGAAATCTCACCGATATGCTGGCTCTGTCTGTATGCATACAGGCACTTATAGCATCCGTCTTTGCTCTCATCATCCTTGCAGGTACATTTCTCCATCGTATCCACTGCAAGCTGCATCACATCGATCATTCCGTGCTTGTCATTCATTAGTTGACGCAGATATCCGGTTCCACCCGGAACGGTATCGTAAATAACCAGATACTGATTCTTATAATCTGCATCCGGTACCGGCACCTCACTCACGGTAGCTCCCAGATGATCAATATTCCCGAATTTCTTCTTCATTCCCAGCATAAACGCAGCCACGAAGGACTCCACTCTGACATTTGAGGTATCCAGAGATGTTGACGGAACAAGGATGCGGATTGCCTCCGTCGTAAACTGCCTGTAAAGGAACAGACATTCTTCAAAAGGCTCCTGCATCGGATTTGTCTTGGCATCCTTTACCACACGGCAAAATCTGGTATGCTGCGGTGGCTTGTTCGGCAGCTGGATTTTTCCGCAATACTTGCAGATCGTAAAGCCCTTGCGTACCGCTTCTTCACCTGCCACATAAAGTTTTTCTCCGCTCAGATCCTTCTCACCGAAGTTAATCTCTCGCATGATAGTCTTCTTAACAAACTCATATCCAAACGGAAACTCGGCGTTATCCATCTGGTATGCAGGCTCGATATACTTATCATCCTCGACCTCCACGAGCATTTCCTTGTTATAAAACTTGGTGGTGCGGTCATCACTGTCTTCGCTGTTCACGCTGTCCTTATATCTCATGTTGGAGTACACCATCTGTACCTTCAACATAGGGCGCACCTGACCGGCATCTCCCCATCCTGGGCTTCCGCACTTATCACATGCAATATGCGGCTTACTGGAGTTCTCCAGTTCTGCATGAGAGCAGGACGGACACAATCTCCATCTCTCAATCTTTGTGGTATTGATGTCCACCTGATCGATATTCAGTTTCTTACCGCTTGCATAAAAACTGTTCAGCGGAGCAAATTCACTGATAGCAGATGATGCAGAACGGCTGTATTCATATGTATACTTCTCACCCTTAGGCTTTTCTCTTTCCTCTGTAGTTTCCTCACGGAAAAGGATTGCTTTCAGAACAATGCCTGCCTCAGGGAACGCATAGTTAGGCAACAGCCCCTGATCCGACATGAACTCAAAGGTATTTCTTTCATTTATGTCATGTACTACTCTTCCAAGGGCAGTTTTCTCACTTCGAAGATCCGCCATTTCCTCTTCATAGGAAGAATCCTTTGGCTTGCTCTCCAGCTGCTTAATCAATGTATCCAGCTCATCGATATTTGTCTGGATAGCCTTCTTGTGTTCCTTTATGATACGGAACTCTTCAAATATCCTGCTCTGAAGAGTCTCTCCGCCCTGTCCGTCACCCATTGCAAAGTTGGTGATTTCCTTCTTTGCATCCTCATCCAGTCCATCTTCTCCGTTTGCGCTGGCATTGAAGGTCTGAATAAAGGTACGAACAAGCTTCGACAGATTGTCCTGCACATAGTTCAGGTAATTAAATGGGAACCTCTTCTTATCTTTGCTGTCCAATGCAGTCAGGATCTGATTCAGTTTCGGAGGTACTTCCGCTTTCCCGGTCTTTACCCAGGAGTCCATGCAATATGCCATAAACTGCCTTGCCAGTACGGATGTCGCCTTAAGGAATATTCTCGGTGGCTCCACACTTCCTGTGATCATCTCTTCCGGCTCAGCATAGAAATAGAGATCATGCGGTCTCGCATTTGCCACAGCGATTACAAGTGAATTACCATCAGTTCTCCCGCCTCGACCTGCTCTCTGAGCATACTGTGCCTGTGCAGGAGGTATGGAGCACATCACTACCGTGGAAAGATCACCGATATCGATACCCATTTCAAGAGTCGGTGTACAGGAAAGAAGATTGGCATCCCATGGCATCTGCGCACTCTTTTTTTTCTTAAAGGTGCGCTCCAGTTCTTCTCTCGGTTCCCTCTCCAGTAATCCCGTATGCTCCCTTGCTACGACACGTACCATCTCGCCATTGCTGTAAAGCTTTCCGTAGAAATCAAGCCCTTCCTCCGGAGCTTCCACGTAATGACCGTGGCAAGCGGTACGGAGGCAGCACATACCATCTGTACTATGCTGATTCTTCTTTGCTACGGTTATCCTGTTACCGCATACATCACAGACCATCTGTACCGTATCTCGGCTGACAGTAGTCTTCTCGTAGCTGATTCCCCATGCAGGGATATCGTCAGGTCCTTTTAATCTGTCAACCGTTCCTGCTGTGGTCAGCTCATCCATCATGACGGAAAGTACCTGATTGCAGGCATCCTCACTGTGCATAACCGGCAGATATTTGTTGATCCACTTGCCATACCAGGAACGTCTAGAAACATCATCAAAGAACCACGCCTTCTTTGCTTTTCCGCCGACAGTTATGAATTTCGGTGCATTACGCCCCTCACGCATACCTGGAAGCCACTTATTATCCCGATAAACATATTTATTTCCACCATTTTCAACATAAGAGTTATATATAGGATTTGTGAACGCTCCGTTCTGCTTCATGGTAAGAAGAACACCCATGATCATCCGTTCGCACTCTTCCTTGCTCACCCCATCCAAAAGTCCGTGTTCGCTTACTACCCGATCAAGAATACGTTTTGCAGCTCCATCCAGATCAAAGGCTGTCACACAACATCCGGATTTTTCCAGAGATCTTCCGATACGTGCAGACATACCAAACTCCAGCATCATTTCATATTCCGCACGTTTGATAACGGACTCCATAAAATTGGCTCCGTCTTTATCAGCAATCCAAGATCCTTTACTAATCAAGTTATCATAGCCCCTCATCCAGGTAAGAGAAGGCGCAACGAAGTAAGACAGGAACTTTTCATTTCCCATCTCTTCCTTCCAATACTGCACGCAGCTTTCCGTGAAGTCTTTCAAAGACTTCTCCTCTTCCTGCTGCATAGAATACTGCTGCATCGCAGTTCTAAGGCCAAATCTCCATGTCCTTGAATTATAGAATCCGGCATGGTGAGAAGCATCCTGCACGTTATCCGTGAATGCAAGCAGCTTCTTATCATCATTAAAATGTGATGCATAAAGCTCGGATACACTCGCACTAATCGCTGTCGCGCTTCTCACACCCATGATGGCAAGACCGCCTCGGCTTCCACAGAACGGGCACACAAAGTTCTTTCCTCTTCCTGATCCGGCGGTCTCCGGCTGGAATGTCCAAACAGGGAAAGTCCTGTGTCCATTGCTGGAAAGCTGACCTTCACGCTCTTCTAAGGATAGCTTCATATCCTCTGGTGAAAGCACCTGTTTTTCATCCATGGATACTTCTACACTCTCATCCTGCCTATGAGGGAATATGATGCGGATTCTCGGATCACAATCAAAGTACAGGTTATAGAATGTAGAAAGATCACTCAGTTCGATGCTTCCCATCTCATTCACAACCGTCGCCCAACCAGTCTCTCCACAGTCTCGGCAGTTTACAACCGGCAGATAATGCTTTGCCTGCATCTCATTCAAATCTGATGCAATGGCAAAATCGATATCTTTATCATCTACTTTTGCCATCAAACGACGTAGCTCTCTCACCCATACCTGCACCTGTACTGTCAGAAACGGACGAAGTTTTCCCTGCGAATCGTACGTTCTTGCATGGGAAATAAGTGCATACAAAGCTTCCAGAGCTGAAGAAGCTTCTTCTCCCAGTTCAGCAAACTCACGGAACCTTTCTTCCAGTTCTTTTGCGGTTCCACTGCTCTGTTTATATTGTCCCTTCGCTCTTGTGATCAGCTCACGGAATACACTGTGCTGCTTTAAGATAGCACCCAGCTTTACTCTCACATCATCACTCGATAAATCTTCTCCCTCGTAATTCTCAATCCATGCTTTCGCAGCTGTCCGAATATACGCATCCATATCATCCTGAAGGACAAGGAAATCAAGCTTCTTCGCCATATTCCTGTCAGGGATCTGGAAATACTCCACTTCTTCTCCTGCAAAGTATTCTTCCGGTAAAAGCCTGTCCTCTGTAACAATAGAATCATCCTCGAAAACCTCTCCAAAGATATCCTCAGCATAGTTACGAATATTCCTGTTACTTTCTTCTCCGCCCATTGTTGCGGATGTTCCGATACAGCAAAGATGTCCCGGTAATATGTTCAAACGCACTTTCAGTCTCCTAAGTAGACATGCCAGATCAGTACCCTGTGCGCCATCGAAGGTATGAAGCTCATCAACTGCTATATACTTTAATGTCTCCGGCTGGTTCCACTTCCACAGATCTGCATCCTTCGGACGGACAAGCAAATAGTCCAGCATCTTATAGTTTGTCATCAGGATATCCGGAGGAGATGCAAGTAATGTCTCATGATCCGTAATAACCCTATCCGGCATCATCATCTTTGTTGCATTCTTCTCTTGACCTCCGACATACATGCCGACACGAACTTTTGCTTCCTTAAGCTCCGGGCTGCTGTCGATGAGTTCTGCCATACGCTTTGCCTGATCCGCAGCTAGCGCATTCATAGGATAGATGATGAGAGCCTTGATTCCATTCTCACCACGATGCCTGTAGCAATACTCGAGGATAGGATATAAGAAACACTCTGTCTTTCCGGAACCGGTTCCTGTAGCCACAAGTGTTGATCTTCCATCTTCTCCGGTCAGCCTGCTGAATGCCTTTTGCTGATGAACATAAGGTGTATATACCGGATGGATGGACTGAAAGATATTCTCTGCTCCATCAGCTACACGAAAAGGAAGCCTTACCGCCACATATGGTTCGTGAAAGACTTTCTTTGGCTCCGACAGCATTTTCTTAAGCGAATCCTTAAATACCAGGTTCGTTATTGGAAATGTTGTATCAATATAATCCTTTAGGCCGCTTTGTATCTGTCCTGCCAGAACTGATGGAATCATAGCCTACCCTCCTGTAATTCTTTATCATTTGATTCTTTCTTCAAAGTTTGCCCAGACCTCTTCATAGTCTTTTTCTCTATCGCAACGATCAAATGGTGCAACATATTCGATGATACGCTCTATCGGACCGTCTGGCATGGTGTCATCAGTGATAATCTGAGTAACTATTCCTTCTTGCATATTTCGAACTTCATCCCATTCTTTTCTCGAAAGTCCAACATCTTTTAAACTTCTATTACCAGTAAATACAATTCTTCCTCTTCTATCGTACCAAGTCTCAGACTCATATGATCTCAACACAGGAAACTGAATATAATATATTGTCTTCAATTGTTCCAATGTCATTCCTAGTAACATTGCGGTAAGAACATCCAATTCAACAAGAGCTTCTCTGCGTTCAAAATCTGTTCTTAATGGCGTATTCCATTCCCATGCTTCTTTTAGATTAGAAAATCTCTTTGCGCTTAGTCTATCATCACTTTTAGCCCATTTGTCCTTATTAAAATCTTCGATATATAATTCGCTCCACAAATCTGAATAAAAACTATTCAAGCAATTTAGCATAAGAGCCCTTAGAACAATTCTGTTATCCATAATAATGGGCAACGGTCCAACCACCCCTATTCCGCCTGATCCTTTGCCAGTTAGTTTTATATAAAAATCATACGGAATAGATGCCATACTTCCAGCCATACTCGCTGTATATTCAGTGTTTTTAAATAAAATTTCTAATACTGCATGTACATGTCCCGCATACTTTGGAGATATCGCCGCAATAAGTGTTCTTTCTCCTTTTTGATTAAACATATTCCGCATTATTATCCTAGGCCACTTTGTATTGTTATCACCCCATGGAGTTTTAGGTGTTTTTCTTTCATATTCCTCAAAAGAAGTACCTATATTGTATTTGCAACGCTGGATAAATTTTTCATTAATTTGAGTCAAATCTATACAATCATAACTTCTATTAGTGTCGCAAATTCGCTGAGCTCCTTTTGATATAGGATTAGCTATACCAAACAAAGGGCCTGTATATATCAAATCGGCTGGCGATTCTGGAAAATGTTCACAGACTTTTATTGTTCCATCTTTCTGAGAATTTGTTTCATGCCACATTTCTGCCGTAAAAACATCTTTTCCCAATGAATAAATGGTCTTTTTTTGCCCCACAAAGACTCCAATGACATCAGAAAACTGTTTTACATGTAACAACGGCAGCCTTGCGCATTGCCAATCACTAGATCCATCTAGAAAGCTAGCAAATTGAAGTAGTTCTGATTGTCCCACCTTAATTACTCTATCCGGATGTCCTTTTGTATTCCAGTGATCATTATCATCTTTTATTCCCATTAATTTATTTGATATATTCGAATCGTAACACTCCTCTATTGTTTCGGGCGTATAAAGGTTTGCGATATAGTCAAAAGAATCTGTTTCCTCATTGCAATATACATTTAAAGAATATTCCGTATGCCAATCAACGTCGGCAAACAAATTTAGCGCATTTATATAATGGAAATGGTATCTCATTTTGGGATATACAGTTTTTCTAAGAATCTTTCCATTTGGATCATCAAAAATTCCATTAGGATGAACAAAAGCGCTTACTGCAGTAGAAACAGATATTTCCCATGATTTAGGTAGAAAACACTTATACAAATTTGTTTGTTGCCCTTTAAGCAACGAATAATTCTCATATGCATTTAGATAATTTTGTTCCCCTGCCATCGATTCATATTCAGCAAAATAGGAAACTTTAGTTTTATAATCAAATAATGCGTCATTCCTATTCCTCAAAATATCATTTGCTGAGAGATTTCTTATAGCAAAAATTGGATTTTTATCAGATAGAACATCCTGCTCTCTCCACTCAATTTTTATCCATGGCGGATTTCCAATTACAAGATCGAATCCACCCCTCTCATAGAAGAGGTCTGCAAACTCAAGCTCCCAATGCATAAATCTCTGCTGTTTAGCAATATTATCTGCAATCTGAAGTCTTGGATACAGGCCTCTAATCTGCTCGAGATTAACTACTCCTAGACCATCTATCTGAGCCTTAACTTCGTTTGCCAACTCGCTTCCTTGAACGCCAAATCCGGCAAACTGGCCCTTTTCATCCATCAGAAGTTCCATTTGCCCGACATTTGTTTTCTTTTTTATAGTTGCATTGATACCACCCTCTAGAATCAAAGATAATTCCATAAAGAATTCTTGTCTGGATGGGAATAATTCCGCCTTATCAATCGGCCAAAACCATAATGCACACCAATAATCCATTGCAGCCTTCAAACGCGCATATGGACTTGCATTGTCACCTCCAATTGATTTATAAATATTCTGATAAATTGTATCCTTCTCACGGATAGTCAAATGTTCCTTGTATTCACCCTCATCATGGCCAAATACGCTCAAGGAGTCTTCTGTTTTAACTTCCACTTTTTGACGAGCAAGAATGGTCCTCATCCATAAATCGTCAACTAATTCCGATAACTTGTTTAGAATTTCAATATCGTCATCGGAATATTTATCACAAAATTCTTTCACCCTCTGTTTCAACAACTTAGTATTATCGGGCTCTAGTTCCTTAATGACCTTATCTGTATAATTGGCCATACCGGGATCGCCAAGAAGAAAATGATAGATATAAGAACCACCCACGCGCTTACGCCTATATACTTTGTGTGTTTCTCCGTGACGCGCAGTTTCCCATTCTTCGGGGACCTTTTCCGGTTCCTCGTTATACCAAGTGCCTTTCTTTAGTTTCAGTGCATTATAGACCCGTCTTCTAGCACCGATTAGCGAGTTTCCGCAAGCAAGCTGAGTACCGAACCACGGCACATGCGCTCCTTTGTATATAGTATTCAGCCACAGTGAAACCTCTGCCAGTTCTACAGCGATAGGATTCAAGTCAACACCATACACATTTCTGTCGGCGATATACATCTTCACACGCTGTAATTCGGCGGTTCTTTTATCAAACGCAATCTGTTCTCCCAGTTCTTCCTGCTTTTTATCAAGATAAGCCTCCGCCAACTGCGAAATTGCCTCATTCAAGAACGCTGCAGATCCCATTGCAGGCTCACAGACTGTCATATTAAGAATATCGTCTGCTTTCTTATCCTTTAGCAATTCTTTCAAAGCGTATTTAACCAGGCACTTCGTCAAAACTTCAGGGGTGTAATATGACGCCGATTTTTCTCGTTCTCTTCCCGCCAGTCGATAAATGAAAGAGCCTTTTTCATACATACGAAGCTTGCCCTTACGTTCATAATCTTCATAGCGGACACGTTCATCTTCTGTGTACTTATCCAGTTCTCTCTCAGGAACAAAGTATCCTACATCAAGTTCATTGAACTTATCACCGGCACGTTTTACCTCATATAAATCTTCTTCTGCTATAAAGCCACGATAACTCAGTAGTGCCTCATATACAGCACCCATCTGGTTGATTCCTAATGCAGAATAAGATATTCTTCCTCTTCTTTCTTTTGCACTTGACGGTCTTGAAATGCTCATAAGATCTACGATTTTCAACATCGTCACGTTACGAAGTTTTGCTCCATTGATGAGTTTTGTATATTGTGGATCAAAGATATGCGCCTTTAAGGGTTCAATTGTAAACATATGATGCGGTGATTGAATCTTTAATGCTTCCTTGTAGGCTTCCGGGTCCTCTGGATATCCTGTATAAATCAATTCGAAAAGTTCAGAAATGGTTTCATCAATATAGTATCCATCTGCCGACTCAGCAGACAATTCTCTGACACTCTCACAGACATCACGAACGCCTTCTAAAGAATACCCCTTCTGATATACATCCGATTTCATCGGGGCAAATCCCAACTCTTCTCTTGCTTCAATAAAAAGCATGAAAAGAATACGATACATATATCTCAAGCATTCAATAGTTAACTCTCCAGCATCTACAGGATTCTCGTCCAAGTTCACATGCTGTCTTGTCCGCATATCATAAAGAACTTCATTTCCCAGAAGTTCAATACATTCACGTAGAGCATACTTCAGGGAATCCGATACGCTTGAACTGTGCTTGTAGGAATTCTCATCCAGAGCATCTAACAAGCTGTTTCCTTCTGTCGGGCACAAACTTTCTTTATGAAGAAGAACCGCCAGCGCCTGGAATGTAGTCTCTTCATGTCTGCTGAAAATCTCCTCCAGATCAAACTGCAGATATTTCTTCTTGTCCCATTTATTTCTGTCAATCAAAGCAATCTGGTTGATGCCGATCAGTATGATCCACCTCGGAGCTTCTGCACCAGCAAAGAACAGCTTAGCCAAAACATCATCGTTATTCTCGACAAGTGCCTCTCCAAGCTCCTCTGTTTCGGCATTCATCCTGCCAAAGATTCTTCCCATCAGAATGTCATCATTTCTCTCTTCGGCAACGGAAAGCAAAACCCACAGAAGCGGAGCTCCATTTGGTTTCTTAACCTCATGAAATACCGGAACCGTGATTTCATCATTAAGTTCGATATTGATACTGTCAGGCTCTCCATAGCCCAGGGCAGCGATATACTCTGCCGCTTGATTTTCAATCAGTTCACGGCTTCCTTCTTCATTTCTCATCTGAAGGTACTTTTCACGGATACGATAATAATTCTTTGAGGTATCACGAAATGCCGCCCAGGGAGTGGATGTCTCCTTATCCTTTGCTTCCTGTCTCCAATTAGCGATAGTATCCGATGCGTTTTCCTCAAATATCGTTGTGAAGTAATGGTTGGTGTAATATTCGTTCTGGTTTAATATTCCGTGTAAATCCATCGCCATATCAATTCACCCCCGTTACTACTGCAATGATCTGAATGTAGGGATTATTCTTGATCTCAACAGAGTCCCTTTCCCAGTCATAGAATGCCTTGAACATTTCATCAATCTCTCTTTCCTTCTCAGACTTCTTCCTCTGCTGTCCAAGAAGATCAAAAATGGAAAGCTGGGCATCCTTATGTTTTTCCTTCAATGCTTCCAATCTTTCAAGCTCGCTGTAAATGTAAGGATTAGTCCGATCCTTATACTCCTGATACTTGCCTTCCATGATCTTATTCGTGTTGTTTACAACATCAGAAAGCAAGCTCTCGCCAAAAGCTACTGCTTCCGGTGAAGCTGTTTTATGATTCGGAAGCTTATCTGTAGTCAGATGCGTCCTTCCGATAACCTCCGGCAAAGTCAGTACTCCATTGTACTTTCCTTCTACATAGGAAAGCGCAAACCATTCGTCCACCACAGAAGTTGAGTTTCTGTTTGGAATCTGTCCTTCGACAATAAACAGCATTTCATTGGAACTGATTCCATCCACCAGAGCGATAAACGGAACCTCTCCCCTGCGATAAAGGATACCTGCCTTATCATTGATCCAAGAAAAGAGTGGATGCAGTTTCCAAAGGAAACCGGTAGCAGGCCACGCCACCTCTGAAAGAGCATTCGCCATGCATCTAGCCATCTCTTTCTTACAAAAATCCACATCAGGAGACAGGCGCATGATACCGTCAGAAGGCATTGCTTCGTCCGGCAGCACTTTTTCCAGTTTCTTCTTTATTTCATCCGTCAGCTTGATATTGAGTCCCTTTACAGACTGCATATCCTTAACTTCGATATTCTCTGTATCAGAGAATACGGATAGAGCATTTCGAATATACTCCATGTCATCATACAACGTCTCTTCATCGCTGTACTCAATCTTTGTAGCCTCTTTCGATGTTGCAGAGCGCATCATCATTTCAAACGGATCAAACTCATCCTCAGATGTATCCAACTGGGATTCAAAGTCAGAGGCACTCATATCCCCTTCGATAGCCTTCGCAGTTTCCAGTTCTTCCTCTTCCTGATTGAACTTGCCAAAGAGAACTGCTGGGTCACCAATGTTCTTATATGCCTGCTCTTCCTTCTGAACAAGAATCTCCATGATACGAGCATCGCCGTGGATCTTCTCGTTATCGGAACCGATCAGCATATAACGGATATCTGGGGTTTCCTTCTGACCATATCTATCGATACGACCGTTTCTCTGCTGGAACACCATCAGCGACCACGGAATATCATAGTGAATAAGTCTATGTGACAGGTAATGTAGGTTAATACCTTCAGAAGCAACATCCGACGCAACCAGAATACGGATTGGAGATTCAGGTCTGCCGAACTCATCTACGATGCGCTGAAGTTCTTTATCATTCATTCCGCCATACATAGACTGAATGGCATTTGCGGAAAGCCCGAGATCCTTCTGCAGATTCTCAACCAGAAATCTCATTGTCTCGATACGCTCAGTGAATATGACAATACGGTCGCTGTTATTCTTCGGATTCCATCCGTAATCTGCACTCTTCAGTATCTTAAGAAGCGTGGTATAACGAGAAAAGTCCTCCGGCTTCACCTGAACAAGTGCTTCTCTCAGCTCTGATAATGTAGCTATATCAGGAATGCCGTTCTCTCCGAACTTCTTCTTAAGCTTCTTTAATCTTTCATCAATACTCTTGATGCACGCCGCAGGACTGGAGAAAAGTGCCTTCTCAAGGCTGGTCTTGAAGAGCTGACCACTGCCTTTCGTCCTGCCTTCATCCATCTGAAGCTTCATATCCGCAAAGATATTAAAAGCAGCTTCTTCTCTTGCTGATGCCTTGCATTCTTCAATGCTGATCTTTCTTTCCTTGAAGGAGCCTACAACCTGATCCTGCACATCCTTCTTGAAACGTCGGATGCATAAGCCCTCGATATCTTCCGGACCATAATCCTTATCATTGGCAATGGCAGTAGGGTCCAGCATATTCATAAGCGAAGCAAAGCTTTCAGACTTTCCGTCATGCGGTGTTGCTGAAAGCATGATAAGTGTGTCGGATTTATTAGCAAGTAGCTTTGCTAGTTTCTCTCTCTGAGAATGCTTACCCCTCTTGGCGACATTGTGCGCCTCATCAATTACGATGATGTCCCACCATGCATTCTCCAGATGAGTACGATAATCAAGATCATTCTTCAGGGTATCCACTGAGATAATTGTCTTGTCGTAGTAATAAAACGGATTGTAGTTTGCCGGAATCCTCGCACGAACTCTCTGTATCTTTCCGGAATCCAGCCGGACAAGAGGAATAGTGAAACGGTTCCACATTTCTTTCTGGAACTGTGTCATCATACTCTTTACAGTGACAACAAGAATGCGCTTGCCCTTGCCTCTGGCAATGAGTTCGCTCATAAGAATGCCTGCTTCCATTGTTTTACCAAGACCTACCGTATCAGCAATAAGGATACGCTGTCTGGTTCTGTTAAGAGCAATTTGAGCAGGCTCAAGCTGATAAGGCATCAAATCCATAGCTGCCTTATCTCCAATATGTATTTTGGAATCTGTCGGGATCTTCTGTCTCAGATGGCTCTCAATATAGAGTTTGGACTTTTTGAAGAACGCAGAATCATCCGGTATCAGTTTGACCTTAGCCGGATCGACGATTTCTATGTTTTTTTCGAGATCAGTCATAAAGCAGGATTCATAATCTTTTACAAGATTAGAAATGCCTACAACTTGTAATGTTTGATTCCCTAAGCTATTCGTTTCAACTTTTTTTACTACCCATTCTTCACCTCGAACGATAATTCGCATTCCAGGTGCAAGTTCTTTTCCTTTTTCCATCTTTCACCATTCTCAATTTCTTTTAAGCTTTGCTGTAGCTTGATTACATTACTCTTGATACAAGATATCTTCATTAACCATATTTTTTTACTGTTTTATTATTTACATCAAACCCATGTATACTTTGATTAAACCAATCATAATATGCCACACAAGAATGAACCATCAAATCAAATTCTTTTTTTGTATATCCATTACCATATAACTTATACCATTCCGAAACATCCTCTTGGTTAAAATAAAAATATTCTTTATCATCATTGTCTTCAAAAATCCGAATTATACCATCCTTTACAGGATAGTCTAAGAGTTCTTCAAAAGACATAAAATCATTTTCAGGATCTATCATCATATATTCATATCCTCTTTCTTCGCAGTATTGTTTTAAAGCCTTGTATTTAGCCATATTGATCTGATAATCCATATCATTTACAGGTTTCACTTCAATAATTGCTATGTGATGATGCTTAGTTAATATCACTATATCCGGATAATAATATCTTTCACTTCCTCTTTTGGTCTTATACTCAATATGTAATTGTTGTCCCCCTCCAGATATAATCAAATCATTATCTTCAAGGTATTCCCATAAGATTAGTTCACTTTTTGAATCGCACTCAATAACGTTACCCAATTCCGTTTCATAATATAGATTCGAATTTACGTCTCCTGGGGAAATACATTCACTCCAATCTGCTAGTTCATTAAATTCTTCTAAAGTAAAATATTCCGCATATTCTGAGTTGTTCAATTTGCTTAATACTTCGTCATCATATTCGTCATGTTCTTCATCTTTTTTCTTGTATTTACCCTCTTTCAAATACCAAGTATATGAATCATCTTGCCAGAATAAATCTTTATTTGAATATAAACAACTATTGACTTCAGATTTGTCATATCCTAAGTGTTTCGCAATATCTCTTCCCTTCATTCCCTGAGGTCTTTTTGCAAGAAATTCAGACAATTCATCCCTTAACATGCCGTATTCCTCCATATGGATAAACAAAATTGATTCAGTTTTTATACGCAAAAAGCACAGACTTTTCCCGCCTGTGCTCCTAATTATTCCCTGTCTTTTATTATTCCCCAGAATTCGTTAGTTTTCATTGCGTTTCACCCTTTGGTATTATACCATATATTAAGGTTATATACATACATCTATTATTCTCAAAACCTGCTAAATCCCATTATTCTATTTCCCTGCTCTTTAACTATATATCTACAGCCTCTACTCCTATAATTCGAGCAGCCATAGAATTCACCATATTTGCCACTTCGTTTAATTATTCTTCCACCGCATTTTGGACAAAAATGAATATCTATTTCACTTTCCCATGCCATCATTATTTCTTTTGCAAATACTGATTCCTTGTTCATAACCGTCAAAAGAAATACTTTTTTCTTTGCTCGTGTCAGAGCTACATAAAATAATCTGCGTTCTTCTGCATACGGATAAGGCTCTTCAGCTTCAAGTAAATATTCCAATATCGGAGCATCTACTATCTTGCTCGGAAACCCTGTTCGGGAATCTTTATTGTTTATTACAAAAACATAATCTGCCTGTAACCCTTTAGATCTATGTGCTGTCATAAATACTATATTCAGGTCAGGGCGATTTTTGTATTTTACCTTTACTTCTTGAGATACATTGTCATATTTAATTTCCAAACTTGAATAATCAGTCCAAGGATTTATATCAAATCTATATCGTCCTATCAGAAATACACTTGAATTTTGCGGAAGAATATCGAACTTATTAATCGTTGAAGAGATGCAATCACTCTCTATTTTCCCATCAATAATTTCCAGCGCAAATTCCGAGGTTTCATTCACACCACGAATGCATTTCCTTAATTGTAAGTTGTTCTTAATGATAAAAATGGTACTAATATCTATGAGCGACTGGTCAAAACGATATGTTGTTTCTATTCTATCTATTTCTGCAGTACCCCAATACTTCTCAAAGTCAACAATGTAGTTAATATCACTTCCGGCAAATCTATATATACTTTGCCAATCGTCTCCCACACAAAACAAACTAAAATCCGAAGATTCTCTTAATGCTTTTAGCAGGTTAAATCTTGCCTTCGATATATCCTGATACTCATCAACTATTACAAACTTATACGGATTAACATACTTTCCTTCTTTAACATATTTTGTCGCTATATTAATCATGTCGTTAAAATCAATTTCATTATTGTCTTTTAACACCTGATCATACGCAACAAAAATCGGTTTAATTAAACGAATTAGTCTGGCATTGTTTATCTTGTTTTTTCCCGAGTTGACAAGAGTATCAAGAGTATCGATAGTGTAATTATTACTTTTAGTAAGATTTATAACTGTATTGAATAATTCTATTAAACCTTCAAATATACCAACATTTTCCTCTGAAATCTTTTGCCACAAAACTTCATACGATAATGGTTTGAAACTTACACTCTTTTCCTTAAGTTTTTTCTCAAGATTCTGCAGGAGAACATCTTCAAACTTTTCATATGCATAACATTCAATCATTTGCGTTTTATTTTCAGAATGAATCTTTCTCTTCCACTCCATTCCCTTTTTATACGTCTCAGAAGCGCTTAGATAATCTCTACCTTGAAAATAATCAGCTACTTCTCCTTTTCTATTAATACCAAAGTATTCGATAAAAATACCCTCTTCCGGCAAATAAAAATCCGGATGATACTGGCCATACCTTTCAGTATTGGTGTCTATTATATATGGTGCCTCATACACATATTCAATGCCATTTTGATAAAGATAATTCGCTATATCCATCTCTCCATAACTTTTGACATATTCCCCTTTTAGCGTTTGAGGAGCATTAAGCTGCAAATAATCTTCATATTCTTTTTCAGTATTGAACTCTGTTTTTTCTCGAATAGGGTTGCGATAATAAAGGGCGTACTTGCAAAGATTATTCATATAATCTGAAGTACCCATTAGTCTTTTGAGTTGATCTCGAATAAATAATGTTAACGAAGATGAATATATTTTTGGAGTTTTGCCCTCAACTGAGTTTATTATGTTTAATCCTAATTTATGAAATGTAGATGCTTCAATTTCTTCCCCAGTTTCATTATGAATTCTATCTCGCATCTCCGAAGCCGAAGCATTTGTAAAAGATAAAACAAGGAAATCCTCAGGATTATACTGATTTTCATTAAGCAAATATTTTATCTTACCAACTACTGTTGTCGTTTTTCCTGTACCGGCACCGGCAATAATTAAATGATTTTTTGAAGGCTTAACAACTGATATCATCTGTTGTTTATCAAGCTTACGTCCTTCAACATTGCCTATTACCTCATATCCATGAGGGAGCAATCTTTCAGCTAAATCATTATTATGCTTTATGATGTTTTCTTTTAAAGTTTCAAATACAGAATTAAACAGTTGATTCTTCTCCCAAAGAGGAACATATCTAACTGCTTTTTTATAAGATTTTATTACTTCCGGAGTAAGTTTGTCTCGTAAAGAAGAATACTGATTTATCCAAACATCACTTGTTGTAACATCAACAAAAACATCATGATGAGCCAAATAACTGTTAGCAGCACCAATGGCTATATCAAGTTGATCACAGAATTCTCTGCATTCTCTTTCTTTTCTTTGTTTAGAAGATTCTTTTATTATTTTCGAAGTATTATTATCGCTATTCTGTTTTGTTTTTCTTCTAAAAAAACACATTTAGTTTTCCTTAGATATTCTGAATATATTTACAATTGGGATATCCACTACATCCATAAAACTGTTTACCAGCATATTGTCCGGTTTTTGCAGTTCGAAGAACGAGTTTTGAGCCACACTTCGGGCAAATTAATTCTTCATTATTCTCCGCTTTTACGATGTTTTCTTTTTCTTTTCTTACAAAATCCTCATATTTTTGAGAATAATTCGACTTATTGGGAATGCTTTTCGATAAGTAGAATTCAGCTAATTCCTTCATATCTTTTTCAAAATATTCCGGTTCTGTACATTCTTCTTCGCATTTCTTTATAAATGCCACCAATTGATCTGCACGAATAACCTTTTGTTTGATTTCTTTTTTTGCGAATTTATCATTCAAATAGGATTTCGGATTTGCGAGAACAACTATAGACTGGTAGCCTTTTTCAAAATTGCTCAAGAATAATTGCTTTGTAAGAAAGTTGCTTTTACTTGCTTTTCTGACTTCCTTCAAAACATTCATATGCCTTTCGTTTTGTGTAATAGGCGAATAAATACTTTCTTTGTATTTCTTTCCGTTAATTTCATACCTTCTAGTAAATTGTCCGTTGTTATCGATTTCAATATCACCCACGAGATTCTTGCATTCCAAAACATATATCTTTTTCCTGCATATTATTAGATAATCTATCTGAGCACTGAGGTCTTCATGTTCAAGATAAATATCATGCAATATATACATATCTAGCCCGCTATTCTTAAGCTCGTAAGCAATATTCTTTTCTCCTGCTTCTCCATAAGAAGCAAGTTTTATCTGCTTATCTATTTCTTCTTTTATTTGCGAAGATGCCTCAGCAGATAAACCCTTCATTTTATCAATGAAAGCGGATGTATCACTATCCTCTTTTACAAAAATCGGTCCAATAGATTTTGAAAATATGCCCATAGTTCTGATCCTTTACGCTACCATACAAAACTAATCTATTCTTTTATATTCACTTTATGAGCGCAAAAAACACAGGTTTTCCCTACCTGTGCTCCTAATTATTCTCTGTGTTTAATTAGTCCCCTGAATTCGTTAGTTTTCATTGCTTTTCACCCTCTGACATTATACCATAAAGAGCTTATTTTGACATCATTTTTTATTCAAAAACAAGCATTGTAACTCCGGGGTTTGTTTGATCCGGTACAATCTTGTATGTTCTCATAAACACACCTTCGGTTCTGACTGTATCTTTAAGTACGGTTCCGTGGTTAAAACCATGTATTATACGCATTGTAAAGGCCTGCCTGCATATGCAGGATATGTTCTTAAGCAGCCTAACCATAGCGTTACGGGTTAATCCGTGTACATTTACGGTCACAACATCATCTACTGTGAAATCCATTCTCTCAACATCAGTTTCTGATAATACAAGTTTAATTCTTTCTTCCATATGCAAGCTCCTTTCTGTAATCTGTTTTTTTATATCTTTCTGATTTTATCTTAACAGTTTTAACAAGAAGCGCTGTACAATAAATCGCCCTTAGATAAAAACGTCCTGTCGAAATTTATCGGCAGGACATTTCCATTCTTATTTAGAGCCATTGGGCCTATTCTATTTGAGTGTTTTTGAATATTCGAGGGTGAATATATTTCTATTTGTATCTATATCTTGCACGCTTACCATTTCGCCCACCATCATAATATTCAATTGTGATTTCAGGATGTTCGACAACCCAATCATAGAATGCCCTTCCCAAGCTTCCTGCACTTCCGGTAGACATTTCCGACCACTCATCCTCATTATAAAGGTCTCTTAATTCGAAGTATTTTGCTCGCTTAGCCTGAATAGTTGATTTAAAGTCAGGATTAAGTGCACGAGCATAAGCTTCCAATGGAGAATATATGTCTTTCTCATTGAATAAAACTGATCTTAAATAACTTTGCAAACTCTGACCTTTTTTTGCCGCCTTTTCTTCAAGTTCAATATAACGTTCATCGCTAACTGTAAAACGTATCGTTTTTGACATATCTATACCACCTTTCTCAATTGCATATCGATTGCAATGTCTAACATACGGAATTTCTCATCATTCATAGGCAGATCTATATCTGTGGTTACCATTTCAGAGAACGCTTTTTCAGGATCATACTTATCATATACATAAATACCAAGACGGTTTTCAAGCACATGATGATTTTTCGAATTAGGATCCTTGTCAAAAGCCTGTAATGATATAAACACCTTATGATTATTAATTGATGCATCTATATACTTCCAATTACTTAAATTATACTCAGCTATAGTTCCACCAGACGTGTAATTTTCTTTTCCTTTTCCTGCACGTGGATTCTTTGAAACTTTAAAACCTTTACTAGCAAGGTGTTTAACAATACCCATACGCTCTTCCTCGCGCAATTCTTCTAATCTAATAAATGTTTCAGTAAATATATCCATAATAATCCCCCTTTAAAAGTCATAACTATTGCTTTAGTTATATTTTAATAACAAGAGCAATAGTTGTCAATTATTATTTTACGATTTTTTTCTATACAAAAATGGCACCAACTTTCGTTGATGCCATTTCATCTCTTTGGTTAAAACCTATTTCATTACTCCATATAATACTGCAACAACTCATATCTGAGCTTGCAACCCTCGTATATTTCTGCCGGCAGCAAAGCTCTTGCCACGAGTTTTAAATCGTCGCTTTCTATATCGATTCTTTTAAGATTTGCATAGTCTCCGTCTATGCTTACGACTTCGTAGTACCAGGTCTCCATTTCGTGTTCCTTTCACTATCTTTTATGAGCAAAATTATACCAAAAATCCGCGTGATTTTACAGTCTGCAATTATCCATTTCGTTCTCGAAATACCTTGTGTTGAAAGGTACTGCTGTTATGCCCCTAACCATTTGGGGACGGTTCTGTTTTGGCCTTTTTTACCAGGTGGGGACACATCTTGCTTGAGTTGAATAATAAATGCCCGACTCTAACGAGCCGGGCATTGTGTAATAGTAGTTAAAACAATATCAAACTTTTTCATGAATTTTCAGCCCGTCAGAGATTTCTTTTATCCTTTCATACGGAACTTTGCAAGCTTTTACGATATCTTTTATATCCATTCCGCTTTGAAGCATATTTGTAATAAGCTCAAATTCCTTTTCTTCGCGTCCTTCTTCCCTGGCATCTAGTAATCTTTCAAATTCTCTCATATACTGTGACCTCCAGTTCCAATTCTTTCTGCCCTTTTCTACTGCAATTACCGTTTTTAATCATCGTAAACATTTCTTCTGTGGCCAATTTTAATGACAATAATAACAAGTTTATCATCTTGAATATCGGCCAAAATCCTGTAATCTCCGACTCTGTATCGCCATTGTCCGGAACGATTTTCTGAAAGGCCTTTTCCATATATTCTTGGATTCTCACAATCAACTAAATTCTTGTCAATCCAGGCTTTTAAAAACTTTCTTACTCCGGGATCAAGTTTTTTTATGGATTTGACGGCTTTTTCGGTATATTCAACAGAATATTTCATAAGCCAAGCTCTTTCCAGACTTCTTCATGCGAATATGTTTTAACGTTTCCTTTAGCTTTTTCCTCCTCATATTCGTCAAATACTTTCATATCATACTCGTCTTCTATTCTGTCAAACAAAGCTCTTTTAAACGCTTCCGCAAGAGAAATATTATTTATTTTTGCATAATTTTCGGCGATGTCTTTTTCTTCTTTTGTCATCCTTATGGAATAACTCATAAAAATCATCTCCTTTCTTTGTAGTACAATTGTACTACATTTTGGGGGTTGTGTCAAAAAATTCCCGGAAAATAGGCCAGAGGGACGGTTCTTCCGGTCCTTTTCGGACCATCAGAACCGTCCCCCTGGCTCTAATCTATATCCACCTTTTACTCATTTTACTTGTCCGGAACAGGGGTTGGGGTCGCCCGGGCTGCTTGCCTGGTAAGCATTGTATGGCGCCCGGGCGATAGAAAGGTTTCCGGAACTTGTTCCTCTATATACGGTATAACTCTAATGCGTCAACACTTACATATCCGTTTGGGCGTGATATATAAGTATATTCTTCTTGTTTGGCAAATTAGTGTAGTAGCAGAGTAAAGTGTAACGGTGGGGGACGGACCTCCGAATATTAAAAATCTCTTTTTTTCTTTTAAGGTCGCAAATTGCGACCTTATAAATATCCGCTAGCATTATGCACAATTTTAGGTATCGTATTTCTATAGGCAAAAAGAGAAGATCAAATTGATTCATATTGATATTTGCTATATATTAGCATCATAAGGTTTACATTATCATCTCTTATTTTCCCTAATGAAACTAAATATATAACTTCATTGACAAACTTTTTGTATTGAAGTATCATTTTTGTAAACATAGGTAAATTTATAGAAAATACCGAGGATTACATAAATGTTATTATCATACAATGAAGCAATTGAACAGTACGGAAATGCTTATAAACTCGCCAAAGCGGTGGCTGATGGCTCCGTTTTTAAGATAGAAGACGGAATATATTCTACAAAAAAGCATGTATCCGAACTGGGAATTATTATGAAAAAATATCCGAAAGCTGTTTTGACTGGAGAATATGCTTTTTATGTTCACGGACTGACTAATCTTATTCCGGAGAAATATGACATTGCAACTCCTTCGAAATCAGCCAAATTATCGGATAATCGAATTAAACAGATTTATGTGAAAGAGGATATCTTTAATTTGGGAATTGAAGAAAAAGAAGAAAACGATGTACAAATTCGTATTTATGATAAAGAACGAATGCTTATAGAACTTTTACGAGCTAAAAATTCTATGCCGTACGACTTATACAAAGAAATTATTGTTCATTACAGAGAGATTATTTACGATCTTGAAATATGGCGAATTCAACAATACGCTTCAGTTTTCCCCAAGAGCAAAATGATATCCAAAGCGCTCGATGAGGAGGTTTTATAATTGAATTGAAAAATCTTTTTCAGATATAGTTAGACGTTTGAAAACAACTTTTAAGGATGAACAGTATCTCAAACGTGCTTCTGAATCCCGCCAGAGATGGCTTGATAACGATATTCACGAAATCACAGATGGTATTGTGACATACTTGGAAAAAATGTAAGGCCGGAGGACCTCCTCCGGCTGTTTATTTTATTTTTTCTTCTTTTTCTTCATATAAATCACAAGCATTATTATCGCAATCACCCAAGCACAGACTATCGTAAATACGCCTGTTTCGCTAACGAAGAACTTTTTGTCGTCGCCTATTGTGATCAGATCGAATACTGTCTGATCGAAAGCATTGTGTGCTGCGTGAACAAATGCAGCGGGCCATACGCTCTTGCTCCAAAATGTCAGGATACCTGCGATGATTCCGACAGGGAATATACAAAGTGCAAACGCGATAAGCTTATACCAGACAGGTGTGCCTTCCATATAATCGCTGAATATTAGAAGCGGGAAATGCCACAGGCACCAGAAAATGCTGACTGCAGCGATTGCGCCCATATCGCCTAAGCGCTGCACGAACGCCGGCAGCATAAAGCCTCTCCAGCCAATCTCTTCACCTAGCGCCGTGATGAGCGAAATTAATACGCAAACTACCGTATATAAAGCCAGATCCTTTAAAACAATCGAAAATGCCACTCCACTGTAGCCGAAATTTTCGGGATGCATGGTCCAGTAAATCCTGTAAGGTATAAAAAGATATATGAAAGGAATTACTATTCCGAGCAAAACATATAACGGATTGCAGAATCTTATACCGGAATATCTGAAAAGTTTGATGGGGTTAAATTTGTCTTTGTTATCTGCCATCGCTACCCCTGAGGCTATGAATGCCGAGATGGCAGGAACCCACATAAGAAGAGCCACCACCCACTCGATTTTGCCCGCACAGTATAGTG